>Ga0111538_10013712_pt1 | contig 10689 bp, 10 predicted proteins | sample SoiMethybrSBSTD1_FD_79669 | JGI IMG/M metagenome (GOLD analysis project Ga0111538, IMG submission 79669) | Bulk soil microbial communities from a Populus tree surrounding site in Tennessee, USA - Soil MetaG P. TD hybrid SBSTD1 (version 2)... | ecosystem: Environmental > Terrestrial > Soil >... | reverse complement strand
GCGTGGTTCGCCGACTACATCCTGCCGATGGGGCTCGGCACCGAGCGCCACGACACGATGAGCCAGGAGACGCACGCCGCGCAGTGGCTCGGCTTCCGCCAGCCGGTGGTGCGCGTGGCGCGGGAGAAGCGCGGCGACACGATCGAGTCGACCCGCGAGGCGAACCCTGGCGAGGTGTGGGAAGAGAGCGAGTTCTGGGCTGCGCTCACCTGGCGCATCGACCCCGACGGCACGCTCGGCATGCGCCGCCATTTCGAGTCGCCGTATCGGCCGGGTCAGCCGGTGACGATGGACGAGTACTACGGGTGGATGTTCGAGAACGCGGTGCCCGGCCTGCCGGAAGCGGCGGCGCGCGAATCGCTGACGCCGCTGGCCTACATGCGGAAGTACGGCGTCTTCCAGGTGCGCGACCAGGTGTACAAGCCATATGAGGCGCCGCTGTCGGCCGAGGCGCTGGCCGGCGCGCGGATCGACGGCACCGAGGAAGTGGTGCTGAAGAACGGAATGCCGATCGGCATCGTCGTCAACGGCGTGCCGATGGCCGGCTTCACCACGCCGTCACGACGGCTGGAATTCCGCTCGCAGACGCTCGCCGACTGGGGCTGGGCCGAGCACGCGGTGCCGCGCTACGTGCCGGGCCACGTGCACTGGCGCGAGTTGAAGCGCGAGGCCGGCGAGTTCGATTTGCTGCCGAACTTCCGCCTGCCGACGCTGGTGCACACGCGGTCGCCGGTGAAATGGCTCTACGAGATCTCGCACGACAACCCGCTGTGGATTTCGACCGCGGATGCGCAGCGCCACGCCGTCGCCGCCGGCGATCTGGTGAAGGTGAAGACGCGGATCGGCTACTTCGTCACGCGCGCGTGGGTCACCGAAGGAATCCGGCCGGGCGTGCTCGGCATGTCGCATCACCTCGGACGGTGGCGGCTGCACGAGGAGATGGGCAACCGCAACGCCTCCGCGCTGGTGACGATCGAGCGGCAGGGCAGCGGCTACAAAGTGTCGCAGGTGCACGGCGCGCGGCCGTTCGAGAGCAACGACCCCGACAGCTCGCGCATCTGGTGGACCGAAGTCGGCGTCCACCAGAACCTGACCTTTCCGGTGCAGCCGGATCCGGTCAGCGGCATGCACTGCTGGCACCAGCGCGTGACGCTGGAAAAAGCCGGGCCCGACGATCGCTACGGCGACATCTTCGTCGACACCGGCAAGGCGCACGAGGTGTACAAGGAGTGGCTGGCGATGACGCGGCCGGCGCCCGGTCCCGGCGGGCTGCGCCGCCCGATGTGGTTCGATCGCCCCCTCCGTCCGGTGCCTGACGCTTATCGCATCTGACAAGCCGGGGCTGGAGGCTGGGGGCTGGGGGCTGGCTGCAGAGCGCCTACCTCCGGAACGCCTGCAGACACGGTTGGCCGTCTGACGCGTGAGCATGCCTGGTCCTACGGCTCGCGGCCGCGACTTGCCCGATGCTCTCCAACAGCTCGTTTGACGTTCAACCGCTGTCAGCCCACACCCGTGACAGCCAGCCCCCAGCCTCCAGCCCCCAGTCCCTGCCAGCTGTGGTGAAATACCGGCGTCATGCGCACCATGCTTCTCCTCGCCCGCGCGTTCGCCCTGTCGCTCGCCCTGGCCGCCCTCGCGACGCTCGCGACCCGCGCGCAGACCGCCGGGCCGCTGCGATTTGCGATCTCGTTCCCGGCCGCGCGCAGCGCACAGCCGCTCGACGGCCGCGTCCTGCTCTTCATCTCGGACGATGGGAAGACGGAGCCGAAGGCGCAGAGCGATCAGTACCGCGCCAACACGACGCGGCCGATCTTCGGCGTCGATGTCGATGGCCTCGCGCCGGGGACGCCGGTGATCGTCGACGAGCGCGTCGTCGGCTGGCCGGCGAGAAGCCTGCGCGACATTCCGGCCGGCGACTACTACGTGCAGGCGCTCCTCAACCGCTACGAGACGTTCCGGCGCGCCGACGGTCACACCGTGAAGCTGCCGATGGATCAGGGCGAGGGGCAGCACTGGGACACCAAGCCTGGCAACTTCTACAGCCGGCCGGTGAAGCTGCGAGTCGACCCGGCGGCCGGCGGCGAGATCGCGATCTCGCTCGACCAGGAGATCCCGCCAATCGCGCCGAACGCGGACACGGCGCAGGTGAAGCACATCCGCGTGCAGAACGATCGGCTGACGAAGTTCTGGGGGCGGCCGATGCATCTTGGCGCGATCGTGACGCTGCCGGCCGGCTGGGACACGCACCCGGACGCGCGCTACCCGATCGTCATCCATCACGGCCACTTCCCGCGCAACGCGGAAAGCGACACCTGGCGCGAAAAGCCGCCCGACGCGTCGGCGCGCGGCACCACGCGCGAGGCGCAGGAGGCGGCGCACCAGTTCTACGAGGACTGGAACGGGCCGAGCTTCCCGCGCATGATCCACGTCCTCGTCCAGCATCCGACGCCGTATTTCGACGATTCGTATGCCGTCAACTCGGCGAACAACGGCCCTTACGGCGACGCCATCACCCTCGATCTGATTCCCTACATCGAGCAGCGATTCCGCGGCATCGGCCAGGGCTGGGCGCGCGCGCTGGTCGGCGGATCGACCGGCGGCTGGGAAGCGCTCGGCGTGCAGGTGATGTATCCCGACGCGTACAACGGCGCCTGGGCGCTCTGTCCCGACCCGATCGACTTCAGATCGTATCGATCGGTGAACATCTACGACGAGCGCAACGCCTACTACTACTTCGAGGACAACCCGTGGAAGCGGACGCCCAAGCCGGGCTACCGCGACTACCGCGGCCACCTGTATTCGACGTTCGAAGAACGCAATCTCGTCGAGCTCGTGCTCGGCACGCACGGACGGTCGGCCGGCCAGCACGACGGGTGGGCCTCGGTCTTCGGCCCGGTCGGCCGCGACGGGTACTACAAGCCGCTGTACGACAAGGCCACCGGCGCAATCGACCCCGAGGTGGCGAAGTATTGGCGCGACAACTACGACATTCGGCACATCATGGAGCGCGACTGGGCCACGCTCGGGCCGAAGCTGCGCGGCAAGATCCATCTGACCAGCGGCACGATGGACAACGGCTACCTGAACAACGCCGTCTATCAGGCTGAGGAATTCTTCAAGAAAGCCAACCCGCCGGCCGACGTCGAGATCGTCTACGGCGAGCGGCGCGAGCACTGCTTCACCGGCGACACCGAACATCCCAACGCGGTCGGCACGCGCACGATGCACCAGCGTTACATGCCGGCGATGGCGCGGTGGATGATCAAGACCGCCCCCGCCGGCGCGGACACACACAGCTGGGTGTACTAACGACCCGGCTGCAGTCCTGATCTCGCAATCTCTGAACCTCGCGAAGCTCCTGCGCGTCTTTACCTGACAGGTAATTGCGGGCGTCCCGCGCCCGGCGAGACGCTGGTTCGCAGGCTGCTGACGGCAGATAGCCTGCACTTGTAAGTCTGAAGTTTGAAGTAAGAAGTCGGGCGAATTCAGGCGCACCTGATTAGAACCACTTCTGACTTCGTACTTCAGACTTTCACGGACGTTCGCTGTTGAGCGGCCTCCTGGAGTCGGCGCGCATGAATACCCTGCTTGGGTTCCCTGAAGGCGGCTCGACGCTGCCGTTCGGCCGCATCCTGCGACAGTGGCGCGGCGCGCGCCATATGAGCCAGCTGGCGCTCGCCACCGAGGCGGGCATCTCCACCCGGCACTTGAGCTTCCTCGAGACCGGCCGCGCGCAACCGAGCCGCGAGATGGTGCAGCTGCTCGCCGGCATGCTCGACGTGCCGCTCGGCGAGCGCAACGCGCTGCTGGTCAGCGCCGGCTACGCGCCGCTCTACGGCGATCGGCCGCTCGGCGCGCCCGAGCTCGAGCCGGTGCGCCGCGCGCTGCAGTTCATCCTGCGCCAGCAGGAGCCGTTCCCGGCGCTGGTCGTCGACGGGCAATGGAACATCGTGATGGGGAACGACGCGTCGAAGCGGATCTTCCAGCAGTTCCGCGGCGCCGCCGACTCGGCCAACGTCATGCGCACGGTCTTCGATCCGCGGGGCCTGCGCCCCTTCATCGTCAACTGGGAGGAAGTGGCCGAGTGCCTGATGCACTCGATCCACCGCCAGGTCGCCGCGCAGGGCAGCGAGGCGGTGATCAGGCTGCGAGACGAGCTGCTCGCCTACCCGGGCGTGCCCTCGCGGCTGAAGGCCGCCGACACGCTGTCGGAGATGCCGCCGCTCGTCGCCATGCAGCTGCGCAACGGCGACCTGTCGATGGCGTTCTTCGGGATGGTGACGATGTTCGCGACCCCGCGCGACGTCGCGCTGCAGCAGCTCAAGATCGAGTGCTTCTTCCCGGCCGACGCCGCGACGGAGCAGACCGCCCGCCGCCTCGCCGCGGCGACGCCGCAGCCGATCGCCGTCTGACGAGAGCGCCGCGGCCGATCGCTTTACGTCTCTGGTAATCGCCAGCACCACGATCGCTTCCGCAGAATCGACAGCGGTGGTGAATCATGCTGAAGATCTTTTCGATCGCGCTGGTCCTGCAGCTGCACGACTTCGCGGGCGCGCCGCCGAAGATCGTCGAGAGCGCGCAGCGCGAGCTGGCGCGCGTCTACGGCGAGATCGGCGTGCCGGTGGAATGGGCGGGCGGCGCGCCGGGCGAGGCTGCGCCGCCCGGCGCCATGCACATCATCCTCGTCGACCGCGAGGGCGGCATCCTGCGCCGGACGCGCGACACGGTGCTGGGTGCGACGATGTGGACCGGCAACGGCACGCCCGCGGTCTACATCTTCTATCGCCGCGTCGAGGCCGAGGCGCGACGGCACGGGGTGTCGCTGGCGCTGCTGCTGTCGTCGGCGCTCGCCCACGAACTGGGCCACGTCCTCATGCCCGGCCTCAGCCACTCGCCGGACGGCATCATGCGCGCGTGCTGGAACGGCGACGACTTCTCCAGCGCCAACCGCGGGCAGCTGCGGTTCAACCGCGAACAAATCGCGGTCATGAGGGCGCGATAGCTAAACGCGTCTGTTGAACACGAGCGCGGCGGCGGCGCTGGCCATCAGCTCGACGAGGACGACGATCGTGAGCCCCATGAACGTCCAGTCGCGCGCCGACGCGAACTGGCCGATCGAGACGATCACCCGCGCCACCGGCGTGACCAGCAGCAGGATCACGCCGGTGTGCAGCAGCACCAGCGCCGCCCCGTGCTCGCCGGTGGCCAGCGCGATGGCGAGGCCGAGCGCCAGGCAGGCGCTGCTGGCGACGACGCCGGCGCGCAGCACCAGCCCGATCGCGCGCTCCATCGCCTCCGCCCGCGGCGCGACGGCAGGGCGATCGGCGTTCATCGTCCGCCTCGCATGAACATCATCGCCGCGACGACGAACAGCACCGCCGCCATCAGCACCTTCAGCCACTTCGCCGACGCCGAGGCGCCGAAGCGCATCCCGCCCCACGATCCCACCTGCACGCCCAGCACCGCCGCCGCCGCCAGCGCCGGCTCGAGCTGGCCGCGGCCGTAGTAGATGATCGCGCCGGCGGTCGCCGTCACGCCGATCATGAACGCGCTGGTCGCCGCCGCCGCCCGCAGCGGGATGCCGCACCAGGCGTTCAGGATCGGCACCTTGATGATCCCGCCGCCGATGCCGAGCAGCGACGACACGTTGCCGGCGAGAAACGAGGCGACCACCGCCAGCCCCAGCCGCTTCACGCGATAGGTCACCACACAGCGGCTCTCGGCTTCGTAGAAGCGGCCGCCGAGGACGCCGGGATCGATTGTCGGATCGAGGATGACGTTGCGCCGCTGCAGCCGCGTCAGCATGACGATGGCGACGGCGGCGGCGACGAAGCCGAACAGCTTCTGCAGCACCGACTGGGCGACGAACTGCGCGGTGATGCCGCCGAGGAAGCTGCCCGCGGCGGTCGCCACTTCCAGCAGCATCCCGAGCTTCATGTTGATCAGCTGCTGGCCGGCGCGGCCCGCCGACACCGAGCTCGATGTGGCGATCACCGTGGTCAGGCTGATCGCCGCGGCGACCGTGAAAGGAAAGCCGAAGACGAGGTTGAGCAGCGGCACGAGGAACACGCCGCCGCCCAACCCGAGCAGCGCGCCGAGGCTGCCCGAGGCCGCCCCGGTCAGGAAGATCTCGAGCGCGAGAACCGCGTTGACGACGGGCAACCCGCCGTCCTACGCCTCGAACTTGCGCGTCTGCGCCAGGTAGCGCGTCGCCTTCTCGATCGCGCTCGTCTCGGCTTCTTCCTTGGTCGCGCCGTTGCCGCGCGCGAAGCGCGCGCCGGGGTCGACGTTGGCAATCGAGCAGTGGTAGAGGTCGCCGAGCTTGTAGGTTTCGACCATCACCTGCCAGCCCGCGAGCTCCTGCTGCCGCCGCGAGTAATCCTGTGGCTTCATGTTACGGCTTCTCCACCTGTGCGCCGACCAGGTTGCCCCATTCCGTCCAGGATCCGTCGTAGTTCTTCACGTTCTGGAAGCCGAGGAGATACTTCAGCGCGAACCACGTCAGGCTCGAGCGCTCGCCGATGCGGCAGTAGGCGATCACCGGCTGATCGCCGCTGATCCCCTGCGCCCCGTACAGCTCCTTCAGCTCCTCGAAGCTCTTGAACGTCCCATCGTCGTTGCAGTTCTTGCCCCAGGGGATGCTCTTCGCGCCCGGGATGTGGCCGCCGCGCTGGCACGTCTCGGGCAGTCCGGGCGGCGAGAGGATCTTGCCGGTGAACTCGTCCGGGCTGCGCACGTCGACGAGCGCCGCCTTCTTGCCGGCGACGGACTGCTGCACTTCGGGGAGGTACGCACGCAGCGAGAAGTCGGGCGCGCCGGCCTTGTAGGTCGCGGCGGGGAACGACGGCTTGTCGGTGGCGAGGTCGCGTCCTTCGGCGAGCCATTTCTTGCGGCCGCCGTCCATGATCCGCACGTCCTCGTGGCCGTAGATCTTCAGCTGCCAGAACGCCCACGCCGCGAACCAGTTGTTGTTGTCGCCGTAGAGGACGATCGCCGTCTTGTTGTCGATGCCGCTCTTGCCGAGCAGCTCCTCGAGCTTCTTCGCCGGCACGATGTCGCGGACCAGCGTGTCGCAGAGCTCGGTCGTCCAGTTCCAGCCGGCGGCGCCGGGCACGTGGCCCTGATCGTAGGCAGAGGTATCGACGTCGACTTCGACGACGCGGACGCCCTTATCGGTGGCGTGTTGCGCCACCCATTCGGTCGAGACGAGCACGTTCGGGAGTGTGACAGCCATGGCGGGCCTCCTTGCCGTTAAACTTTGTCGGAAGTCGCCGATCTTACCCCACAGACGGCGCCGCCGTCAGCGTTTCACCACCCCGATGCTCGCCAGCGTGTCACCCTTCTTCAGTGAAGGCACCGCGCGCACGAAGAGGACGATGCCGGCGTCGGGCGCGACCACGTCCTGGAGCGGACGGTTGAGATAGTCGGTGATGGCGCCGATCTTCTGCCCTTTGGTGACGTGCGCGTCGCGGTCGACGAGCGGATGAAAGACCCCGTCGCGCTCGGCGGTCACCGAGAGCAGCGGATCGATCCAGATGGGTTTCGCCACCGGCGTCACCGTGCGCGCCGTCATCTTGAGGTGACCGAGCACGTTCTGCACGCCCTTCACGAGCACCGCGGCGTCGTTCGGATCCACCGGACCCGAGCGCCCCGCTTCGGCGGTGAACGACGGCTTGCCGCGCGTCGACGCGGTGTTCTCGAGGAAGCGCGACGCCGACGGATCCTTCGGCCGATCGCTCGAGACGATGATGTGATCGAGGCCGAAGGCGAGGACCATCGCCCGCGACGCCTCGTCCTGCGCCTTGTTGCCGGTCACCGTCCAGTAGCTGTAGGGACGCAGGTTCTCGTCGAGATCGCCGCCGTGGAAATCAATCAGGTGGTCGCAGCGCTCGATGATCTCCCTGGTGATCACGGCGGACGCGCGGTCGGTCTGCGTCCCCGACGCGCTGCCGGGATAGAAGCGGTTCATGTTCTTCCCGTCGACCGGGTTCAGGTGCGGCACGATCCGCTCGAACGACGCGATGTTGACGATCGGCACGAGGATCAGAGTACCGGCGAGCTCCGCCGGCTTGACCTCGTCGATCAGCCGCTCGACGGCGACAATCGACGCGTACTCGGTGCCGTGCGAACCGGCGACGACCGCCAGCACCGGCCCCGGCCGCGCGCCGTGGAGCACGGCGACGGGGATGTCGTAGGCCGCGTCGGAGCCGGCCGGCACTTTCAGCACGCCATACGCGCGCTGCCCGCGCGCGGCCGTGGCGGTGCCGACGGTGAACGATGCCCGCGCATCCCGCTGCGCGGTTGCGCGCGCCGGCACCGCTGCCGGCGCGGTGACGATGACCAGCCCCGCCGCCGCTAGGGCCCGCCCTGAGCGAGACGCTTGCATGCGCGCAACTTTACAACGGTTTCTGCAAGTCAATATAGTGGGCGCTTCTGGAGGCAACATGAATTACTACGGCGGCAAGGAGCTGGCGGCGGCGTTTCGCACGGTCCGCGAGAACACGATCAAGATCGCGGAAGACATCCCCGAGAACAAGTTCGACTACCGTCCGGCGCCCGACACGCGCACCGTCGCTGAACTCCTGGCGCACATCGGCGCGAGCACGATGTTTCAGAGCATCGTCCACGGCAGCGGCATCACGGACATGATGAAGCTGAACTTCCAGGACCTGTTCCAGAAGTTCACCGCCGAGGAGACCAAGCCGCGCAGCAAGGCGGAGCTCCTCGCCTACCTGAAACAGGAGGGCGACAAGTTCGCGTCGTTCCTCGACGGCGCGTCGGAGTCGATGCTCGCCGAAACGGTGCAGATGCGGCCGACGCCGGACGGCGCGACGCCAACCAAGAGCCGCTTCGAGATGCTGATGTCGGCGAAAGAGCACGAGATGCACCACCGCGGGCAGCTGATGACGTATCAGCGGCTGCTCGGCATCACCCCGCACCTGACCCGCGTGATGCAGCAGCGCGCGGCCGCGATGCAGGCGGCGGCGCAGCAGCAGGCGCAGTCGTGAGGCTGCTGCCCGGCGCGGCGCTGGTGCTGCTCGCCGCCGCCGCCGTCGTCGCGCAGGCATTGCCGGTGTCGCACGAGTACGCCAGCGTCAACGGGCAGCGCCTGCACTACGCGCGCGCCGGCAGCGGGCCGCTGATGGTGTTCGTCCACGGCTTCCCCGAGTTCTGGTACGAGTGGAAGCATCAGATCGTCGAGTTCAGCCGCGATCACACGGTGGTCGCGCCCGACATGCGCGGCTACAACCTGTCGTCGAAGCCGGGGGAGCTGTCCGCGTACCAGATGCCGAACCTGGTCGAGGACCTGCGTGCGCTCGCGGCCGAGGTGATGAAGCCGGCCGGCGCGGGCAAGTTCACGCTGGTCGCGCACGACTGGGGCGGCGTGGTGGCGTGGGTGTTCGCGGCGCAGCACCCGGAGATGCTCGACAAGCTGGTGATCATCAACGCGCCGCATCCGACGATCTTCGGCAAGCTGCTGCGCGACGATGCGGCGCAGCAGAAGGCGAGCGGCTACATGCTGATGTTCCGCAGCCCGCAGGCGGAAGCGACGCTGTCGGCGGACAACTACGAGCGCCTCACCGCGATGGTGCTCGGCGACGGGCTGAAGAACGGCACCGTGACCGAGGCGGATCAGAAGATGTATGTCGACGCGTGGTCGCAGCCGGGCGCGTTGACCGGCGGCCTCAACTACTACCGCGCCGCCGGCGTCGGGCCGCCGCGTCCGGCGGCAATCGAAACCGCGGCGACGACCGCGGCGCCGCCGGCAGCGCCTGGCGAGGCGGCGGCGCTTCTCAGCCTGCCGCCGATGATCGTGCGCGTCCCGACGCTGGTCGTCTGGGGCGAGAAGGACACGGCGCTCCTCACCAGCAACCTGAACGGCCTCGAGGAGGTCGTCCCGTCGCTGACGGTGCGGCGGATACCGGACGGCACGCACTGGGTGGTGCGCGAGAAGGCGTCGGAGGTCAACGGCTTGATCCGCGAGTTCCTCGCCAAACCGTAGCCATGGCAGACAGTGCCCCGAAGTTCAGCGACAAGACGATCAAGTTTCTCCGGGCGCTGAAGCGCAACAACCGGCGCGAGTGGTTCAACGCGCACAAGGACGAGTACGAGCAGCACGTCCGCCAGCCGATGGCCGCGATGGTGGAGCGGCTGGCGGAAGACTTCCGCGGCTTCGCGCCGGAGCTGGTGGCGAGCCCGCGGCTGTCGATGTATCGCATCTACCGCGACACCCGCTTCTCCGACAACAAGACGCCGTACAAGACGCACATTGCGGCGGTGTTTCCAACCCGCGGGCTGCTGAAACACGAAGGCGCCGGCCTCTACTTCCACATTTCGCCAGACGAGGTGTGGATCGGCGGCGGCATGTACGCGCCGCAGCCGGCGCAGCTCTACGCCGTCCGCGAGCACATCGCCGGCAACTTCGCCGAGCTGCGCGCGATTGTCGAATCGCCCGGCTTCCGCCGCCACGTCGGCCAGCTCGAGGGCGAGAAGCTGACGCGGGTGCCGCGCGGCTTCGCCAGAGATCACGCGGCGGCCGAGTACCTCAAGCACCGGCATTTCATCGCCGGCGCCGGGTTTCCGCCATCGCTTGCCGCCGGCCCGAAGCTGCATGGCACGCTGCTGAAAGTCTTCCGACACGTCATCCCGCTCTCGCGCTTCCTCAACACGCCGCTGCTGGCCGCTTCG
>Ga0111538_10013708_pt1 | contig 10690 bp, 4 predicted proteins | sample SoiMethybrSBSTD1_FD_79669 | JGI IMG/M metagenome (GOLD analysis project Ga0111538, IMG submission 79669) | Bulk soil microbial communities from a Populus tree surrounding site in Tennessee, USA - Soil MetaG P. TD hybrid SBSTD1 (version 2)... | ecosystem: Environmental > Terrestrial > Soil > Tree... | reverse complement strand
TGGCTGGTCCGCCCCGCTCTGTGTGAGATCCCGCGGCGCTGGGAAGACAATTTCCACAACGCTGAAGCCCGACGGAGCGGCCACGCTGAGCGCGGTCGGCACGAGGTTCGCATCGCGGGGCTTGTTGGAATTGACGTGGGCTCCCTCAGGCAGACGCACCTGAAGCGCCACCCGCGCGTTCGTGCCTGCACGGAAGCCGTCGCTCGACACGATTGCCTGGAGATCCGGTTTCGGCGGTGTCTGGGCGTGAACGTAGGGCGGGCAGGCCAGCGCCGCCGCAACGACCAGGAGCGATGTGCGGGTCCATCCCGCTGGGAAGTTCATTCTGCGTCGGCGTCTTTTGTGCGCCCGAGCTGAAGCTCGGGCCTACAACGCGGGCCTACTTCACTTCTTTCAGCGGAATCATCCCCGGGGGAGGCGGCAGCGCCGACGGATCGACGGATCCCTTGATCGGCGGCAGATCCTGGAACATGAAGTCCCATTTCCAGCGTTCCGACGGGTTCGACACCTGAAGCCAGTGCTGCGCCGACACAGAGTGCGAAAACGTCAGCGCGGCGATGCCTTCGAACCCCGTCACGTCGTGGAATCGCTCGGCAATCGCTGCTCGCACCTCCGCTGGGCTCGAGTAGGCGAACACGACACCAAGCGCAGCTGCCAGATTCACGAGGATCTGCCAGTCGTCCATCGCCTCGCCCGGCGTTGGAATCACGCGTGCGGTTCCCTGCAGTCGTCCTTTCTCGTTCGTATAGGACGCTTCCTTCTCCACATACGATGCACCCGGCAGAACGAAATCGGCGGCGCGAGTCAGGTCGGTCGCCAGCACGCCCTGAACAATCAGCAGGGGAAGCCGGCCATTGGCGCGGGCTTCGAGCAGCCATGTGGTGTCGCCGAGCGTGCCAGCCGGCCCGGGATCGAACACGTACAGGGCAGATACGCGCCCGGCTTCGATCGCCGTCCGCAACGACGAAAGGTCGGCCTCCTGACCCGCCGCCTTGGTGGTGTCGCTCGGATCGGGTTGATGTCGCAGCAGACCCATCTGCCGTGCGCCGCTCACATTTGGTGCATCAACGGCCGGCACCTTGAATGTCGTGTGCTCGGGTTGGTTCTTTTGGGTGACACGCCAGCCAATCGTGATGACCCCATCAGCGCCATCACCAATCAATTCCTCGGTGAGTCTGCGGAACAGGAACAGTTCTTCGTGCGAGGCGTGTGCGGAGAGCAGGAATCGCACCCCGGCAGGATTGGATCGTCCGTCCGCGGCCAGACGATCGCGGAGCCGGGGCATCAGCTCGTGCCAGGAGACCGTCCGCTGCGCGCCGCGCTCGTCGCGCTCGAGCGGGCGAGTGAGCCGCCCATCGCTCTCGATCCAGTGATAGTCGAAGCGGCCGATGTCGCACATCCAGTAGCCGTTGACATCAGGGTTGAGCCTGGGCGTGAAACGAATGAGCCGCGAGCCCTTGGCCCACTCTGGTTTCGACTTGATCCATGCGGTGGTGTTGCACCCTTTCGCGCACAGCGTGCAAATCGTGTCGGCGGCGTTCGGGTTGTCCCACGGCCGCGCCTTGAAGCGATAGTCGCGCGTGGTAATGGCGCCAACCGGGCAGACGTCCATCAGATTGCCGGAGTTCAGCGAATGCACCCCCTGCTCCTGAAAGGTCGCGATCTCACTGCCGTATCCGCGGTCGATGATGTTGATCTGCGCGTCGCCCTCGACATCTCGCATGAACCGGACGCAGCGGGTGCACAGGATGCAGCGCTGTCGATTGAGCATCAACGTCGGTCCAAAATCGACGTCGCCTTTGACGCCTTCGCCGTCGAACACCCGGCGCGGAAATTCCATCCGGCTCTGATCCGGTCCGAAACTGTAGGAAAAATCCTGAAGCGGGCATTCGCCGCCCTTGTCGCAGACCGGGCAGTCGAGCGGGTGATTCAGGAGGAGGAACTCGAAGATCCCGGCGCGCGCGGACGCGACCTCTTCCGTGCGGGTCGAGACGACCATTCCATCGGTGCAGATCGTCGAACAGGACGTCTGCAGCTTCGGCATTTTTTCGATCTTGACGATGCAGACGCGGCAGGAACCGTCGACGCCGATGCCGGGATGGTAGCAGTAGTACGGCACCGTGATGCCGCTCTCGATGGCCGCCTGCAGAACGGTCTTGCCCTTCTCGACCGTGACTGGCCGGCCATCGATCGTCAGCGTGACGGTTTCCATCAGGTGATCATATCAAGGTTCAACCAATAACAAGGTTCACTGGGTAAGTGACCCCAGTGAACCCGTTCAGTCGAAGCCCCCTAACGCTGAACGTCCGCGAGCGTTCCGTCCTCCTTGCTAATCTCCACCCGCCGAAACGACCCTGCGAGAGGAACGCGCAGCTCGGTCGTTCGGTCCGCGACCGCCATGACCACTTCGGTGGCTGGGCGATCCGAATACTCGATCAACAGAGTCACTGGCACGTCGAACAGCTCGCCGGTCTGATCCATGCGGAGGACAAGCTCGGGGCGTCCGGATCCGGCATCATCCTGAAGGCGATACGAGAACTTCAGCTGCGGCAGGGTTGAATCGTAAACCCAGCGTTCGAAGAATCGCTCGAGCGAGCGGCCGCTTTCGGCCTCCATCGCGTGCCGAAGATCCTCGGTTGAGGCCTTCTCGTACCGCCATCCCGCATAGAATCGGCGGATCCCGAGGAAGAACGATTCGTCGCCGACGAGCCGTCGCAACATGTGCAGCACTGCAGCGCCCTTGTCGTAGAGGATCGCGCGAAACGCCCGGCCGTCGTCGCGCACATGCCCGATCCGGTACCCGAGAAAGAGGGGGCCCTGTTCGGATTCGTCCATGGCCCATCTTCGCATCTGGCGCATGACGTCGCGGAAGGCCTGGTCCCCGTGCTGGTGGCCAGTGTAGAGGGCTGCGAAATACTGCGCGAAGCCCTCGCTCAGCCACTGATCGTGATACGTCTTCCAGCCGACGGCCTGGCCCCACCATTGATGCGCGATCTCGTGAGCGGGAAGGAACTCCGGGTAGCTGTCGAACGACGCCGGATCGTTGCGCCACACGTTCGGCGTGCCTTGTGACGGACGCCGGACTGCTGCGAAGTAACTCGGGCTGTGGCCGCCGGGGGCGTTGCCTTCGACCAGTGCCAGCGACAGGCTCGAGTACGGGGAGTCGCCGACCAGCATTCGATAGAACTGCGCGATTCCCGCTGCGGCGGTGGCGACGTCACGCCCTTTTACGACGGCGGCCGAGTGCGCTCGCACGCTCAGATTGAGCGTGTTGTACACCGCGCCGCCCATCGTTGGACCGCGAAGCTGTTCGTCGCTGAACGCCACAGTGGCGCGGTCCACCTGAGACATGCGTGTCACCAAAAACGAGAGGTAGCGGATTGGCCGTTCAGCCACAAACACGAAGCGCTTCCGACGTTGCGACGGATCGCTGTCGTCGAGCGTCGGCGAATCGGGAGTCGGTTCGCCCGCTGCCACGCAGTCGAAATCCGCAGGTACCCAGATGCGGAATCGTGCCGTGGCGTAATCGAAGACGGTCGCGCGCGGATACCAGTAACTGCGATTCCCGTAGAGATAGTTGGTTTCGGGACGCGGGCCCCGAGTGGTCGCATCGGGCGTTCCGGCCAGGGCGTCCAGTTCACGCTGCGTGAAGAGCAGCGTCTCCCAATCGCCAGACTGGGGGCCGACCCGTCCGCTGTACATCAACGCAATCGTCAGCTCGGTGCCCCGCGACACCGGGACCGGCAGGATGACGAGCACCGTATTCTGGCCGTTGACACGTGCGCTGAACAATCCGCCGAATCGATCGCTGGTGACAGATCGCACCGCGAGCGTCTCGGCCAGGCGCAGAGTCAGCTCGCTGGTGATCGGCGACTGGATCCTGAGTGTGAGCTGGGCCCGCGCGTCGAACCATCGGCGGACCGGGTCGAACGCGAGGTCGAGCTCGTAGTCGAGCACGTCATACTCCGCCAACGCGTCGTCGTCATAGAATCGGCCGCGGGCCGCCAGACGATCCTTCGAGGTATAGACGGAGATGTTCTTCTGCTTCACACGATCGATGAGAGAAATATCCTCCTGAGCGCCCTCTGTTCTGGAGTAGGTGAGCGTGCCGAATCGTCGTGTGTGTATTTCGGCCACGACATCATCGGAGGGAGGCAGTGTCGACCACCCGCCCTGGGCAGCATCGCCGAGATCGACCGCGAACGACTTGACCGATTCCTCTCTGAAGACCTCCTCGGCGCGCCGCAGATCGCGCGGGTCGATCGGCCGCGCGGTCAGTTGTGACAGGTCGGCATGCCGGTCAAGTTCCCCGACCCGGATGAACGCCTCCTGAAAGGGAGACTCGAGCGTCTCGGCTCCCGCGAAGAGCTTGATCTGCCGTCTTTCGACGTGCGGGGCCGGCTGGAAGCGCATCGTGCCCCGTCCGAGCAGCACGAGCGCGGTGACGCCGTGATCCGTTTCCACCGTAAACACCGAACCGTCGGTCAGCGTGAGATCGAGGTCCTCGGCCCGCACGGTGAAGCCGCGGGCGTCGTACTGCTTGGTCGACGCCATCGACAGACGATAGAGGTTCTCGATCCCGGAGAAGCGCTCCTGATTGCGCACCCTCCAGATGCCATCCGCCGTCTTCACGAGTTCGATTCGCCAGCGGGCCGCGCGCGCGCGGTTCCCTGATTCGACGAACGCATCCAACATCACGCGATAACCAATGCCGGCACCTGGGACAGGGATAGCGGTCCGGCTGCGCTCCTTGAGCACGATTCGTGTGGCGCCAGGTCGCAGCTCAGCGGCGGCAAAATCCTCGGCCCGTCGGCGGTCCGCAGAGTCGGCGATGAGAGCGAGGTAGGCGGCGCCGTCGCCGGATCGCAGCGCCTGCTCGAGCGCCGAGAGGAGCGCGCGAATCGGTTCCTCATCCTGAACCGCCGCTGATGCGTGCGCGCTGAGCACGCGCGCAACCAGCGGGCAGGCGCAGATCGTGAGACACACAACAATCCCCGCGACTGTCACTGGTGTTGTCGTGCGACGCAGCTGCCGCCGCTTCGCGGTGATCACTGTTGCTGAACCTCCGCCAGTGTTCCATCGTCGTCGCGCACTTCGGCGCGGCGGAACGTGCCGGTCAGCGCCACGCGCATCTCGTTGATGCGATCGGTGACCGGCATCGTGACTCGAACGGGAGCGCGATCCGTATACTGCAGCTCGACGGTCACGGGGACGTCAAAGAGCTCGCCGGTTTGGTCGACGCGGAGAATGACCTCGCGCCGATCGCCGGCTGCCGCGTTCTGCACTCGATATGAGAATCTCAGCTCGGGCAGCGCGGCACCGTGGACCCAACCGTCGAAGAAGCGCCGGAGCGAGCGGCCTGATTCCGCTTCCATCGCCAATCTCAAGTCTTCCGTTCCCGCTTTCCGATAGCGCCAGATGGCGTAGAACCGTCGCAGGCCGCCGAAGAACGCCTCATCGCCCAGCAGCCGTCGGAGCATGTGGAGCACGACTGCACCCTTGTCGTAGACGAGCGCGCGAAACACGCGGGTGTCGTCCTGGACGTGCCCGAGCCGATATCCCAACGAGATCGGGCCCTGGTCCGACTCGCGCAGCGCCCACTTGCGCATGTCGCCCATGACCGTCCGAAACACTTCATCGCCGCGCTGATGACCGAGGTAGAGCGCCGCGAAGTACTGCGCGAAGCCTTCGCTCAGCCACTGGTCGTGGTAGGTGTCCCAACCCACGGCCTGGCCCCACCACTGATGGGCGATTTCGTGGGCGGGGAAAAAGTCCGGGTGCCGGTCGAACGCCGCCGGATCGTTCCGCCACAACCGGGGCTGGCCGACGGGCGGCTGGCTCAGCACCGCGAAGTATCCCGGGCTGTGGCCGCCGGGCTGCGGGCCCTCGATGAGGGCGAACGCCAGGCTCGAGTAGGGAGCATCACCGGTGAGTGAGTGGTAGAAGCGCAAGATGTCTTCGGTTCGCGCCGCCAGGTCGCGGGCTCTCGACGCCAGCCCCGCGTGCACGAGGATCGACAAGTCAACCGAGTTGTACCGGGCGAGCGCAACAGGGGCGCCATTCTGAGTGATTGCGGGTCTGTTGTCGTCGAAGTTGACCGTGAGCCGCTGAATTGGCGACAACCGGGTGACGAAGAAGGAGAGATATCGAAGCGGACGTTCCGCGCTGAAGACCAACCGCTTCTTTCGCCGCAACGGATCCGGATTGTCGATCACCGTCTGGAGATCCGGTTTCTGTTCGCCGCTGGCGATGCAGTCGTATGCCGCGGGAATCGTCAGGCGGAGCGTCGCCGTTGCGTAGTCGCCGACCGCGGGGCGGGGATACCAATAACTGCGATTGCTGTACAGAAAACGCGGTTCAAGCTGGATCACGCGTGGCTGCGCGCTCTCGAATTCCTCGGACGGATCGACCGGCCGTTGGCCGGCCATCACCATTTCCCAGTCGGCTGGTTCAGCGGCCAGGCGCCCGCTGTAGGTGACGGTCAGGGCGACGTCGGTACCGGGCAGTAACAGCGCCGGCAGTGTAATGAGAAGCGTGTCCTGGTTGCGGACCCGGATGCTGAACAACCGGCCGAACTGATCGCTGGTCACCGATTGCACCACGAGTCCGGGAGCCAGGCGCAGGGCGATCTGGCTGGTTGCGGTCGATCCAATCGCGAGCCGAATCAGTGCCTGACCATCGATCCACCGCCGCGCCGGATCGAACGCGACATCGATGTCGTAGTGTCGGACGTCATACTCCACCTGATCGTCGTCTCGAAAGAACGGGCCGCGCGCCGCGAGCCTGGCCGCAGAAGGGTAGACCGCGATGTTCTTCTGACGCACCCGGTCGAAGAGTGAGATGTCTTCGGCGGCCGCCGTCGAGCGGCTATAGGTCAGCGTTCCGAAGCGGCGAGTTCGAATCTCTGCCAGCAGATCGGACGTCGCAGGCAGGAGCGTCCAGGCAGTGCTCGTGAAGTCGCTCAAATCGAATGCAAAGGACTTCGCAGACTCCTCCTGAAACACCAGCTCGGCCCGCCTGAACTCTGCGGTATCAACCGCGCGCGCCGTGAGCTGAGACATGTCGGCGTGGGTGGCGAGGTCGCCGAGCCTGACGTACGCCGCGTCGAAACGCGATTCAAGCGACGCCGATCCCGAGAAGATCTCCAGCTGGCGCTTCTCGACTTGAGGCGACGGGTGAAACCGCATCGTCCCTCTGCCCAGCAGGACGAGTGCGGTCACCTTCTGATCGACATCGACCGTGAAGACTGAACCCTGATCGAGCGTCAGGTCCAGATCCTCGCCTCGGACGGTAAACGCCCGCGCGTCGAACTGTTTGTCGGGATTGAGAAAGAGCCGGTAGAGGTTGTCCACCGACGAGAGCCGCTCCTGACTTGCCACCAGCCATTCATTCGACACGGTTCTTCTCAGCTGAAGCTGCCAGGTGGCGACGCGCCCGCGCGCGCCGAATTCGATGAACGCATCAATCATCAGCCGGAGACCTACGCCTTCGACGTCGGTCACTGGTTCGCGGTCGCGCTCCAATAGAACGACTCGGGTGACGTCGCGGCCGAACTCGATCGCCGCAAACTCACGGGCTCGGGTTCGGTCGGCGGTGCTGGTCACCAGGGCGAGATAGGCGTCCGGGCCGGAGCGAATCGCCTGCTCGAGCTTCAGGAGAAGGGCGCGACCCGGCTCGATCTCCTGTGCGCTGTTCGCCGCCAGACTCTGGCCGCGGCCGACGAGTGGCGAGAGGACGATGGCCGAGTTGAGTGCCTCGCTGCGACGCGCCTCGATGACTCGTGACTCCGCTGGGATTGAGGAGAAGCCCACCCAGAGCACTGCGATCGGAAGGAGCGCTGCCTTCAACTGGTTCAACACCGGGAGTCAGTTCTTCTGAATCTCTGCCAGCGTGCCATCGTCTCTGCTGACCTCTGCACGCCGGAACGTTCCGGTCAGCGGCACGCGCTTCTCGGTCGTCCGGTCGCTGACCGACACCATCACTTCAACGGGTGGTTGGTCGGCGTACTGCAGCAGCACGGTGACGGGCACGTCGAAGAGCTCGCCCGTTTGATCCACGCGCAGAACAATCTCGCGGCCTTGCCCGGCGGCAGCGTCGTTCTGTACCCGATAGGAAAACTGCAACTGCGGAAGGGAGGAGCCGTACACCCACCGCTCGAAGAACCGCTCGAGCGAGCGCCCGGATTCGGCCTCCAGCGCCCGCCGCAAATCCTCGGTTCCGGCCTTCTCGAAGCGCCAGCTGGCGTAGAACCGGCGGACGCCCATGAAAAACGCCTCATCACCGATCAGACCGCGCAGCATGTGCAGCACCGCGGCGCCCTTGTCGTACACCAACGCCCGAAATACCCGGTCGTTGTCGCGAACGTGGCCCAGCCGATAGCCCAGCGACAGCGGCCCCTGGTCTGAGGCCTCGATCCCCCACTTGCGCATCTGGCGCATGATGACGCGAAAGGCATCGACGCCGCGATGATGCTCGGTGTAGAGAGCCGCGAAGTACTGCGCGAACGCTTCCCCCAACCACTGGTCGTGATACGTCTTCCATCCGACGGCTTGCCCCCACCATTGATGCGCGATCTGATGCGCCGGCAGGAATTCCGCGTAGGCGTCGACAGCGGCGGGATCGGTCTGCCACCGTCGAGGGACGTTCTCACCCTGCCGGCGGATAATTCCGACGTGACCTGGGCTGAAGCCCGCGGCGGCGTTGCCCTCCACCAACGCCAGCGTGAGGCCGGAGTACGGCGAGTCCCCCATGATCGACCGGTAGAACTGCACGATGTCGGCGGCCTCAGTCGCGACGTTCTGCGCCTTGGCCGCGATTCGCTGGTGGGCCAGCACTGACAGGTCGAGCGTGTTGTACACCGCTCCGCCCATCGATGGTCCGCGAAACGGCCCGGCCTCGTCGTCGTTCAGTGCGACGGTCGCGCGTTCGACCGGAACGAGGTGCGAGACGAGAAACGACAGATTTCGGATCGGCCGCGGCGCGGTGAAGACGAACAACTTTCGCTGCCGGATCGGATCGATGTCGTCAAGAGTGGGCGAGTCGGGAGCCAGCTGCCCGCTCGCGATGCAGTTGAACTCGGCCGGCACCCAGATGCGAAGCGTGGCGGTGGCATAGTCGAATGCGGTCGACCGCGGATACCAGTAGCTTCTGATGCCGTACACGTAGATCGGGTCGGGGCGCAGCTCTTGCGGAATTCTCGCGGTGGCCGTCCGCAGCGTTTCGGCCTCGTTCGTGTTGAACGGCATCGATTCCCATTCGCCGCCCTGCCCGCCAATCGTGCCGGCGTACTCGACCGTCAGCGACATCTCCTGGTCGCGCTGCAGCGCTACCGGAAGATTGACGACCAGCGTGTTCTGGTTTCTCACGCGCACGCTGAAGAGCGCGCCGAACTCGTCGCTGGTGACCGATTCGACGGCGAGCGTATCTGCGAGTCGGAAAGTCAGCTGGCTGGCCGAGGCCGCTCGAATTTTCATCCGCATCCGGGCCCGTGAGTCGAACCAGCGGCGATCGGGCGCAAAGGACAGATCGACCTCGTAATCCAGCACGTCGTACACAGACTGATCGTCCTCGTTGTCGAATGGCCCGCGCGAGGCGATCCGCGCCGCCGATGCGTACACTGAAATGTTCTTCTGTCGAGCGCGATCGAAGAGGGAGATGTCCTCGTCCGCGGCGTCGGACCGGGAGTAGGTCAGCGTGCCGAAGCGGCGCGTGTGAACTTCGGCCACCACATCGGGCGCGGCCGGCATCGTGGTCCAGTTGCCCTCGGCCAGATCGCCCATGTCGATGGTGAACGTCTTCGCCGACTCTGCGCGGAACACCTCTTCGGCTTTGCGCAGTTCGCGCGGATCGACCGGTCGCGCGGCGAGCTGTGAGAGGTCCGCGTGCGCGGCCAGGTTGCCGACCCGAACGAAGGCGGATTCGAACGGCGACTCGAGAATCTCGGCTCCTGCAAAAATCCTGATCTGTCCCTTCTCGACTTGTGGTGTGGGGTGAAAGCGCATCACGCCACGCCCCAGCATGACGAGCGCGGTGACGCTATCGTTGGTATCGACCGTGAACACGGAACCATCGAGAAGCGTCAGGTCCAGATCCTCGGCCCGGAAGGTGAAATCCTTGGCGACGAGTTGTCGCGAGGTGTTGAGTGCGAGGCGATAGAGGTTCTCTACCGCCGACAGGCGACCCTGGTTGGCAACGGCCCAGACGCCCTCTGGAGTGCGCCTGACATCGAGGCGCCACGTCGCGATCCGCGCGCGGCCGCCAAACTCGATGCACGCATCCACGATCAGGCGATAGGCGGTGTCAGGTGGCGCGTCGGACGCGGGAGCCCGGCTGCGCTCCTTGAGAAGGACGCGCGTTGCGCCCGGACGAATCTCCGATTCGGCGAATTCTGTGGCGCGCTGGCGATCGGCGGAGCCCGTCAGCAGCGTGAGATAGGCCGCCCGATCACCGGCCCGCGCAGCCTGCTCGATTCGCCCGAGCAGCAGCTGGATCGCGGCATCGTCCTGCGCGGCAACGGCGACGTCCGCGCGCAAAGCGGGCATTCCGGCGGCGTCCGCGGTCAGGCGTCCCACGCCGGTGCCGAAGGAGGCCCAGCTGAGCGCCGACACAACGATGGCGACGAGCGTTCGTGGATTCATGCTCGTGCTGACGCCGCAATGCCCAGCTCGCGTCCGACCTTGCCGAACGCATC
>Ga0111538_10013707_pt1 | contig 10690 bp, 17 predicted proteins | sample SoiMethybrSBSTD1_FD_79669 | JGI IMG/M metagenome (GOLD analysis project Ga0111538, IMG submission 79669) | Bulk soil microbial communities from a Populus tree surrounding site in Tennessee, USA - Soil MetaG P. TD hybrid SBSTD1 (version 2)... | ecosystem: Environmental > Terrestrial > Soil >... | reverse complement strand
CGGTGCGCAAGCCAGGACTCGTGGACGACTGCATCCAGCGGCTGCTGGACACGGACGCGGACGCCGTCTTCACGGCCCGGCCGATGTCCTACGTGTGGTGGCGGAAGGACCGCGGCGGGTTCACGGATTGGGCCGAGTGGGGCACGAACAATCCGAAGCGGCAGCGGCGCCAGGACCTTGACCCGCGCTCGCTGCGCTGGGAAGAGGACGGCAGCGTGTACGTGTGCCGGCGCGAGCTGCTTGTGGAGTGGACGAAGGGGAACACGAAGCCGCCGCGGCGCATCGCGGGGCGCGTCCAGGTGCACCCGAACGAGCGCACGGTGGACATCGACTCCGAGGAGGACTTCGCGATGGCCGACGCGCTGCTGCGCGCGCGCGCGGAGGTACGGCTGAACACGGCCTACGCGCTGATGGCGGCGGCCAGGGAGGTGAGCGCATGAAGGTACGACTGACGCAGGACTGCGAGCACGGCGAGAAGGGGAAGGTCCTCACCATCGACGACGACCGCGCGGACGTGTGGGCCGCGGAGGGCAAGTCCGAGGTGGTCGTGGACGAGCCGGAGGCGCCGCCGGTGGCCACCCCCGAGCCGTCCAGGGTGGCCGTGGACGCGCCCGCTCCGGAGCCCAAGCCGAAGGTGGCGCCACCGCACGCGGCGAAGCCCGCGCCCGCGAAGCCGGCCCCGGCACCCGCGCCGAAGAAGGCGCTCCCGAGGCCCACCACCAAGGCGGCGCCGAGGAAGGGGAAGCGATGAAGGTGAAGCTCCTGAAGGATTGGGGACCGCACAAGAAAGGCGAGACGGTCGAAGTGGACGACGCCCGCGCGGCCCAGCTCATCGCGGACGAGTACGTCGCGGCGCCGGCCGAGAGAAGGAGCGGGAAGAAGGCGTGAGCGATCATCCGATCCGGCGTGCTGACGTGCAGGCGGACGTGGCCGCGCGCACCGAAGAGATGCTCCGCGAGAACGGCGGGGCCGGCCGCGTCGTCGTGGAGTTCGACTACAACCGCAACGTCCCGGTGTCGTACGTGGTGAAGAAGGTCGGCCCGCGGCGGCATCTCGGGACGGGCAGATAGCGCTTGACACTCTGGAAACTCGGGCGCATGGTGAATTGAAGACGTAGCCCCGTACAACGCGGCTGACCCGGTTGGAGCCCCGCGCGCCTAGATGAGGCGCCGGGGCTCCTCTTATATGGGTCAGAACGCGGCCAGCCCGATCAGCCTCGCCGAATGGAAGGCCGCAGCGCGCCGCGGCGAGGTCCCGCCCCCCGATTCGTTCCTCCGGAAGCAGTACGTGGCGGACAGCATCAAGTCCGATGGCGATGGGAAGTCGTACACCTTCACCATCAGCACTCAGGCCATCGACCGCGACAAGGACACGTTGGCCATCGACGGCTGGCGCGTCGAGAACTTCCTGAAGGCCGGCGGCCCCGTCCTCTGGGCGCATCGGAACCTTGAACTGCCAATCGGGAAAGCCGCATGGGTCAAGACGCAGGCGGGTACGCTGAAGGCGCGCGTCGAGTTCGCACCCGCGGACGTGTACCCCTTCGCCGACACCGTGCGGCGCCTTGTGGACTTCGGCGCGTTGAAGTCTACCTCCGTCGGCTTCATCCCGGACTACCAGAAGGCGGCCTGGAACGACGAGCGCGGCGGCTTCGACTTCAAGGGTCAGGAGCTGCTGGAGTTCTCCATCGTCCCGGTGCCGGCGAACCCCGAATGCCTGATGGACGCGAAGGACGCGGGCATCGACCTCGCGCCCGTGAAGGCGTGGGCCGAGCAGGTCATGGACGGCGTGGCCGGGCCTGGCCTGTGGATCCCGAAGGACCAGGCGGCGGCCGCCCTGAAGGCGCTCAGCGGGCCCCGCGTGGTGGTCCCCGCGTCCTTCGCCAAGGTGGTCGGCGCGGTCGCGGAGAAGGCCGGCCGGACCCTGTCCGCGGCGAACGTGCAGCGGCTGACGGATGCGCTCACGTCCATCGAGGACGGAGCCTCCGGGATCGATGCCGCGGCCGAGCTGATCGAAGAGGTCCTGGACCTGGCCGCCCCGCCGATGGACGAGCCGGAGCCGATGAAGGCGGCCGAGCCTGTCGAGCCGTTCATCCTGATTGAGCCCGAGCCGGCCACTCCAACCTTTCTGATCGACCCCGCACAACTCAGGGCGGCCATGGGGGCCGCGGTTTCAGACACCGTCCGCGCAGTGGTAAGCGCCGCGCGCGGCCGTCTCGACTGAAGGAGAGAAGCAATGGCGAGTCCCGCCGCGGTGCCCATGACGCAGGATCAGCTCAAGGCGCTGATGAACGACACGATCAAGGATGCCCTGGCCCCCGCGATCAAGGCGGAGCTGGAGCCCCTCACGAAGGCCCAGGGCGAGATGCGCGCCGACATCGCCAAGGCGATGGCGCATCCTCCCGCAGCCGAGCCCGAGTTCGACCGGAAGAAGATGCTCGGGAAGTTCCACTTCGGCCGCGCCGCGCGCGTCATGGCGATGGCCACGCTCGAGAACGGCACGAAGGACATCGGCGCCGCCGAGCACGCCATCAAGCGCGACTGGCCGGTGAGTCTGGCCGAGCCGACGCTGAAGTGGACCCAGCACGTCAAGACCACGCTCACCGCGGGCAGCGCCACGGCCGCGGGTGACATGGTGATCCCGCAGTACGACCCCGAGTGGATCGAGCTCCTCCGCAACAATGCGGTGGTCCGCGGCCTGCCCGGGATCCGGACGCGCTCCATGCCGCGCGGGGCCATCTCCCAGAGGAAGCAGACCGGCGCCGCGACCGCCAGCTACCAGGGCGAGACCGACCGCATGACCCCGTCGAACCTGACCGTGGGGAAGGCGAACATGAGCTACAAGAAGCTCACCGCCATCACCGTGGTCGGCAACGACCTCATCCGCTTCGGCGGCCCCGACGTCGACCAGCTCGTGCAGGAGGACCTGCTCGCCGTCTCCGCCCTGCGCGAGGACAAGGCCTTCCTGCTCGACAATCCGCCGACGGACGCGGCCTCTCCCCAGGGCATCCGCTATCAGACGCTCGGCGCCAACATCGCGGCCACCGCGGGCACGTCGCTCGCGAACTTCCAGACGGACGCGACGGGCATGGTCACGGACGTCCAGAAGCGGAACCTGCCGGTGACGCCGCAGAACAGCGGCTTCATCCTGTCGGTGTCCAAGTTCTGGGCGATCTACGCGCTGGCCACGACCACCGGCGACTGGATGTTCAAGGCCGGCCTGGAGCAGGCCCAGCCCACGATCCTCGGCTTCCCGGCGTTCGTCTCGACGCAGCTCGAGGTCACGAACTCCTGGATCGGCGCGAACGGCGGCCTGATGTTCTTCGCCCACTTCCCGTCGCTGGTGATCTGGGATTCGCTCTCCCGCACCGTGGAGACGTTCCGCGGTGGCGCGTACTACGACCCGTCGCTCGCCGCGGTGGCCTCCGGGATCTCGAACGACGAGACGGTGATCACCTGCATCGCGGAGCACGACTTCCAGCAGCGCTATCAGGAAGCCGCGTCGATCCGCACCGGCATGGCCGTCTAAGGCACAAGGGAAAGGCAAGAGGAGAAAAGCAATGTCCAGCCCCGCAACCCTCGGCGACCTCGGGTATGTGGTCACGGCCGTGCATCCGCTCAGCACGAGCACGGCGATCTACTACTCCAAGGCGACCGGCACGTCGACGGGCACGAAGCTCACGACCAGCCGGACCTTCGACCTCAGCCGGCTCCAGCACTTCGGCGCCACCGGCGGCAAGCCCCTCGACGTGACCGTGCACCCGCGCGTCGCGGGCGCGCAGCGCTTCAAGTCGCTGACCGTCGCGGTCCCGCTGGAGCTCAACTTCCAGTCCTCGGGGCTGAACTTCTACCTGACGGTCGCGCACCTGACGCGCTCGGCGGCGTCGGGCGCCGGCTCCACCTGGGCCACCCTCAAGTCGGACGTCTTCCGCTGGAAGATGGGCACCGACTCGGACGGCGTCTTCCACACCGGCGCCGCGTCGAGCGTGCCGCTGCAGGGGATCAAGAAGTTCTACAAGGCGAATATCACCTTCGCGACGCGCAAGCCGACGGACACGGCGGCGAAGGACACCACGACCGGCGTGCTGATCTACTGCAACTCCCCGGTGGTCCTGCTCAGCGGCGCGGACGCGCCCCAGGTCACGGTACCGAAGAAGGTCTGACCCGGTGCTCGACTCCGTTACCTCCCAGACGCAGCCGGAGAGCGCACCGGCTGCGTCGTCGTCCTCGTCCGACTATTCGCCCGCGCCGCTCGTGACGCGCCACCGCAAGATCGCCATCCTGGGCTTCGGCGCGACCGTGCGCGATTGCCCCTGGAAGGATCCGTCCTGGGACCTGTGGGCCATGAACGGGTTCTGGCGCGCGGCGAAGCCGGACTTCGCTGTCGAGGCCCCGGAAGAGCGCTACTCGCTCTGGCTCGACATGCACACCCTGGAATACACCCGCGAATACGGGAAGCAGGCCGGCTTCGGAGACGCTCAAGAGCGCTGGCTCGAGAAGGAGCACCCCTTCCCGATCTACATGCTCGACGAGCCGGATCGGTCGGTGACGGGGAGCCTGTACCCGTCGGTGCGGGCGTTCCCCATCGAGGAAATCGTGCGCGTCACCGGCCGCGACTACTTCACGTCGACCGTGGCCTACGCGCTGGCCTTCGCGCTCGCGCGCGCGCTGACCACGGACGACATCGCCGAGGTCGGGTTGTGGGGTATCGACCTCGTCCACGACACCGAATACGTCGAGCAGCGGCCGTGCGCCGAGTATTGGGTGGGCCGGCTCGAGGCCATCGGAATCAAGATCACGACGCACGCGCAGTCCGCGCTCCTGCGCCAGCTTCACCGCTACGGCTACGAGGCCGCGAATCCGCTGGTGAAGGAGATGAAGGCCATGCTCCACGGCCAGAAGGTGGGCCTGGAGAAGGCCGTCCAGGCGAAGCAGGCCGAGATGGAGCACGCGCGGAACCAGCTCCACACCGACGACGGGGCGCTGCAGGCCATCAACGGGATGTTGGAGCGCTTGAAGATCCACGAGCGCGGAGGGCAGGTCTGATGATGCGCTACTACTACGTGAAGCAGAACCTATTCGGCGTCCCGAAGGGCACCGTCGAGCGCTTCGCCGACGCGAACGCGGGGCCGCTCCTGCACGCCGGTTCCATCGAGCCAGTGGACGACAGGAAGCGGCACCACGCCGAGGCGCCGGGGATCGATGCCGTCCCGGTCGACCAGCGGCGGCCGCCGGCCAAGTGCCCCTCGTGCGGCGCCAAGGATGCCAGCCGATGAACCCGAACTTCGACCTGAACGAGGACCTGGGCACGCCATCGCGGCGCTACCGGAAGCTCTTCGCTCAGCAGATCGTTCCAGGCGGGGATGGTGCCGCCATCACAGCCGCGAACCTGCTGTCTTGCGTCACGGCGGCAGGTTGCAGGGTGGCCTACGGCCAGCAGACGACGGTGGCCGCGTCCGACACGGTGGTCACGGGCCTGACGACGGTGGCCGCCGTGATCGCGTCGCTTGACTCGGATCCGGTGGACGACCCCTTCATGTGCACGGCTTCGATCGGGGACCAGGCCGGGGCGCCGGCGGCGGGTTCGGTCCTGATCAAGACGTGGAAGAACACGGGCGGAACGGATCCGACTCCGACGGCCGCGACCACGTTTACGAAGAAGGTCAACTGGATCGCGATCGGGACGTAGGTGATCGATGGTGTTGAGCGTCTCGACGGTCGCGCCCACCTTGCGGCTGACCACGCGGTCGGCTGTGAAGGCGGAGCTCAACCTGACGTCGGCCACGGACGACGCGCTGATAGACGCGCTGATTGACCAGTTCTCCGCCGCCATCGTCTCCTACTGCCACCGGCCCTTCGCGCGTGAGTCCTACTCCGAACAGCTTCCCGGCTTCGGTGACATCCGGCTCCAGCTCGAGCGCACGCCCGTGGTGTCCGTGTCGACGGTGACGCTGCGCGGGCAGACCATCACGGACTTCGCGATCGAGGACGCGGACAAGGGCTGGCTCATCTTCCGCGCGCTGTCCGGGACGGGCACGACCTACCAGCGCATGGCGTGGCCGTGGGGCGTGCAGACGTACCCGGGCCTGAGCGGGGACGGCGCATGGATGAACCAGGGCTTCCCGATGGCGCGGCAGGAAGAGCCCCAGGTCGCGGTGGCGTACGTGGCCGGCTACATCCTCCCGAGCCAGTTCGTCACGGCGGTGACGGTGTCGGTGGCGAACGCGGACAGCAGCTTCAACGACTCGGCCTCCGGGTTTCCGGCCCTGCTCAAGGCGGGCGACATCGTCGAGGCATCCGGCTGCGTGAGCGCCGCGAACAACTCGCGGTTCCTCGTGACCGGCACGCCCACGGCGGCGAAGATCACCGTCTCCGGTACGCTCACCACGGAGGCCGCTGGCGCGCAGATCACGCTGAAGTTCCGGCCGCCGTCCATCCACCGGCCCTTCGACGACGTGGAGAAGGCGTGCATCGAGGCGGTGAAGACGGGCTATCTGAGCCGCCGCGACGACTCCAACATCATCGAGAAGCAGGCCGGGCCGATGCGGCTGCGCTACTCGGAGGGCCGTGCCGGGGAAGCCCAGGCCCTGCCGCCGGTGTGCGTCGGCCTCTTGCGGAATTGGGTGAGGACGGCATGACGTTCGACCTGTCCTTGCTCGCCCTCATGGAAGACACGATCACCTACGAGCCGCCGACGGCGGAGTCCTCGGCGCGCGTGATCACGTTCGGGACCGCGGTCACCTACCCGGCCCTGATCCAGCGCGGTGCTCGGCGGACCATCAGCCCGGCCGGCCGCGAGGTGATCAGCAACGTCCAGGTGTACATCCCGAACCGGGTGGCGATCGATCAGCGCGGCCGCATCACGCTGCCGACGGGGTTCGTGCCGCAGCAGCCGCCCATCATCGGCGTGGAGCCGCTCAAGGGGCTCGAGCTGGACCACACCGCGGTGCTTCTGTAATGGCCTGGATTCCTGGCTCGGCGGGCATGGTCTCGAGCGTCCGGGTGACGGTGTCCGGGAGCGACGAGGTGCGCGCCGCCCTCGGCCGGCTGGGCAAGGCCGGGGCCGTGGAGGCGAAGGAAGTGATCCGCGCCGTGACCACGCAGATGGTGGCCATGGCCAAGCCCATGACCCCGGACGATCCGGAGACGCAGGGCGAACTGCGGAACACGGTGCGCATCGTGACGCCCAGCGCGTCCCGTACGGGGAAGGCCACGGGCGGCATCCAGGCCGGCCCCACGGAGCTCGGGAAGCGTCGCTATAGCGCGTCGGCCCTCGTCCAGCACGAGGACTTGACCCTGAAGCACCACAGCGGCGGCCCGAAGTACCTGGAGAAGCCCTTCATGGCGCTCGTCGTGCGGATCCCGGACCAGATCAAGGCGCGGCTCGACAAGGTGGCCAATGCCGGTTGAAGCCGACGTGGTCGCGTACCTCGCTGCGGCCGGCCTCGGCCTGACCGCCGGGACGGACCTCTTCGAGGGGCCCGCACCGGAGACGCCCTACAACGTGGTGGCGGTGGCGAAGTACATGACCGAGCGGAGCGACGACTACACGATGGGCGCGTCCCTCACGGCGCCCGGCTCGGAACTGGAGCACATCCAGGTGATGACGCGGCACACCGTGAAGGCGACGGCGGAGAGCCGTGCGGACTCCATCCACGCCGTGCTGGACAACCTCCAGACCACGACGCTGGTCAACGGCCGGACTTACTTCGAGATCGCCGGCGACGGCCCGCCGGAAGGTCTCGGCCAGGACGGGAACCTGAACTGGCGCTACGCGGCTAACTACCGCGTCCGAAAGCCGAGGGGGTGACATGGGCGAAACCGCTACGGCCCTCCGCCTGCTCCGCGCGCACCTTCGCGCTGCGTCTGAGATCGCGGACGCCCTGGCCGTGGAGCGTGCGCCGGAGCCGCCGCCGCCGGACGAAGAGCCGGAGGGGGCCTGTCCGCACTGCGGAGAGGCGCGCGAGGAGAAGCTCGAGGAGACGTCCTTCGCTGGCGAGGACGGCCGATTGGTTCCGCGCGTGACCTGCCTGACGTGCGGGAAGAGCGTCACCACGAAGGCCGAGGAGGTCGCCCATGGCTGATCCCATTGTCCTCGACGCGCCGCTCATCTGGCTCGGAGGATACGACATCACCACGGACCTCTACGACGTCACGCTGAAGGGCTCGCGCGTGGAGCTGCCGGACCCACGTTTCAGCAACCTGATCGAGGCGACGTATCCGGGGATCGAGCAAGTCGACGCGATGGTGAATGGCGTCTTCAACTCGAACGCGGGCGGAGCAGACAGGGTGATATCCAACCCGCGCGTGATCGCGTCGCCGGGCGACTACTCGGAGTGGCCGCTCACGGTGTGCCCTCCCGGTGCCCCCGGCGCGGCCGGTGCCGACGGCAATGTGGCCTACACGCTCCGAACCGCGCAGTTCGGGCTCAAGTTCGGCGCCGACCACGGCCAGATCCTGCCCTGGTACCTGACCTCGCGCGCGCGCACGGGGCGCCTGTCGCGGGACACGGTCCTGTTGCCGAAGGCCACGCGCGTGGCGACCGCCACAGGGACCGCGTACCAGCTCGGGGCCGTCGTCTCCGGGACGAACAAGATCGTGGCGAAGCTCCACGTCTTCAGCGTGACGGGAGGGTCCGGGTCCGTGACTGTGACGATCGAGTCGGACAACGCCTCGAACTTCCCGACGCCCATCACGCGCGGAACGTTCACGGCCGTGGCGACCGCGGCCGGAGTCGGGCGGCAGGTCGTGGAGATCACGACGACCATCACGGACGACTGGTGGCGCGCGGTGGCGACGTGGACCGCGGGCACGGACTATTCGCTGGCTGTCGTTGCTGCGCTGGAAAGCAGCGCTTAAGAGGAGGCTCTCGTGGCCGATCCCATCGTCTTTTACAACGGGTTTTTCGCATGGGCGACGTCCACGGCTAGCGTGGCGTCCGCGGCCCCGGCGGGCCTGAAGTCCGTCACCATCCCGATCAGCCGAGCCGAGCTCGAGGATGCGGCGATGGGTGACGACATCGCGGCCACCTATCCGGGGATCATGTCCGCTCCCATCTCCGCGCGGTACCGGCAGAACTACGCGGCCGGCGGCGTCGATGCGCTGGCGTTCGCGCGCTGGAACGCGAAGACGCCGTTCAAGATCAAGGTGCGCGCGGTCAACAGCGCGGTGGCCACCGGGAATCCGTCGTTCCTGTGGAGCCGCGTCTACATCTCCTCGATCACCCCGGTCGGCGGGGCGCACGGGGAAATCATCTACAACAACGTGGAGATGCGCCCGATGACGGGGTGCTTGTTCACTCGATCCACGTCGACCTAGGAGAACTGCATGGCCAAGACGTTCACGGTGGAGATCGGCGGCAAGGTCCGCGCCCTCCGCTTCCATCAGCGCGACGCGATCGAGCTGAAGAAGCGGTTCGGTCAGACGCCGCACACGCTCCTGTTCCTGCGCTGCCTCGGCCTCGACTTCGAGAACGCGGAGCCGGGGAAGCCGCCGCGGATGAACCCCGGGTTCTTCGACCCAGAGGTGCAGTTCGCGGTGTTCCACAAGGCCATCCTGCGCGGCGGCTGGAACGTGACCGAGGACAAGCTGATCGATGCGGTTGACGAAGCCGTGCAGACGTCGGACGGGAAGGTGTCGCTCGGAGACTTCGTGGCGCAGGCCGTCTATTGCGCCTTCTACTCCGGGGCCATCACGGGGAGCCAGGTGGACCTGCAGGCGGGTCCGCAAGAGGACGAGGCGCCGACCGAGGGAAACGCACCGGCCTCCGGGAACCCATAGACCCGGAGGCCGCCGACGAGGCTCTCGAGAAGCGAGCCCTGCGGATCGGGCTCTCGCATCGTGAGTACGACAGGCTGCAGCCGTTCGAGGTCTGGGATCTGGAGGATGCGTGGCGATGGCGGCGCGACAGGGAATGGGAGCGGCAGGCGACGGTGGCCGCTCTTCTTCTGCTCCCGCACTCGAAGGAAGGGGCCAGTTTCACCGGCCTCTACGACGACATCCGATTCATGCTGAGCGGCTACACGCCGGACGAGTGAGGTAGATGGCCGGCGGCACCGTCAAATACTCGATCGTCGCCGACGCGAAGCCCTTCGTCGACGCGACGGCGCAGGCGTCGAAGGAACTCCAGAAGCTCACGGAGCAGGCCGTAGGTTCGGCCGGGTCGCTCGGCTCCATCGCGGCGGCGGCCGGCCCGATGGGGAAGGCCCTGGCCGTGGCCACGGGTGTAGGCCTCGCTGGGTTCGCGGCCCTCGCCGCGGCCATCACGGACTCCGTGAAGGGGCTCGTCGAGACGGGCGGGAAGCTGGCCGACCTGTCCGCGCAGACGGGCATCAGCACGCAGGCCTTGCAAAAGCTGGCCTACGCGGGGTCGCTCGTCGGCGTGTCCCAGGAGCAGATCACCGGCGCCGCCGTGAAGATGGAGAAGGCGCTCGCGAACGGGGACGACGTCTTCCGGCGGCTCGGCCTCTCGTTCCAGAAGCTGCGCGACATGCAGCCGGACCAGGCCTTCGCGGCGGTGGCCGCGCAGATCGCGCGGATCAAGGACCCGGCGAACCAGGCGGCGGCTGCCATGGAGGTGTTCGGGAAGTCCGGCGCCACGCTGCTGCCCCTCATCAAGTCGGACCTCAAGGCCGCGGGTGAAGAGGCGGAGCGGCTCGGGATCATCCTCTCAGGCAAGACGGTCGACGCGGCGG
>Ga0111538_10013706_pt1 | contig 10690 bp, 4 predicted proteins | sample SoiMethybrSBSTD1_FD_79669 | JGI IMG/M metagenome (GOLD analysis project Ga0111538, IMG submission 79669) | Bulk soil microbial communities from a Populus tree surrounding site in Tennessee, USA - Soil MetaG P. TD hybrid SBSTD1 (version 2)... | ecosystem: Environmental > Terrestrial > Soil > Tree... | reverse complement strand
CGAGACCGATGCGCCGTTCGTGCTCCCCGAGGACGCTTCAGTACCGGCCGGCCAGTACCGCATCGAGATATCGGTGCCGTCGGAACCGGTGGACTACACGGCTTCGTACATGTTCACGCCGTCAAGCTTCATCGTCGACGCCGTCTGTGGCACACCCATCGTTCTGAATTCGACGGTTCAGGCGATCCCGGTGGAGCCGCCGACGATCTCGCTGACGCTGTCGCCGAACGTGATCTGGCCGCCGAACAACAAGATGACTGCGGTCAGCGCCACGATCGTGGCGACGAGTCCGGACGGTCACGCGACGACGGTGGCGCTCGTGAGCGTCACGAGTGACGGCGCCGGCGCCGACATCGCGGGCGCGTCGATTGGCACGGACGATCGGGCCTTCGAGGTGCGAGCGAAGAAGGACAGCACCTACACCGTGACGTATCGCGCCACGGACAGCGTGACGGGATTATCGGCGACGGCCACAGCGACCGTCGTCGTCCCGCACGATCAAGGCAAGTAAGGGTCTCGGATCTCGGATCGAGCGGATCTCGGATTTTCAAATCCGAGATCCGAAATCCGAGATCCGAAATCTTTTCGGGTTCGTCACCGAAAGTTCTCGATCATCACCAGATCGGCGAAGGTCTCGGTGCGTGAATAAAGAATGGTTCGGCCGTCGGGAGAAACCCCGAGAAGCGGCGCCTCAACGTCGCCAAGATTGCTGGCGACGGTCGTGGACCTCCCCGTGGCGAAGTCGTAGAACCTCAGTCGCGGCTGATCCAAGAGCCAGTCAAGATAGCAAAGGCCGCGCTCGGCGACTGCGAAGCCGTTCGAGACCCTATCGAGAACTTTGATCGCAGTCCCACCGGAGGTGGCGAGGCGCCACACAGCGGTGGTTTGGCCTGGTCCGTCAGCGTAATAGAGATGGGCGCCGCTTTTATCCTCGAATGCAGCGAAACCTCCGTCCCGGGTGACCTGGTTAGCTGCTCCGCCTGAAACCGGGATCTTCCAGACTTGATAAGTCGGCCCCGATCTCGTGGAACTGAAGTACACCCACTGGCCGTCGCGCGAAAAAGATGGAACGTGATCGTTGGCAGTATTCGCTGTGATGTTTCGCGGTTTGCCTCCCGCAGATGGAATGACGTAGATCTCAAAATTGCCTTCCGTGTTGGATTGAAAGACGATCAGTTTCCCGTCTGGCGACCATCTCGGCGCGCCAGACTGGCCTGAAACAAAGGCAGTGAGCTGGACGGCCTTGGACCCATCGGGATCCGCGAGCCAGACTTGGCTGGATCCGGAGCGGCCCGAAACAAAGGCAACGCGTTTGCCATCCGGCGAGAAATCCGGGACGACATCCACAGTCGTTGACGCGATGGCCAGGTGCGGCGCGCCCGAGGCGGGTGCGCCTGGCACGGCGCTGTCCACGCGCCAGATGTCGATATCGCTGGAACGTCGCACGTAGACCAGCCTGACCGGATGACCCGCCTGTGTTCGGACGATCGTCGGCTTCGTCCCGTCTTCGCCAACAAAGGGAACCCTCACGGGCGTGGCAGTACCGGATATGCCAATACGGAACAAACCTTCCCTGGCTCGGGTAAAGACAATCTCCTGACTGTCAGGCGTCCACGCCGGATACGCCGCCTTCGTCGTGAGCTGCGTGGGTGTTGCGCCCGGGGCCAGATTGTTCGCCAGAGGCATCAGGTAAAGAGCGTCGGCGGTAGTAACGCGGTCGCGACGAAATGCCAGCCAGCGGCCGTCTGGAGAAACTGCGGGATTGGAGTCACCCCGGAAGTCCGGCGGCGGATGCGTCAACTGCCGTTTCTCGCCGGTCTCCAATGAAACGACGAACAGAGCGCCGGGTCCGCCGTTGGGCGGCGTATCGGTCACAATCAGATTTCGACTGTCGGTAGACCACGCCAGGAATCCGGGGTTTCCGATGATCGGAACCTGGACGTCCGCGAGCTTGCGCTCATTCCCACCGAGCGGTGGGCTCAACCACACCTCGACCTTTCCAACCGGTCCCGAAGGTGGTGGCAATCGATCGGCACGCAGAAACGCGATCCAGCGTCCATCGGGCGACCAAGCCGGGTTGTAATCGCTCCGTGGATCGGTGGTCAGCTGCAACGGATCACCGGCACCGATCAACTGGACGTAGATATCGGGGTTGTTCTGCTGCCGTCCGGTCCACATGAACGCCACGTGGCGGCCATCGGGAGACAATGACGGATCGTCTTCGACCCCAATCAGCGTCGTGACGGCGATTCGCTCAGGCTCCTCGACTTCCGGCGGTCGCGACACTGGCCATCCGAGCAAACTGCCGGCCAGCAGCACCGGCAGCAAGAGGAGCCACAACCAGGATCGCCTCTTCGCCCCTGTCCGACGCACGGGCACTATCTCGTGTGACACGTCCTCCAGCGCCACCTTGAGATCCGCCGTCGACTGGAAGCGACGCGCCGGATCCTTGCGCAAGCAACGTTCAATGATTTTCGCGAGGTCTGGTGGGATCGACCGCGCGATCGGCGCGGGATCGTCATGCAGAATCCTCGAGAGGATCGCGACCGACGAATCACCGTCGAAGGGTCGTCGACCGGTCACCATTTCGTAGATCACCGCGCCGAAACTGAAAATATCCGACCGTCCATCGACCGGACGCCCTTCCGCCTGTTCCGGCGACATGTACGACGCCGTCCCCATGACGGCGCCAGCCTCCGTCAATCGCGACCGCGTCGGACCGTCAGCGATTGCCTCTGGTGACTCGATCAGCTTGGCCAGACCGAAATCAAGAATCTTGACGCGCCCATCGCGCGTCACCATCACGTTAGTGGGCTTGATGTCACGGTGCACGATGCCGGCGCCATGGGCGGCCGACAACGCGTCTGCGATGGAGACGCTGTACTTCAGCACATCGGCCACCGCCATGCCCTGCGGCGTCAGCAGCGCATCGAGCGTACGGCCGTCGACGTGCTCCATGACAATGAAGTCCACGCCTCCGTCGGAGCCGATTTCGTGGATGGTGACGATGCCCGGGTGATTCAGTGCGCTCGCCGCTTTGGCTTCCTGCACGAAACGTTTTTTTCGCGCATCGACGGCCACCAAATCGGGCGGGATGACCTTGATGGCGACCGCGCGATCGAGGCGCGTGTCCAGAGCCTTGTAAACGACACCCATCCCGCCCTGACCGAGTTTGGAGTCGATCCGGTAATGGCCGAGTGTGCCGCCAATCATCAGGACACCGCTGGTTGTTCGCCCTGCAGGGCGCTCTTATCTCGACGAAGTTGACGCCTTCACGACGGTTATTGTCACGCTCGACGGGTAGAGTTTCGAGTGGTGCACGACATTGCGCGCCACCACGCCCTTCGATTCGTCGAAGTTGTTGCCGCCGGTATTCAGGTTGCGATCGAAGCGCGGGAAGTTGCTGCTCGACACTTCGATGCGAAGGCGATGCCCCGCCGCAAAGTAGTTGCTCGTGTTGAGCGGCTGCAGCGTGACCTTGTAGACCTTGTCCTTCTCCATCCAGACTTTCTTCTCGTAGCCGTCGCGATAGCGCATGCGCTGGATCGATTCATCCAGGTTGTAGGCGCGGCCGTCCGGATACACGTCGATAATTTTCACCGTGAAGTCGGTGTCCTTCGCGTCCGACGAGACATACAGCGTCGGCACGATCGGGCCGCTGACCTCGATCCCTTCCTTGAACGGCTCCGAGGTGTAGACGAGGATGTCGTGCCGCGATTCCATCTTGCGCTGATCGAATGAGCCGGCGGTGATCGCGTTGCCGGTGCAGCACACGTTGCCGCCGTACGACGTGACGGGGTTCATCGGATCGTACGTGAAGACGTCGGGCGTGTCGGCGTCCGGCGGCGCGGAGGCGAGCTGGCCGTCGCCGCTGAGCGAATTGGCGCGCCCGCCGCTGGCCAGGTGGAACGTCATCGGCTGTGCGCCGGCCGGCGGCCACACCTCAGAGGTCTGCCACTTGTTGCTGCCCATCGTGTAATAGGTGACCTTCGCCATCTTCTCGATGCGGCCGTTCGCATCACCTTTCAGGAACTTGTCGAAGAAGGCGTACATGATGTCGTTGTAGTCGAGCCGCGCGTCGCCCATGTCGCGCTCGCCGACGATGGTGTGCTCGGCGGCGCGCGTGTAGGCGCAGTGCGCCACCGGCGCGATCACCGCCCACTGCTGATCCTTCATCGGCGCCTTCGCGGTGCGGCGCACGTGATTGAACATCTCGAGGTTGGGGCCGACCGACACGTCGTACCACGACATGAACCAGAGCCCGGGCACGTTGAGCGCCATGTCGTCGTGCCAGAGTCCGCCCTTGCGCCACGCGTCCGACGCGGGCTCGCGCTGCTGCATCATGCCGCCGGTCTCGACCGGCATCCGATCGGCATAGATGCCCTTCGGACCGCCGACACTCTTGATGATGTCCTGCGTCGGCAGATGCCACAACGCCTTGTCCCAGTCGACCGGAGGCATGCGCGGCGCGAGATCGAACAGGCGCGACGCGGCGATCAGATCCTCGCGCGGCGTGTCTTTCGGGAACATCGGCCGCACCTGGTTCTGCTCACCGTAGATCCAGGTGATGAACAGCATCTGCATGGCGCCGCCGCGATACCAGTTGCCCTGCTCCCAGTACGGACCCACCTTGCCAACGCCCGCGCCAAAACCCTGCACGTTCATCGCCGCGAAGCCCGGATGGCCGAGCGACGCGACGGCAGGCTGCCATTCGGCGGTCGACGAGCACCCGGTCGTGCCGAGCTTGCCGTTCGACCAGGATTGCTTCGTCAGGTACTCGACGGTTTCATAGCCATCGGTGATCGGCGCGCCGAGGATGTCGTAGTTGCCCTCGGAGAAAAAGTGGCCGCGCTCGTTCTGCCCAACGTACGCATAGCCCTTCTCGATCGCTTCGATGATGCGCGACATGTCGGCGGGCACGCCGTTGCGCACGTCCCAGAAATTGAAGTTGTAGGGCGTCTTCACGAAGATGATTGGCACTTTCGCCGCCGCATTCTTCGGACGGTAAATGTCGGTGGCGAGCCGCACGCCATCCTTCATCGGGATCATCACGCGCCGTTCGACCACGGCGATGTCCTGCAGCTTCGCTTCGAGATCCTTGCGGCGCTGCTGCTCCGCGGGTGTGAGGGTGCCTTGCTGCGCCGGCAGCATCGCCGCGGCGAGCATGACGGCCGTGGCCGTCGCCCAGGTGAGCCTTCGAAGAATCATCATGCGGCCTCCCGTGTTACTCGCGCCGATTGTAACCGTTCGACGAGCGCTGCCGATGCCCAAACGCAAATCGCGCTCGCCGCGCCATAGAGATGAATCGAGAACCGTCCTTCGTGCCCCCAGCCGCGCGTGATCAGCGCGCCCGAGAGTCCGGCGAGAAACAGCGCCACGACCGGCAAGGGCGCATTGCGGAACGGACGAATGCCGGCGATCGAGGCTACGGAAATGAGGCCCGCCAGGACCAGCGGCGCGGCATGCAGCGCGAGCCGCGGCGGATCCTGTCCGGTCAGGACCATCATCGTGCTGCTCATCATCGCCGGCACCGCTTCCGTTGCGGTCATGCCCGGCTTCCACACCGCGAGGAATTCGCGCTGCGTGCCGTGGAACAAGCCGAAGACGCCGGTGTAATACCAGGTGCGCCACGCGAAGAGCACGCAGCCGATGCCGAGCACCACCGCGATTGCCGCGACGGCAGTCCAACGCACCTTTGGCAGCCACTCCCGAACGCGCCACCACGACCCGGCCGGAAGCGTTAGCGGCAAGGCAAACGCCGCGACGGCGATCGCCATCGGCAGGTTGTTCAAGCGCGTATAGAAACCGAGAACCACGAGCACGCCCGCGACGATCAGATCGCGCACACCGCGCTGCCGCATCACGAAGAAGGCCGCGAGATAAATGAAGCCGGCCGATGAAATCTCGGAGAGGCCAAAGCCGACGAATTCGAGCGCCGGACCAAGAAGAAACATCGTCATCGGGATTACGGCGGCGGCGAGCCCCCACAGGAAACCCGCGCGCGGCGCCACGACCCGGTAGCCAAACAGCATCATGATCGCGACCGCGCAGGCGTCCCAGTACGCCTGGCCCACGCTCGAGTCGCCGAAGATCATGTGCAGCACGCCGGCGATCCACCGGAACAGCGGCTGGTTCCAGAACGTGGTCTGCCCGCCCTCGAGCCAGTAATGCTGCATGAAGATGCGATACGAAAACCGCTGGAACAGGAAGTTGTCGTTGCCGATGCCGTACAACGTCCAGCGTCCGATTTGATGCGCGTTCGCCGCGCCGACGTAGGCGAGCCACGGGACGAGAATCAGGAAGAAGAGGCCGCGCGCGTTCTGGAAGCGGCGTCGCACCGGCATCAGGAACGGCAACAGCACGGCCGCGGCCGTGTACCACGCGCCCTGCGGCGGCAGATAGGTTGTGACGATCACGATCGCCAGCGACGAAGCGCCGCTCCAAATCACGAGCTCGTTGGCGTGGACACGCGCCAAGGCGCGCCACGACCACGCCACCAGCAAACCGATCACGTTGATGGTCAGCAGCCAGCTTCCCGCCGGCCGCAACAGGCGATCGACGCGCGACGGCGGGCGCACTGTCGCAATCGGAAACGCGGTCGATCCCATCGCGGCGCCGTTCCATTCCGGCACGATGCGCCATTCCTTGCCGAGCATCGTGCCTTCGAACTGGATGAAGTGGCTGCCGCGCTGCAACTCCACGCGATGATGCGCGGGCCCGACCAGTTCCACGCGCGTGTCGTCGACGCGCACGGTTGCCTGCATGCCTTCAGTCGTCAGCAGCTCGAACGTGCCGGCCTGACCCACGGTCAGATAGCCGGCGCCGCCGACCAGTATCGGGATTTGTCCCGGATGAAAACCATCCCGGACCACGGCGTCGTCAGGAGGCGGAAGGTTGAAGAACCAGACCGGCATCTCGGAGGAATCGCGATAGCTGCGCGTCATGATCGCCGAGCACACCGGATCGTCTGCCAGCCAGTCGGCGCGGATGTCCCACGCGTGCGGCTTGCCAGTACTGTCGCGCACCATCGCACGCGGCGGATCGAACGTGATGCACCAACCATCCTGCTGCGCCGCGAATGCGGCGGTGAGCTTGATCACGAGGATGGCGGCGACGATCGCGCGAACGAAGTTCTTGCGAAGGAACGACGGGTGCAGCCAGATCAGCGCCGGCGCAATCAGGCCGGCGAGCAATGCCTCGGCAGGTGTGTCGAGCGGCGCGCCGTCAAACCAGCCGCTCAAGTGGCTGGGCCACAGGAGGGCGACGAGCGTGATGACGCGCCACACGGAGGGTCAGAATATACCGAATGACTCGCGGGTCGCGTCAGCGTTTGTCATGCGGATTGGCCATCGCCGCGGGCTTGATCCACGTGTCGTACTGCTCGGCCGTCACGTGTCCCAACTTGATGGCGGCGTCGCGCAACGACGATTGTTCGCGATGGGCCTTGAGCGCGATCTCGGCGGACTTCTCGTAGCCGATGTGCGGGTTGAGCGCCGTGACCAGCATCAGCGATTCCTCGACGTGCTGGCGGATGCGATCGAGGTTCGGCTCGAGGCCCCGCGCGCAGTACTGATCGAACGAGCGGCAGGCGTCGCCGAGCAGATCGATCGATTCGAGCACGTTGTGCAGGATCACGGGCTTGAAGACGTTGAGCTGAAAGTGGCCCTGGCTGTTGGCCATCGCCACCGACAAGTCGTTTCCAAACACCTGCACGCAGGCCATCGTCATGGCCTCGCACTGAGTGGGATTGATCTTGCCGGGCATGATCGACGAGCCCGGCTCGTTTTCGGGGATCTTCAACTCGCCGATGCCCGCACGCGGACCCGACGCATAAAGGCGAATATCGTTCGCCATCTTCATCAACACCGCCGCGAGCGTCCGCAACGCGCCGCTGGTCGCGGCCATCGCATCGTGACCGGACAGCGCCGCCACGTGATTGCCCGTGACGCGAAACGCCTGGCCCGTTTCCGCCGCGAGGTGCTTCGACGCGGTCTCGCCAAATTTCGGATGCGCATTGAGGCCGGTCCCGACGGCGGTGGCGCCGAACGCGACTGCATGGAGACCATCCATCGTGGCCGCGACGCCGGCGAGCGCATCGTCGATTTGCGCGACCCATCCGTTGATCACCTGCCCGAGCGTGATCGGCACCGCATCCTGCAGATGCGTGCGGCCGATCATCACGACGTTCGCGTACATCGACGCCTTCTCCGCAAGCGTGTTGCGAAGCCCGGCCACTGGCGGCATCAACCGGTGCACGATGCCCTCGACGGCGACGATGTGCATGACGACCGGAAAACCGTCGTTCGATGACTGGCCCTTGTTGACGTGATCGTTGGGATGAACCGGCTCGTGCGATCCGAGCGGCTGGCCGGCGAGCTGATTCGCGCGATTGGCGATCACCTCGTTGGCGTTCATGTTGCTCTGCGTGCCGGATCCGGTTTGAAACACGACCAGCGGGAATTCGGCGTCGAGCGTGCCGGCAATGACTTCATCCGCCGCGCGCGCGATCAGCTCCGCGCGATCCTTCGAGATGGTGCCAAGCTCGCCGTTGGCGAGCGCCGCCGATTTTTTCAGGAGCCCCAGCGCGCGAATGACCGGCCGCGTCCACACGAATCGCGGCACGCCGATGGCGAAGAAGTGCCGAGACCGTTCGGTCTGCGCACCCCAAAGTTTTTCAGCGGGTACCTCAACGGGACCGAGAGCGTCATGCTCAACCCGAAACATATAGGCAGTCTACGCTGAACAAACATACACAGAAGCACAGAAGCACAGAAGCTCTTTGGTTTGCCCAAAAAAAGAGTTTCCGTGATTCCGTGTTTCCGTGCTTCTGTGTAATGTTTTTAGAAGCCCGGCGTCAACCCGAACTGCCACAACCAACCCTTACGCGAGCGATCGAGCGGTCTGACATAGTCGATCTCGGCGATGGCAAAGCCAAGCAGATTCACACGCAGGGCGGCGCCGGCGCTTCTCACCCAGTCGCGATCGCCGCCGGCGAAACGCGGCTTCGTGCTCGCCGTCCAGGCCATGCCGGCATCGGCGAAGAGCGCCATCTCGATCGGGAACGCGCCGTAGTACGACTTGCGGCTGAAGAGACCGAGCAGCGGGAAGCGCAGTTCGGCGCTGGCGATGTTGACGCGGCTGCCGTTCAAGCGATCGAAGTCCGGGCACGACGTGATGTCGAGCGATTCGCATTCGTTCGCATCGAACGACCCGTAGTCGTAGCCGCGCACCAGGCCCTGGTAACCGATGAAGAGCGGCGTCAGGCGCGCATCCTCGGCGTCGGCGCCATAACGTCCATAATGCAGGCCGCGCACCGCGATCGTGAATGGGCGCACCGGCAGGAAGTAACGACGGTAGTCGGCGAGCACGCCGCCGTAGGTCAGCGTGCCGGCCATTTGCGAATACTCGAAACGGTAACGGCGGCCGACGAGCGGACCGGTGGCGCCGTAGACCGATGAGTCGTAGACAAGCGCCGCGGTCGCTTCACCCAGGTTGATCGCCTCGGGATGCGGCAGGTCTTCGATCCGCTGATCGAGCAACTGGCCCGTGACCGGCGAGAAGAACTGCGTCTCCACTTCCGCGCCGAAACCAATGCGCCGCGCACCGGCGGAAAATTCAACACGCTGCACCCGGCTGAACGGATATTGCGCGATGGCGCTCGCTCCCGAGTTCAGCTGCGTCACGCGCACCGCTTCCTGCACGATGACCTGCTGGCCGTCGACGACGGCCAGGCCCTGGCCGTAGCCGCCGGTGACATATGGCAAGTGCTCGAGGACCACGCCCCAGTTCCAGCGCGACTTGCGATTGAGATAGATCGCCTGCCCGCCGGTCTCCTCGATGCGGTTCGTGGATTGCACGGTCGCGCCGAACATGTGGTCCGCAAGAAAATCGCTGAACACGAACGAGATGCCGCCCCCGGCGTAGGCGCCAAAGCGATCGACGCCGACGCCGATCGTCGGCTGGCTGATCCCTTCGAGCTGCAGCTTGGGCTGGTAATCGGTGGACTCGTAGTCGCGCGGCGGCGGCAGTCCGGCCGTCGCGTTCTGCAGGAGCGAGACCACGGTGCCGGGCCGGCTCGTGGCCGGCGGCAGCACCGCGGCGTTGTTCATGTCGGTGGCCAGCGCGCCGACGGTGGCCGGCCGCGACGTGTCGCTGGCGTAGATGTTGTAGCGATCGTTCTCGAAGACGGTGAAGACGAGCGCGTTGGCGGCCGAGGCCGCCGACATCGCCGGCGTCAGCGGCGTAATGCCGCTCACGCCCGAGACGACGTTAGTGACGCGCGTCGCCGATCCGCCGCGCATCGCGTTCGGCACTCGATACACGTTGGGAATGCCGTCCGGAGTGCCGAGGAAATACAAGGTGCCGTCGACGCCGAACTCCGGATTCGAATTGCGCCCCGAATCAAAGCCGGCGAGCTGCCGCGCCCCTTCGACTCGCGAAGCGGTACCGCTTCGCTCGCTCAGGGCAGGCTGTGTGACGGTCATCGCGCCGATCCGATAATTGCCGAACGACAGCGTGTCGATGTTCGACGAGAAACGATCCGTCACCCACACGATCTCGCGTCCATCGGGCGACCACTCGGGATCGAGATCGGCAAACGGATCGTTGGTGAGCTGCTGCAGCGCGCCGGTCTCGGGCGTATAGACGAACAGATCGAGCACGCCGCCCTGCAACGCCGAGAAGGCGATCT
>Ga0111538_10013705_pt1 | contig 10693 bp, 10 predicted proteins | sample SoiMethybrSBSTD1_FD_79669 | JGI IMG/M metagenome (GOLD analysis project Ga0111538, IMG submission 79669) | Bulk soil microbial communities from a Populus tree surrounding site in Tennessee, USA - Soil MetaG P. TD hybrid SBSTD1 (version 2)... | ecosystem: Environmental > Terrestrial > Soil >... | reverse complement strand
TGGCGAGGGCGAGCGCTTGGAGCCGGTCCTTCGCGGCCTCGTCCGGCACGGCGCCGGTCAGCGTGATCTGGTTGACGTCGAAGATCGCGACGACGGGGGCCGGCGACCCGTCAGGCAGTGTGTCGTAGGTCACGTTGCGTTGCCGTTGCCGTTGTCGCCGTGCCCGTTCGGTCGTGGTGGTCGCCCGCTCGGTCGTGGTCGTCTGGGCGGCGGCCGTCGTGGTGGTCGCGGCGGCCGTGGTGGTCGCGGCGGCCGTGGTGGTCGCGGCGGCCGTGGTGGTGACGTCCGCTGTCGAGGCGACGGTGCTCGTCTCGGGCGCCGTCGACTCCGGTGATGCCGACGATGCCGACGATCCGAGGGTCGAGTCCCCTGCCGACGACGCGGGAGAGTCGACCGGGATCACCGCGCCGGCGTCATCGTCGCCCCCCGAGCGGCTCTTGACCAGGAACCACCCGCCAGCGACCAGGGCCACGGCGACAATGGCACCGACGACGATGCGACCGATCGATCGGCCGGCGCCCTCGTCGTCGCCTTCATACTCGTACATGCTCACAAGCTTGGAGAGCCGACAGCTACCGCCGCAGATACACCTGCCGCCGCACCGTCAACACAAGCCAGGACCACCAGGTCGGATCCGTTCACGCTGTTCCTCCGGCACCGACCGATCCCGCCGATCGACGCCGCGCAAGAGCATGCCACGCCCCGCCCGCCGATGTGGCCCATTTGTGGGCTAGTGGTCGTCCGTCGTGACCTCGCTCTCGAACGTATGGTCGTCGAAGGCCCGCTGGGCGAACCCCCGATCGACGAACATCCGCTCGTACAGGACGCTTTCGCGCCGCGGTTGGTCGGGCGCGTCGCCGTCGGTCACCGACGTGCTCACCGCGCCCCCCGCCGCGCCAGCACCACGCCGAACGTCTTGGCCACGATGCGCACGTCGTGGGCGAGCGACCAGTTGTCGACGTAGAAGAGATCGAGCCGCTTGTACTCGTCGAACGTCGTGTCGGAGCGGCCCGAGACCTGCCACATCCCCGTGATCCCCGGCAGCACGCGGAGGCGGTCGTGGACGTCGTCGGTCCACTGGTCGACCTCGTTCGGCAGCGCCGGCCGCGGGCCGACGACGCTCATCTCGCCGCGGATGACGTTGACGAACTGCGGGATCTCGTCGATCGACAGCTTGCGCAGGATCGCCCCGACCTTGGTGATGCGAGGATCGGCGGCGATCTTGAACATCGGTCCATCGGCCTCGTTGAGATCGACGAGCTCGGCCTTGCGGGCATCCGCGTCGGCGACCATGGTGCGCAGCTTGATGATCCGGAACCGCTTGCCGTCGCGCCCGACCCGCTCCTGGCCGAAGAGGACCGGGCCCTTCGACTCGAGCTTGATCGCGATGGCGGCGGCGAGGAGGAGCGGGGAGAACAGCACCAGCGCGATGATCGACACCGCGACGTCGAACACCCGCTTGGCGATCGCCCGCCATCCGTCGCGCATCGTCTGCTCGACGTAGATCAGCGTGTGGCCGCCGACGTCCTGGGCCCGGAACCGCACGATGTCGATGTCGCGCAGACCTGACGACAGGGCGACGTGATAGCCGGCGTCCGTGAGCCGGCGGGTGAGCCGGTTGACGACGTCGGGCTCGACCGACACCAACGAGATCATCACCCCACCGGCGCCGGTGGACTTGAGCACTGCCTCGGTGTCCTCGACGCCACCGAGAACCCGGCACCCGCCGCGGGGCCCGATGTCGTCGGGGCCGACGAAGCCGACGACCTGGTAGCCGAGCTCAGGCTTGCGCAGCGTGGCGTGCAGCAGCCCGATCGCCTCGGAGTCGGTCCCGACCACGAGCACCTTGCGGAGGATCCGGCCCTCCCGCCGCAGCCGGGCGAAGATCTGTCGGACCACCGCCCGTTCGATGATCAGGCAGAGCGGAACGAACGTCAGCACCGACAGCACCCAGAGGCGCGACAGCGTGTCGAAGCGCATCACGAAGGCGGCCGCGAGGATGAAGCCGACGCTCATCAACGAGGCGTAGAGGATCCGCCGCATCTCCTCCGTCTGACGCTCGACCGCTCGGGCGAGATAGAGCTTGTTCAGACCGAGGCAGATCGGCCAGATCGGGAACGACAGGATCGCCAGCATCATGTGCGTCCGCATGACGCCGAGCTCGGCCTCCGACTTGACCAACTGCCGCCAGCAGAACGCCAGCACGAGGCCGACCCCGACGGTGACGACGTCTGCGGCGATCAGCCGCTGTTTGAGATCCTGGGGCGCGGCCGACGGAAGACTCGTCGCCGCTTCGCCCGCCGGCCGGACGACATCGTCGTCCGGCAAGGCGCGACCGCGCTCCCTCAGCGTGTTCGCATCCAATTGTCCGCCCGCTTTCCTTGTAGGGGGCAATGTATCGACGGCGCGGACGACCTGCAATCCATTTTCGGCGGGCGGTTCGTTCCGCGCCGGTAGCCTGTCCGGGCCATGGGCTGGAGGCGAGAAATCGTGTTCGCGTGCACGCGGACCGACTGCAATGACCTCGCCCACCGCAGTTAGCGCGCCGCGATGTCGGCGGCGCGGCCACCCCGGGTTGCCTTCGTCCTCGAGCAGACGCTCGGCCACATCACCCACGCCGCCAACCTGCAGTCGCTGATCACGCCGAACCCGCACATCCGCGCCTCGTTCGCGCCGATCGACTTCGACGTCACCGGGACTCCCGCCCGCGTGCCGGGCTATGGGAACTGGACCGTCCGCGCGGGAATCCGCGCCCGCAAGGCCATCCACGGGCTGCTGCGCGACGGCCCGCTCGATGCGATGTTCATCCACACCCAGGTGCCGGCGATCCTCGCCGGGGACTACCTGAGGCGCATCCCCTCGATCGTCTCGCTGGACGCGACGCCGATCCAGTACGACCAGCTCGGCAGCCACTACGGCCACGCCACCGGATCGCCGCGGATCGAGCGGCTCAAATGGCGGCTCAACCGGGAGTGCTTCCGGCGGGCGGCCCTGGTGGTCACGTGGGCGGAGTGGACGAAGGCCGGACTCGTCGACGACTACGAGGTGCCGGCGGACAAGATCGTCGTCATCCCGCCGGGTGTGGACTACACCCGATGGTCGGCGGTGACGCGCCAGCCGGTCCAGGACGGACCGCTGCGGATCCTGTTCGTCGGCGGCGACCTCGAACGCAAGGGCGGCACCGTGCTCGTCACCGCCGCCCGCCGGCTCCGCGAGCGCGGGACGGACGTGCACGTCGATCTCGTCACCCGCGACGAGCTCGCTCCCGAGCCGGGCATCGCCGTGCACCATGGCCTGACGCCGAACAGTCCCGAGCTCATCGACCTGTACCACCGGGCCGACGTGTTCTGTCTGCCCACTCTCGGTGACTGCTTGCCGATGGTGCTGTCAGAGGCCGGCGCCGTCGGCCTGCCGCTGGTCGCGACCGACGTCGGCGCGATCGGCGAGATCGTCCGCCCCGACGAGACCGGGCTGCTGGTGCCCGTCGGTGACGCGGAGGCGTTGGCCGGCGCCCTCGGCCGTCTGGCCGGCGACGCCGGGCTGCGCCGGCAGCTCGGCGACCACGCCCGCCAACTCGTCGAGAAGGACTACAACGCGGCCACCAACGCCGACCGTCTCGTCGAGCTCCTCGTGTCGCTCGCCACGGAAGGTTCACCGGCGTGACGGCGACCCGTCGGCCCGTCCTGCTGACCGTGTCGGGGACCATCGATCCGAACCTGCGCACGGAGATCGAGAACGGCAGGCGGCCGGAGGCCGACTACGTGGCCATGGCGCGGGCCTTCGACGCCGACATCGTCGACTACACGGAAGCGGAGCGCGAGAGCGGGCCGGTCGGCCGGCTGATCGGACGATTGGCCGGGCGCAACGCTCAGCTGGCGTGGTCCTGCCGGCGCCGGGCGCGCTCCTACCGGGCGGTGTTCACGGACGGCGAGCAGGTCGGGCTCCCGTACGCCGCGCTCTCCTGGCTCGGATGGCGGCGACCCCGTCACGTGATGATCGGTCACCTCCTCTCCCCCCGCAAGAAGGTGTACCTGCACCGTGCCCTCCAGCTCCGCCGGAGGATCGATGAGCTCGTCGTGTACTCGTCCCGGCAGCGCCAGGTCGCCATCGAGGAGCTCGGTTACCGGCCGGACGACGTGCTGCTGACGTCGTTCATGGTGGACACCTCGTTCTGGGATCCTCACCAGGTGTCGCCCCGACCGCGACCGCGGCCGATGATCTGCGCCGTCGGCCAGGAGCTGCGCGACTACCCGACGCTCGTCGCCGCCATCGAGGGCCTCGACGTCGACGTCGTTCTCGCCGCGTCGAGTCCGTGGTCCAAGCGCGAGGACACCACGACCGGGTTGGAGATCCCATCGAACGTCGAGGTGCGGGCGTTCAACCAGTACGACCTCCGCCAGCTCTACGCCGACTGCGCCTTCGTCGCCGTCCCGCTCCAGGAGACGGACTTCCAGGCCGGGATCACGACGATCCTCGAGGCGATGTCGATGGAACGGGCGGTCGTGTGCTCGCGCACGAGCGGACAGACCGACACGATCGTCGACGACGAGACCGGGCTGTACGTGCCGCCCGGAGACGTCGCCGCGCTGCGCCAGACGATTCGGCGACTGCTCGCCGAGCCAGCCGAGGCCCACCGCCTCGGCGCGGCAGGACGGCGATGGGTGACCGAGCACGCCGACATCCGGCTCTACGCCGAGCGACTGGCGGCAACGACGACGGCGCCGCCCGACGTCACAACTCGCGGATGACCCGGGCGGGGACGCCGGCCACGAACGTGCGCGGCGGCACGTCGGCGGTCACGACGCTGCCGGCGCCGATGCAGCTGTCGCGGCCCACGGTGACACCGGACATCAGGATCACGCGGGCACCGATCCACACGTTCTCCTCGACCACGATCGGCTTCGACGGCGGGCGCTCGAGTCGCCGCTCCGGCTCGATCCGGTGAAAGTCGTTGTCGAGCATCATCACGTAGGGACCGATCAGGCAGCGGGGCCCGATGCGGACCAGCTCGGACGCGACGATCGAGCCACCGAAGTTGACGAGCGAGCGCTCACCGATCTCGAGCAGGCCGCCGCCGGTCGCCACCAGCTCCAACCTCGCCATCGTCGACACGAGCTGCACGCGGTCGTGGATCACGATGCGACCCTCGTTGAGCAGGGCCGGGCGACCGCGGACGCGCACCCGCGTGCCGACGTGGTCGGCGTGGCGCAGCGACCACCGGGCGTTGGCGACCGCCTTGCTGTTGCGCCAGAGGTAACCCGGATCGAACCTCATCGTCCGGAGCCTCTCACGTTGCCCCGAGATCGAGCTCGAGGACCGTGATCGAGTACGGCGCCAGCTCGATCGAGCCCGTGGCATCGACCTGGTCGGCCACGATGCGGTCGAGGTGCGATCCGTCGTAGGTCCAGCGCCGCGCCGTGTCGAGGATCGGCCGGCCGGCGACATCGAGCCGGACGTCGCGCGGTTCCTCCGGATCCTCGTTGAGCAGCATCACCCGCAGCAGCCCGGTGTCCTCGTCGACGGCGGCGTACGTCGACAGGAGGTTGTCGTCTTCCTCCGTCGGCACGACCGCACCTTCGAACGCGGAGCCCCGGCCGTCGTAGTTGCCGTGCATCGTGAACGCGTAGTAGCCAGGGCTTCCGACGTCCGGGCTGCGCCAGTAGGCGGCGGCGTACACGCCCTCCCGACCGTAGATCCCCAGCACGTCGGCGATGGCGAGGGCTCCGTTCATCGTGCCGTCGGCGCCGAAGTTCCACTCCGTCACCGCCAGCGGGGTGTCCGGGTACGACCTCCCGATGATCGCCTGCAGGCGCGGCACGAGGGCGATGGTGTCGTTGATCCAGGACTCGTCGACGTAGCTGGGGTCCCACAGGGCGCGCGTGCTGCGCAAGCGGCGGGCGTTGGTCTCGTCGTCGGTCTCGTCGTTGAAGACCTCCGACTGCGGATAGAAGTGCACGTCGACGACGTCGAGGGTGCGCCGGCCCGTGGCCTCGTCGTGCTCGCGCACCTTGGTCAGGAACCACGTCAGGAAGTCGGCGTCGGATCCGTCCGGAGGATCGGGTGCGATGCGCCAGTAATCGAACCAGCAGCACATCGCCGGGCCCATGAGCTCCGCCTCGGGCGCGATGTCTCGGATCGCGTCGGCGTAGCGCAGGTAGGTGTCGACGATCTCCTGGAACGTCGGACACGTCGGGTGGATGTCGTAGTGGGTGTGCCCCCACAGCTCGGGCTCGTTGTCCATCGCGATGAAGCGGGGAGCGAGTCCGTCAGCGCCCAGCCCGGCGATCCAGTCGGCCACCATCTCGGGCGTACTCGGGACGCTGGTGGTGTTGGGGTCGGCGATCGGTCCGGGGTTCTCGCAGTCGTACCCATCGCCGCCGGTGCACCCACCCTCGGGGAACGAACACGTGTTGTCGTCGCCGTTCTTGGGGATCCACCCGAGCGTGGGCACGGCCAGCCGGACGGCGAAGTCGCGGTTGGCCTCGGCGAAGGCGTCGAAGACGTCACCGTCGTTGCCGTAGTCGGTGTTGCGGAATTCCCAGTCCGAGCCGGCGTTCCAGGCGTTCCCGAGCTGGTAGTTGTACCGGGACGAGGGGTTCCCGCCCCAGCTGTCGAGGGTGACGCCCGCCCGTCGCTTCTCGTCGGCACTCAGGTCTCCCGAGACGCCGCGGATCAACGGGCTGATCGTCTGGCCGGCCGCCGCCGTGTTGATCGAGACGACGAGGGCGTCGTCGTCCACGTCATCGGGCGGCGTCGAGGTCGTCGACGGGTCGGTGTCACCGGCGGGTGCGTCGAAGCTGATCGGCTCGTCGCTCGAGCACGACAGCAGCACGAGCACCGCCAGAACGATGCCCACCGCCCGCCGCCGTGTCCTCACTCAGGCCGGCTCCATCTCGTGACGGCGTGGTTCGAGGGCCCGCTGCGCCCACGTCTGGTTCGGCGTGCTCCGGGCCGACTCGAAGTCGGCGCACAAGGCGAGGCACACAGCGAGGAACACCGTCGTGCGGACGTCGAAGGCGATGTCGACGAAGGCGTAGATCAGGAGCATCACGATGTACAGCACGCCGACGGCGACCGTTGCCGTGGCGTCGGCCGGCGAGACGCGGAGGGCGGTACGCGTGCCCAGCTGGATCGCCCGGGCGAGCAGGTAGATCAGCGCGACGAGGCCGAGGAAGCCGACCTTCAACCAGATCCACAGCACGGCGTTGTGGGGCAGGTACTGCCAGAACTCGAAGAACCCGATGTCCGGAAGGTTGACCGGCACGTAGAACTTCTGGCCGAACCCGACCCCGGTGAGCGGGTTCTTCTTGATCGTGTACCAGAGGTCGAACGCCTCGATCTGGCGATAGAGGTCGGAGCGCTGGTCCTTCTCGCTCAACTGGCCGGGGGCGATGACGGACTTCACCGCGGTCGATGCCAGCCCGAGTCCACCCTCGGCGTTCCACGTGCCGGCGACGAACATCCCGCCGAACACGAGCGCCGTCGGGGTGAACCACCAGAACGCCCGCCGCCGTCGGTGGTACACGATCACGGTGAGCAGGGCGATGCCCAGGAACAGGGCGATCATCGCCGACCGCCGCTGCGACAACATGTACGCCCAGACCACGGTCGGCGTGAGCACGAACACCGTGGCCAGCACCCAGCGACGCCCGCGCAGGAGCCAGAGACCGAAGAGGAACACGAACATCGCGTTCATGTGGATCGTGGCCGAGTGCTCGGAGAGGCTCTCCAAGGCCTCGCGCGCGGGACCACTGAGCTTCTGGTAGTAGGACAGGGCGAAGATGCTCTGCACCGAGACGGCGACGAACGCGATGAGGACCAGCCGCTGGTACTGCACCCTGGTCTCGAACAGGTTCGTGACCAGGATGTAGACGAGCGGGATGTACAGCAGGGGGCGGACCTCGAAGACCGCCGCCCGGGTGTCGCCGCCGGTGACGAACACTCCGTAGAAGAGCCCAGCGAAGACGAACGCGGTGAAGACGGCGAGCGGCGTGAAGACGTTGCCGCGCTTGAACCGCCAAGTCGGGTCGCCGAGGCGCCGGACGAAGAACGACCCGAGCGTCGCGAACAGGACGACCTCGAACGGGCTGATCGACAAGGAGTCGGCGATGAAGAAGGCCGACTCGTGGCTCGACATGTTCTTCGTGAACGGCCACCACGGCGTCGTGACGATGTCTCCGACGAGTGTCAGGAAGACCAGCGAGTACAGCCCGACCACCGGTCGGAGGAACGACGCCACGCAGACGACGACGAGCACGGCGAAGACGATCGAGAACAGCTCCGGCGCCGAGGCCACCGCCATCAACGCGACGACGATGGCGAAGAGGACGACGGCGGCGTAGACGAGCCACCGCCGCCGCTTCTCCTGCTCGATCTCGTACCGGGCATCCGGATACGAAACGAGGGCGCGCGCGCCGAGCGCCTGGGTCATGGCTGGACGACGCGAAGGCTGAGGAACGTCAGGCAAAGGAGCGTCGCGCCCACCAGGATCGGCCAGCGGCGCAACGGCTTGCCCTTCCGCGTCCACCGGACCGCCAGAGCGAACACCACGACGATGAACGTGACGAGGACGTTCACAGCAGGGCTCCCGCGGCCGTGCCCACGGGCCTCAGGCCCCGATGAGCTGGCGAATGCGCTTCGGGATCCGGCTGTGGTACCGGTTGAGGACCACGCCGAGGATCTCACAGCCGCGCATCTCGTCGAGGGCGGCGTGGACCTGGGACTCGACCGTGACCCCCTGGAGGACGACGAGCACGAAGGCGTCGGCGAGCTGGGCGATGCTCATCGCCTCGCTCGATGCCAGCACCGGCGGCAGGTCCAACAGGACGTGGTCGAACTGGTCGGCCAGCTCGTCGAGCTTGTCCGCCAGAGCAACGCTTCCGGCGAGGGCGTGACGCCGGGCCAGGGGCGAGCTCCCGGCCGCAACCAAGGAGAGACGCGGGTTCGCCGTGCGCTTGATCACCGTCTCGATCGGCAGGTCCTGGTCGACCGCCTCGGCCAAGCCGGGCGGGCGCTCGTCCTCGGGCTCGCCGGACGGTTCGGTCCAGTTCATGTCCACGACCACGACCGACCGGTCGGTGTCGTAGGCGAGCACGGCGGCGAGCGAGCGGGTCACGTAGGTGACCCCCTCCTTCTTCAGCGCCGACGACAGAGCCACCCGGTGGGGGAGCCCCCCCTCGTGCAGGTCGACCCGCGCGAGCAGGTAGCGCAGCGACTTGGCGACAGCCGACGGGGTCATGTGCAAGACGGTGCCGTCCTCGTCGAGGATGCCGATGCCACCGGCCCGATCGGCGCCGAGCTCGTCGAGCGAGACGGTTCGCCGCTTGCGCCGACCGAGCAGACCACCCTTGGGAGCCATGGCGACCGTCACCTAACGCGACGTCTCGGGCACGACCGCGAGCACGTCGAGCCCGAGCTTGGCCTCGACGTCGTTCGGGACCCGGATCGTCCGGTCAAGGGCGGCCACGAGCACGACCAACGCCGTCGAGATGATGAGCCCCAGGACCACGAACACGGCGAAGGTCATGATCGCCTTGCGCAGCCGGGGCTCCGGCGCCAGCGGGAAGGTTGGCTCGTCGACCAGCCTGAGCCGCTGCGCGACGACGGTCTTCGTCTGCGCCGTGGTCAGCTTCGCCTCGTCCAGCTTGTCGACCTGGGTGACGTAATGATCCTCGGCCCGCTGCAACGCGCTCGTCAGCCGGTCGATCTGAACCTGCTGGGCGAGGGGGCGCTCGCCCACCGGACCGACCTGGTTCTCGACGAGGTAGTTGTCGAGAGCGTTCTGGGCGGCGGTCAGCCGCTCTTCGGCGGCGGCGACCTGATCCTCGAGGATGTGCTCGGCCGTGGTGCTCTCTCCCACGTCTCGGTCGATCTGCCACTGGATGAAGGCGTCGATCGTGGCGGTGGCGAACTTCTCGGACAGCTCCGGGTCGCCGGTGGTCGACTGGACGCGGACCAGGTTGTCGCCGTCGTCGTAGGCCGACGTCGACCGGTAGATGTCGCCGAGGTCGAAGAACCCGCCGTCGAGGGCCTCGGTGAGCTCGGCCCGGTCGGCGACCTCGCGCTGGAACTCCTCGGTCCGCAGGAGCTGGTTGAGGTTGCTGGCGGTGACGCTCGCCGGGGTGCTGAATCCGAACCCCGGCTGGTTGGCGCTCTCGGTCAGCTCGGAGAAGAGGCTCCCGGGCGTGGCGTTCATCGTTCCGACCGAGCTGAACTGCTCGGTCGTGCTCATGGCCGTGCTCGCCCCGAGGATGCTGAACAGCAGCAGGGGCAGCAGGTACAGCCACGGACGACGGAAGAACGCCTCGAGGATGTTGAGGATCACGCGTCGCGTGATGCCCTCCGACCCCGCGCCGGCCGTCGGCGCGGAACGGCCGAGGGGGGGACCGATCTCGGTCGGGCGAGGCCGCGCGATCGAGGCTGTCAGGTCAGATGGGCGGGCGCGACTGGCCCCCGGGCTTGCGCCCGCCACCGCGCCCGGATACCTACTCGCCGCCACGACGGGGCATGCTATCGGTGTCCGGCGCCGAAGCGAGCGAGATTCAGGCGCGCCCAAGCGCGGTCGCCGAGCGCGCCCTCACAGAGCCCGAGGGCCGGACCGTCGCCGACGGTCTGACCGGCCCCGCCTCTGTACATTGCGCAGAGTGACCGAAACGGTGCCGGAGCTTGCCACATCAGACCCGGCGTGGCGAAC
>Ga0111538_10013703_pt1 | contig 10694 bp, 6 predicted proteins | sample SoiMethybrSBSTD1_FD_79669 | JGI IMG/M metagenome (GOLD analysis project Ga0111538, IMG submission 79669) | Bulk soil microbial communities from a Populus tree surrounding site in Tennessee, USA - Soil MetaG P. TD hybrid SBSTD1 (version 2)... | ecosystem: Environmental > Terrestrial > Soil > Tree... | reverse complement strand
GGTCGTCGGCAATGTGGTGGGACTGGAAAAAGTGACGCTCGAGCAACTGGGCAAGACGCTCGACCGCGCCACACGAACGATGACGGCGCTGCTCGCCGGGATCGCGGCGGTGTCTTTGCTGGTCGGCGGCATCGGGCTCATGAACATCATGCTGCTGTCGGTCACCGAACGGACGCACGAGATCGGCATCCGCCGCGCCGTCGGTGCGCGCGCGCGCGACGTCCGCGCGCAGTTCGTGGCAGAAGCGGTCACGTTGAGCGTCACCGGTGGCGTCATCGGTGTCCTCGCCGGGCTCGTCGCGGCCGAGGGCCTGTCCCGCTACCTGCACTGGTCTGCGACGATCTCGCCGTCAGCGGTTCTCCTCGCGGTCGGTGTCGCGGCGGCGGTCGGCATCTTCTTCGGCTGGTATCCGGCGAAACAGGCGGCGGGGCTCGATCCGATTCAGTCACTGCGATATGAGTAGGCCTCTTCGGATCGCCACCGAGCTGAGGTGATCGGCACGACATGTTGCTCACCAGCATCCGTCTCGCCGTCCGGGGCCTCAATCGCAACAAGCTGCGCACCGTCCTTACGATGCTCGGGATGATCATCGGCGTCGCGGCGGTGATGACGATGATGGCGCTCGGCAACGGCGCGCAGCAGAGCGTGGAACAGGATGTCCGTTCGGCGGGAACGAACCTGATCCACGTCAACGCCGGCAACTACACGCGCGGCGGCGAGGAATCGCGGATCGCGACCGGCCTGGGAGCCGCGACCACGCTGACGCCGGAGGACGCCGGCGCCATCGGCCGCGGCGTCAGCGGCATCAAGGCTTACGCCCCCGGTGTGAAGCTGCGCGGGTGGATGTCCTCGGGTGCACGACGCTATTACGGACCGGTGCTCGGCACCGATGTCCCGTTTGCGTCGATGTTCGGCTGGCGATTCGACGAGGGCCGCTTCTTCTCCCCAGACGACGTCGCCGCTCGTCGCCCCGTCGCGATTCTCGGGAGGACGACGCGCGATCAGATCTTCGGTGTCGGCGCCAGGGTCGTCGGGCAAGCCGTGACCATCCACGGGCGGTCCTTCAGTATCGTCGGCATCACCGATACCGCCGATCCCGATCAGATAGAGATGGCGTTCGTGCCGTACACGGCGCTCCAGGACGCGCTCGGCATCGCGTATCTGCACACGATCACCATCGAAGCCGCCCAGGCCGGCGAAGCCTCACGGATCGCCGCTGAAACCGCCACGCTGCTGCGGGCGCGGCACGCGTCCCACATCGACGCGGCGGTCGAGAAGCTGCGCCGGGCGGGCGTTACCGGGAATCAGATGCCCGTCAGCGGCATCGGCGGCGCGCCCGACGACTTCACGGTGAAGACGCAGTCGTCGGAAGCGTTGACGAAAGGACTGTACACGTCGGTCGCGGCGTTCATCCTGGCGAACATGCCGAAGCTGGACGAAGTGAATCTCGAGGAGATGAATGCGACGCTCCAGCGCGCCAGCACGACGATGACGGCGCTGCTCGCCGGGATTGCCGCGATCTCGCTGGTCGTCGGCGGCGTCGGCATCATGAACATCATGCTCGTCGCGGTGAAAGAGCGGACGCGCGAGATTGGCGTCCGGCGTGCGGTGGGCGCGCGCCGGCGCGATGTGCTCCTGCAGTTCCTCGTCGAGGCGCTCACGCTCAGCGCCGTCGGCGGTGCGATCGGCATCGCCGCGGGCTTTCTCACGTCGATCGGGTTGACCTGGCTGCTCGACTGGCCGACGCGGACGTCGGCGGCCGCCATCGGGCTGGCGTTCGGCATTTCGGCGGCGATCGGCATCTTCTTCGGCTTCTATCCGGCGCGCCGCGCCGCGCGGCTCGATCCGATCAATGCGCTGCGCTCCGAATAGCGGTCCGGCCCCGGATCGTCCGGCTGAAGCCGGACACTACGTACGGATCCTGAGTGCGGCGGGTATCGCCATTGTTCTGACGTCATGCAACCGCACGCCTGCCGCGACGCTCGCACCTCCGAATACAGCTGCGTCCTCAGCTGCCGCCGCGCCAGCCACGGGCAACGCCGTGCCGCACGGCGATCACAACCCGCATCATGGCGGCGTCGTGATGATGAAGGGCGACGACTTGCACTACGAAGTGGTGCTCGACCCGTCCGGAGCCTCGCATCGCGTGTACTTCACGGATGCGGTGCGGGAAGAGCTGCCGGCCTCCGTGGCGTCCGGCGTCGCGCTCACGATTAAACGCGATTCGGAATCCGACGAAATTGTCGGCATGCAGATCGACGACACGGGTGAAAGCTGGGTCGGACATGGCCGGCCCGTCGCGAAGCCGGACAATACGACCGTTCGTCTGGGATTTTCGATTCGCCACGAGCCGTACTGGATCGATTTGCCGTTCGGTTCCAAACGGTGAGACCGGGTACCCACGGCCTTCGCGGTCTGTTTATCGCGCTCGTCGCGTCTGCAATCGCGTGCGGGCGCCAGGGGCCGGCCGCGCCCGTCCAAATCCGCACGCCCAATCCGGATGTCGGCGTCGACGCGCTGGCGGCGCGCCAGAAGGCGCAGCGCGAGGCCGTGAATGGTTCGCAGGTGCCCCACGATTTTCAATTCAGCGACAAGCTCGAAGCCAGCGGCATTACGTTCGTGCATCGCATCGTCGAAGACGCCGGCAAGCACTACAAGGCCGTTCACTACGATCACGGCACCGGCGTCGCCGTGGCGGACGTCGATGGCGACGGACGGTACGACCTCTACTTCGTGAATCAGGTCGGCGGCAGCGAGCTCTGGAAGAATGCCGGCGGCGGGCGCTTTCAGAACATCACCCGGGAGGCCGGGGTCGCCCTGGCGGACCGGATCGGCGTCGCCGCGTCGTTCGCCGACACGGACAACGACGGCGACGAAGACCTCTTCGTCACGACGGTTCGCGGTGGCAACGCGCTGTTCGAGAACGACGGCAAGGGACACTTCCGCGACATCTCGAAGGAAGCGGGGCTCGATCTGGGGTCGCACTCTTCGGGCGCGGTCTTCTTCGACTACGACAACGACGGCCTGCTCGATCTGCTCGTCTGCAATGTCGGCCGCTACACGAACGACCAGAAAGGACCGGATGGCGCCTTCGTCGGCCTGACGGATGCGTTCATGGGCCATCTGCATCCCGATCGATCCGAGTATCCCGTCCTGTATCGCAACCTGGGGCACAACCGCTTCGAGGACGTGACCGCCAGGCTCGGGCTCCGGCCAACCGGATGGGGCGGCGACGCGGCGGTCGCCGATCTGAACGGCGACGGCTGGCCCGACCTGTTCGTCCTGAACATGCAGGGACACGGGCACTATTTCGAGAACGCGCGCGGCCGGGCGTTCGTCGACAAGACCGCGGAATACTTTCCGAGGACGCCCTGGGGGGCGATGGGGATCGCGTTCTTCGACTTCGACAACGACGGCCGGCCCGACCTCTTCGTCACCGACATGCACTCGGACATGTTCGAGAACCTGCCGCCGGCGCGCGAGAAGGAGAAGGCCCCGGTCCACCCGCCGAAAGAAATCCTGGGCGGCGAGCCGGACACGTTCGTGTTCGGGAACGCCTTCTTTCACAATCTTGGCAACGGCCGGTTCGAGGAAGTGTCCGACCGGATCAACGCCGAGAACTACTGGCCGTGGGGGCCGAGCGTCGGCGACGTGAACGCCGACGGCTGGGACGATGTCTTCATTGCGTCCAGCATGAGCTACCCGCACCGATACGGCATCAATTCGCTGCTGTTGAATGACAAGGGCGCGAAGTTACTGGACGCTGAATTCGCGCTCGGCATCGAACCCCGGCGAGGCGGCCGTACGCACACGCCGTGGTTCGAGCTCGACTGCCTGCAGGAAGGCATGGGCTCGGATCTCTGTCGCGGGCAGCGGGGCCGGATTATGGTGATGGCGCCGCTCGGCAGCCGCTCGTCGGCGATCTTCGATCTCGACGGCGACGGCGATCTCGACATCGTGACCAACGATTTCAATTCGCCGCCGATGGTCCTGGTCAGCGATCTGAGCCAGCGCCGACCGGTGCGCTGGATCGCCATCGCGCTGACTGGCAATACGTCGAACCGCGACGGGCTCGGAGCGGTCGTGCGGGTGCACGCCGGCGGTCGGGTCTACACGAAGTTCCACGACGGCAAATCGGGTTACCTGTCGCAGAGCGCGCTGCCGCTGTACTTCGGGCTTGGCGACGCCGAGCGGATCGAGCGCATCGAGGTGGACTGGCCGTCTGGAAAAAAACAGGTGGAGACGCAGCAGCTGGACGTGAACCGCACCCGAAAGATCATCGAACCGCGGTAGAGCCGCTATTTCCGTCCGGTGCCACGCCGCAGGACCGTTACCCGGTCCGCCGCCACGTCGCTGAACGATTCCTGGCCACCGTCAGGCCATCGAACGATCACGTCACGCACGGCAGTTTCCGATCCGAGGCCGATGTGCACGCGCGGGTCGCTGCTTGCGAGATAGCTGTAGGCGGCGCGCACGTCCCGGTGAATCGTCCTCGAGCCCACGGTCATGGTCAGCTCGGCGCCGAGCGCGTCGCGACCGTGGTCGTCGACCACCCGCAACGCGATCCAATGGCCGCGTGATTTGACGACGTTGCGGAGAAGGTACGGCCGGCTGTCGCGGTTGACGACCACCAGGTCGGTTCCGCCGTCGTTGTCGATGTCTCCGAACGCCGCCCCGCGGCTGGTTGCCGCAAGCGGCGTTCGCACACCGCCGCGCGGCGTGATCTCTTCGAAGCGGGGACCGGCCAATCCCCGAAACAGCAGGCTTGGTTCGGCGTACGGATCCGCCCCATAGCGCTGCGACTGCAGTCCTACTCGGCCATTCGCTTCGTAGAGGTCGAGGTAGCCGTCGTTGTCGAAATCGCGGAACGCCGCCCCGAATCGGGTGAACGGCCGGCTGGGAGTCCGCAATCCAACGGTCACCGTATCGTCCTTGAAGAAGTGTCCCTGGTTCCGAAAGAACGAATCCGACTCGCCGTCGAGATTCACGACCAGCAGATCGAGATCGCCGTCGTCGTCGAGATCGACGGCATCGACGCCCATCCCTGACTTCGCCGTGCCGTCCTGATCGAGCGCACAGCCCATCGTCAGCGCGGACTCCCGGAAGCGGCCGCCTCCCTGATTCAGCCACAGGTGATTGGGCGTGCGGTCGTTTGCGACGAAGATGTCGATCCGGCCGTCGCGATCGAAGTCGCCGGCGACCACGCCGAGACCGTTGCCGACCGCGGTCGCGATGCCCGAGCGCTCGGATACGTCGGTGAACGTGCCGTTGCCGTTGTTGTGATACAGGGTCGATGCCGACGGCAAATCGAAACTGGCGGGACTGCAGTAGTCGGGAACGCCGCCGAGGCTGAAGCATTCGAGGTCGGCCGAACGCTGCCAGTTCAGGTAGCGCACCACGAACAGATCGAGAGCGCCGTCCCCGTCGTAGTCCACGAAGGCGGCGCTGGTGCTCCAGCCGGAGCTCGCCACCCCCGCCTTCGCCGACACGTCGGTGAAGCGGCCGTGACCGTCGTTCTTCAGCAGACTGTTGTGCCCGAAACTGGTGACGTAGAGGTCCGTGTTGCCGTCGTTGTCGAAGTCGCCGGCCGCGACGCCCATCCCGTACGCCTTGATGCCGGCACCGCTTCGTTCGGTGATGTCTTCGAACGTACCGTCGCCGCGATTTCTGTACAGGCGGTTTCCCGGGCCGGCCGATGGATCGGTCAGCTGACCGCTCTGCACGAGATACAGGTCGAGCAGGCCGTCGTTGTCGATGTCGACGAGCGCTGCGCCTCCGCCCATGATTTCCGGCAGATAGTGCTGCTTGCCGTGGCCGGAGTGGTGGACGAAGTCGACGCCCGCCCGCGCCGCGATCTCTTCGAACCACGGTGCGGAAGCTCCTTCACCGGCTCGTTCGCTGGGAGTCGGGCGGCAGGCGCCGAGCGATCCATGGACGGCAGCCAGCGACGCCAGGATGACGAAGGCTCTCGACCGTTTCATTCGTCCCGGCGATTCCGCGCGGGTGCCGTTTCCGCCCGCATCGACTGAAGACGTTTAGCGGTCTCCTTGACCATCGGGCGATCGGGTTGCAGGCGTTCCGCGTTGTGCAGCGCCTCCGCGGCCGCCTCGAGGTGGCGATCGTTCATGTGCGCGTTGGCGATACCGATCCAGGCGTCGACACTGGTGGGATCGATCTGTGCTGCGCGCTCGAATGCCGTCAAGGCGTCGGCGCCGCGCCCGGCATTGGTCTGGATCATGCCCAGCCAGACCAGCGCGCGCGCGTTACGGGGATCGAGGCGAACTGCGGTGTCGAGAGCGGCGATCGCGCCGCGTGGATCGTTGAGTCGGGCGAGCACGAGCCCCATCGTCTCACGCGCCGGGGCATACGAGCCATTGAGTGACACCGCGCGCTCGGCGGCGGCGCGGGCCTTCTGAAGCTCGCCCTGGTGCATGTAGCCCGTCGCCAGATCCACTTGCGCCTCGAAGCGATCGGGCTGCCGCCCTACGACGCGCTCCAGCAGCGCGACCCCTTCCGCGTCGCGCCCCGCCGCGACGTACACCTGGCCGAGATGTGCCATCAGCACGAGATCATCGGGGCGGTCGCGGCGGAGCTGCTCCAGGATCGCGATGCCGCGGGGAAACTGGCCAGCCACGATGTACGCGGTGGCATCTTTCAATAGAGCGGCGTAGCCGCGGCGGAACGTCAGCATCTCGTTGGTCCAGGCGTCGCTCCACTGCGGTTCTCCCTTCGCGCCAACCTGCAGCGCCGCGGCCGCACGGTCGTTCCGTCCGAGCCGCCGGTAAGCCGTGCCAAGCAGCTGCAATGTGTAACCGTCCGATGGTGCCCCGCTCGCAAGCCGCTCCAGCAGCCCGGCGGCGCGCTCGAGCTCGTCCCGCTGCAAATACACCCGTGCGAGTCCGATCCAGCCGGCACGATCCGACGGATCGATTTCCGTCGCGCGGTTGAACGCGCGCTCGGCACCCGCGAGCTGATTCTGATCGAGCAGCCACGAGCCGAGGCGCCAGAACGCCGGAGCATACGTTGGATTCAGATCGATCGCCCGTCCCATCTCGCGAATCGCGTCATCGGTCCGCCCCAACCGCGCGTTGACCACGGCGAGGTGGAACGCCCACCGCGCCTCCGAGGGCTGCGCGGCGGCTGCGGCGGCGTACGCATCGCGCGCCGCGCCGGTCAACCCATTGGCTTCGCAGACCATGCCAAACCGGCCCCAGCGTGTGCCATCGCGCGGGTCTTGCGCCACGCCTTCGCGGGCCTGGCGAACCAGATCCTCGATTTCAGGAGCGAGCGGGCCCAGACTCTCGAGCGCCGGCGGATCCGGAGCGCTGCTGCGAAATGTTCGGATCGTCACCGCCGCGGCCGCCGCGCACACCACTGCGGCCAGCCCGATCGCGATCAAGCGACGGCGCGGAGAACGGCGTTGAGGGCGTTTGGGGATCGGGGAAGAACGACGCGTACGGGGCACGAGACCTGGGGAAGCGGGCGATGCGGCGGCGGAAGAAGGCGCTGTGCCTTCTCCCGCGCCGCTGGGTTGCGAATTACCAGTCGAACCTGAGTCCGAACCGCCACAGCCGCGGCGGCACGATCGTCGTCGGCTGCAGGAAGGTGGTGGCGGAACCCCAGTTGATGTTCTGCGCGGCGTTCGTGTTCGTCAGATTGTAGCCGTCGATGAAGCCGGCAATTGATCGGCTGCCACCCAGCTTGAAGTTCTTCTCCACGCGAACGTCGACCAGGTAGATGTTGTCCTGCTGCCGCGATCCGAATGGTTCGGCCAGGAACCTCTGCGCTCCATAGTTCATCGTCGCCTGGAACGTTCGGGCATAGGGCTGCCCCTGCTGCAGCCGCACGGCCGGCGTGAGGCGGAGACCCCACGGCGCCTCGTACGACCCGTTGACCTTGGCGGTCCAGAGACCGAACACGTAGCGTCCATTGTCGTTGTTGATCGTGTCGTTGGGATTCCCGACGTCCTGCCTGAGCCGCAGGTTCTGGCCGAAGTACCCGTTGGCGTTGTCGTAGTTCCAGCGATACGAGTAAGACGCGTTGATCGACCAGCCACCACTGAGGCGCCGATTCGCGCTCAGTTCGAAGTTGTAGAAATCGTCGATGCCCGGTGTGTTGTGCAGGTAATTCACGACCGGCAGCGCCAGGTTGACCGGATTGAGATTGAAGGCCTGAAGCGTCGGACCGCCCGCCGTGATGGTGCCGTTGGGGTTCGGGATGGGGACGGCGATTGGTACGTTGAAGGCGCTGACCGGGCGATTCAGGTTGTCGCTCTGTGACAGCTGATCGATCCGGCGATAGACGAAGCCGGCGTGGACGCCGAAGTTCGGGAACAACTCGCGCTCGAGGAAGGTCGCGAACTCGCGCGTCCGCGTGTCCTTCAGGTCGGGATCGAGCAGCGTGCTGCCGACGCCTCCGTTCTGCGATGTCGGCGCGGCGCCCTGCTCGCCATTCTGCCAGACCTTATCGCCATTGTCCGTCCACGCGTACCGTCGCCACCAGTCGGGCGCATTGGGATTGACAAGCGAGTCGATCGACGTCGTCCCTGGATTCCACCAGTACGTCGCGTAGTTCGCTTTCAGCACCGTTTTGCCGTTGCCGGTGAGGTCGTACGTCAAGCCGGCGCGCGGCGCGAGCGTATTCCATGTGATCAGGTTGTCGACTGCCGCGAAATTCACCTGCGTGGGATTGAACGGACCGACCGGTGGACCCGTCTGGGCCGGCAGGTACGATTGATAGCGGTCGTACACCAGGCCCAGCGTCATCGTCAGGCGCGGGTTCACTCGCCAGACATCCGACGCGTACAGCCCGGTGGTCCACAGACCGTTCAGTGACGCAGATGGCGTCTGGAACAGGAGGACTTCCGACGGACTGCCGTTTCTGAGAATCATCAGCACGTCGTTCGGCACCTGGCCGAGCCCGCCCTGGCCGCGGAGGTCGTCATAGCGCTCGTTGAAGAACTCGCCGCCGAACTTGAAGTTGTGGCTGCCCGCCCAACCGTCTTTGAAGTAGCTGAGGGAGCCCAGGATCTGGTTCCGCGTGATATCACGGAACCAGCCGTCCTGGTTGCCGCCGCTCACGATGTTGGTGGTGAGGTCCTGATAGGCGGGCGCTTGTGTGCTTCGCGTGTTCGGCCACAGGTAGTGGAATTGGCCGCCGTGAATCTCGAAGAACATCTTGTCGCTGACGACGTCATCCCAGCCTACTTTGTAGGTGTGGGCCCAGTAGGACTGGTTCCAGGTCGAGTCCGCGCTGTTGTGGATGGCCGCGGTCGCGGCGACCAGGAACGTGTCGAGCCGGTTCGGCTGCTGCTTCAGGCCCCACTGCGCGAAGCCGACCAGCTTGTTGTTCGGGTTCAGCGAGTACGTCGCCTTGCCCGTGATGTTCTGGAGATGCGTCTCGAACGGCTTGACCGGGAAGTTCGGCAACAGGCTCATGACGTCCTGATCCCGCAGCGAGCTGTACCACCAGAGCTTGTCCTGCTTGATGAAGCCGCCCACGTCGCCGTTCAAGTCGTGATAGCTGTGCATGCGGTTGAGATCGGTCGCTTGGAGGCCGCCGCCCCCCTTCACCCCGAGATCCTGTTGCGCCTGATCGATGTTCCGCGACTGGATGTTCTCGTTCTGGTAGTCCGCATAGATCCGGCCGTGGTACGTATTGCCGCCGGACTTCGCGATGAACTGGGTCATCACACCCGCCCACGGCATCTCCGGCGTGTTCGCGCCGGTCGTGACCGAGACCTCTTCCATCGACCCGTAGTCGTAGTAGAAGCCGGCCGCGTTGGTTCCCTCCGTGTTGACAATCCCTTCGACCATCGGCCGGTGCTGATCGGCCTTCGTGTCGTATGTCGAATAGCCCGTCTGCGTCCCGGCGGCGCTGCCACCGACGTCGATGCGCTGCATCTGGATGGCGGGAGCGGCGGCGAGAATCGACCAGAAATCGCGTGCGTTCGGCAGCGAGGCCAGCTGCTGGGCGTCGAAGTTGGTCGACGTCTTCGTGGTCGCGACGTCGACGACTGGCGATTGCCCGCTGACGGTGACCGACTCCGTCAACGACGCGACCTTCAGCTCGATGTTGACGGTCGCCGTGAACCCGAGGCCGACACGGAGCCCCGTGCGGATGATCGTTTCGAACCCCGCGAGCTCGTATTTGACCGTGTAGTCGCCCGGCGGGATCGCCGAGAAACGATACACGCCGTCCGCGCCCGTCACGTCCGTTCGGGTGCCCTGCATCGAGGGGCTGGTAATCGACACGGTGACGCCGGGCATGACGGCGCTGCTCGTGTCAGTGATCTTGCCGTTGATTGCGCCTGTGGTTGTGCTGACCGTCTGGCCGATCGCGTCGGCCGCGACGCCGAACGCCAGCACGAAAACGAGAACGGGGATCCGCCACTGCAGCCGCCTCATGGGCCTCCTCCGTGATCCGAGATAAACGAGGGACCTGACGCCGTGGGGAAAGATCGATGTCCGACCGGACACTACACCGGAATGCACACCAAGGCAATCGGTTTCATCACGTCACGATCGCGGAAGCGACACTTTTGCAGGATCTTGGATCGCGGCCGCGAGCTCCGGCCATCACCGTCCCGACTCGTACCGCGTCGTGTAGCGGCGCTGAAGCGCAGCGGCCGCGGGCACGCGATGTCCCGGCAGCGGCGCCACGGTGTCGCCATCTTGCGTGTAGAGATCCATATC
>Ga0111538_10013701_pt1 | contig 10694 bp, 8 predicted proteins | sample SoiMethybrSBSTD1_FD_79669 | JGI IMG/M metagenome (GOLD analysis project Ga0111538, IMG submission 79669) | Bulk soil microbial communities from a Populus tree surrounding site in Tennessee, USA - Soil MetaG P. TD hybrid SBSTD1 (version 2)... | ecosystem: Environmental > Terrestrial > Soil > Tree... | reverse complement strand
CGAGGTAGCGGTCGAGGTCGGCCCAGGTCAGCGCGAGCTCCCCGTCGATCGTGGCCACCTGCTCGGGCGTGAGCGTGGCCGCGCCGGGCGTGGCCGGCGTCGCGGCGGGCGCGGCGTCGGCCGATGGCTCCGCGCCAGAGTCTGGCTCTGGAGCCGAGGGCGCCGGCGTCGAGGGCGCGGCCTTCGCGCCGCTCGCCGGGCTCGATGCGCCGTCCTCGCCTCCGCAGGCGAGGCACGCCGCGAGCGCGCCGAGCAGCAGCGAAGCTCGCGCGCTCACCGTCCCGGGCCGCCGGCGATCTGCAGGTCGTGCGGCCACGTCGTGCGCACCGTCCAGGTCAGCTCGGCCTGGCCGTCCGGCGCCACGCGCACGAGCCAGGTGCGCAGCCCGCGCTCGACCTCGTCCGCGCGCCAGCGCTCGTCGTTCGAGGCGCGCGCCGACTCCGACTCGACCTCGACCTCGATGCGGTCGTCCGCCGCCACCGGGATGGCCTCGCGCACGATGACGACCACGCTGCCGTCAGGGTCGGCCGGGTGCGCGCCGTGGTTCTCGAGCTTCACGCGCCAGCTCGCGACCTGGCTCTGCCGCTTGCTCAGGAAGCTCGGCTCCTCGTGGAGGTCCTGCGTCTGGATGCGCTCGCAGCTCACGCCGGGGTCGGCGCCGAGGTGCAGCGTGAACTCCTGGTCGGGCATGACCGCCGCAGTGAAGCTCGACTGCCCGATGAAGTCGGCGCCGAAGTAGACCGAGGCCGCGCCGGGCAGCATGACCCAGGGCGTGGTGTTCTTCGTGCGGCCGCGCACCCACACGGTCGTGTCGCTGGCGGGCACCACGATGTGCTCGGGCGTCGCCTCGAGCGTCTGCTGGCCGATGAGCACGGTCGAGGGCCGGTCGCGCGACTCGATCGTCTCGGGGCGCGGCAGCCGGAACTGCACCGAGAGGCCCTGGCTCTGCACGCTGGTCTCGTAGGCCGGTGCAGCGGCGTCGACGGCCCCGCCGGCGTAGCCAAGGTTCCGGAGCGCCTCGACCTTGCTCTCATCGAGCCTCGAGACCGAGGCGGCCGGCACGGGACGCGGATCGAAGATGCGCACCTGGAGCGGTGTCGGGTCGGGCCCCTGCGCGCCGCGCTGCGGTTGCGCGGTCGAGAGCACGAGCGCACACTCGGGCCAGTCCTCGCCCGTGTGCTGCCAGACCTTGGCGCGGTAGGCGAGCTCGACGCTGCGCGCGTCGGCCGCGGTCCGCAGGTCGTATTGCGGCGCCCAGCCGGCCGAGCCGACGAGGTACTCGAGGTCGAAGGTCGCGCCCGCGATCGAGAGCACGTCGACCACGACGTCGCGCAGCAGGACGTCACCCGACGTGGCATTCCCGAGCTCGGTCTGCGCGTCCTTGATCGCCGTGTCGAGGTCGGCGAGCTGCTTCTCGACGGTGCGCAGCTCGCCCTGCGCCGTCTTGAGCCCATCGGTCGCGTAGCGCAGGTTCTCCTCCCAGGCCTCGGCGTTCACGCGGCCCTGCGCGACCTCGTCCCGGTGCGCGGCGGACTCCTCCTTGAGCACCTCGAGGAAGTGGTCGCGCGTGACCGAGGCCACGACCTGCGCGTCGGCCGAGACGCGGCGGTCGGCGAGCAGGCCCTCGAGCCGGGCGCGCAGCTCCTGCACGCGGGCGTCGGGCACGGCGAGGGCGTGCCGGTCGTTGACCTCGACGCTGGCCACGCTGCCGTTGCTGAGGCGCACGCGCACCGCGTCCGGGTCGAGCAGGCCGGGCAGGCCCTGCACGACGAACAGCCCGCTGCCCGGAAGCTGCGCGCTGCGCCGCACGCGCGCGGCCCCGCCGTAGACCACGACCTCGGCGATCGGCGCGACGAGCGGCGTCGGGTCGGGGGGGCGCCGGGCGGCGGGCGCGGTCGCGGTGTCGGCGGGCGGAGCGAAGGCGAGCAGCAGCGCGGTCAGCATGAGCATGGTCGGTCCTCGGGCGGCGTGGCCGCTCGACGATGGGGACCGGCCGATCTTAGCCCGCGCGGGCTCGCCGCCCGCTACCAGGCGGCGTCGACTCGCATTCCCAGGTCGTCCGGCCAGCTCGTGCGGACCTCGACGAGCAGGTCGGTCCGGCCCGAGCGCGGCACGTCGACCACCCAGGTCCGCAGCCCCAGCTCGGCCAGGTCCTTCTTCCAGCGCTCGTCCTCCGCCGGCGGCCGGCTCTCGGAGACGACCTCGACCCGGATGCGGTCGTCGGCCGGCACGGGGATGGCCTGCCGCACGATGACGGCGACGCTGCCGTCCTCGCGGCAGGGGTGGCCGCCGTTGTTCTCGAGGGTGATGCGGAAGGCGCGGAGCTGCGCCTGGCGCTGGCTCAGGAAGGTCGGCTCCTCGTGGACGTCCGAGGTCTGCACGCGCTCGCAGCTCAGCCCGGGGTCGGCGCCCAGGTGCACCGTGAAGCCCTGGCCGGGCATGACCGGGTCGTTGAAGCGCGCGGTGCCGATGAAGTCCTCGCCGAAGTACACGGCCGCGGCGCCGGGCAGCATGACCCAGGGCGTGCTGTTCTGCGTGCGGCCGCGCAGCCAGACGGTCGTGTCGACGGCGGGCACGACGACGTGCTCGGGCGCCGCGGACAGGCGCCGCTCGCCGATGAGCACGGTCGAGGCCTCCATGCGCGAGAGGATCGTCTGCTTCTCCGGCAGGCGGAACTGCACCGAGAGGCCCTGCGCCTCGACGGCCGTGCGGTCGGTGAGCGGGTCGGCGGTGATGCCGTTGCCGTCGTCGGCTGGCGCCGCGAAGGGCTCGGCCGCGGCCGGGTCGCCGGATGCCGCGGTCGAGCGCGAGGCCGTCGAGCCCTCCTGCTCGGCGATGCGCGCCTTGGTCGGGCGCGGCTCGAGCCCCTTGGCGCCGCGCTCGGGCGAGGCCGTCGAGAGCACGAGCGGGCAGTCGGTCCAGTCCTCGCCGGTCATCTGCGTGAGCCGCGCGCGGTAGACGAAGTCGATGCTCGTGGCGTCGTTCGAGGTGCGCAGCTCGTAGATCGGCGACCAGCCGGCCTTGGCGATGACGTACTCGACGTCGAGCCGCGCGCCGGGCGGGGCCTGCACGTCGACGACCACGTCGAGCAGCTCGACCTGGCTGCCGAGCGCCTTGGCGAGGTCGTCGTAGGCGCCCTTGTGGCGCACCTCGACGAGCGCGAGCTTGGCTTCGACCTCGCGCAGCTGGCCCTGCGCCGTCTCGATGCCGGCCAGGACGTACTTCAGGTTCTGCTCCCAGCTCGCCGGGTCGGGCCGCCCGCCCGCCATCTCGTGCAGGTGCGCGCCCTGCTCGACGCCGAGCAGCTTGGAGAAGTGGTCGCGTGCGGCGACGCGCAGCCCCTGCTCGTCGGTGAGCAGGCGCTTCTCGGCCGAGAGGACCTCGTACTTCTTGCGCAGCGCGGCGAGCTCGTCGTCGGGCACGGTGCGCGCCTGGCGCTTGTGCACCTCGACGCCGAGCACGGCGCCCTCCGAGAGCCGCACGCGCACGCTGTCGGGGTTGACGAGACCGGGGAGGCCCTCGATGGCGAAGCGGCCGCCGGCGGGGACCTCGGCCGTGCGCGTCACGCGCGCCAGCGTGCGGTGCACGACGACCTCGGCGATGTGCGAGGCGAGCACGGCGGGCGCGGGCGCGGGCGCGGTGGCGGCGGCGGCGGCTTCAGCCGCGGCGGGCGGCGCGACGGCGGGCGGTGTGTCCTGGAGAGCGAGGGCGACGACGAGCGCGGCGAGCATGGATCCTCCGTGGATGCGGTGAGAGCTGCCGGCTCATGCGCTGCCGCGCGGGGACGCCGGCCGCGCGCGGTGTAAGCGTCGCGGCGCGAGGTAATGCCGCGCCGCGCGGCGTCAGCGCCGCGCCGCGGTGTGAGCCGGCCCGATCACGCTAGAACAGCGTGCCCTGCGGATCGGGACGCCGGAAGGTCGGGCGCGGCGCCTCGTCGCCCTCGCGCCCGACGCGGCGCTCGTCGAGGCCCAGGCGCCGGCAGTGCAGCGCGAAGAGCGACTCGATCGCCTGCCAGCGTGGGCCCGAGCCGCGCATGCGGGACCCGAAGCGCGGGTCGTTGAGGCGGCCGCCGTGCAGCTCGGCCAGGGCCGAGAGCACCTTGCTCGCGCGCAGCGGCACGGCTTCGCGCAGCCGCTCCTCGAAGACGGGGCGCACCTCGGCCGGCAGCCGCAGCAGGACGTGGCCGGCGCTGGTGGCGCCCGCCGCGGCCGCGCGCTCGAGGATCACGGGCACCTGGCTGTCGTTGAGGCCGGGGATGATCGGCGCCACCATGACGCCGACGCGCACGCCCGCCGCCGCCAGCCGCCGCAGCGTGTCGAAGCGCGCGCTCGGCGAGCTGGCGAAGGGCTCGATCGCGCGGGCCAGCGCGTCGTCCCCGAAGGGGATGCTCACGTGCACGGTCGCGTCCGCCCGGCGCGAGAGCTCGCCGAGCAGGTCGGCGTCGCGCCGCACGAGCGCGCCCTTCGTGATGATGCCCACGGGGTTGCCGAACTCGAGGCACACGGCCAGACAGCGCCGCGTCAGCTCGTAGCTGGCCTCGAGCGGCTGATAGCAGTCGGTCACGCCCGAGAAGACGAGCAGCTCGCCGGTCCACGAGCGGCTCAGGAAGCGCCGGCGCAGCAGCTCGGGCGCGTTCGTCTTGACCACGATGCGCCGGTCGAAGTCCGTGCCCGCGCCGAAGCCCAGGTACTGATGGGTAGGCCGCGCGTAGCAGTAGGCGCAGGCGTGGAGGCAGCCGCGGTAGGGGTTGAGGCTGAAGCGGAAGCCGAGGTCGGGGCTGTCGTTCTCGGAGACGATGCTGCGCGCCCGCTCCTCGTAGATCGCGAGCTCGGCCGGCGGCGCGGGCCCGAGCAGCTCGACGTGCTGGCTGCTCCAGGGATTGGGCGGGTTGCTGACGAGGCGCGGCATGCGAGAGCCTCCATTATCCTCGGGCCGGCGCGCTCGCTACGATCCCGGCCATGACACGCGTCGAATGCTCCGGGTGCGGATCGCCGCTGCAGCTCCCCGACGGGCTGGCCGAGGGCGCCGCCTTCACCTGCTCGCGCTGCGGGAACATCGCGCGCAACGTCGAGTCGATCCGCCGCTTCCGCTGGGCCGAGCTCGACCCCTACATGCAGAAGCACGGCGTCAGCCGCGCCAACCTGTGGGGCGGGCTCATCGGCAGCCTCGTGTGGATCCCCGCGCTCGTCGTCGTGCTCGTCGCGACCGACCAGTTCGACATCGGACTGCTCGCGGCGGTGGCCGCGCCCTACCTCATCCTGCTCGCGGTGCTCAAGCAGCGGCGCCCGCGCACGCCCGCGATGCTGTGGGCCGCGCACCAGTGGGTCGGCTTCGGCCTCTACTTCCTCTACCTGTTCACGATCTTCTCCATTTTCCCCCGGTGGGCCGGGGTGATCCTCGACATCTCGGGCATGAACCGCTCGGTGATCACGCGCTGGATGCTGGCCGTGCTCGGCGTGAGCGCCATCGTCGGCGGGCTCGCGGTCGCCTGGCTGTACCGGGCGCGGGCGCGGAACCTGCCGCGCGCGACGGTGGCGCCGCTCCTGCTCGCCCTCCTCGCGCTGGCCGGCGGGCTGGGCGGTGCGCTGGGCGGCTGCACCGAGCCGGCCGCCGCGCCCGCGGTCTTCAGCGCGCTGCCCTACGAGCAGGCCGCGGCGCAGGCGCAGTCGATCCGTCGGCTGCTCCTGGTCGATGCGACGGCCAGCTGGTGCGGGCCCTGCCAGAAGATGGAGCAGACGACCTGGCGCGACCCGCAGGTGGTCACGTGGCTGGCCGATCACGTGGTCGCGGTGCAGGTCGACGTCGACCGCGACGCCGCGCGGGCCCGCGAGCTGGGCATCGAGGTCATGCCGACGCTGATCGTCTTCCGCGACGGGAAGGAAGTCGCGCGCCGGCGTGGCTACGCCGCGCCCGGCGAGCTGCTCGCCTGGCTCGAGCCGCTCGCGAGCGGCTGAGCCGCTACCGGCCCGCCGCGCCGCCCTCGTAGTGCGGCTTGAACTGCTCCTCGAGGAAGTGGCGCCACACGGCCTCGACCGCCTGGCTCCAGCCGGGCTCGACGTGGCCCGCGGCCTCGCAGGTCAGGCGCAGCGTCGTGTGCCCGGGCTCGCCGGGCACGAACTCGAGCGTCGACACGAGCTGCACCGCGTTGCCGGCCAGGCCCAGCGGGCCGTCGAGGCGCAGGGCCTTGCCGCGGTCGAAGAGCGTGACGCGCGCGTGCTCGCAGCCGTTGCCCGCCGCGTCGAAGACCTCGCGGAAGGCGCCGCCCAGGCGCGGCTCGATCTCGAGCTTGACCGGCTGGGGCGAGCGGTGGTGGTCCCACCACGAGCTCACGTCGCCGACGAAGTCGTCGAAGACCGCGGCAGGCGGCCCGGCGATCGGGACCTCGATCGTGAAGTGGAACGCGCCGAGCGGCGGCGCGGCCGGCGGCGCGGCCGCGGACTGCAGGCCGGCGCCCACCGTGACGGCCGCGAGCAGCGCGGCGGCGAACAGGGTCGGAGCGATGCGCATCAGACGAACCTCACGCAGTCGATGGGGGGCAGATGCTCGGAGACGGCCTGCCAGGAGTCACCCTGGTCCTCGCTGATCCACAGGCCGCCCGTCGTGCTGCCGAAGACGAGACGGTCGCCGCTCTCGTCGATGTCGAGCGCGTGCCGGAAGACGAGGTCGTAGGCCTCCTGCTGCGGCAGGCCGCGGCTCAGCACGTCGAAGCTCTTCCCGCCGTCGCGCGTCCGCGTGACCACCAGCTTGCCGTCGACCGGGATGCGCGTCTCGTCCTTGACCGCGGGGATGAACCACGCCGTGTCGGGCTGCGCCGGGTGCACCGCGACCGCGAAGCCGAAGGTCGAGGGGCCGGCCTGCGCGATCTCGGTCCAGCTCCGGCTGCCGTCGGTGCTCTTGAAGATGCCGTTGTGGTGCTGCGCGTAGAGCGTGTCGGGCCGCGCCCGGCAGAGCACGACGCGGTGCGGGTCCTGGATGCCGGGATCCTTCTGCTGCTCGGGCGGCATGTAGCGGGCGATCATGCCGTCGGCGCGGCAGTCCCAGGTCTCGCCGCCGTCCTTCGTCTCCCACACGCCGCCGCACGAGACGCCCACGAGCACGCGGCGGCTGTCGCGCGGGTCGACGCAGATGCTGTGCAGGCCGGGCAGATCGGCGCCGCCGCCGAACCAGCGCTTGCGGCCGGGGTGATCCCACAACGGGCGCACGAGCGTCCAGGAATCGCCGCCGTCGCCGCTGCGGAACAGCCCGCCGGGGATCGTGCCGAGCCAGAGCACGCCCGGCTGATCCGCGCCGCCCGCCTCGAGCGCCCACACGCGCTCGGTGACCCACTCGATGGGCTTGTTGCGGAAGGGATCGTTGTCGACCTCGCCCTCCGGCTTGGGCGGATAGAGCGGCTGGCCGCACTCGCTCCAGGTCGCGCCACCGTCGGTCGAGCGCTGCAGCTTCACGCCGAAGTGCCCGTGCTGGAAGGCGGCGAAGAGCGCGCCGCTGCGCGCGTCGCCCATGACGAGCGACAGGTGGTCGCCCAGGAACTGCCGGCGCGCCACGGCCCAGCGGCCGCCCTGGCGCTCGAGGGTGAAGAGTCCCTTCTTGCTGGCGACGAGGATGCGGTCGCTCACGAAGTCCTCCGAAAAAAGGCGGCGGCTGTAGCGCCCGCCGCGAGAGGGGTTGCGCGGCAGGCCGCGCTCATCCGCCCGACAGCGCCTGCATGACGTAGATCTCGCTGCCGCTCGACACGGGGTCGGAGAGCGCGCGCCGGTCGCGCACCGAGGTTCCGTCCACGAAGATCACGACGTGGTGGCGCACGGCGCCCTGCTCGTCGAGCACGTAGCCGCGCACGCGCGGGTTGGTCGCGAAGACCGACTCGAGCACCTCGTGCACCGTCGCGCCGGATGCGTCGGCCGGCGGGCACTCGACGTGCCGCTGCAGGTTGGCCGTGAAGGTGACGCGGGGCATGGGCTCGGGCCGCGGCGCGCGAACCAGGAGTGGAATGCTCCATCCGGGCCGAAGCCGCGGCAGCCTAAGCGGGGCTCGCGCGACGGGTCAATCCGCCGCCCGGTCGGCCACGAGCGCGCCGCCTTGTCGTGGACGCAACGACAGCGCGAGCCGCGCGTTGCCCCTGCCGCGAGCGGACCACGTATAGTCCGGGCGGGCCAGGAACCAGACGTGGACGGTGTCGATCCCATCGCCGAGTCGGACACCTTCGAGGCGCTCAGCGGATTGTTCCCGGACGCGCGGCCGGGCCGGCGTCTGGGCGACTTCACGCTGCTCAAGCGCCTCGGGCGCGGCGCGCAGGGCGACGTCTACGAAGCGCGCCAGGAGTCGCTCGGCCGGCTCGTCGCGCTCAAGATCCTCGCGCCGCACCTGACTCTGAATCCCGATCGCGTGCAGCGCTTCCGGCGCGAGGCCGAGGCGGGCGGTCGGCTCGGCCATCCGAACATCGTCGGCGTGCACGCGGTGGGGGCCTCCGACGGCTTCCACTTCATCGTGCAGGAGCTCGTGGCCGGCGGCCGCACGCTCGGCGACCGCATCGTGGGCGCCCGCAACGAGGCCGACCTGCCGCGCGACTGGTACGAGACGACGGCCCAGCTCTTCCTGCAGGTGGCCGACGCCCTGCACGTGGCGCACGAGGCGGGCATCGTGCACCGCGACGTCAAGCCGGGGAACATCCTCATCACCAAGCCCGGCGTGCCCAAGGTCGCCGACTTCGGCCTGGCCATGGTGCTGGACGACCTGCACCGGTCGCTCTCGGGCGAGCTCATCGGCACGCCCTTCTACATGAGCCCCGAGCAGACGTCCGCGCGCCGCGAGGGTCTCGACCGGCGCACGGACGTCTTCTCGCTCGGCGTGACGCTCTACGAGTCGCTCACGCTGTGGCGGCCCTTCGACGCCGAGAACCGCGAGGGCATCGTCGAGCAGATCCGCCTGCACGACCCGCGCGAGCCGCGGCGCCTGCGCACCTCCGTGCCGCGCGACCTCTCGGTCATTTGCATGAAGGCCATGGAGAAGCGGCCCGAGCGCCGCTACCAGACCGCGGGCGAGGTGGCCGACGAGTTGCGCCGCTTCCTGCGCCACGAGCCGATCCTGGCTCGGCCGCCCGGGCCGGTGCTCCGCGCGGCCAAGTGGGTGCGCCGGCACCCGGTGGCCTCGGCCACGGGCTCGGTCACCCTGGCCGCGCTCGTCGTCGTGAGCGCCCTGCTCGTCGAGACGCGCGCCGCCTGGAAGGACGCGGACATCGCTCGTGGCGAGCTCTCGGAGGCCCTGGCGGCCGAGACGAAGGCCGTCGGCGAGAAGCAGGGCGCGCTCGTGCGGGCCGAGGAGGAGGCCGAGCGGGCGCGCCAGGAGGAGCGGACGCACAAGCTCGTCGCCGACGTCATGGGACAAGTCGTCCTCGACAACCCGGTGCTGCTGCGCCACTTCGCCAATCGCGGCCGTGGGTGGGAGGTGTTCCGCCGCAGCGTCGACCGGTTGGCCGAGCTGGCCGACTCGCTGCGGTCCATGCCCGACGCCCAGTCCTACGTCCTGCTCGTCGCGGGCACAGCCTACTCGCGGCTCGCGATCCCCGATCGGGCGGACGAGCTGCTCACGCGGGCCTACTCGTCGATCAGCGGCCTCGGGCTCGCCGACGACCGGGCCGAGGATCTCGGTCGGCGCGCCGCCAACCTGGCGACGTGCGCGCTCGAGCTCGGGAAGCTGCGGGCCGCGCAGGGGCGTCCGGACGAGGCCGAGACGCTGCTGCGGCAGGCGCTGGCGCTCCACGAGCAGCAACTCTCGGCGACCGATCCCCAGACGCTGAAGACGCTCGCCGAGCTCGGAGCCTTCTATCTGGCGCAGGGCCGTCTGGAGGACGCGGACCTGGCGCTGATGCGCTTCGGGCTGGGCGCGTCGCAGGCCGGCTCGCACGAGCTGTCGCTGTGGAGCCTGCAATTGACGGGAGAGCTCCGCCTGCTCCAGGGGCGTCTCGACGAAGCCGAGCCGATGCTGACCGCGGTCCTGGACCAGTCGGCCGCCTTCATGCCGGACTACGAGGTCCGGCAGGCCGGGCTGTGGCTGATGGACCTCTATCGTCGCCGTGCGGACCAGGCCGCGGATCCGGCCACGGCGACCGCCGCTCGCGAGTCGATCTCGATCGTCCTCGCCGAGCTCCTGCGCCGGCATCGGCAGACGGCCCCCGACGACAACCTGGAGACGGCGCGTCTCGAGATGGAGCTCGGGGCGAGCCAGCGCCAGGCGAAGCGGCTGGCCGAGGCGCGGCCGCACCTCGAGCGCGCGCTGGCCATCTGCCTCGACCTGGCCGGCCCCGACGACTACCTCACGCTCTGCGTGCGCCACAACCTGGCGAGCCTCGACTACGCCGAGGGCCGCCCCGACGCGGCCGAGAGCGGCTGGCGGGAGATCGTCGCGGCCGACGCGCGCAGCCCGCAGGCCAACCGCGCGCCGGTCTTCTCGGCGCTCAAGCTGCTGGGCGAGCTGGCCTGCCAGCGCGGTGACTACGACGGCGCCGAGCAGTGCGCCGCGCAGCTCGCCGACGCGACGCCCGCCGACCACCCCAAGCACGCCGAGGCCGAGTCGCTGCTGGCACGCATCCGCCAGGAGCGGGAAGCCGCGCGGCAGACCGCATCGTCACCCATCCCCTGAACCGGAGTCCACGTCATGGTCGTCGTCTACAGCATCCCGTCGTCGAGCTACCAGCCCGG
>Ga0111538_10013697_pt1 | contig 10695 bp, 7 predicted proteins | sample SoiMethybrSBSTD1_FD_79669 | JGI IMG/M metagenome (GOLD analysis project Ga0111538, IMG submission 79669) | Bulk soil microbial communities from a Populus tree surrounding site in Tennessee, USA - Soil MetaG P. TD hybrid SBSTD1 (version 2)... | ecosystem: Environmental > Terrestrial > Soil > Tree... | reverse complement strand
CTGCACGATGTCCCCGATCTTCATCGGGAACTTCAGCTTCAGGCGATCCCACTGCATGCGCCCGCGCTCGGAGTTCTTCCACTTCCGGAACGTCCAGACGATCAGGAAGATGCCGCCGAACAGCACGTAGAAGCGGCGCGTGAAGAGGTGCGACAGGAGAACGGTGAACTTCGTGATGGCAGGCAGCTCGCCACCGAAGTCATTGAAGATCTTCTCGAACACCGGCACGAGGAACGCGACCAGCGCGAACAGGACGACGAACGCGAATCCGCCGATCAGCGACGGGTAGATCATCGCCGCCTTGATCTGGCGGCGGAGCGCCGCGTCCTTCTCGAGCTGCTCGGCGACCCGGATCAGCGTGCTGTCCAGGATTCCTCCCGTCTCACCGGCCTCGACCATGGCGACGTAGAGGTCGTTGAAGACGTCCGGGTGCTTCTTGAGCGCGTCGGACAGCGCGAGGCCGGCCTCCACGTCCTTCCGGACCGCGACGAAGATCTCGCGGAGCTTGTCCTCCTCGGTCTGCTCTTCGATGATGTAGAGCGACCGGAGCAGCGACATGCCCGAGTTCACCATCGTGGAGAGCTGCCGGGTGGCGATGACGAGGTCGTCCGCCTTGACCTTCTTCCAGCGCGCCAGCAGGTCGCCGGCGCTGGCGGGAACGAGCTCCTCGATGTCGACGACGATCAGGCCCTTGGACCGCAGCTGCGCCGCGACCGCCTGCTTGTCGCCGGCCTCCATCTCGCCCTTGCTTGAGGCTCCTGCGAGGTCGAGTGCCTTGAATGCGTAGTTGGCCATGAGCTATGCCGCCCTCACTGTGCCCATGAGGCGACGGAGCTCGTCCGGGGCGGACGAGCGCGCCTCGGCGAGCTCGCGGGTGATCTTGTGCTCGCGCACCAGCTGGACGAGCGAGGCGTCCATCGTCTGCATCCCGTGCGAACCGCCGGTCTGCAGAGCCGAGTAGATCTGGTGCGTCTTGCCCTCGCGGATCAGGTTGCGGACCGCGGGGGTCGGAACGAGGATCTCGGCGCCCACCGTACGGCCCTGGCCGTCGGCGGTCGGCAGGAGCTGCTGGGTCACGATGCCCTGCAGCGCCACCGACAGCTGCACGCGGACCTGCTGCTGCTGCGTCGGCGGGAACACGTCCACGATGCGGTCCACCGTCTGCGCGGTGTCCTGCGTGTGAAGGGTGGCGAACACGAGGTGGCCGGTCTCGGCCGCGGTCAGCGCGGTCGAGATCGTCTCGAGGTCTCTCATCTCGCCGACGAGGATCACGTCGGGGTCCTGGCGGAGCGCGGCCTTCAGGCCGAGCTCGAAGCTCTGCGCGTCGGCGCCCAGCTCGCGCTGGTTGACGATGCACTTCTTGTGCCGGTGCAGGAACTCGATCGGGTCCTCGATCGTGAGGATGTGCTCCTGGCGCGTGTCGTTGATGAGGTCGAGCATCGCCGCGAGCGTGGTGGACTTGCCGGAACCGGTCGGGCCGGTCACGAGCACGAAGCCGCGCGGCTTCTTCGTGAAGTCCTCCAGCACGGGAGGCAGGCCGAGCGAGCTCAGCGCCGGCATCTCGTGCGGGATCAGACGGAACGCGGCGGACAGCGCGGCGCGCTGCATGTACGCGTTCACACGGAAGCGCGCCTTGCCGGGAATCGAGTAGGCAAGGTCGATCTGCCAGTCGGTCTCCAGCCGCTGACGCTGCTCGTTCGTGAGGATCGAGTAGATGACCTCACGGGTGAGCTGCGGCGTCAGATGCGGGTAGTCCAACGGGTGCAGCCGTCCGTGGTGCCGGATCATGGGCGGTGAGCCTGCTGTCAGATGGAGGTCGGAGGCGTTCCGCTCCATCACCTGCAGCAGGACTTCTGCGAAGTCGAAGTCCATCAGGTCTCCTATCGGCTGGAGGGTGGGTTTACGTGACCCTTGCCACCTCGGCAATGGACGTGATTCCGTTTTTGACCTTCTCGAAGCCGTCCGCACGCAGCGGGCGCATGCCCTGCGAGACGGCGATCTTGCGGATTTCATCGGCGGACGCGCGCTCGACCGTGAGGTCGCGAATCTCGTCCGAGATGGTCATGACCTCGTAGAGGCCGACCCGGCCCTTGTAGCCGGAGCCGCCGCAGCGGCCGCAGCCGACCGGCTCGTAGGCCTCGAGGTCGAAGGCCACGTTGAAGCCGGCCTTCTCGAGTGACGACACACTCAGCATGGTCCGGCTCTTGCAGTAGGTGCAGAGCTGGCGCACCAGCCGCTGCGCCACGATGGCCACGACCGCCGAGGCGGTCAGGAAGGGCTCGATGTTCATCTCCGTCAGACGCGTGATGGCCGACGGCGCGTCGTTCGTGTGGAGCGTCGAGAGCACCAGGTGGCCGGTGAGCGCGGACTCGACCGCGATCTTGGCCGTCTCGCCGTCCCGGATCTCGCCGACCATGATCACGTCGGGGTCCGCGCGCAGCATCGCGCGCAGGCCACCCGCGAACGTGAGGCCGGCCTTCAGGTTCACCTGCACCTGGTTCACGCCCGGGAGCTGGTACTCGACCGGGTCCTCGATCGTGATGATGTTGCGGTGCGGCTCGTTGATCTCGTTCAGCGCCGCGTACAGCGTCGTCGACTTGCCGGAACCCGTCGGGCCCGTCACGAGCACGGCGCCGTAGGAGCGGCGGAAGCCGTCCTCGAACAGCTCGCGGCTCGATTCGCCCATGCCGAGCGCCTCCAGGCTGATGAGGGCCTGCGTCTTGTCGAGGATTCGCATGACGATCCCCTCGCCGTCCACGCGCGGCATCGTCACGATGCGGGTGTCGATCGCGTGGCCCTCGACCGTCAGCGACACGCGGCCGTCCTGCGGCACGCGCCTCTCGGCGATGTCGAGGTCGGCCATGATCTTCACGCGCGAGACGGTGCCCGCGACCATCCGGCGCGGGATCTGCGTGGTCTCGCGCAGCACGCCGTCCACGCGGAAGCGCACGCGCATCTCGCGGCCCTCGGGCTCGAAGTGGATGTCGGAGGCGCCCTCCTCGACCGCCTGGGCGATGATCGAGTTGACGAGCTTGATGACCGGCGCGTCCTCGGCGGACTCGCGGATCTCCGATACCTCGGCCAGCTCCTCCTCGCCGATCTCGATCGCCGCGGCAACCGCTTCGTCGAGACGGCTCATGCGGCCGATCAGGCCGTGGATGTCGTCGGGCGAGGCGACGACCGGACGCACCTCGCTGCCGGTCATCAGCTTCAGGTCGTCGAGCGCGAGCACGTTCGACGGGTCCGACATGGCGATCATGAGGATCCCGGCGTCGTCCCGCCCGATCGGCACGGCGCCGAGCCGGCGCGCGGCCTGCGGCGTGATCGAGTTCAGCGCGGTGACGTCCGTCTTGTAGATCGTCAGGTCGACGTGGTCGAGCCCGAAGCGCTGCGCCACTGCGCGCGCGAGCTGGTCGCCAGTGATCGCGCCGGACTCGAGGAGCACCTGCTCCGGCGAGCGGCCTGAGGCCTTCCCCTCCTCGACAGCCGTCTCCACGCGCTCGCGCGGGAGGAAGCCCATCTCGACGATCACGTCGGAGATGAAGCGTGAGCCGGCCTTCTTCTTGTGTGGAGGAGTGAGGCCGTTGCTCGGAACGGGATCCGTGCTGCCCTCGGGGACGGCGCGCAACGGCGCGGCCGCACCCTCCTTCGCGCTCATCGCGCGTCCGCGACTACCTGGACGAGCGAGGGGCCGTCGATGTAGCCCTCGACGAGCTGGGCCTTACCGCTACGTCCGATTACCACGATCGCGGGGGCTTGCGTCACGCCAAGGTCCTCGAGCAGCTTGCCGTAGTTGTCCACGTTCCGCAGGTCATCGGAGAGGACAACGACGTTCTTCGTCTTGCGGTCGAGCGACCGGACCGAGTCGGCAACGGCCTTGTCGTCGAGGGCGCGAGGGTTGTGGAAGAAGATCACGACCTTCTTGTGAGCGGCGACTGCGCGCTCGGCCTTCTTGTGGGAGTTGGTCTGGGGCACGCCGAGCTTGAGGTCGCCGGGCGTGACTCCGACCGTGTTGCCGACACCGCCGACCAGGCCGGTGGCGAACTGGCCGAAGACTCCGTTCGGGAGGCCCTTCTTCACCTTCGCGGGCGCCGCGATGTCCTGCGGCTTGTTCACCTGCGAGAGGCGGACGTCCAGGTTCACGTCAACGCTCCGGTTGCCGTTGCCCTTGCCGGACATATCGAGCGTGGCGCGGCGGAGGATCTTGTCGTCGCCGACCCATGCCTCGACGTGGCCGGTCTTGACGACCCTGGCCAGGCGCTGCTCGGCGCCGGCTGGGATGCGCGTCGCGGTGTCCATCGCCTTGACGACGTCGGCGATCGCGGCGGCCGAGTTCACGTCAGCGGAGACGTGCGTCACCTGGACGCCGTCCATCTGCTCGGTGCCCTCGGACTTGACGTTCTGGAGCCAGGAGCTCGGGTTCACGTTCAGCTTCGGAGCCTTCTTCGTGGGCGGGGTGCCCTTGGCGCGAGCCTTGACGATCTTGGACCAGGCGGCCTGCGGGACCGCGTAGCCCACGTTCCCGCGGGTGAACCAGGCGCGGTCACCGGTGGTGACGAAACCGCCGCTCCCGTCGAAGCCCTGCGCGTCCACGGTCACCTTGACCGCGGCCTTCGGCATGTTCTTCGGGCCGGTCGACTCGTAGGCGCCGGTCGCGCGAATGCTGTTCTTCTTTCCGCCCATCGCGAACGAGACCTTCGCGTCGAAACTCGCGCTGTTGAGAGCGTTCGGGCTGAACGCGGCGCTCAGCACCTGGGTCGGGCCCTGGGTGGCCGTCGGCTGGGCCGACTGGGCCGGCTGGGCCTGCGTCGGCTGTGCGGACTTGGAGGCCGCGGGCGTGCCGTCGCTCTGGTTGCGCGCGTTTCCGACCGCGAAGACCGTCGCTCCGAGAAGCGCGACTCCGAGGAGGGCGAGGAGGAAGGGGCGGGAGATCGCCATTGCCTGGCATATCGGCAGGCGTCCGCCGAGTGTTTAGACCTGGGCAGATGTACTAGACGCGGCTTGGACCACCGCTCGCTTCATGACATCGACCGGCGGTTCGCGGCCGGTCCAGATCGCGAGGCTGCGCGCGCCCTGGCGGACGAGCACCTCGAGCCCGTCGACGAGCCGCGCGCCGCGCTCCTCGGCCCAGTGCGCGAAGGGCGTGGTTCTGTCGCCGTACACGAGGTCTGCAACCACGCGTGCGTCGACCAGCGGCAGGCCGTCGAGCGAGTCCTCGCGGCGAAGGCCGACGGAGGTCGCGTTCACGAGCAGCTCGGTGTCGCCCGGTTTGGTCGCCGCCTCGATCCCGAGCTCGTTCGCGAGCCGGGTGGCCCCGGAGGGCGTGCGGTTCCAGATGACCACCTCGGCGCCGGCGTGGCGGAGCGCCCACGCGGCCGCGCGCGCGGCCCCCCCGGCACCCAGGACGAGCGCGGTGGCCGGGACCGGCTCGCCGAGCGCGTCGAGCAGGCCGGCGCCGTCGGTGTTGTCGCCGCGGATGCGGCCGTCCGGCCCAAGCGTGAGCGTGTTCACGGCGCCGATGGCCTCGGCCTCGGGCGAGAGCTCGTCGGCGAGCTCGCGCGCCGCGACCTTGTGCGGGATCGTCACGTTGGCGGCGCGGTAGCCCGAGCCGTACAGGGCGGGCACCGTCTCGGCGAAGTGCGCGGGCGGCACGGGCAGCGCGAGGTAGCGCCAGTCGAGACCGAGCTCGCCGAACGCGGCGTTCATCATCGCGGGCGAGCGGCTGTGCCGGACGGGGAAGCCGAGGACGCCCGCGAGGGTGGTCAACACTTGGTGGGCGACTTGCCCCCGCGCGCCTCGCGCGCTCGGTTGTAGGCGTTCACGTAGGCCTGGAACTCGGCGTCCGTCTTCGCGAAGCGGTGCTCGCCGCAGCTGTCCACCTTCACCACGTAGAAGAGGTACTTCGTCTTGGCCGGGTGGGCGGCCGCCCTGATCGAGGACAGCCCCGGGTTGCCGATCGGCCCCGGCGGCAGCCCCGCGTGCACGCGCGTGTTGTAGGGGCTCGGGTTGGCGAGCTCGGATTGCCTCAGCGGGCGCTTCCAGTTGCCCGTGACGAAGCGGACCGTGGCGTCGATGCCGAGCGGGATGCCGTCGTGCAGGCGGTTGTAGATCACCGACGCGATCAGCGGGCGCTCCTTCGCCACCATCGCCTCGCGCTCGATCAGCGACGCGATGATCAGCACGTCGTACGGCGTGAGGTTCTTGTGGCGGGCGTACTTCATGTCCACCTTGGCGAAGTTCTGCTTGAAGTGGGCGAGCTGCTCGTTGACGAGGTCCCTGACCGGCCTGCCCTTCTTCAGCTCGTAGGTGGCCGGGAAGAGGAAGCCCTCGAGGCTCGCGCCACGCGGCGCCTTGTAGTCGGCCGGGTCGAGCTTGCGCGAGCGGCGGCTGGCGCGGAGGTAGTTCCCGCGGAGGCCCTTGGTGAGCGGCCTGATCTCGGTGCGCGACAGTCCCTCGGGGATCGCCACCTGCACGACGTCGGGCGGCACGCCCTGCTGGAGCGCGTCGAGCGCGGCCGCGAAGCTCATGTCCTTGCGGAGCTCGTACGAGCCCGGCCGGAGGTCGCTGCTGTGGCCGGCGAGGCGGGCGCGAAGCTGGAAGAACCCGGCGTCCTCGACCACGCCCGCCTTCTCGAGGCGGTCGGCGATCTGCGACAGGCTCGAGCCCTGCGGGATCCTGACCGTGACCTTCTCGCCCCCGTCGCCCTTGAACGGCTGGAAGAGCGCGTTCGCGAACCAGGCGATGCCGACGACGATCGCGAGGAGAACGACGATCGCGATGAGCCGGCCCGGCCCGCGGCGCCTGCCCCCGGACGCACGGCTCCGGCCACCCCGCCGTCCGCCTGCGGCAACGGTTCCGCCACCGGCCTCGCTGCGGGCGAGGCGACGCGCGTCGGCGAGCCAATCGCGGCGTCCGTCGGGCGGCGCAGCCTGCGCCGGGACCTCTTCCGGATCCGGTGCGGCTCTCCGGGCCTCGACCGGGGCTCCCGAGGAGGATGGGGGCGCTTTCCCCTGGCGCGCGGCGCGCCGGGCCTCCCGCTCGCGGCGGGCGGCCTCCCGTTCCTCGGGGGTACGACCGCCCGGTACGGGCGGCGGTCCGGAGCTCACTCGGGGGTGCCCGCCCGTGTGCGAGCGAGGTAGCTCTCGAGCAGGTGGGCGGCGGCGCGCGAGTCGGCGTCACCCTCTCCCCCGGTCCGCTCCGCGAGTCGCGTCGTGAGGCGCTCGTCGTGAAGCTCCACCGGTACCGAGACTCTCCGCTCAAGGCGCTCAGCAAACGTCCGGGCGCGCTCCGCCTGCTGCCCTTCCTCGCCCTGCAGGGTGAGCGGAAGCCCTACGACAACCCGCTCGACGCCCTTCTCCTCCACCAGTCGCGCGACCTCAGCGAGCCCCCTCTTCGCATCGGGTCGCTCCACAACCGCGAGCGGAGTGGCCAGCGTGCCGGTCGGATCCGAGATGGCCGCGCCGCAGCGAGCGGAGCCGTGATCGAGGGCGAGGACGCGCATCAGGCGAGCGCCTTGTCGATCTCCGCCCTGGCCGTCGCCAGCGCCTCGTCGAGCTTCTCCGGGTCCTTGCCGCCGGCCTGCGCCAGCGTGTCGCGGCCGCCTCCGCCGCCGCCCACCACGGGAGCCGCCACCTTCACCAGGTCGGCCGCCCTCACGCCTCGTTCCACCACCGAGGGCGCAACGTTCGCCACCAGGTGCACACGGCCGTCGGCCGCCGAGCCGAGCATCACGACGGCGTCGCCGAGCTTTTGCCGAACCGTGTCGGAGATGTCACGCAGCGAGCTCGGATCGGTGTCCGGAATCGCCTTGACCAGCACGCGGACGCCGTTCGCGTCCTCGGCCTCTCCCGCGAGCGCGTCGGCGTCCGCCTTCGGCGCGCCGCCCTTCGGCTTCCGCTCGAGCTCCTTCACACGCGCGCTCATGCGGTCGACCGCCTTCACCACATCGTGCTCCGGCACCTTCAAGAGCGACGCGATCTCGGCGAGCATCCGCGTACGCGCCTGGAAGAGGCGCGCCGCCTCCGGGCCGGTCACCGCCTCGATCCGGCGCACGTTCGACGCGCTCGAGGTCTCCGTCGTCACATGGAACAGGCCGATCTCGGATGTCGAGCGCACGTGCGTCCCGCCGCAGAGCTCGCGCGAGACGCCCTCTATCTCCACCATCCGCACGCGCTCGCCGTACTTCTCGCCGAACAGCGCCATGGCGCCGAGCCGCTCGGCCTCGTCGCGCGTGGTTTCGATCGCACGGACGGGGTGGTTCGAGGCGAGCCACCCGCCGACGAGTCGCTCCACCTCGGCCAGGTCCTCGGCCGAGAGCCGCTCACCGTGGGTGAAGTCGAAGCGCAGCTTGTCCGGGCCCACGTAGGAGCCGGCCTGGCGCACGTGCGAGCCGAGCCGCTCGCGGAGCGCCGCGTGGAGCAGGTGCGTCGCCGTGTGGTTGCGCATGGTCGCGAGCCGGCGGTCGCGCTCGACGACCGCGCGCACCGTCTCTCCCTGGCCGATCTCGCCCTCGACCGTCTCGAGCGCGAGTGCCTGGTCGTCGCCGACGCGGTAGACGTCGACCACGCGCGCGCGACCGGAGGGCGCCTCGACCAGCCCGCTGTCCGAGATCTGGCCGCCGCCCTCGGGATAGAAGGGGCTCTCCTCGAGCTTCGCGAGCAGCCAGCCGTTGGCGCGCTCGGTCACGCGGAGGACGGTGTCCGCCTCGGTCGTCTCGTAGCCAACGAAGCGCGTGCGGAAGCCGGCGTCGCGCGCGAACCGGAGCACCTCGTCGTGGTCCACGTGGACCTCGGCGCCGCCGCCGGCGTCGGCCGTCGCGCGCGTGCTCGACTTGCCGCGGCGCGAGACCTCCCGTGCGCGCTCCATTAGCTCCTCGAAGCCCTGGTCGTCGACCGAGAGGCCATCGTCGGCGAGGAGCTCCTTGGTCATCTCGTAGGGGAAGCCGTAGGTGTCGTGGAGCTTGAAGGCGTCCTCCGCCGAGACCCAGGAGGTCTGGTCGGCCTTCGCCCGCTCGACCAGCTCGGCGAGGAGGCGCTGGCCCTGCTCGAGGGTGCGGCTGAAGCCCTCCTCCTCGGCGCGGGCCCAGCGCTCGATGGTGGGCCACTCGGACTTCATGTCGGGGTAGACGTCGCCCAGGATGTCGCGCGCACGCGCGCACACCTTCACGAGGAACGGCTCGTCGATGCCGAGCACGTGGCCCTGCTGGATCGCGCGCCGCATGATGCGCCGGAGGATGTAGCCGCGGTCCTCGTTCGACGGGACCACGCCGTCGGCGAGCAGAGCGGTCGCCGCGCGGCCGTGATCCGAGATCACGCGAAGAGCGCGGGTGGTGGCGAAGTCGTCGCCGTACTTCTTGCCGGACAGCTCCTCGCCGAGCTCGATCAGCGGGGCGAACAGGTCGGTCTCGTAGAGCGAGGGGACCTCCTGCATGATGCTCGCCATCCGCTCGAGCCCCATGCCGGTGTCGATGTTCTTCGTGGGCAGCTCGGGAAGCGACCCGTCCGCCTGGAGCTCGTACTGCATGAAGACGAGGTTCCAGAACTCGAGAAAGCGCTCGGTGTCGTCGCCCGGGCGATCGGTGTCGGGGCCGAAGTCCGGACCGCGGTCGAGGTACAGCTCCGAGCAGGGACCGCACGGGCCCGTCGGGCCGGACTGCCAGAAGTTGTCCTCGCGGCCGAGGAGCACGATCCGCTCATCCGGGACGCCGACCGCCCTCCAGTGGTCGATCGCCTCCTGGTCGGGGCCGAGCCCCAGGGCCTCGTCGCCTCCGAAGACGGTGATCCAGATTCCCTCGAAGGGAAGGCCGAAGCCGTGCTCCTCGTTGGTGGCGAGGTCCAGGGCGAACTGGACCGCCTCCCGCTTGAAGTAGTCGCCCACCGAGAAGTTGCCGAGCATCTCGAAGAAGGTGAGATGCCGAAGCGTCAGGCCGACGTTCTCGATGTCCGTGGTGCGGAACGACTTCTGACAGGAGGTCAGCCGGCGACTGGGCGGCTCCTCCTCGCCGCGGAAGTACGGCTTGAACGGCTGCATGCCCGCCGTGGTGAGGAGAACCGTGGGGTCATAGACACTCGGGACAAGCGACGCCGACGGAACGCGCAAATGCCCGTTCCGCTCAAAGAACGCCAGAAACCGCTCCCGAATCTCGCCCGACTGCATGGACGATGGAGTCTATGAGGGGCGGCCGTGGAAGCCGCCCCTCGGTCGAGTCTTCTGGCAGCGCTAAGGGGTCTGACCCTTTTCGGAGGGTCGTTGAGGGTTGTCCGACCGGTGGATGCTGCGACGAGCTAAGTGCAAACCCTCTTGCACGACCCTCCTTAGCTGCAATTTCCGTCCAGTTCCGTGCAGACCTTGCCGGGGTGATGGAGCTTTCCGCCAGAAAGGTGTGCATTCCCCATGCACACGCGCGAGGTGGCGCGGAATAAGCCGACGATGCCCAGTAATGCTGCTGGCCGATCAGCTCGTCGGGGAGGCACGCGAGCGCCGCGCGCGGTCGATGGACGCGCGCGAGCGCGCGGTTGTCGCCGCATTCGCAGCCGTCTATTCGGTTGCGTTCGTGCTCATCGCGGTCCTCGTCCCTTCGGAGCGGGACGTCAGCCCGCTACTGATCGCCGGCCTGCTCATCGGTCATGCGGCCGTCTCCCAGGTGCGGTTCGAGTTCGGCGTTGGGTTCGTCGTCCCGGAGCAGCTTGTTGTTGT
>Ga0111538_10013696_pt1 | contig 10696 bp, 4 predicted proteins | sample SoiMethybrSBSTD1_FD_79669 | JGI IMG/M metagenome (GOLD analysis project Ga0111538, IMG submission 79669) | Bulk soil microbial communities from a Populus tree surrounding site in Tennessee, USA - Soil MetaG P. TD hybrid SBSTD1 (version 2)... | ecosystem: Environmental > Terrestrial > Soil > Tree... | reverse complement strand
GAGGAGGTCTCGGACGCCGGAACGCTTGACCAGCTCGAGCGATTCGAGGGTATGCGCGTGCACGCATCGTTGGTGGCCGTCAGTGGCACCGGCGTTGACGGCGCGTTCTACGCCGTCGTCGATGGACAGGCGCGTCCGTTCCGCGAGCCTGGTGTTGAATCCGGCTACCCGGTGCTGCCGTGCGCGGCGGGTCCGTGCAACGTGCCGCTCTTCGACGGCAATCCGGAACGCCTGCGCGTGGATACGGATGGACAGCTCGGCGTGGCCGCGGTTGACGTATCCACCGGCGCGACGATGAACGTGACCGGCCCGCTCGACTTCGAGTCGCGCACGTTTACGATCGTTCCCGATGCGCAGGTGACCTTTGCCGGCGGCATGAGCGTCCTCGCGGCCCCGGCCGCGGCGGCCAATCAATTCACCGTCGCATCGTTCTTCCTGGGCGGAACCGTGGACGCGAATCGGCTGGCGAAGGCGTCGATCGCGATTCGCGACGGCCTCAACATGCCCGACATCATCGGCGTGCAGGAGGTGGAGAACCTCGCCGCGCTGACGGCACTCGCGCAGGCCATCGACGACGGCGCGGCCGCAGGCCAGGCGCCGAATTATGAGGCGCAGTTCCTCGAGGATTCGGATGCAGGCGTTGGCGTCCTGGTCAAGCGAGCCGGCGGCCGGGTCACGGTCAACTTGTTCGAAGCGGCCGGCGCTGACGCGGTGATGTTGCGCGCCATCGTGGCCGGGCCTTCGACGATGTTGCCGCAGGCGATCACGGTGATCGTCCCGCACCTGCTGTCGAGGGACGGTTCGGAAACGGATGACCCGGCCGGCGCCCTGGTGCGCGAGCAGCGCAAGGCGCAGGCCGAAGCCCTGGCGAACTTCATCCAGTCGCGCCAGAGCCTGAGCGAGGCGGTCGTCGTGATCGGCGACTTCAACGCGTTCGCCTTCAACGACGGCTACGTTGACGTGGTCGGCACGGTTACCGGCACCCCGGCGACGGGCGATCAGGTCGCGACGGAGACCACTTCTCCAGTGTCGCCGCATCTCGTCAACCTCGGCGATCTGATGCTGCCGGCGGAACGTTATTCGTCGGTGTCGAACGGCAACGCGCAGGCGCTCGATCACGCGCTGGCGACGGCGGACCTGGCGTCACAATTCGCCGGTGCGGCGCGCGCGCGCATCAACGCCGACTTCCAGGCGATGCTGAGCGGCGTGGTGGCGAGCCCGAGCCGCCTGTCGGATCGCGATCCGATGGTGGTGTATTTCACGTTCCCGGCGGACCGGCTGGCTCCGGTGATCAGCGACGTCTCCGATCAAATTGTCGAGGCCACCGACGCGAACGGCGCCACCGTGTACTACGCGCCGACAGCGACGGACAATCTCGACCCGGTCGTCACGGTCACGTGTGCGCCTGCGAGCGGCAGCGTGTTCTCGCTCGGCAATACCGGCGTCTTCTGCTCGGCGCAGGACGTCGCGGGCAACGTCGCCGAAGCGTCGTTCACGGTGTCTGTCCAGGACAACACCGCGCCGGTCCTGACAGTGCCGTCGAATATCGACGAAGAGGCGAATTCCGCGGCGGGCAATGCGGTGTCGTTTGTGGCAACAGCGACAGATGCGGTGACCTCGTCGCCGTCGATCGTCTGCTCGCCCGCGAGCGGCAGCGTGTTCCCGCTCGGCACGACGCTCGTGCAGTGCGTCGCGCAGGACGGCGCCGGCCACACGTCGGCCGGGTCGTTCAACGTGACGGTCAGCGATACGACCGAGCCCACGCTGACGCTGCCCGACAGCGTGATCAGCGAAGCGCTCTCGTCGCTGGGCAATGTGATCACCTACACCGCCAGTGCGTCCGATGCAGTGACGTCGGGTCTGGCTGCGACGTGCACGCCCGCATCGGGCAGCATGTTCCCTGTCGCCGACACGGTCGTGACGTGCACCGCCACGGATGCGGCGGGTAACGTCGCCACCGGCACATTCACGGTCACCGTCCAGGACACGATGCCGCCGACGTTGACGGTGCCGGATCCGATCACCGAGAGCACGACTTCGTCGTCCGGTCGAGTGATTTCGTTTACCACCACCGCGACCGACGCGGTGACGACATCTCCGACGGTGAACTGCACGCCCGCATCGGGTAGCACGTTCCCGGTCGGCGACACGGTCGTGACGTGCGCCGCCGCGGATGCGGCGGGCAACGTCGCGACCGGCACATTCACAGTGACGGTGACGATGAACACGCCGCCGCCGCCCCCGGCGGTGCTGCCCGGCCGTCTCGCCGGAGCGGGCAACGTCGTCAGCGGTGACGACAACGTGCACTTCGCGTTCGATGTGCGGGAGTCAGCCGCCGGTGAGCGAGGCTACTTGCTCGCGCAGGTTCGCCGCACTCGCGGCAAGCCCACGTTCTTCATCGCCACGCACGTCAGCGAGGTGCAGATGTCGGACTCGGCGGACTACACGGCAAGCGGCATTGACACCGTGATGTTCGCCGGCACCGGCGTGTTCAACGGCGCCACGGGTTACCGCTTCGTCGTCAACGCGACGGATCGCGGTGAGCCGGGGCGCGATCGGGACATGTTCTCGATCACGGTATACGCGCCGAACGGCCAGGTCGTGCTGTCGGCGAGCGGCGTGCTCCAAAACGGCAACATCCAGTCGCTGCGATAGCACTCAGGGGCCGGGATCATTTTGATCCCGGCCCCGATTTCTCATTGAACGACGAAGGACTGCAACGGACCGTCCACCCGCTGGTAGGTCCCGCTCGGTGTGGCCCATGCCGACACCGTGCACCGACCGGCGCCAACAAATCTCACACTTGTATCACCGTGCACTTCGCACACCGACGGGGTCTCCGAACGCAGGTGCACCTGGCCGTCGCCTGAATACGCCACCGCAGGAGTGAAGCTGCCTCCATTCACCGCGTCGGCCGGAATGTTCGTGATGACGATCGTGGCCGGCAGCTTTGGAACGACCGTGTAGCTCACGCTCGTACTGGAAGTGTTGCCGGCCGCGTCGGTCGCCGTCACTTCGAAACTCTTTGCGCCGATCGACGTCGTGTCGATGGCCGCGCCATTCGCAACCGTGCCGGCGCAGGTAGCGATTCCTGAACCACCGTCGGCACAGCTGAACGCTGCCGCCACAGTCTTGTCCAATTGATAGAAGGCGCCATTCGCGGGTGTCATCAGCGTGATCACCGGGCCCTTCCGATCAATCTTGTTGCCCGCGATCGGGCCGGCGGTCGCGCAGTTGCCGAGCTTGTCGCACACGATACGAGTGCCGGTGCTCGCATTGGCGTCCTCGACGCCAATAGCGATCGACGTGACGAGCACGAATGACGCGTCGGCGGCATTGCTCAATCCGCTGCCGGCATCCGTCGCAGTGCAAGAGAGCGACACGTCGTCGCCGTGCCACGCGCCATCCGCTGCGGCGCAATGAATCACCGGCGGATCGAGATCCTCGTCCGGGTTGTCGCCGTTGATGCCCGCTTCGACGCAGTACTCGATGTTGTCGGGCAGGTTCTCGAAGAAGTCGTACCCGGTGAGCGCTTCGACGGCATCGACGCTCGTGAGGTAGTCGTCCCAGTCGGTCTCCCTGATGCTGTCGACGTTCGGCATGATGACGGCAATGGTGCGCGTCTCACACGTTGCGCGCGCGGTATCGTCGCCGTCCATCTTCGGCAGGACCAGGGCGACCTTCCACGTCTTCGCAGGCACCGACACATGGCCGTTCGCCAGCGTCATCGTGACGCCGCCCTGGTCGCCCGTGCCGCCGGCGCCTTCGGGGCCGCTAATCACGTAGAGCTCGTTCGATTGATCGGCGATCGCGCGCAGCTCGTTCTCGAGCGCCGCCCATGGCCCCTGATTGTTGCCCGGCGCCTGCGCCAGCATGTTCGTCATCAAGTACGTAGCCTGGTTGATCGGAATCGACGTTTCCTTGTCGCGATCCGCGTTCGGCACCATGTGGCCGCGATCGAATCCGCTGCCCGAGAAGTCGAAGCCCTGGACGCGATACCAGTCAGGCGGCACCTGCGGATCGGCGCGGAACGTGTCGATGCGCGTGAGCGTGCCGTACCACTCCGTCGAGAGATGCCAGCTGACCCAGTTCGGCCGGCCTCGATCGCTGTCGTACGACAATGCGTACTCAGGCTTCTCCATCAGATAGTTCTCGGGATGCGTGATGTCGGTCGTCGCGTTCGACGGATTCCCCATCGTCAGGTGCACGCCCTGCGGATACGGCGGAGCCGCGCCGGTAGCCACCGTGAACGACCACGAGCGGTTCGCGGGAAGCGTGTCCGTGTTCGGGCCCGCATCATCGGTGTCTTGATCGTGGATCTGATCCTTGAACACCGTGATCGTGCAGGTTTCGCCGGCCAGCAGGTTGACGTTCGGCGTGATGTCGTAAATGGTCCCGTTGCCGGCCAGCGTGTAGCTGTCGTGCTGACCCGTCACGGTGCAGGTGAGATCGAACCACGGATCGACGACGGTCACCGGCTCGGTGAAGGTGAGGACGAGCGTCGGATCGCGCGGCACATCGGTGTCGTTGGTCGATGGATCCGTCGTCAACAGGAACGGACCCAGTTCGACGATCGGCGCGGTGCGGCGCGGGTTTGGCGCGCCTGAAGCGAAGTCTTCCACATTGCGATCGGTGTCGGTGGCGCCGTCGGCGAGGCGCAGATCGGCGGTGGACAGCGAGAGCGCCGGCGCCCTGGTGTCGCCCTCGCCGCAGTTCGCGGTGCCGTAGCCGACGAGATCCATGAGGTGCGGGTTGCCAATCGGACAGCTGCCGGCGAGCGCGTCGAAGCTGTCGACGAGCGCAATCTTGCCGTTGGTTCCGCTCATGTTGATCGGCCCGGCCACATTCGACGCCGGCAGCGGCGCGCCGGCGGCGCCGTTCGAGGCGAGCCTGACGAGGTAGTACTGGCCGGGTGCGATGTGTCCGCCAAGCGGCGTCTTGTTGAAGTCCCAGCCGCTGCCCGCGGCCGCCGCGTATTGCAGCGACCAACCGGTCAAGTCGACCACCGCATTGCTGCGGTTGTAGAGTTCGACGTAATCGTTTTGGTAGGACGCGCCGTCGGAGCCGCCGCTGCCGTAGAACTGGCTGATCACGATCTTGCTGTCGATCGGCGGAGGAGGCGGCGGCGGACAGACATTGGCGCCATCCGGACTCGGCGTCACCGCCTCATATGTGGTGGTGTTGCGCGCGCCGCCCGAGCCATCGGGACAACGGCCGATCGACTCGCCGGTGCCGTTGAGGCCGTCGTTCTCGTTGACTTGAGGCTGGCCGGCATTCAACAGCGCGAGCAAACCCGGATCGTCCGCGTCGTCGGTGTCATACACGACGGCGTCCTGCAGGTTCGCCAGTGTGACCGGCGTGTTCGCCGGGAAGTCAGCGGCATTGCCGACATACAACGCCACCGCGTCCTGTCCGTTCTGCAGGAGGTTGCCCGCGAACACCAGGCCGACGCCGGGCACGGCGGCATTGCCGAGCGTGAAGTAGCCGCTCGCATCCGTCGTGAAACCATCGAGATCGAATGCCGCGTACGACAAGTCGTTGCTGCCGTTGTAGAACACGAGCGTCAAGCCATCGAGATGCGTGAGTCCCGCGCCGCCGTCATACAACTCGACGAACTCCGCGACGTCCGCGCCGGGCGTATCGGAATCGAGCTCGTTGATGATCACGTTTGTCGCGACCGGCGGAGGCTCGACGACTTCGGCTTCGGTATCGAAGGAGAACGTGAAGTTCGCGTCCATCTGATCGGGCGGATCGCTGCCGTCCGCATCGCTGATTTGATTGGCGGTCACGCCGACGGTGCAGTGGGCGCTGAACGGAAGGTTTGATCCTGGCGTCAACGTGAAGGACATGGCGGGCGACGCGCTCTGAGCAAAGGCCCGCGGCGTCCCGCACGAGAGCGAGAACGCGCTCGCTGTGGCGTTGACGCCTTCACTGAACGTGATCACGATCGCCGAATTCACCGGAACATTGGACGCGCTCGCTGCGGGAGATGTGCCGGTGACCGTCGGGGCGCTGTCGGCAGGTGCGCCGAAGGTCTGGCCCTGGTTCACGGCTCCGGGGCTGGCGGCTGCGCTCGACGCCCATGTGAAGTCGCTGTAGCCGGTGCCCGTTCCGATCAGGCGCAGCGATTCACCCAGGGGTCGGCTGCCGTCTTCGCTGACGCCGATATCGACGCCCGTCATCCCGTTGGCCGCGCCACCGACGGCCACAAACGTTCCTTCATAACTCAGGAACTGAATCGCGACGCCGTTGTGGACCAGCGCGATGCCATCCGGCGAGCCGTTCTGGATGCCGTTGGACGGGTAACCCAGGCTGACGGTCCCGTAACCGTCTTGTTGATTGGGAATCAATCCGCTGAGCGCATCGGTGTCGTACGCCGCGCCGCCGCTCCCGTTGTAGAGAACGATCGAATACTCGGCGAGGTTGGTGCCGGCGGGCCCTGCGATTTCGACGAATTCGCCGCCGTCCGTACCGCTGTTGTCGTAGTGAATCTCGTTGATGAAGACAGCCGGCGTGCCTTGAGCGCGACTGCCTGTAATTCCCAGGCACAGCAGGGCTAATACCAACAGGGGGCGAGCAAATTTGAGCATCCGGAAATTCTATGTGAGACGGCCCGTCGATCGGACGATCGTGGCGTAAATTTTTCGATCGATCCGCAGACTTTGCGCTTACGCCCGACCTAGCAAACGCAATTCATGCTCCAGCGTCTGCGCCATGCCCTCTTCGAGCGGTCTGGCGGAAAACCCCAATTCGCGGATGGCCTTTTCGTTCGCGCCGAAGTACGTCGTGCCGGCCAGGACGCGCAACGCTTCGGGCGTGAACGCCGGTGGCAGCGTGATCAATCGGCCGACGCCCGCCATCGCCGCCGCCATGCCCCGCATCGCGTGCGGTCCCGGATGCACCATCGGCGGGCGGACCTTGGCGATCGAGGCGGCGAGGTCGAAGGCGTACTCGAAACTGTGGCGCGGTCCTGCGATGATGTAGGTCTCGCCCGGCTTGCCCTGCTCCATCGCGAGGATGTGGCCGCGGGCCGTGTCTTCGATGTGCGCCCAGCAGAAGGCGGTCTTCGCCGGCGTCATCGGCAGCCGTCCGCGCAGCAGATCGACGAGCGCCGTATGCATGCCGCTCGTATCGCCAGGTCCGTAGACGAGCCCGGGCATGACGATCATCAGCGGCAATCCTTCTTCAATCTTCGGCAGCGCGACGCGGTAATGCGCGATCCATTTCGTGCGGTCGTACTCGCTGAGGTGAGGGCCGTCGTATCGATAGGTTTCGTCGGGGACCGCGCCCCTGGTATCCGAGAACACCGCGACGGTGCTCGTATACACGCCGCGCGGAATTTCCAGCGCGCGCATCGTCGTCAGCACGTTGCGGGTGCCGTCGACGTTGATTTGATCCGCGAGCGGCTCCTTGACGCCGACCTTGTACCAGGCGGCGACGTGAAACACGCCGTCGACGCCGGTCATCGGGACCTTGAGCGTTTCGCGATCGGTGATGTCGCCGGGATGGATCTGCACGCCCAGGGCTTTGAGCATGGCGGCTTTGGCAGGTGATCGGACGAGCGCCGACACCCTGTGGCCGCGCCCGACCAACTGCTTGACGATCTCCCCGCCGATGAAGCCTGTGGCGCCCGTGACGAAATACTTCGCCATTCCCCGCGCAAAGCTTACACCGACAGCGTCGTGAGCTCCCGTGCACCGATGCGAAGATCATGCAACCCGTCGATCAGATCCGCGATCAGATCGTCGGAATGCTCGATGCCGGGCGAGAGGCGGATCAACGTGTCGGCGAGGCCGAGGGCGGCGCGGCGCTCCGCCGGGATCGACGCGTGCGTCATGCGCGCCGGATGACAGATGAGTGACTTGACACCGCCGAGGCTTTCGCCGAGCGCGAAAAACTTCCTGTTTGAAACAAACCTCGTGACCTCATCGATCGCGCCATCGAGCTCGAACGACACCATGCCGCCAAAGCCGGTCATCTGTTTCCTCGCGACATCGTGACCGGGATGCTGCGGCAGTCCAGGGTAGTAGACGCGCCTGACACCGGGAGTCGACGCGAGCGCCTCGGCGATCCGTCCGGCGTTTTCGGCGTGCCGCTGCACGCGCAGCTCCAGCGTCTTCAAGCCGCGCAGCGTCAGCCAGCAATCGAGCGGCGCCGGCACCGCGCCAATCGCGTTCTGAAGAAACTTGATTGGCTCGAAGATCGCGGCATCGCGCGCCAGCGCGGCGCCCTGGATCAGATCGGAATGCCCGGCGAGGTACTTGGTGACGCTGTGGACGACAATGTCGGCACCGAGCGAGAACGGCTGCTGGCACACCGGCGTCGCGAACGTGTTGTCGACGACGACGAGCGCGCCCTTTTCATGGGCGATGTTGGCGATCGCCTGGATGTCCGACACGATCAAGCGCGGGTTGGTGGGCGTCTCGAGCCAGACCAGCCGCGTTCGATCGGTGATCGCGGATCGCACCGCATCGAGATTCGCCGTATCGGCCGGCGTGATCGTGAGATCGAAGCCCGCGAACACGCGGTTCAGCAAGCGAAACGTGCCGCCGTAGACATCGAGCGGAACGACGATCTCGTCGTGCGGCCTCAGGTAGGCGTGCAACACCGCGTGTTCGGCGGCGAGCCCAGACGCAAAGACGGCGCAGTGCGTGACGCCTTCGAGATCCGCGAGGACCTCTTCGAGGCGCTGGCGCGTCGGGTTGTTGGTCCGCGAGTAATCGAAGCCGAGATTGACGCCGGGACTTTCCTGCTCGTAGGTCGACGTCTGGTAGATCGGGGCGATCAGCGCGCCCGTCGACGGATCGCTGGGCTGCGCTGAATGTATGGCTCTGGTAGCGAAATGCATGATCAAATCCTTCTGAAGGCGGCCGCATCGATCCGATGGGTGTTCGACAGTTTCTCAATCGCCGCGTCGACATCACGGCGCCCTTGCGGGCCGACGAAGAGCCATCGCGAGTTGGTGCCGGCGTGATCCGCGACGCGTTCGACCGGCAAGCCTGTGGCAGCGACGATTGATGCGACGGCGCTGGAGGCCGGCAGCACTCCCGGGAACGTCACGCGCAGGAACCACGGCGTCGCCGGCGATGAGGGAAACACCGGCCTCAGCGATCCCTGCGGCCGCTCGTAGATCTTCCGTTCGTTCGTCGCCTGCACCGCGTCATCGAGCAGCGTCGCGGCCGTGACACCGGGGCCCGCGCCGGGGCCGCTAAAAAAGAGATTGGTGACGTGACGGCCGTCGAGCCTGATGCCGTTCAACGCTCCGCCAAGCGAGGCCAGCGGTTCAGTCGACGGCAGGAACGCGGGTCCGACGAAGGCGCGAACGCCCGTCGCATCGCGTTCGGCCGACACGACCGCTTTGATCGTGCCGCCGATCGATCGTGCCGCGGCGAGATCGTCGGCGGTCACGCGGCGAATGCCGCTGATATCGAGCGCTTCGCGCGACAAGCGTCCCCATCCAAAGAGCGAGGTGAGCAGCAGCAGTTTGTCGGCAGCGTCGAGGCCGTCGAGATCGCGCGACGGATTGGGCTCCGCATACCCGAGCTCCTGCGCGGCGGCCAGCGCCTGATCGAACGACGTGCCGGACTCGGCGAGCGACGTCAGGAGGAAGTTGGAGGTGCCGTTGACTATCGCCAGGACGCGATCGACCGACGCGACAAGAGGGCGATCGGCGAGCATGCCGAGAAACGGCACGGCCGCCAGCGCGGTGGCTTCGTACCGAAACGCCGCGCCGTGCGCCGCCGCGATCGATTCGAGCTGCGCGCCGTGCTCGGCCACCAGCGCCTTGTTCGCGGTGACGACCGAGGTGCCGCGTCCCAGCAGGCGCGCGACCAGCGTGCGCGCCGGTTCGACGGCATCGAGAGCCTCGATGACGACGTCGTAGTTGCTGCGCAGAAAGTCGGACTGATTGGTCGTGATGCGCCCCGGCGAGGGACAGTTGCGCGCCTTGGCGACGTCGCGGACCAGGGCCTGTTCGACGTGGAAGCGGATGCCGGCATGCGCGGTGGCGGCGCGATCAGCCGCGAGACGCGCGACCGCCTGGCCGACCTGCCCGAGGCCGAGGATGCCGATGCGGATGGTTCGAATCGCCGTGCCGGTCTGCGGCTTTGGGGCGCGCACGCGCAAGGGCCAGCTGGACGATGGTTTTGGCGAGTCGAGGATCTGCACGGACGCGGCTCATCTCTCCCCGTATGCGGGGCGGGAATTAGCACCCGCTGCTCGCTTGCCCGCCGAAGCCTCGGCGGGGATTGCGGCCAGGTTGCTGTGGCATCGTCGGGCCCGGTCCCTCCGCCACTCTGGATAACACGTCCTGCGGCCGCCGGCGGCGGCCAAGACCGAATCAATGTATTTCGATTTACTGATTTGTGTCAAGAGCCGGCGGGCCGGGCCTGCGGCGCGGTCATAATCGCCCTCGCATGCATTGGCGGCTTGGTGCCTTCCTGCTGGTTCTGACGGCCACGCTCAACGCGGACACCTATCCCAGACAGGCCGGGGTCGATGCCCTGCACTACGTCTTTCGTCTCGGCTTGACCGACCAGTCGGGCGAGATCACGGGCGAGACAACGATGACGGTGAAGTTGCTGCGCGACGCGGTCGCCGACCTCAATCTGGATCTCGCCTCGATGTCGGTGGTGAGCGGGATGACCGTGCAGTCGGTGCGGCGCGGCGGTCCGATCGACGTGCCGGGGCCCGCGTC
>Ga0111538_10013695_pt1 | contig 10696 bp, 9 predicted proteins | sample SoiMethybrSBSTD1_FD_79669 | JGI IMG/M metagenome (GOLD analysis project Ga0111538, IMG submission 79669) | Bulk soil microbial communities from a Populus tree surrounding site in Tennessee, USA - Soil MetaG P. TD hybrid SBSTD1 (version 2)... | ecosystem: Environmental > Terrestrial > Soil > Tree... | reverse complement strand
GGTGTCGAACGTGCACCGCTCGATCAGCACGTCGCGGCACGATTCCGGATCGGCGCCGTCGTTGTTCGGCCCGTGGCTGCTGATGTCGAGGCCGCGGATCGTCACGTTCGTGCAGAGAACGGGATTCACCTCCCACATCGGCGAGTTCAGGATCTTCACGCCCTCGATGAGGACGTTCTGGCAGCGGTACGGCTGGATGAAGTTGGGCCGCATGTAGTGGCCGTCGCCGAACACGCGCTCCGCGACGGGCACGCCCTGCGACGCCATCTGGATCAGGCGCGGGCGATCGGTGGCCTGCGTCGGCATGCCGCGTGCGGCGCCGCGGCCCGTCCACGGCCACCAGTGTTCCGGACCCGCTTGTCCGTCGAGCGTGCCCCTGCCGGTAATCGCGATGTTGCGCTGCTCGAAGGCGTAGATGAACGGCGAGTAGTTCATGAACTCGGTGCCTTCGAAGCGCGTGAACACCACCGGCAGGTACGCGCGCGGATCCTGCGAGAACTTCAGCACGGCCTCGTCGGCGAGGTGCAGGTTCACGCCGCTCTTCAGGTGAATTGCACCGGTCAGGAACGTGCCGTTCGGAATGACGACGCGGCCGCCGCCCGCGGCGCTGCACGCCGCAATCGCCTGGGCGATCGCCTTGGTCGCATCCTCCGTTCCGCCGCTCTTCGCACCGTAGCGCGTGATGTCGAACGTGCGATTCGGAAACGTGGGCGCGACGATGCGCCGGAGGATGCCGTCAACCGACGCCCATCCTGCGGGCGCGGCCGTGGCGGCCCCTTGCGCATCGAGCCACGCGCCGAGACCGGCCTGGCGTCCAAGGAGCACACCGGCACCGCCGAGCGCGGCAGCACCAAGGAATTCGCGGCGCGTCATACCCATGAGATTTGCGGCCATCATACGCCAGTGTTAATGTGCGACGCATGCTCGACCAGACGCTCATCCGGACGCCGCGCCGGCCCGGCATCCACGTGATTCAGCCGCGTGGGGCCCACGGCGCCACGCACCTCGGCGGCTGGCGTCTGCATCTCGCCGCGGGCAGCTCCGCCGAACACGCGAGCGAGACCGACGAGATGATCGTCGTGCTGCAGGAAGGCGCGGGCACGTTCGAAGCGGGCGGACAGAAATGGGACGTCAGCCGCAGGAGCGTGTTCGACGAACGCGCGACGGCGCTGTACGTGCCCCCGGGCGTGACATTCCGCGCGACCGCCACCGCGCCGATGGAAGCCATCATCGTCGGCACACCGGCGGCGCCCGGCGGCAGTCCGGCGCTGGTCGGACCGACCGACGTGCAAGTGCTCGCCCGCGGCCGCGACACGTACGCGCGCGAGGTGCACAACCTCTTCGTGACCGATCCGCACGCGCGGCGGCTGATGGTCGGCGAGACGTTCAACCCGCCGGGTCACTGGAGCAGCTATCCGCCGCACAAGCACGACGGCAAGAACGGCGAGCCGGCGCTCGAGGAGGTTTATCACTTCCGCGTGCATCCGCCGCAGGGCTTCGGCCAGCAGATTCTCTACACCGAAGGCGGCGAGTCGGTGACGCATCAAGTCCGGGACGGCGACGTCGTCGTGCTGCCGTACGGGTATCACCCCGTATCGGCGCCGCCGGGCTACTCGGTCTATTACCTCTGGGCGATGGTGGGCGACGAGCGCAAACTCGCGCTGTACGAGGACCCCGCGCACACGTGGATTCACGAGCGCGCGTGACGACGCTCACGCGCGAATCGATCGTCGCCGCCATCGAGCGGGCTCGCGTGGTGGCGGTGATCCGGATCAAAGATCCCGCCCGGCTCGAGAGCGTGGCGATGGCGCTCATCGAGGGCGGCGTCACGGCCATGGAAATCACGATGACCGTGCCGGGCGCGGTGGATCTGATCCGCGGTCTGGCGCCGCGCATGCCCGCGGGGTTCCTGCTCGGCGCGGGCACGGTCGTCGATGCGGACACCGCGTCGAAGGTCATCGACGCGGGCGCGCAGTTCATCGTCAGCCCCGTCTTCCGGCCCGACGTCGTCGCGCGCTGCCGCCAGCACAACGTGGCGGCCCTGCCGGGCTGCTTCTCGCCGACGGAGATCCTGGCCGCGTGGGACGCCGGTGCCGACATCGTCAAGGTGTTTCCGGCGACCGCGCTCGGGCCGCAGTACATCAAGGACGTGCTGGCGCCGCTGCCGCAGGTGAAGCTGATGCCGACCGGCGGCATCACGCTGGAGAATGCCGGCAACTGGATCCGCGCCGGCGCCGTCGCGGTGGGCGCCGGCAGCTCGCTGCTGGATGCGCAGGCCATCGCCGACGGCCGCTTCGACATCATCACCAACAACGCGCGGCGGATTGTGTCCAGCGTGACCGGCGCACGCGCCTCATGACGACCGTCGTGAGCTTCGGCGAATTGATGCTCCGGCTGAGTCCGCCGGGATTCGAGCGCCTGCTGCAGTCGCCGATGCTGGTGGCGACGTTCGGCGGCGGCGAGGCCAATGTGGCGGTCACGCTCGCGCAGCTTGGACTCGACAGCTGTTACGTGACGCGGCTGCCGAACAACCCGATCGGCGACGGGGCCGTGCGCGCGCTGCGCGCCGAAGGGGTGCGTACGAACGAGATCCTGCGCGGCGGCGATCGCATCGGCATCTACTACGCCGAGACGGGCGCGAGTCAGCGCGCGTCCACGGTGACGTACGATCGCGCGCGGTCGGCGATCAGCGAGATCAAGTCGGGCACGATCGACTGGCCGCGGATCTTCGCCGGCGCGGCGTGGTTTCACGTCACCGGCATCACGCCGGCGCTCGGCGCCGGTCCGGCCGAGTGCACGCGCGAGGCGGTGGCCGCCGCACGCGCCGCCGGCCTCACCATCAGCGTCGATCTGAACTTCCGCAAGAAGCTCTGGTCGTCTGCCGACGCCCAGAAGACGATGCGGCCGCTGATGGCGAACGTGGACCTCGTGATTGCGAACGAAGAGGATCTGCAATCGGTGCTCGGCATCGAAGTGGCGAACACGGACGTCACGAGCGGTGCGCTCAATCTCGACGCGTATCGTCAGGCGGCCGAGCGCGTCACGCGCGAGTTGGGTCCGCAGCAGGTGGCCATCACGCTGCGCGAGAGTCACTCGGCCAGCGACAACGGCTGGAGCGCCGTGCTCTGGGACGCGAAGGCCAGCGCGTTTCATCGCAGCCAGCGCTACGACCTGCGCGTCGTCGATCGCATCGGCGGCGGCGACAGCTTCGCGGGCGGGCTGATTTACGGCCTCGTGACGGGCCGCCCGCCGGCCGACGCGTTGCGCTTCGGCGTGGCCGCGAGCGCACTCAAGCACTCGATTCCCGGCGATTTCAACCGCGTCTCGCTGGCCGAGATCGAAGCACTGCTCAAGGGCGATGGGTCGGGGCGGGTGCAGAGATAGGCATCCGGCTTCGGGCTTCCGCCGGCTGGCTTCCGGCGTCGGACTTCCGGCTTCCGCACCCGCCTTCGCGCTTCGCGCTTCGGCGGGCAAGCCTCACTCCGCACTCCGCACCTCGGACGGCAGGTCACTTCTCGGATCGCCCCTCGCACGGCAGGTAATATCGACCCATGCCCCTGAGCGCGGTGAAGCCGGTCGCGATGCCGGCCGACGTCGAGACGCTGCGCACGCTGGCGAACCAGGCGTTCAGCCGGACGGCGGGCGCGCCGCTGGTGGCCGGCAATGCGGTGCGCGTCCTCCGCGATGCGACGGAAAACTATCCCGTGTGGGAGCGCGCGATGCGCGAGGCGCGCCGATCGATTCACGTGGAGATGTACATCTTCCATCGCGATCCGGTCGGGCGGCGGTTCGTGGCGCTGCTGGCCGAACGCGCGCGGGCGGGCGTCGACGTGCGTGTGGTGTACGACTGGTTCGGCTGCGGGTTCGGGCCCGCGTTCGGCCTGTTCTCGCCGCTCATTGCCGCCGGCGGTCAGGTGCGGCCCTTCAACCCGCCGGCGATCACCGCCGCGCTCGGCTGGCTGCGCCGCAACCAGCGCAAGCTCATCGTCATCGACGGCCGCGTCGCGTTCGTGGGCGGTCTCTGCATCGGTCAGGCGTGGCAGGGTCGTCCTGAAAAAGGCCAGGAGCCCTGGCGCGATACTGGGATCGAAATCGTCGGGCCGGCCGTGGCGTACGCCGAAACGTCGTTCGCGGAAAGCTGGCGGCTGACCGGCGGACAGGTGCACCACCGATCCACGCCGGCGCGCGCCAGTGCCGAGCCAGAGACGGTGACGCTCGAGCCGCCACGCGCGGCCGCGATCGCGACCACACCATCGGCAGGTGCCGTCAGCCTTCGTCTGATTCCGACGGAGCCGTTCACAGCGAACCTGCTGCGGCTCGACTTGCTCGTCGCGTCGCTCGCGCGCAAGTCGCTGTGGATCACCGACGCGTACTTCATCGGCACCAGCTCATATCTGGAGGCGCTCAAACGCGCGGCCGCGGATGGCGTCGACGTGCGCCTGTTGCTGCCACAGGGCAGTGACGTCGGCTGGACCGTGCCCGTGTCCCGCTCGCTCTATCGCCCGCTGCTCGAAGCCGGCGTCCGCATCTTCGAGTGGAACGGCACGATGGTGCACGCGAAGACGGCGGTCGCCGACTCGCGCTGGTCGCGCATCGGATCGACGAACCTGAACATCAACAGCTGGCTGGGCAACTGGGAGCTGGACGTCGCGATTGAAGACGCCGCCGTCAGCCAGACACTGGAGGAACACTACGTCGCTGATCTCGAACGGTCGACGGAGATCGTGCTGAAGACGTATCGCCTGCGCCCGCGACTGCGGCGGCCGCCGGGCCTCTCCGCGCCGCCGTCACGGCGTCATCGATCGGCGCGACGCGTGGTGCGCACGGTGACGGATGTGAGTCGCAGCATCGGCGCGGCGGTCACCGGCAACCGTCAGCTCGAAGACTTCGAGGTGATGCCGGTCGTCGCCGTCGCGCTGTTGTTCACGGCGATTGCGGCCATTGGTTTCCTGGTGCCGCGTGCCCTCGCCTGGCCGCTCGCCATCATCGCGGCCTGGGCGGCGCTGACGTTCGTGATCGAGGCCGTGCAGTTGTGGAAGCGACGGTGACTACTTGATCCCGTTCTTGTCGGCCCAGGCCCGTACTGTCGCATCGAGCGTCTTCAGATCGGGTTTCACGCGCGCGGCGGCTTGAGACTCCGCGTACTCGATGTTCAGATCGCCCAGCTCGAGACGCGATCCGTCGCGAATGAAGAGCGGAAGCTGGTGTACATCGGCGGCGACGGCGATCGTCTTGCCGCCGTCGTAGACCATCGCGGGCCGCCAGGCATCGCGCCACTTCGACCCCGCCGGCAGGTAGACGTGCTGGTCGCGCTGCCCTTTCTTCCAGATCGGCGACACCACGAGATCGGGCCCGTACATGTAGGTCCACCAGTTCGTCCAGGCGTCCGGCGCAGCGGGATCGACCAGGAACATCGGCCGCACGATGGGCTCGCCGGTGTCGTGCGCGCGCCGCGCCTGTGCGTACGAATAATCCTGCAGCCGCGTGTGCAGCCGCGCGTAGAGCCGCCACACCGTGATGAGGTCCGTGTCGTACGCGGGCTCGCGCGGCAGGTTCCAGAAGCCGACGTTGCGTGTCGGACCCACTTCCATCAACGGCGTCATGCTGCTGAACTGGAGCCAGCGCGCGCACACGTCCGTTTCCATGAGCTGCTGGTTGTAGCCGCAGGTGTCCGATCCCCACACGGGATAGCCCATCACCGCCGCGCGCTGCACGCCGATGATCTCGGCGCGCAGGCCCTCCTGCGTGCCGCCGATGTCGCCGCCCCAGAACACCGCGTACTTGCTGCTGCCCGCGTACGCGGCGCGCGGCATGATGAAGAAATCCGATCCGCGGAGCTTGCGCGCGATCTCCGCCGTGGCCTGTGCGTACATCACCGGGTACGCATTCCGCTGCTCGCGGAGCGATCGGCCGTCTGCCACGGCCGGCTCGCCGTCGTCGGGAATGTTCTCTTCGGATCGATCGAGCTTGAAGGCCGCGACGCCGAGCTTCAGCAGTTTGGCGACGCCTTCCTGCCAGTACGCCTTGGCCGCAGGATTCGTCAGGTCCACCATCGGGAAGTTGTTGCCGTTGGCCGGACGCTGCTGCCCTTTCAGCGTGTAGCCCTTGGCCGTGGCCTCCTCCGCCATCTTTCCCTGGAAGAACGGCGCGATCCACAGCAGCATCTGCTGGCCCTGCTCGTTGAGCCATCGCACCATCGCCGCGAAGTTCGGCAGGCGCGCTGGATCGATCTCGAAGTCGTCGTAGCCGAGCGGGCCGGTCCCGTACGGCCGATCGATCCAGTAGATCGTCGACGGGATCCCGAAGGCACGCATCATCAGCACGTCTTCCATCACCTCGGCGTTGAACGGACCGGTGACCGGCGTGCCGTCGTAGTACTGCGTGCGCTGCCGGTGCTCGTCACGCCAGCGCCACGTGCCGAAGGCCCACTTGGGCGGCAGCACCGGCGGACCGGCCGCGAGCGCGTGCGCGCGCACGATCGCCATCGGCGTCGCGCCGGTGAAGACACGGAATCCGAACGCCGATCCTTCGAACGCCACGTTCACGCGCGCGGAGTTCTCTTTCGCGAAATCGAACCGGCCTGGCCACGTGCCACCGACGTCGAGTCCGTAGTGACGCGACGAGAGATAGAACGGCGCGTACACCGACGTTGTCGGCTTGACGATCATGTCCACCGACTGTCCGCGCAGGTTCATCGCCTGCGTGATCTCCGGCGCCCACGACGCCTGCTGTGGGCCATCGACCACGCGCTCCATGAGGCCGGTGAAATACTCGTCCGGCTGTGCGTCGACGGCCATGCCCCAGCGCTTGACGCCGGCCGCCGGCTCCGCAGACAGATTGATGGTCGTGTCGTCGCCCGTTCGGCGCACCTGCAGGCGGACGCGCCGCCCGTCGGCGAGGGTGGCCGTCGTGTCCTGATTGCCCGATCGATCCGGCGCGGGCGTGAGCGATGCCGGCAGCGGCACGCGACCTGCGTCGGTCTCGATGAACCAGCCGTCGATGCGCAAAGCCGCCGGGCCCGCACCGGTCGCTGCAAAATGACGCGACGTCACGAGCACGACGGCGCCGTCAGCCTGTTGAACGGCCGTCGTGCGCTCGATCGCGAGCGAAAGTCCGATGGTGAGCGCGGTGGCAACGCCGAAGGCGGCTCGAAGCATGCATTGGTATAACCACTCGGCACAGGCGCGCGCAAGCGGGGGGGTCAGATCTTGGGATGCAAGGTCGTCAACCGACCTTGCATCCCAAGATCTGACCCCCCAATCACACGTCGCTCGCGCGCACATAATGGGACCGTGAGCGAGCGCATCGCTATCGCCTCCATTCGACGGCTTGGCGCGGGACCGGCCCGTACGGATCAGGATCTGGTCGCCGTCGAAGCGCCGCTCGCGATCGATCTCGTGCACGGCGACGGTGAGCACTCAATCACCCGGCCGCTCGGCCTCGCCATGCGCACGCCGGGTGACGACGGCGATCTCATTAAGGGACTGCTGTTCGCAGAAGGCATCATCCGCGCCGACGCCGACGTCGTCGCGATCGACATTCGTCCAGCCGACGACGCGAAACCGGATGACGGTGGCGAAAGAGCGCGCGTGATGCTTGGTCCGTCCGTCGCGATCGAAAGAATCCCGGGGAGCCGCACCCTGATGCCGACCACGGCCTGCGGTCTGTGCGGCCGCCTGGAGTGGACGGCGATCGAACGACGCGCGTCCGCCCCTGATGGGTCGGCGCGTGAAGTCGCGCCCATTCCGCCGTCCACGATCAGCCGGCTGCCGTCGGTGCTGCGCCACGGTCAGACCGTCTTTGCCGAAACCGGCGGGCTGCACGCGGCGGCGCTGTGCGACCTCGACGGCGAACTGCGCGTCATCCGTGAGGACGTCGGGCGCCACAACGCCGTCGACAAAGTCGTCGGTGCCGCGCTGGCGATGGGACTGGTGCCCGGCCCGCCGCTGGTGCTCGTAGTCAGCGGCCGCGTGGCGTTCGAGATCGTCCAGAAGGCCGTGGTGGCCGGCGTGCGGGCGATCGTCGCGGTGGGGGCGCCGTCGAGTCTGGCGGTGGACGCGGCCCGGGCGGCTGGCGTGACGCTCGTCGGCTTCGCGCGCGACGGCCGCTTCAACGTTTACACGGGCCACGACCTCATCGGCGAGGATGCCCCGGAGCTTCTGAAGTAAACTTTCCCGCACGATGACTGCCTGGTTTGCCCGGTTTTCCGACCCCGGACTCCTGCATAAGCGGCTCGGTCCGCTCGAATGGCGCGTGCTCGAGGCCCTCTGGACGCGCGGACGCGCGGCGTCGGTGCGTGACCTCCAGCCGGCGTTTTCGGAAATCGCCTACACGACGCTCATGACCACGCTCGACCGCCTGCACCGCAAGAACGTGCTGACGCGCGTCAAGCAGGGCCGGGCGTTCTTCTACGAGCCCCGGCTCACGCGGCCCGAATTCGATTCGGCGCGCGCGGCCGACGCGCTGCGCCTCGTGCTGAACACGGACGGCGCCAACATCCACCCGCTGCTGTCCTTCTTCGTCCAGGCCGTCGGCGAAAAGGACACGCAACTGCTGGATGAACTCGAAACGCTCGTGCGCGCCCGCCGAGCCGAAATGGCGAGCCGACGGTCGTGATCTTCGCGGTACGTCTCGCGGTCGTCACACTCTCGGCGTTCACGGCTGCGGGACTCGTCGGCTTGTGTCTGGTGCCGCTCCTCCGGCGCAGGGCGTCGGCCTCCACGGCCGACGCCCGCGCACGCGCGCTCTTTGCGCTGCGTATGATGCCCGCGGCGGCGTCGGTGGGTACGTCATTCGTCGTCGCGCTGTCGTTCCTGTTTTTCGAATCGCGCAATGCACTGGAGACGCCTGGGCGCGTGCTGGCAGCGCTCGCCGTCGTTGGCGCCGTGCTGATCGCCGGCGCCATCGGGCGTGCTGCGTTGCTGGGGATCCGCGCGCGACGCGCATATGGTGCTTGGCTCGAACTGGCTCAACCCGTGGACCCGGGGTTCCAGTCGCGGATTCACGCGATTGTCGTCGAGTCGGCCTTCCCGATCGTCGCCGTCTTCGGCGTCTTCCGGCGACGCCTCGTCATCGCGCGATCGGTACTCGATCAGTGCCCGCCGGAGGAACTGGCGGCCGTTCTCGCGCACGAGGAATCCCACATCCGGCGCGGCGACAACCTGCGCCGCGCGCTGATGGGGCTCGCGCCTGATCTTCTGACGGCGTCGCGGACCGGGCGGCGCATCGCCGATGACTGGCACACCGCCACTGAAGAGGCCGCCGACGACGCGGCGGCACGGCTGGGTGCGGACGGCCGGGCCACGCTGGCGCAGGCGCTGGTGCGCATCGCGCGCATGGCGCCTGAAGGGAACGCTCTGCAATATCTGCCGACGAGCGCGCTCTATCGGGGCGAGAACATCGAAGGCCGCGTGCGGCGGCTGCTCGCGCCGCCGGTGCCACCGCCGCCGCGCCGGCGAGTCACGAAACTGGGCACCGTGCTCGGCTTGGCGCTGGTCAGCCTGGTCGTGCTCGGCCTGGTACAGCAGATCATCGAACTGGCGATGATCGCCCTCCCGTAAGTCGTGCTCCGCAAGCTGTTCGGGCGCGCGCCCGTGGTCCCTGAAGATCTCGCCTGGTGGCGCGACGCCGAACGTGTCGCGAACGCCCCGACGCGCGACGCGCTGGCGAACCTGCGGGCGTCGCTGGCCGCATCGTCTCCGGACGGCGACAATCGCGAACGGCAGGACGAGATGATCGAGGGCATCGCGTCGCTGCTCGATCTCATTGAGCGCGGCGGCTCGCTGCCCATTGTCGAGACGCAGCATCGCGTCATTGGCGACGACGCATGCCATCTGGTGCTGCCCGCCGGTTTCTCGGCGAGTGATCTGCCGGCGCCGGGCAAGCTCTTCCTGACGTCTACCCGGATCATTTTCTCGGGCGCGGGTGTGAAGAGCTGGCCGTGGCACCGCGTGCAGAAGGTGGCGCGCGCGGATCGCAGCGTGAGTTTCACGTCGGGAGGCGCGCCGGTTGAATTCCGGCTCAACACGTATGGCGATGCCTTCGCCGTCGTCTACATCGCGCGGCGGCTGACCGGCGTATGATCGCGCCCGTGACGTTCAAACTCGGCACCGATGTCCTCTTCGAGCGCGACCTTTTACGCGGACGGAATGTGGGCGTCGTCTGCAACCCCGCGTCGATCGACGGCGAGTTCCGGCACGTGGTCAATCGCGCCGAGCAGTCCGGCGTGCGCGTCGGCGCGATTTTCGGACCGCAGCACGGCCTGCGATCGGACCTGCAGGAGAACATGATCGAAACGCCGCACGCGGAAGATGCGCGGCGGCGCGTGCCCGTCTACTCGCTCTACAGCGAGACGCGTATGCCGACCAGCGAGATGCTCGCCGGCCTCGACGCGCTCGTGATCGATCTGCAGGATGTCGGCACGCGCATCTACACCTACATCTACACGATGGCCAACTGCCTGACGGCCGCGCGTGCGCACGACCTGCCGGTCGTGGTCTGCGATCGGCCGAATCCGATCGGCGGACTGGACGTCGAAGGTCCCATGCTCGAGGACGGCTACCGGTCGTTCGTCGGTCAGTACCCGATCCCGATGCGCCACGGCATGACGATGGGCGAGCTGGCGCGCCTGTTCAACGAAGGGTTCGGCATCGGCGCGAAGCTCGAAGTGGTGGCGATGCGCGGCTGGTCGCGCGGC
>Ga0111538_10013690_pt1 | contig 10699 bp, 9 predicted proteins | sample SoiMethybrSBSTD1_FD_79669 | JGI IMG/M metagenome (GOLD analysis project Ga0111538, IMG submission 79669) | Bulk soil microbial communities from a Populus tree surrounding site in Tennessee, USA - Soil MetaG P. TD hybrid SBSTD1 (version 2)... | ecosystem: Environmental > Terrestrial > Soil > Tree... | reverse complement strand
TTGCAGCCACCGGCAAGCATCAGCAACATCAGACACAGGATAACCGAGGCCCGGCTGAGATACTTCTGTTTGTTCATTTATCCTTCTCCTCCATGGAATTGTGTGGGTTTGATTTGGATCGTGAATCGAACTGAAGAATAGCCGCGCGTAGTGTAGTCGATACACCTCCGAAGTGAAACAGGAAAAATCATTTGTCAGGAAAATGCGACCAGCTCGGGCTCGTGTTTCGACCGCTGCTGGTGACTGCCTTTGGGGGCCGTGTTCCATCGGCCACCATGATGTAAATCTGCTTTACACCCGTTCGGTTTGATTCAAAAGCAAGATGGCGGCTGTCAGGCGACCAAACCGGATGCTCGTTATTCCCGCTGCTTCGTGTGAGCTGCAAGTACTCGCCCTTGACCACGTCCATGATGAAGATATCGAAATTTCCGGTCAAAGCTTTACGCCAAGAAAATGCAATCAGCGCGCCATCGGGGCTCCAGGACGGGCCAACGGCTTCGCCGCCTTCGGTTGTTAACCGCCGCACGTTCGCTCCCTCGTCGTCCATAACAAAGACCTGCGGCGAACCACTCCGGTCAGATACAAACGCAAGCTCTCGCCCAGTCTTGGGATTCCAGGTTGGAGAGATATCGACACCGCGGCTGTTGGTCAGCCGCTTGAGGTTGCGTCCGCGAATGTCCGACACATAAATTTCCGGATCCTGCGTCTGGCTGGACGTAAAGGCGATTCGCTCCCCATCAGGAGCCCATGCGGGAGTCGTCGTCAAACCTCCGAAAGTTGGGAAGCTCAGCAAACGGTTGTCGATGAGGGACTGAATCGTCAGATCCGGATTGCCACGTCGGTAGCTCGTGTATGCAATCTTCGAATTGTCCCGTGACCACCGCGGGGTCAGAGAGATGGACCGGTGGTTGGTTATGGCATGCTGGCCGTAACCATCGTAGTCCATCACCCAGATCTCTTTGTTTCCGGTTCGATCGGATGCAAAGCAAATGGACGTCTGACCCACTCCCGGAATCCCGCCTCCGATTTTGAGAACAATCTCGTCAGCAAACTTGTGAGCCGCCGTCCGTACGCCGGGTTCATCAAGCGCGACACGGTACCTCAAACCGGCGATCGATTCTTGCGTGCTGACGTCCACAAGCCGGCACTCCGCAACAAACTGCCCGCGGTCGACGCTGGTGTTGCCGTAGGCCAGATCCTGCGCCTTGACTTCGTTCGACTGCCACTGTTCGTAAATAACTTCCTGAGGCTGTGAGGGCAGCTTCACCGGGTAGAAGCTCTTCGGAACCAGATCAAAGACTCCAGACATGTCGAGGTCGTTCCACACCACCTCGTTAAAGATCTGCGTCATCGAAGGCAGCTGTGGGTCAGAACTTCGAAGCTGAAAGTCGGCCACCGCCAGACGGGCACGGACGCCGGTTTTCGTCCCAATTTGCACCTGGGCCTGTTGAGAAAAATGAGATTGAATGAAGGCGAAAAAGATTGATCCTGCAAACAGCCAAAAGAGCTTTTGTTTCATGAGAGAGAGTTCCTCTAACTTAGGATGCGTCGGGATGCACGCGATTCGCGGATCGACTCCGCACGAATTTCATCTACCGCGAGTATTCGAAATAGAACTCCACCGTCAGGCGTGTTTCGCCTCCGGGCAGGGGAGGGAATCGAGAGGCGCGAATGGCTCGTAAGCCCGATCGGTCCAGCGAAGGGACTCCGCTGGATTCTTTCATCGATTCGTTGGCGACACTGCCGTCCCTTTGGATCTCAAAATAGATGTAGGCACGCGGCGCTGATCGTACGTTGGCATCTACCATGCTGCGCTGCCAGTTGGCACTGACAATGTCGCGAATCTGCTTCACGTACCAGCCGTACTTCGATCCAAACATGCCATCGCCCACTCCAATGCCGCCGGAACCACCAGCAGCACTGAACTGCGAGTAGGTGAAGCCGGGAGTTCCTCCTTCTCCGAAGGGAACCACTTCCTTGGGAGGGGCGTTCTGAGCGATTTGTGGTGGTGCCTTCTGGACAGGTCGCTCCGGCCTCTTGGGTTCTTTCTTCTTCTTGTCTTGTACCTCGAAGGCTTTCGGATCTGGAACCTCAGTCTCCTTGACCTCTGCCTTCGCCGGTTCTGTCTGTCCCAAACCTTTTGAGGGCGAAGCGACGTTTGTCGGTGTGGTCATTTCCGGCTGTGGCAAATTCAGACCGCGAATGTTCTGGACCATTCCAACCGATATCGCACCGGCCCCAGCATTTGCATCACCCCAAGGTTCCTTGGTGGAACTGACGATGCCTGGCAGAAAAAAGACTGAAAAAACCAACAAGACATGCGTGAACACTGAGAGGACGAGCGTGCGCCCCAAGGCTTCGCTCGGCACTTCGAAGATGGTTACCCGATGAGTCAGCATGTCTTGCCTGTTAACGATTCGTGCAGAGGGTGCATCAATCGATCCGCCCTCCTACTGATTTGCTCCGTAAGCTCTTTCGGCTGCGTCTACGGTTGCTCCAGACTTGAGCTTGAATCCTTCGCGAGACAAGATCTGCTCCAGAGCATTCAGAAACAACAACACATTGTTTCGATGGGACGAATAACCCATCAGACCAACACGCCAGATCTTGCCTTTGAGCGGCCCGAGTCCGCCACCGATTTCAATGCCAAATTCCTGCAACAGGCTGGAACGTACCTTGGCGTCCGAAATACCTTCAGGAATCCTGACCGTATTCAGGCTCCAGAGGCGGTTTTCAGGCTTCACGAGCATCTCCAAACCCATGGCTTCAATGCCAGCCAAAAACGCCAGATGGTTCCGACGATGCCGATCCCATCGGTTTTCCAATCCTTCTTCTTCAATCAGCCGCAAGGCTTCGCGCAGGGCGTAATTCATCGAGATAGGCGCCGTGTGATGATACGTGCGGTCGTCACCCCAATACTTCTCAACCATGCTCAGGTCAAGATACCAGCTCTGAACTTTTCCCTTGCGCTTCCGCAAGGTCTCGACGGCCCGCTGTGAGACGGTTATCGGCGACAAACCCGGCGGGCAGGAAAGGCACTTCTGTGTTCCGCTGTAGGCGAAATCAACCCGATGATCATCGATTCCCACCGGGTGACCGCCCAAAGAGGTGACACAGTCCACCAAGAGCAAAGTGTCAGGAAAATCGCTCAGTACCTCACGGATCATGGAAAGAGGAGTGAGTACTCCCGTCGAAGTCTCGGCGTGGACGACGGCAAAAACCTTGGCCGGAACGGTTTTCAGCACCTTCAAGGCGTTACGGATGGCGCCGGGATCAAACGACTGGCCCCATTCGGCGTCGATCCGCAGCAACACTCCTCCGCAGCGCGTGACAATGTCTGCCATGCGCTCTCCGAAGACTCCGTTCACGCAGACTGCAACGGTGTCTCCCGGTTCGATTAGATTGACGAATGCAGCCTCCATGCCGGCACTTCCTGTTCCGGAAATGGGGATCGTCAACCGGTTTTCCGTCTGGAACACTGAGCGCAGGGAAGACTGGATGTCGTCCATGATCTTCAGGAATTCGGGATCCAAATGGCCTAGCAGTGGGGCCGAGAGGGCTGTCAGAACACGCGGGTCGGCATCGCTGGGTCCCGGCCCAAGTAAGATCCGTCGCGGAGGATGAAATTCACGCATAAGGCTCCTTGGTAGAAGAGATGATGACAAACGCTTGAAAGTCGAAAACTTCTTGTTCCCGTCAGTCATTCCAGCGAAAAGCCCAGGGAGGTCGGGAATGACGAAGGTCTCAAATGATTCCCAGCCTTCGGCCCACCTGACCCATCACGTCGAGCGCACGCTGTAGCTGCTCCTGTGTGTGGGTTGCCGTAACGATGGTACGAACCCGCGAACGGGCCTCAGGCACAGTAGGGAAGCCGATGCCTTGGGCAAATACTCCGTTGGCGAACAGCTCATCAGAAAACCGCATTGCCAGGTCTCCCTTGCCGACGATGATGGGTGTAATCGGAGTTTCGCTGTGGCCCGTGTTAAAGCCCAAGCGGTCCAGCCCCGCTTTGAAGAATCGCGTGTTCTCCCAAAGACGCTCGATCCATTCCGGCTCTTCCTGAAGCACCCGAAATGCTTCCAGGCAAGAGGCTGCTACGGCCGGGGGGTGGGACGTCGAAAACAGGAAAGGCCGTGCGCGATGATAGAGGAAATCGATCAGTTTGCGACTGCCGCAAACATATCCGCCAAGCGATCCTATGGCTTTTGAAAGCGTTCCGACTTGAATATCCACGCGACCATGGAGATTGAAGTGGTCCACCGTTCCGCGACCGTCCTTACCCAGTACGCCGCTTGAGTGGGCGTCGTCAACCATCAGAATGACGCCATACCGCTCTCCCAGTTCAACGAGGGCATGCAGTGGCGCAATGTCGCCATCCATGGAAAAGACACCATCCGTGATCAGCAGCTTCCTGCCAGGGAAACTAGTGGTTTCCTTCAAAATCTCTTCAAGACGGTTGAGGTCCTTGTGAGGAAAGACGCGAATCTCGGCCCGCGACAACCGGCAACCATCAATGATGCTGGCATGATTGAGTTCATCGGAGATAATGAGATCGCCCTTGCCCAAAATGGACGACACGGTCCCCGCGTTCGCTGTAAACCCCGACTGAAAGACAACGCTGGCTTCCACATGCTTGAAGCGCGCAATCGCTTCTTCCAGCTCCATATGGATCTGCATCGTCCCTGCGATGGTTCGAACGGCTCCAGATCCAACTCCGAAAGTCTCGGTTGCTTGTTTGGCTGCTTCCACCAATCGACGGTGCGTGTTCAGCCCCAGATAGTTATTCGATGATAGGTTGATGACGCAATGACCATCAAAAGAGGCCTCGGGAAGCTGTTGCCCTTCGAGCACACGCAGGCTTCTGAAGAGATGCTTTTGCCGAAGGGCGTCCAGCTCTTCAGAAAGGAAAGCATCGAGAGTTGCGGCCATCATTGAACCTGCTGCACGTGGAAATGCTCTTCTTTGGAAAAATTGATTGCGGCGATAGTTGTTGTGATCGTGATGCGACCGGGGTGATGGGTAAGAGTCAACTGCAATTGAGGCGGGCGGCCGTTTTCCGGAAGTCCTTTCATCTGATCTCGCAACAGACTGGAAAACTGCCCAGCCACACGGCTGGAATCTTCGGTCGTGAAGCCGCTTCTAGAGGTGGCTAGCAGGACAAAATCATGAAGAGTCTTCTCGAAGCCCTGAGCCACGGGGAGGCTCAAGCTCAAGTCGCCATCCATCTTAAACTGTGGAACACGCTCCATGCCTCGGTCCTCGTGCCGCTCCAATGGGCGCTATCTTAGCACAACGATTCCTGAATTCTGGTCACGAATTCAACTGGCAAAAGAGGCACTTTGCTCTCGTATTGAAGTTCTCTGTCTCCCAAGACCGAACCCGTCGGGCGCGGCTACGAGAAGATCAAATGGGGATAGTGGACAAAACGGAGCGTGACTAGCCCCATTAGATACCCAACGGGCAAGACCGCCACAACCGTCATCAAGACTGCCAGAACCAGATGGCCAGTGAACCTCAGGGCCAATGCTCCCACCAGCAGCTGACCAGCAATGAAACCTGCATAAGGCAGGTAGTAGCCCAGTGCACCATGATTGCACCAGGGACAATGAGGTGGCGCGGCATTGTGGATGTTGCAATGCGCAGCAGCCGTTGTCCAGAGCCAGGAACAACCGCACTTGAACACGAGATTACACACCGGAGGCATCAAGACAGAGGCAGAGACCACAGCTACTGCTGCAAGCAACAAGAATCGTTTGGAACCGAGTGACAGTTTCAACATAAGGACCAAAAAAAAGGCGGCCCATTCTAACATGGGCCGCCTGGAAAGCAGGGAACATCCCCTAGTACATGTCGCCTCCGCCACCGTGCGGCATGGCGGGTTCTTTCTTCTTCTCTGGAATCTCCGAAATGAGGGCTTCGGTCGTCAACAAGAGTCCAGCTACCGATGCAGCGTTCTGCAAGGCAGTCCGGGTCACCTTGGCCGGATCGATCACGCCGGCGGCGATCAGGTCTTCGAAGTCGCCCGTCTGTGCGTTCAACCCAAACGACTCCTTCTTTTCTGATTTCACTTTCTCCACGACGATCGAGCCTTCCACTCCTGCGTTTAACGCAATCTGGCGCAGGGGTTCTTCCAGCGAACGGCGCACAATGTCGACGCCAATCTGCTCATCCTCGTCCAGCTTCAGCTTGGCTACGGCGGGAATGGCACGAATGAAAGCCACGCCGCCACCAGCAACGATTCCTTCCTCGACAGCCGCGCGGGTGGCATGCATGGCATCTTCTACACGAGCTTTCTTCTCCTTCAATTCGGTCTCGGTCGCCGCGCCGACTTTAATCACAGCAACGCCACCCACCAGCTTGGCAAGCCGCTCCTGCAGTTTTTCGCGATCGTAGTCTGAAGTCGTGTCTTCCACTTGCGCCCGGATCTGCTTTACCCGGCCTTCGATCTCCTTTGACTTCCCAGCACCTTCGACAATCGTGGTGTTGTCTTTATCGATGACGATGTGCTTCGCGCGACCCAGGTCTTCGATCTTCAGGTTTTCGAGCTTCAGGCCCAAATCCTCCGTGATGGCTTTGCCGCCGGTGAGAATGGCGATGTCTTCCAGCATGGCTTTGCGCCGATCACCAAAGCCTGGGGCTTTCACGGCTGCAGCGTTCAGGGTGCCTCGGAGCTTGTTCACAACCAGAGTTGCGAGTGCTTCGCCCTCGACTTCTTCGGCAATGATCAGAAGAGGCCGACCCAATTTGGCAACCTGTTCCAGCACCGGAAGCAGGTCCTTCATACTACTGATCTTCTTCTCGTGGATCAGAATCAGCACGTCTTCCAGCACGCACTCCATCCGATCAGCGTCAGTTACGAAGTAGGGGGAGAGATACCCGCGGTCAAACTGCATGCCTTCAACGATGTCGAGCGTCGTCTCCATCGTCTTGGCTTCTTCAACGGTGATGACACCGTCTTTGCCGACCTTGTTCATGGCCTCGGCGATGATGCTGCCGATCTTCGTGTCGCCGTTGGCAGAGATGGTACCCACTTGGGCGATCATGTCACCCTTGACCGGCTTTGAGAGCCGTCGGATTTCTGAAACCACTTCCTCAACAGCCCTTTCGATACCGCGCTTCAAGGCCATCGGGTTGGCACCTGCGGCGACTGTCTTACAGCCTTCTCTAAAAATGGCTTGAGCCAGAACAGTGGCGGTGGTGGTGCCGTCGCCAGCCACATCGCTGGTCTTCGACGCCACTTCTCGAACCATCTGTGCTCCCATGTTCTCCAATCCATCCAGTAGCTCGATCTCTTTGGCCACTGTGACTCCGTCCTTGGTAATAGTCGGGGAGCCGAATTTCTTGCTAAGGACCACGTTGCGGCCCTTGGGTCCCAACGTGATCTTAACAGCGTCAGCTAACTGATTAACCCCCTTCAACAGGGCCTGCCGGGACTCTTCTCCAGAAACAATCTGTTTTGCCATGTAAGCCTCCTTGTCGTGTGTTTTTCGATCGAACTATTTGCCGGACGACTTCGAGCGCGTTGCGCCCTCGGTGATCGCCAATACTTCGTCCTCGCGCAGGATCAGCAGCTCCTCGCCATTGATCTTGACTTCGCTGCCCGTGTACTTGCCGAACAGGATGTGATCGCCGGCCTTGACTGACATCTCAAGGCGCGTGCCGTTCTCGAGAATTTTTCCATTCCCGACAGCGACCACGACGCCTTCCTGTGGTTTCTCTTTTGCGGTGTCTGGAATAATGATGCCACCTTTGGCTTGTTCAGCGGCATCAATGCGTCTGACCAGAATCCGATCATGCAGTGGTCTGAGGCTCATACAGTATCCTCCTTAGGTTGGGTAGAATGATGGTTCGATGTTTAAGGGGTAAGATTGTTAGCACTCGTTGTGACAGAGTGCTAAACACCGGAACTTTATAGTCCCGGTCTTCTGCTTTGTCAAGAAGTGAAATGTTGACAAACCAACGAAGGAGTTCAGCTCCGAAACAGTTTCGCACATCGGCGGAGAGTCAGGGCCTGTTGCCCCCTTGCACCTAGAAGGGAATAGAGCAAGGATGGCTGTAATACGGAGAAAAGCCCAACGTTTGGGCTAGATTGAATTAAAGGTAACATAATATAAATTATCGGACGTATCTGCTGCGATGACGAGGCGCGCCCTGCCGCTAGCCTCTAACGAACTAAAGACTTTAGCGCTTCCTAAGGTAGCAGGCCGTGCTATGATCCGACAAGAACCACGTAGTTCGCCTTCCTCTTTCATTTGAACCACATGAAGATCTTGAACCGATATGTCTTTCGTGAACTGCTGGGGCCGTTCTTTCTGGGCCTTGTGGTTTTCAGCTTCGTCATTATCCCGCGATTGAGAGTGTTGGAGCTCTTGGTGCAAAAGAATGTCGTTCCTCAAGAGATACTTTTAATTCTCTTGTATATCTTACCGACAATTCTAACCTTTTCGCTTCCGATGGCAGCTCTGCTGGCGATCCTCATTAGCTTCGGGCGGTTGTCGGCTGACAACGAAGTCACAGCAATGCGTTCTAGCGGTGTAAGCATCCGGAGTCTGGTACGGCCAGTATTGGCGTTTGCTGGATTCATCTTCGTGGCTGCGCTTATCAACGCGAACTATTGGCAGCCTCGCTCGAATCAGAAACTAAGGGCGATGCGAAATGACATTGCCTTGAAGTCCATCAGCACTGCCATTCGCCCAGGCGTCTTTGAGGAAGGCTTTTCAAATCTGGTGCTCTACATTCGGGACGCAACTCCGGATAAGTCAATCTGGAAAGGAGTTTTCCTCGCGGATGTCTCGAAGAAGGACCAGCCCAAGATTACTCTCGCTGAGACTGGAACGCTCTTCAACGACATCCAGCAAAAGAAGCTACAACTTCACCTTTCAAACGGTGCCCAGCACTCCGTTTCCACTCGGACCCAGGGTCTATACGACCTGGCTACCTTCAACGAAACCGACATTCCAGTAGCCGCGCTCAGCGGGACTGCTGACGAGTTGCAGACACAACCGCGCAAGATCACAGAGATGGACTCACTGGAACTCTTGAACCGCTGGAGACTGGGACCCGGTGCGAGCCCTAACACCCAAAAGGAACACCGCGAACAACTCGTTGAGCTCAGCAAGCGGGTCGCACTCCCGTTTGGCGTGATCATCTTTTCAATTCTCGCCATACCGTTGGGCGTGATTTCCAAGAAAGGCGGCAAATCTTACGGCTTTGTTGTGAGCCTCGGCATTTTCCTGGTTTATTTTCTCCTCCTCTCGGTTGGTGAAGGGTTCGCAAAGAGTGGACGTTTGTCGCCCGTCTTGGGCCCCTGGGCCGGCAACTTGGTTTTCCTGGTATTGGGAGTCTACCTGTTGGCAGTTTCTGAAAAGGAATCGGGCTGGTCCAAATTGCTTCGACCCGTCTGGACCTTCATTGGCAGTCTGACTGCAAGAATGCGCTCCCGCTCGACAACGACATCGCAATCGCAAACGACGGTGTCTGGTCAACCGGCTCGCAGAGGGGTTCGCTGGACGCTGCCCTTGATCCTTGACAAGTATGTCGTTGCCGGTTTTCTCAAATATTTCTTTCTTGTCCTTTGCTCCTTCGCCATCATTTTTATCGTATTCACATTCTTCGAACTGCTCGAAGACGTCGTCAGCAACCAGATTCCGGTTCTCGACGTGTTGAACTACTTCCGCTACTTGCTGCCACAAATCGTGTTCTACATGATTCCAATGAGCGTGCTGGTGGCCGTGCTGGTGAACTTTGGTGTTCTCGCCCGGAGTTCGCAGATCGTAGCCATGAAAGCTTCCGGCGTCAGTCTCTATCGCCTTGCTCTGTCCCTCATGACGGTCACCGTGTTGATGAGCGTGGTGTCGTTCCTGATGCAGGAGTACGTCTTGCCGGGCTGCAATCAAAAGCAGGATGCCCTGCGTGACAAGATCAAGGGTCGTCGGCCCCAGACCTACTTGCGACCTGATCGAAAGTGCATGATGGGTGAAAGGGCCAAGATTTTTTACTACAACTTCTTTGATGAGCACCGCAATCTCTTCGGCGACCTTTCAGTCTTTGAATTTGATCCCGCCAGCTTTGAGATCCGGCGCAGAATCTACGCCAGCCGCGCCCGTTGGGACGACCAGCACGGAACTTGGATTCTCGAGGATGGTTGGGCTCAGGGCTTTCGCGAGCAGCGAGCCATTGCGAAGGAGTTCGTCCGGTTTGAACGGCAGCGATTCCCGGAGATTACGGAAGACCCGCGCTATTTCAAGAAGGAAGTGAAGCAGTCGAGCCAGATGAGCTACCTGGAATTGCGCAACTACATCGAGGATCTGAGGCAGAGCGGCTTCGACGTCGTTCGCCTCACGGTGGCTTTGCACAAGAAGCTCTCGTTCCCAATCATCAGCCTCATCATGTGCATGATTGCTATTCCCTTTTCGTTTTCCATGGGCAAGCGCGGTTCGCTGTACGGTGTGGGACTCAGCATCATGATTGGGATCACCTACTGGGTCATGCTGGAGTTCTTTGAACAGGTGGGAGGCGCTGGCAAGCTACTGCCTTTCCTGGCAGCCTGGGCGCCGAATTTGATCTTCGGTGCGAGTGGCCTTTACTTCCTGTTTACGATTCGAACCTAAGGAGGGCCAAGGCGAAAGGGCGAAGGGTCAAGAAAACATGGCACTCTGTCCACTTGACCCTTTCGCCTTGCCCCTTGACCCTTGTCTAT
>Ga0111538_10013685_pt1 | contig 10701 bp, 8 predicted proteins | sample SoiMethybrSBSTD1_FD_79669 | JGI IMG/M metagenome (GOLD analysis project Ga0111538, IMG submission 79669) | Bulk soil microbial communities from a Populus tree surrounding site in Tennessee, USA - Soil MetaG P. TD hybrid SBSTD1 (version 2)... | ecosystem: Environmental > Terrestrial > Soil > Tree... | reverse complement strand
GTCGTGGTCGGCGAGCTCGCGGTCGACCTGGCGCCCGAGCGCGTCGATGGCGCCCCACTGCGCGTCGGTGAACGGCCGGGTGACGCGCGGATCCTCGTGGATGCGCGTGACCGACATCGAGAAGTCGAGGGTGCTCTTGCAGATCTCCGTCATCCCGGTGACGGGCGCCGCGCTCACCGGCAGCGCCGCGCTCGCGAGCGGGATGTGGCCTTCGCCGGCGAGCAGGCCCGAGGTCGGGTCGAGGCCGATCCAGCCGGCGCCCGGAACGTAGGCCTCGGCCCACGCATGCAGGTCGGTGAAGTCGCGCTCGGGGCCCGACGGCCCGTCGAGGGACTTCTGGTCGGCGGCGAGCTGGATCAGGTACCCGGAGGCGAAGCGCGCGGCGATGCCGAGGTAGCGCAGGATCTGCACCATCAGCCATGCGCTGTCCCGGCACGAGCCCTGGGCGCTCGCGAGCGTCTCGTCGGGCGTCTGGATGCCCTGCTCCATGCGCACGAGGTAGTTCACGTCCTCGCGCACCAGGCGATTGACGGCGATCAGCAGGTCGATGGTGGTGATCGAGCCGCCCAGGAAGCGCGCGCGCGCCTTGCGCACCCACTCCATGAGGCGCGGGGTCTCGGGGATCAGCTCCAGGTAGGGAGCGAGCTCGCGGAAGTTCTCGTTGGTGTAGACGAACGGAAACTTCTCCGCCGACGGATCGACGAAGAAGTCGAACGGGTTGATCACCGTCATGTCGGCCACGAGGTCGACGGTGATCTCGAGCTCGCGCGACTTGTCCGGGAACACCAGCCGCGCGATCCAGTTGCCGTAGGGGTCCTGCTGCCAGTTGAGGAAGTGCTTGGCCGGCTTCACGTTGAGCGAGTAGCTCTCGATCGGCGTGCGGCAGTGGGCGGCCGGCCGCAGGCGCACCTCGTGGGGGGACAGGCCCACGGCGCGGTCGAAGGTGTAGTGCGTGCGGTGGTGCAGCGCGACCTTGATGGTCATGCCGTCATTTCCCCAGCATGCGCTTCAACTCGCCGCTCTCCATCAACCTGGCGAGGTCGCTCGCTCCGCCCACGAAGGTGCCTTTCACGAAGATCATCGGGAAGGTCTGCCAGCCGGTCCACATCTTGAGGGCGGTGCGGCGGCGCCAATCCCGGAAGTAGCTGCCGTACTGCAGGTACTTGTAGGGGATGCCGGCGGCGTCGAGAAGCTTGCGCGCGCTCCGCGGAGCCGGGTTGATCGCCATGCCGACGATCACGACGTCGTTGGCGGCGACGGCCTCCTGCACCTCCTGCACGATCGCGACGCGGTTGTTCGCGACCTTCTCGCGCAGGGAGGGATGGATGTGCTGCTCATCGAGGATCGGGCGGGGCATCTCTAGTGCAGGGGTCGGGTGGATTTTCGCGCGAGCCACCAGCCGTCGCCCGCGAGCCAGGGGTCGCCGTGCGCAGGCGCATCGCCGAAGTGCAGCGACGCGACCGTGTCGAGGTCGTTGCGCGCGAACGCGGCCCGCAGGGCCGAAGCCTCGGTGGGGATGGAGGCGCCAACGCAAGGGATGAAGCCGCAGCGGCAGATGAAGCGGGCGTCGAGGTCTTCTCCACGGCGCGTGACCATGAGCATCGCGCCGCGATCCCAGCCCGGCGCAAGCGGGAAGACGAGCCGTCCTCCGTCGGCCAGCGCCTCCGCCCATGCACGAACCGGACGGGTGCAGCCGGCGCAGACATAGATGAGGTCGTGGGCCGGAATCGAACCGGCGGTCGCATCCCGCAGCGCGACCGTGACGCCGCGCCGCCCCTGCAGGTTCGACGACGCGGCTGCCACCAGGTCCGGTTCGATGTCCCATGCATCGACCGCGCCCGAGGGCCCGACCAGCTCCGAGATCACGGCGGTGTAGTAGCCCGATCCGCAGCCGATGTGCAAGGCGTTCTCGCCCGGCTTCACGCGCACGGCGGCAAGGCACCGCGCGTGGAGGGTGGGCTGCCCGTTGTTGATGCGCTTGCCGGGGAGCAGGGCCACGACGATGTCGTCGTAGAGCAGCGCCGGGTCGTCGGAAGGCGAGGCGACGTAGCCGTCTCCAGCCAGGACCATCCAGGGCCCCGGCGCGACGAATCGCTCGCGCGGCACCCGCGCAAATGCGTTGCGCACGCTCTCGCCATCGGCTCCCGCGGCCGAGGCGATCATGCGGTCGAACCTCGCCCGCGCTTCGCCCCTACGGTTTCGCATGGGGAGTGCGGAGCGCCTCCGGGCCGGACTCACGCTTCTTCCCGATCTCGCCGTTGGCCTTCGAAATGATCTCCTGCAGGGCGGTTGCCACGTCTCCGGAATGGGCCTTCTCCTGGGTCTTGAGGATCTCCATGACCCGCGGGTGCTGCACCGCGTTCGCGACCAGCGACCACCGGGCGCTCTCGGCGGTCGTGATTTTCGGCGTGCTGTTCTTTTCGCCGCGCCAGGCCAGGGTGGAAATGATGCGAATCACCGGTACGTCCTCGCCGGTCGCCATGAAGTATCCCCAGAGCGCATCGACGAGCCAGGCCCCCTGGTCCATCGGAATCTGCACGATGCTCGCTCCACGGCTCCTCAGCCTCACGACCATCTCGCGGTGCATCGGGAAGCGCTGGGCGATCGATTGCATCAGCTTCGCCGTATCGGCGTGGCCCGAGTACCAGATGCCGAGGATGATCACCGGCCGGTCGGCCTCGGCGATCTCCCCGAGGCGCTCGGACATGAAGTGCGCGAGCGAGGGCTCCTTGTGGAGGATTCCCGCGAGGAAGCCGAAGAAAGGCGGAGCCGCCTCGACGTCCTTGAGGATGCCGAGCCTGCTCGCCGCGACCACGGCTCCGGGAATCCTGAAGGGCTCCGGGTTCAGGTAATAGAACGTAACCCACCGTCCCAGCTCGTCCGGACTGGAGAAGGACCCTCGCTGGGCCAGCGCGGACGAAGCGGCGAGGCCCAGCGACACGACCGCCAGCAGGCGGAGGAATTGCAGGGGGAGGAAAGCCGTCATTCGAGCCAATCCGGATCCGGCAGCTCGCCGAACACGCGCCGCAGGCCGCCGCCCCAGCGCGAGCGCAGCATCGTGAAGTACGGATCGCCCTCGCGGATGCGGTGCTGCATGCCCACGCGCAGGCTGTCGCGCGGGTACCAGAGCAGGTCGATGGGCAGGCCGACGGAGATGTTGGACTTCATCGTCGAGTCGAAGGAGATGAGCACGCACTTTGCAGCCTCCTTCTGCGGCGTTGCCATGGAAACCACGCGGTCGAGGATGGGCTTGCCGTACTTCGACTCGCCCAGCTGGAAGTAGGGCGTGTCGTCGGTGGCCTCGATGAAGTTGCCCTGGCCGTAGATGTGGAAGAGGCGCGGGCTCTCTCCCTTGATCTGGCCACCGACCAGGAGGTTGGCGTGCGCGTCGATGCTGGCCTGCGAGAGGAAGGGTCCGTCGCGCCGGCCCATCTCGCGCAGCGCGTCGCCCACGAGCGCGGCCGCGTCGTACATCGAGTTCACCTTCCAGATCGTCTCCACGCCGTCTTCGGCAGCCTGGTGGCGGTCGAGGATGTTGGTCACGCCCTGCGACATGGCGAGGTTGCCGGAGGACAGCACCACGATCACGCGGTCGTCCTTCTTCTCGTAGACGCGCATCTTCGAGAACGTGGCGATGTGGTCGACGCCGGCGTTGGTGCGCGAATCGGAGGCGAAGATCATGCCGCTGTCGAGGCGTACGGCGACGCAATACGTCATGGCTGGGTGGCGATGTTGCTCGAAGAGAAGAAGCTGGCCTGGACCAGGCGGCTGAGCTCCTGGGCGGATTCGAGGTACTCCGTCAGGTACTCGTGCAGCCCGGCCGCGAAGATGTCGGAAATCTTGCCGTATTGTAGGCCGGACAGGATCTGGCCCGCCTGGCGCAGGGTTTCGGCGGATTGCGCGTTCTGCACGCGATCGAGCGTGTCCGCGGCCTGGCGCATGCAGAAGTGCAGGCTGCGGGGGATGTCGCTGCGCAGGATGAGGAGCTCGGCCAGCTTGAGCGGCGTGATCACGTCACGGTAGACCTTGCGATACGCCTCGAAGGCCGACACCGAGCGCAGCACCGCGGACCATTGGTAGTAGTCCACCGCGCCGCCCACGTCCTTCACGCTCGGCAGCAGGATGTGGTACTTCACGTCGAGGATGCGGGCGGTGGAGTCGGAGCGCTCGAGGTGGGTCCCCAGGCGCGCGAAGTCGTAGCCGTCGTCGCGCAGCATGGTGCCGAAGGTCACCCCGCGAAAGAGGTGGCTCCTCTCCTTCACCCAGTCGAAGAACTGCGAGATGCCGCGGGAGCGGAGCTTGTCCTCGTCCATCTGCTGCATCTCGAGCCAGGTGGCGTTGAGCACCTCCCACATCTCGGAGGTGATCGCGCCCCGGACCGCGCGGGCGTTCTCGCGCGCGTGCCGCGCGCAGGAATAGATGGAGGACGGGTTCTCGGGGTCGAGCGCCATGAAGTGCAGCACTTCGCGCGCGCACACGACGTCGTGCCGGCCCGCGAACGGGAAGAGGGTGCCGGTGATGTTGAGCGGCGCGAACCACTCCTGGTCCTGCAACTGCGGCTCCTTCACCAGCAGCGACATGCGCCAGGCGACGTCGAGCACGCGCGCGGTGTTCTCGGCGCGCTCGACGTAGCGGCTCATCCAGTAGAGCGCCGACGCGACCCGCGAGAGCATCAGTCGACCACCCAGGTGTCCTTGACCCCACCGCCCTGGGAAGAGTTCACCACCAGCGAGCCCTCGCGCAGCGCCACGCGCGTGAGGCCACCGGGCACGAAGGAAACGTCCAGGCCCGAGAGCACGTAGGGGCGAAGGTCCACGTGGCGGTCGGCCAGCGCATCGCCACAGTAGGTCGGCACGCAGGAGAGCGCGAGCGTGGGTTGCGCGATGAAGCGCTCGGGGGCGTCGAGGATGCGCTGGCGGTAGCGCTCGCGCTCGTCGCGGCTGCTCGTGGGGCCGACGAGCATCCCGTAGCCGCCGGAGCCCTGCGCCTCCTTCACCACCAGGCTGTCGAGGTTGGCCAGCACGAACTTGAGGTCGTCGTCCTTCGAGAGCAGGTAGGTGGGCACGTTCCTGAGGATCGGCTCCTCGCCGAGGTAGAAGCGGATCATCTCGGGGACGAAGGGATACATCGACTTGTCGTCCGCCACGCCCGTGCCGATCGCGTTGGCGAGGGTCACCCGCCCGGCGCGGTACGCCGAGAGCAGGCCCGGCACGCCCAGCATGGAGTCGGGGCGGAACGCGAGCGGGTCGAGGAAGTCGTCGTCGATGCGCCGGTAGACCACGTCCACGCGCTGCGGGCCCTGGGTGGTGCGCATGAACACCGTCTCGTTCTGCACGAACAGGTCCTGGCCCTCGACCAGCTCGATGCCCATCTGCTGCGCGAGGAAGGCGTGCTCGAAGTAGGCGCTGTTGTAGTGCCCGGGCGTGAGCAGGACGATGGTCGGGTTGTCGACCTGCGCGGGCGCGACCGCTCGCAGGGTCTCGAGCAGCAGGTCGGGGTAGTGGTCGACCGGCCGGATCGACTGGTTGGCGAAGAGCTCGGGAAAGAGCCGCATCATCATCTTGCGGTTCTCGAGCATGTAGGAAACGCCCGAGGGCGTGCGCAGGTTGTCCTCGAGCACGTAGTGCTCGCCGTCCGAATGCTTGACGAGGTCCACGCCCGCCACGTGCGCATATACGCCGCCGGGCACGTCCACGCCCACCATCTCGCGCCGGTATTGGGCGTTGTTGTCGATGCACGCGGCCGGGATGCGGCCCGCGCGCACGATCTCGCGATCATGATAGATGTCGTGGAGGAAGAGATTCAGCGTGCGCACGCGCTGGCTGAGCCCGCGTGCCAACCGCTCCCAGCCGGCGCCGGGGATGACGTGCGGGACGATGTCGAAGGGGATCAGCCGCTCGGTGCCGGAGGCCTCGCCGTAGACGGCGAACGTGATGCCGACGCGGTGGAACAGGAGCTCGGCGGCGTGGCGGTTCTGCGCGATGCGGGCCGAAGGCGTCTGCTCGAGCCACTCGGCGAAGGCGGCGTAATGCGGCCGCACCGCCCGCTCGTCGGTGTACATCTCGTTGAACAGGCGCGCGCCTCCCATACGGGAGAGCTTAAATCAAAAGGCGTGCCAAGCCCGGGCTTGGTGGAAGCCCGCTCATGCGGGCTTCTTGGGGCGTCTCTACTAAGGTCCTGGGTTTCCCATCAAAAAGAAATCCGCTCCCGGGGAGGCCGGGAGCGGCAAGGACCGCGTCGGAGCCCTGGAGCCGCGCCGCCACAGGACGCCCAATGACGCGGAACGGGGTGGGAGGCCGCCCTGACCGGCGCACCATCCCGGAGCGTTCATCGATTCAACCGGCACCATCGTGTTCCCTGCGGGGCGCCGGGCGCGGGTGAGCATTCGGGTCCGGAAGTGCGGAATTTTCTGCAAACGGACGGAGGGTAGAATCGGGGCAAGGTCCCCCCGTGCTCAGCCCTTCCGCAGCCACCGACATCGCCCCGTTCGAGGCCGAGCTGCGCGCCACCTTCGGCGAGGCGCTCGCCGACGTCCCGGTCCGCGCGCTGCAGTTCGCGCAGGCCGCCGCGGCCGCGGCCGGGCGCGAGACCTCCTTCGATCGAGCCCTCGCGGTGGCGCGCCTGCTGCTGCTCCAGGGGGCGGATCCGGACACCATCGCGGCGGCGATCATCAGCCAGGCGCTGGGCGATCGCGACCTCGACCTCGAGGCGGTGCAGTCCGCGTTCGGGCCAGAGCTGGCGCTCCTGCTCCGCGGCATCGCGCGCGCCGGGCGCATCGACTCGCTCACCGGCGCCGGCGTCGATCCGGAGCAGCTGCGCAAGATGCTGCTCGCCATCGCCGAGGACGTGCGCGTGGTCCTCATCAAGATCGCCGAGCGCGTGGTCTACCTGCGCTCGCTCACCAAGGCCGACGAGGCGGCAAAGCGCGCGGCGGGCCAGGTCACGCTCGAGCTCTTCGCGCCGCTCGCCAACCGCCTCGGCGTCGCGGAGATGAAGTGGGAGCTCGAGGACTTCGCCTTCCGCTATACCGACGCCGAGCTCTACCATCGCATCGCGCGCCTGCTGGACGAGAAGCGCCATGACCGCGAGGCCTACATCCAGCGCGTGATCGCGATCCTGCGCGGCGAGCTGAAAGGCGTGGGCATCGAGGGCGAGCTGCAGGGACGCCCGAAGCACCTGTACTCCATCTGGAGAAAGATGCGCGGCAAGGCGGTGCCGTTCGAGCGCCTCTACGACATCCGCGCCGTGCGCGTGATCGTGGGCAACATCCGCGAGTGCTACACGGTGCTGGGGATCGTGCACGACCTCTGGACGCCGGTGGAAGGCGAGTTCGACGACTACATCGCGAGCCCCAAGTCGAACGACTACCGCTCGCTCCACACCGCCGTCGTCGGGCCCGAGGGCAAGACCCTGGAGGTGCAGATCCGTACCGCGGAGATGCACGACCAGTCCGAGCACGGCGTGGCGGCGCACTGGCGCTACAAGGAAGGCTCGAGGTCCGACCGCAAGTTCGACTCGCGCATCGCGTGGCTGCGCCAGGTGCTGGCCTGGAGGAACGAGCTGGGCGGCGAGGCGCGGCGCATCTTCGACGACACCATCTTCGTGCTCACGCCGCAGGGACGCGTGGTCGACCTGCCCGCGGGCTCCACCCCGATCGACTTCGCCTACCACGTGCACACCGACCTCGGGCACCGCTGCCGCGGCGCCAAGGTCGACGGCCAGATGGTGCCGCTCGACTACAAGCTGCAGAACGCGCAGCGCGTGGAGATCATGTCGGCGAAGCAGGGCGGGCCTTCGCGCGACTGGCTCGCCCCGCAGAACGGCTACCTCGCCAGCCCGCGCGCGCTCGCCAAGGTGCGCCAGTGGTTCCGCCACGAGGACTACGAGAAGGACGCGCAGGCGGGGCGCGGGGCGCTCGAGAAGGAGCTGCAGCGCCTGGGTGCCACGCAGGCCTCGCACGAGCGCGTGGCGGCCGCCGCCGGTTTCCCGCGCCTCGATGACTTCTTCGCGGCCCTCGGCCGCGGCGAGGTGAGCGCGCGGCAGGTCGAGATCGCGGTGCGCGGCGAGGCACCGCCCGCGCCGCTCCAGGAGGGACCGGTGCTCGCGCCCCTGGCCGACAAGGCGTCCTCGGGCGTCCTCGTGCTCGGCGTGAACAACATCGCGACGCTCATCGCCAAGTGCTGCAAGCCCGTGCCCCCCGACCCCATCGTCGGTTTCATCACGCGCGCGCGCGGCGTGATGGTGCACCGCCAGGATTGCCCCAACATCACCGGGCTCGCCGAGGGCCAGCGCGACCGGCTCATGGCCGCCGATTGGGGCCGCACGGGCGAGGCGGCGGGCTTCTCGGCCGACATGGAGGTGGTCGCGGTCGATCGCCAGGGGCTCCTGCGCGACATCACCGAGGCGATCGCGCGCGAGCGCATCAACGTGACCGCGGTCAACACGCTTTCGCGCGGCGCGCATGCGTTCATGCGGTTCACGCTGCAGGTCTCGTCGGCCGACGGCATCGCGCGCGTGCTGAGGCAGGTGAAGGAAGTGCCGGGCGTGGATTCGGCACGGCGCCTGTGAGCGAGGCGCCGACCCTGCAGGTGCTGGAATCGCGGCTGCACGAGCCGCTGCCGGTGCACGAGCGCGTGAAGCTGCTGAACGAGATGTCCGAGCAGCTCTACGAGCGCGACCCGGCCCGCGGCGTCGAGGTGGCCCGCGAGGCGATCGACCTGGCGCGCGCCACGGGCGACGGTCCCGGCGAGGCGCAGGGGCTCTACGGCCTCGGGCGCAACCTGCACTCGCTGGCCGACTACCCGGCGGTGCTCGAGACGCAGAACTCGGCGCTGATGCTCTTCCGCGCGCTCGGCGACGCCCACGGCGAGGCGCGCTGCCGCAACCTGCTCGGCATCACGCACCGGCAACTCTCGGACTACGGCCGCGCCCTCGAGATGTACGACGCGGCGCTCAAGGGCTTTCGCGATTGCGCCGACAAGCGCTGGCAGGCGCGCGTGGTCTCCAACATCGGCAACGTCGAGATCCAGCTCGGCAACCACACGGCGGCGCTGGACCTGTTCGAGCAGGCGCTCGACCTGCGCCGGGAGATCGGCGACAACGAGGGCGCGGGGTTCGACCTGAACAACGCGGCCGCGGGGCGCATCGCCCGGGCGGCGCAGTTGCGCTCGGACGGCGACTTGCCCGGCTGCCAGGCCGAGGCCGAGCAGGCGTTGAGGCAGCTCGACCGCGCGCTCGCGATCGCGCGCCAGTTCGGCTACCGCCGGCTCGAGGCCTATTGCCTGCAGACGATGGGCGAGGCCTACCAGGCGATGGCGCGTCCCGAGGTGGCCCTCGGGATGGCCGACCAGTTCCTGCGCCTTGCGCGCGAATCCAACGACCGCTGGATCGAGGCGCACGGGCAGGCGTGCGTGGGCGAGCTCCGGCACCAGGTGGGCGAGCATCGCGTGGCGCTCGGCGAGCTCGGGCAGGCGCTCGCCGCGTTCGAGGCGCTGGGCTCGCGCGACGAGGCCGCGCGCGTGCTGCGCATCCTCTCGCAGGCGCACGAGGCGCTCGAGGAGCTGGGAGAAGCGCTTGCGTGCGTGCGCAGGGCGGCCGCGATCGAGAAGGCGCTGAAGACCGAGGAAGCGGAGAGTCGCGCGCGGGCCCTCGCCACGCACCGCCGCCTGGACCAGGCGCGGCTCGAGACCGAGCGCTACCGGCGCCTGGCGATGGAGGACTCGCTCACGGGGCTCGCCAACCGCCGCCAGCTGGACGAGCGCCTGGCCACGCTGATGCGGGAGGCGCGCAAGGCGGGCTCGGTCGTCACCGTGGCGCTCGCCGACGTGGACCACTTCAAGGGCATCAACGACCGCTTCTCGCACGCCGTGGGCGACGAGGTGCTGCGCTGCGTGGGCGAGATCCTGCGCTCGCATTGCCGGCTGGGCGACCTCGCGGGGCGCTACGGCGGTGAGGAATTCATGCTGGTGTTCCGCAACCTCGAGATGCGCCCGGCCACCGAGATCTGCGAGCGCGTGCGTCGCGCGGTCGAGTCGTGGGACTGGAAGTCGATCCACCCGCAATTGCGCGTGACCCTGTCGATGGGGCTCGCCTCGAGCAGCTCCTTCGACGAAGCGCAGGGGCTGCTCGATGCCGCCGACCACTGGCTCTACGAGGCCAAGCACCGCGGCCGCAACCAGGTGCAGCCCGTGGGGGTCACGTCCGCATGATGGCGGCGTCGCCCTCCGAGGTGAAGACGAGGGTGAGCTGGCGGACCGAGATGAACGGCTCCTGCATGGCGCGCATGATGGCCGCCCGGGCCACGCGGGCGGCCTCGCTCTTCGGATAGCCGTAGGCGCCGGTCGATATCGCGGGGAAGGCGATGCTCATCAGCTGGTACTGGTTGGCGAGCGCGATGCTGTTCTCGTAGCACGCGGCCAGGAGTTGGGCGTCGCGCCCCTCGTTGGTGCCGTAGATCGGCCCCACGGTGTGGATCACGTAGCGCGCGCGCAGGTTGCCCCCCTTGGTGATCACCGCCTGGCCGATCGGCAGGCCGTCGGGGTACTCCTTCTCGCGGATCGCCTGGCACTGCGCGAGGATCGAGGGGCCGCCGGCGCGATGGATCGCGCCGTCCACGCCGCCCCCGCCCAGCAGCATGGGATTGGCGGCATTCACGATGGCGTCGACATCTTCCTTCGTGATGTCGCCGACCTTGATGATGAC
>Ga0111538_10013684_pt1 | contig 10702 bp, 9 predicted proteins | sample SoiMethybrSBSTD1_FD_79669 | JGI IMG/M metagenome (GOLD analysis project Ga0111538, IMG submission 79669) | Bulk soil microbial communities from a Populus tree surrounding site in Tennessee, USA - Soil MetaG P. TD hybrid SBSTD1 (version 2)... | ecosystem: Environmental > Terrestrial > Soil > Tree... | reverse complement strand
TGGGAGCCGGTTCCTCGTCATAGCGCCTGAGGCCGGCACCACGTCGACGTACCTTTCGCTCATCTTCAACTGGCAGGAAACGCTCGACCACCAGCGATAGTCACCGGCGAACCTCGGCGGCCTGTTCCGTCGACGGATACGGCGAAATCCTCCCACTCCTGCCGGGGCAACGTGAAGCGCGGCGTCGGTTCCCGACTTCGAGCTGGGGCGTCGTTCGGGGTGGCACGGCCATGAGACGGCGGTCGGCGGAGACATAGAAGAGCTCTCGACCGTCACCATCGCGTCTCCCTGCCCGTCGACACCTGCGTAGGTGCCAGCGGATGATGGCCCCGCGCGCGCAGGACGGCGGCGTCGGATGCGATCTTCTAGATCACGACGCGCACCCCTTCGAGCGACGCGGAGTGGAACGACCCGTTTGCCGCCTGTCGGTCTCGATTTCATCATCTTCAAGGCCGCGACGGGGAGTTGGACCAGGTCCCCGTCGGGCCGCGCCGGCACCAAAGTGGGCCCGGCCGAGAACATGCCCCACGCGCTCCCGGCGATCGACTCGCCTGAGCACGTCAAGGCGGCCGAGGCGGCAACGCGCGCGCTGAACCGCTACTTCTTCGTGCCCATGCTGGAAGGGCGATACGACGACGACTACCTGACGCAGGCGGGCAGGGACGCGCCGAAGTTTACCGACGCCGAGATGAAGATCATCGGTGCGCCGCTGGACTTCGTCGGCATCAATGTCTACACCCCTCGCAGCTGGTGATGGCGTCCGCACAAGGGTCTGGATATCAGGACGTCCCATTTAACGTCTCGCACCCCAAGATGTTCTCGTCGTGGCACCGGCTGGCGCCTGAGTCTCAGTACTGGTGCACGCGGTTCCTGCACTCGCTCTGGAAGCCGAAGGAGATCTACGTCACGGAAAACGGCTGCGCGGCGAGTGATACCGTCGCGGAAGATGGGAACGTGTACGACTCGGATCGACTGATGTATCTCAGAAACGGCATGATGTGGCAGCAGCGGGCCACCGCCGAAGGCATTCCGCTGAAGGGCAGCTTCTACTGGAGCGCGGTGGACAACCTCGAATGGACGACCGGGTTCGGGACGCGCTTCGGGCTAGTGTATGTGGACTTCAAGTCGCAGAAACGCACGCCCAAGCTGAGTGCCCAGTGGTTCCGTGAAGCGGCGCGTCGGAACGCGGTGGTGTAGACGCAGGTGATGGGACTGTGTGGGATTCGAACCGCTCAAGCGGTCTTAAACTACTGCACCTGAAGGCGTTGCTTAGATGAGGATGATCTGGCTGGGAGGCAGGGATTCGAACCCCGATACCGTGGTCCAGAGCCACGTGTCCTACCGTTGGACGACCTCCCAATCCGGCGTGGAACACGTGCGCGGTGGGAAAACCCGATTATAGCCTCATCCCTGGAATGGGCCCAAAACGCAGGCCCATCGCAGCAAGCTTGCTCGATTCGCAGCCGCTGTGCGAGAAGAGACGGAGCCATGCCACGGAGATGTCTCGCGGCGCTGCTCCTCCTGCTCGCCGCGCTCGCCGACCCCACAAACGCACAGACCGAACCCGGTGGCGGAATCCAGATTCGAGTCACCCTGCCAAGCGGGAGCGCGGTCGTCTCAGGCCGGCTGATCGTCTTCATGACGAACGACCCGCAGCCGAGTGGGCTGTTGCTCCCCGGCTTCCAACCGAACGAGCGCTGGTGGATTGCCGCCCGCGAAGTGACTGATCTCGAACCCGGTCACACGGTGACCATCGACCGGACGGCGGCGGCGGTGCCGTCGGCCATCGATCGCGCACCGCGCGGCGACTACCAGTTCATGGCTTTGCTCGACGTCGACCATGATGCGAACTACGAGGAGATCTCCGACGGCGACCTGCGATCGCTGGTCGTGCCGGCGAAGGGCCTGGATCCTTCGGCAGCGACGGCAGTCGAGCTCAATCTGACCGAACGCCACCGTTCGTCCGCCACTCTCCGGCCTGAAGGCGAGCTCGTGGACGTGGTCAGCCCGTCGCTGTCGGCGTTCTGGGGACGGCCGGTACACATGCGGCAGATCGTCATCCTGCCGCCGGGATATCGATCCTCCTCGGGTCGGTATCCGACGGTCTATCTGACCCACGGATTCGGTGGGACCCTCAGCGGGTCGTTCGGACCGCGGCTCACCGATCTGATCGTTACGCAGATGGCCAACGGCAAGCTGCCGCCGATGATCTGGGTGCTGCTGGAGCAGGCGGTGGCGAGCGGGACGCACGAGTTCGCCGACTCGGCAAACAACGGACCCTGGGGCACTGCGCTGACGAAAGAGCTCATTCCGGAGCTCGAGAGGCGATACCGGATGGACGCGCGCCCATCGGGCCGCTTTCTGAATGGCCACTCCTCCGGCGGGTGGGCTACGGCGTGGCTCCAGGTGACTCATCCGGACGTGTTCGGCGGCACCTGGTCCACTTCACCCGATCCAGTGGACTTCCATAGCTTCACCAACGTCGACCTCTATACGGCCGACAACCTGTATCGCGACGTGCGCGGCAACCCGACGCGTCTGCTGCGCGGAATCGAGACGCCGGCCGGCACAATGGAGGCGTTCGCCAAACGTGAAGCCGTGCTCGGCGAGTACGGCGGACAGATGGCGTCCTTCGAATGGGTGTTCAGCCCGAAGGGCGACGACGGACGGCCGGTGCCGCTGTTCAACCGGACGACCGGCCGCATCGATCGATCGGTCGCGGAGTACTGGATCTCGCGGTTCGATATCTCGCGCCTGCTGACTACACGGGCGCGCGAGCTGGCGCCCCAGCTGCGCGGCAAGCTCCATTTCATCGTCGGCACTGCTGACACGTTCTACCTGGATGTGCCGATCCGCCGGCTCGAAGTAGCTTTGCAGGAGCTCGCCTACGACGCGAAATTCACCTATCTCCCCGACCGGGATCACTTCAACCTGTACGAGGGCGACGTTCTGACGCGGATTGCGCAGCAGATGTATGACGTCGCCCGTCCCCGATCAAAGTGGACTCCGTCGGTGGAACCGACGGTGGCGCCGCTCATGCACTGAGCGCCGCCGCGTCTAGCTACGCGGTGGTCAGCCGCAACGCCTTGGCGATGCGTGCGTGCGTGACCTGACGACCGAGCAGCGCCGCCACTTCGAACAGCCCCGGACTGGCCGATCGACCCGTGAGCGCCACGCGCAGCGCGTGGATGAGCGAAGCCGCCTTGACGCCTCGCGACTCGGCCACCGCGCGCAGCGCCTGCTCCGTCGACTGCACGTCGAAGTCGGCAAGCTGACCGAACGCGGCGTCCACGGCCGCCAGCTGATCGCCGATGCCCGCGGCGCGGAGGTACTTCTCCACTGCCGGGAGCTCGTACTCGATGTCGTCGACGAAGAAAAATCGCCCGAGCTCGACGAACTCGTCGATCTTCTTGGCGCGAGGCTTCAGCAGCTGCAGCACCGCGTCGAACCACGCGTGCTTGTCACCCGCGTACGCGTCGCGCCACAGACCGGCAGCCTCGAACGACGGCTTGACGCGGCGCGCGAGCTGGTCGGGCGGCAGCCGCCACAGATGCTGCTGGTTGAACCAGTCGAGCTTCTCGGTATTGAAGACGGCATTGCCGCCGGTGATACCGCTCAAGTCGAACGCGTCGACGAGCTGCGGGCGGTCGAAGACTTCCTGATCACCGCTGCCCGGCGACCACCCAAGCAGGGCCAGGAAGTTCACCATCGCTTCCGAGGAATAGCCCTGGCGCGCGTACTCCATCACCGACGTCGCACCGTGCCGCTTGCTCAGGCGCTTCTTGTCGGCACCGAGGATGAGCGGCACGTGCGCGAACCGCGGCACAGCCGCGCCGAGCGCTTCGTAAAGGATCACCTGCTTCGGCGTGTTCGAAATGTGATCGTCGCCCCGCACCACATGCGTCATCTTCATCTCCACATCGTCGGAGACGACGGACAGGTGGTACGTGGGATGGCCGTCCGAGCGGAGGATGACGAAGTCCTCGATGTTGGCGCCGTCGAACTCGATCGGACCATGCACCAGGTCGTCGAAGCGCACCGGACGGTCCGGCGCCTTCACGCGAATCGCGCGCGGCCGCTTGTCGCGCTCACGCGCCGCGATCTCACGGGCGGACAGCGCAACACACGTTCGATCGTATTTCCAGGCGCCGCCCGCCTGCTCGGCCGCCTCGCGCTTGGCCTTGATCTCCTCTGGAGTGCAGTAGCAGTAGTACGCGTGGCCTTCGGCGACGAGGCGACTGGCCATCTCGCGGTGCCGATCGAAGCGCTGCGACTGGAAGTACGGTCCGTATTCGCCGCCGATGTGCGGGCCTTCGTCCCAATCCAGTCCGAGCCAACGCATCCCGTCGAGAATGCCTTCGACCATCTCGTCCGTCGATCGCTCGGCGTCGGTGTCCTCGATGCGAAGCACGAACACGCCGCCGTTGCGGCGGGCGTAGAGCCAGTTGAATAGCGCGGTGCGGGCGCCGCCGACGTGGAGGTAGCCGGTAGGGGACGGTGCGAAGCGGACCCGGATCATCGAGCCATTGTACCGATGGTGTGATGCGGGTCCTGCTGACGCGGGTCTAATGGTCGTGATCGTGAGCCTTCAAGCGCTCGACCTCGGCGTGATCCTTTTCCTGCTTGAGGCGGGCGCCGCGGCGTCTGCCGTCCTGGAGCGCGCGACTGCGGGTCCCGTCCGAACTGACGGCGAACATCGACAGGAGCCGTTCGACCTCCGTGCCGGCGCACGAAGGACAGGTCACTGCCTCGGCATTCCGCACCAGGCGCTCGAATTGCGCCCCGCACGCGCGGCATGCGAACTCATAGATCGGCATGAGCTGTAACTCCCGGCGAAACCGCCTCGGCGGCCCGCCACGCTATCGGCGGGCAACCAACTTCCAGAACTGCATCTCGTTGAGAATGATGATGCGATAGCCCTTCTCTCGCAGCCGCTTGATCTCCATGAGCTTCAAGCCGGCGTCCTTGCCCGCGGCCTGGAGCACATTCGGTCGGCCACGCACGGCGACCGTGACCTGCGACGAAGGCCCGCCGTGCACCTTCGCTCCGGCCCGCCGCGCCGCTCGAGCCGCCTCGACCCGCGGCTTGCTGAGGATGCCGGTGAAGAAGAGATGTGCGCCTTTCAGCGTCCGCAGCACACCCGGCTTGAGATCTGCCGGCGGCGTCCGCAACGCCTCGATCATTTCATCCGCGCTCTCGTAGCGCTTTCGGCGCTCGCCGATGCAGCGGTAGATGATTTCCTTCAGGTGATCGCTGCACGTCAGACCACGGACGTCGTGGGTCCGGATACGCGTGCGCGCATCGCCTCGCAGCAGCATCCCCAGCAGTTGCCCGACCTGATAGACATCGTCTCTCGCCTGCCACTTCGGAATGGCGCGAGCGATGATTTCGCTCGGCGCTGTCAGCGTGTTCATCGTCCGCGCCGTTACCCCTCGTCGATCGCTCTGCTGTCGGACGATGCCGAAATCGCCGAGCTTGAGGTGATAGTCATCGCAGACGAAGACATTCAGCGGCGTCAGATCGCGATGGAGCGCCTGTCCGCGATGGAGCTTGCCGAGAACCTCCAGAAGACCGGCGATTTCTCGGCGTGCGGTGGTCTCCTTCCAGCCCTTGTTGCCCCGCGCGAGGTACGCGCTCAGATCACCGTAGCGTGCGTATTCCAGCGTCAAGCAATAAAGAACGTGGCCATCGCGCATGAGGGGGAACTGGTCGAACACGCGAACGGCGCGGGGATGACTGTCGAGCAGTTGTCCGAAGTACGCTTCGCGCAGCCAGCCGTCGATGTGCCGGCTGACCTTGATGCAGACGACCTCCGGCACGCTGGCGGCGCGGCCCAGTCGGGTTGCGAGAAACGCCTGGCCAAACCCGCCCTGGCCCAGAATCCGCTCGATCCGGTACGGAAGCCGGGTCTCAGGACTGACGATTACTTCGGCCGGTTCGAGCAGGTAGCGTCCGACCCGTGCCGGACCACGCGTGACGCGCGCTTGCGTCGCGCGGGTCGTCGCCGAGGACAGGTTCGCCCGCATCGGTCTTCGCACTATAAGAAGTCGGCTTCCCCGCTGCAAGCACGTTGCGATCCGTTAGGTTTCGCGGCGCCGAGCGTTCTTCTTTCATTCGTCGAACGCATCGCCGGAACACGAAAGAAGCAACGGACTGTATCACGCAGGTCCGAAAGAACGCGTCGCATCCGACGGCAGCAAACTTGCCTTATGCGCACGCGCCGCAACACCAGTTCCATAAACGCAACCTAAACGACGGAGGCGACACATGAAGAGACGCGAGTTCTTCGAGAAGGCAGGCATCGGATCGGCCGCATTGGCTGCCTCAGTACCAGGGCTCAGTGCGGCCGCGGGCCGCCAGGCGGCGGCCAATCGGCAGGACGAGGAACGGCACGACCATGACGATCACAAAGACATGGACGGTCCGCTCTCGCACGCCGTCGTCAGCTTCGGCCAATGGAACTCGGAACCTCCCATCAATCGCTTCCCGAACAACTCGCCGCGCACTCAGAACAATCACCAGCTGATTCCAAAGACGGTCACGATCAAAGCCGGCGGGGCCGTGAGCTTCATCATCAGCGGCTTCCATTACGTCCTGGTGTACGGCAACCGGACGAAGCCCGAGGACATCGATATCTCGAAGACGATCCTTCCGACCATTTTTCCGAATCCAGCGATGCCAGGACCGCCCCTGATCAATGACGACGGCAATCGGGTGTACCAGGGACTGGATCCGAGCGTATTCCCGATGTTGCCGGCGGCTACGGGAGGCATGCCGCAGATGATGCAGGACCGCGTCGAGGTCGTGCGCTTCAGCGAGCCAGGGCGATACCTGGTCATCTGCGGAGTGCTGCCCCACTTCTATGACGCGGCAACGGGTCAGTTCATCATGTACGGCTACGTCCGGGTCCAGCGGTAGGCACACGACGGGAGGGCTGGCGTCGCGAACGCCGCCTTCCCGCTTCCTCAGGCTCCAGGCCGTACTGGCGGCCAAAAACTAAGCGGAATCGATCGATGCCTTGGCTGACGCCACGGCCGACTCAACCGTTAACCGGCGGCCATCGGCGTAGATCACGGCGAAGCGGCTTTCACCCGTCGCGATTCGAGTGCGTTCGAGGTAGTGCTCTCTGATCCACTTCACCTCGGGATTCAGCGATCCGCCGACACTCTCCAACAACCGATCGGCAGCACCCCAGAACCGAGCCGCGCCGTCCGTATCTCCTCGCGCCGCCAACAGCGCCGCGAAGACATCGACGCACCACGCCGTGCCGCGTCCATCCTCGAGCGCTCCACAATGCCTGATCGCCTCGGCGATCATCGCCTGGGCGTCGTCGAATTCACCATGGGTGATGCGCAGTCCGGCCCCAACGGGAAGCACGATACCGAGAGCCCACGCATCTTCGCCAGACCGACAGATGGCGATCGCCTCGTCATAGAGCTTCCGTGCATCGTCGTCGTTACCGCGAAGGCGCGCCACGTTGCCCAGCAGCATCAGCGGGGCCGCAAAACGCAGGTTGACCGCATCGAACGCCTGATGTGCGAGCTCGACGCAGCGGTCGTGGTCGCCGGCGTGAAATCGGATGAAGCCTTGCATCATCCGGGCAAAGCCGACAATCCATGCCGCGTCTCCCTCGATCGGCTCTTCCATGACGCACGACAGTGCCTCGTTTGACCGAGCCTCCGCGGCAGCAAGACGACCCTGGAAGTAGTCCATATGCGAGAGTCCGATCAACGCCCAGCCTCGCACGGAGCCGGACGAACGAACCGCCACAGCGCGTTCGAGCCAGAGCCGACCCTCGGCAAACAGGGCACGCTTGGTCCAGAACCAGAACAACCCACCGGCGAGCTCAACTCCTTTTTGGCCATGGTGCGACGACGACAGGCCCCATGCCAGCGCCGCCCGAAGGCTTTCACGTTCGACCCAGAGTCGACGCAGACAGGCTACTTGCTCGCCGTGGAGAAGAGTCTGACGCAACCCACAGACCAGCTGGTAATAGAACTCGAAATGCCGGTCCCGCATATCGTCGGCGGCATCCGCCCGCAAAAGCTGCGCGGCCGCATACTCACGTACCGTGTCGAGGAGGCGATACCGTCGTTCGGCAGCAGCGTCACACTCTCGATCGACCGTGACGAGGGACTTGGTCACCAGACGTGAGAGGAGATTGAGGACCTCGGTGGAGTCGACACCGCCGCCACCGCAAACACGCTCTGCGGCCTCGATCGTCCACGAGGCCGGGAACACCGACAGGCGATCGAGGAGTGCTCGCTCCGGATCGCACAGCAGCTGGTAACTCCAATCGAGCGTCGCCTTGAGCGTCCGCTGACGAGCCGCGGTGGTTCGCGAACCTTCCGTGAGCAGGCCGAATCGGTCCTGAAGCTTGGCTTCGATCTGTTCAGGCGTCAGAACCGCCAGCCGTGCCGCCGCCAGTTCGATGGCGAGCGGAACTCCATCGAGGCGGCGGCAGATGCGAACGATCGAGTCCAGTGGCAGCTGAGCCGATTCAATGGTCGCGTCGACGGCCCGGGCCCGAGCGAGGAAGAGTTGCACGGCGTCAGAGAGGACGGCCACGCGCGGGTCGGCTGACTCGTCGGGTAAGGAGAGCGGCGGCACACGGTAGACGACCTCACCTGAAATCGAGAGCGGCTCGCGAGTCGTGGTCATTACCCGGAGCGCGGGCGCCTCGTGCAGCAACGCATCGACCAGCTCGGCGCACGCGGCGACGACGTGCTCGCACGTGTCAAGGATGAGCAGGATCTGTCGATCTCGCAGATGGTCCCGCAGGGTGTCGAGTGCTGACCGATTCGCGTGTTCCCGTAGACCGATCGCGGCGGCGATCGTCTCCGGAATCAATTCGGGACCCGACAGCGATCCGAGATCCACCATCCAGACGCCGTGTGTGAAGTCTTCGATGACTGCCAGCGCCACGCGAAGGGCGAGCCGTGTCTTGCCGACACCGCCCGAACCTGTGAGCGTCAGCAGCGGCGAGGTCGCCAGCAGCTGCGGGATCTCCTCCAGCTCCTTCCGCCGGCCAACGAGCGGCGTGCGCTCGCCTGGTAGGTTATGGCGTTGTGGCGCGGGACGATCATCGTGCGTAGACGTCGATAGAGGCCGGTGCCCATCGCGCTGCAGCACGTCGACGGGCGCGATCAACCGATACCCTTTGCCGGGAACCGTCTCGACCGATCGTCGAGCTGTGTCGCCCAGCGCCTGGCGAATCTTCAACACGGCCGTCTGGATGCCGGCATCGACCTCGACGAACACATCGTCTTGCCACAGCTGTCTTGCGATCTCTTCGCGAGAGACCAGTTCACCGGCTCGTTCAGCCAGCAGCAGCAAGAGCTCCATGGGCTGTCTGGCGAGCCGCACGCGTTCGCCCTCACGCCGCAGTTCGTAGGCGGCCGCATCCAGCTCGAATGCGCCGAACCGATAGACAACGCGCGACGCCGACCCGCTCACGTCCTTAGCGTGCCATAGCACCGGCCGAACCGGCGCCTCTGGCGGTCACGAAAATGTCAGAAATTTTCAAGGCGCTGTCCATGGCCGACACGACGCTGGCAGAGCAGAGTTCTGTGCGCGACGCCAGCGGCCGGGTTCGGCCGTAACCGCGTCTCTGGGGATCGGCAGGCCGTTTCATGTCTGTTGCAAGGGAGGAGTGATGCACATGAAGAGTATGAAAACGATGCAGGCGATGCTGATCGTGGGCGTCGCGATCGCGGGGCCGTCGTTGTCTGGGCCACTCAAGGCCGCTTCTCCAGATGAGCACGGACGGAGCGCGTCAGGCGGCCGCCACGCGGCGGTCGGATCCTGGCTGGTCACCTACGATATCCCGGCGTTCGGTGAACCCTTTCCGCTCCTCCTCTCACTTGGAGGCGACGGGACAGTGCTTGAAACCGATGCTCCTGGCAAGTTTCAGCTTGCGCCGGGCTTCTTCGTGATCCTGAGCAACGGACACGGAGCTTGGGAGCCGACACGAGGCCGCCAGGCGTTCACTTACGTGTACCGCAAGTTAATCTATCAGCAGGACGGCCTCACGCCTTTCGGCGTCACGCGAACACGCGCGACGGGCGGCATCGGTCCAGACGGCGCCGAATTCCAGGCGACCATCAACATCGAAATCGCCGACCTGACAGGTCAGGTTCTGTTCGAGACGACCGGCACCGCCGCAGGCAGAAAGGTTCGCGTCACGCAGGACTAGGTGGGCGCCGAACCCGGCGTAAGACCTGCCATGCGCCGAGCCGACCGCGGTCTTGGTTCCAACCGTTTTCTGAAATTCGGCGAGCCAATTCTGACGTAGCGCGTTCATGCGACCGGCCCACCGCCAGCGGCCGCTGAGCGATGGGCCTTGAAACGGAATGATCGGACTGAAGCGATCTAGTTGCGACGGCTGCCGGTGAAGCGCAGCAGCATCAGGAACAGGTTGATGAAATCGAGATAAAGCGACAACGCGCCAACGATGGCCAGGGAACCGGTGCGGCCGTCGGGCAGCGCGAGCGCCATGGCCTTCAGGCGCTGTGCGTCGTAGGCGGCGAGGCCGGTGAAGACGATCACGCCGATGAACGACAGGACGAACTGCAGCCCGTCGTTCTGCCAGAAGATTCCGACGATTGACGCCAGCACGACACCGATCAATCCCATGAACAGGAACTGCCCCCATCCCGCAAGACTGCGGCGCGTGGTTGTCCCGTATACCGCCATCGCCAGG
>Ga0111538_10013681_pt1 | contig 10702 bp, 9 predicted proteins | sample SoiMethybrSBSTD1_FD_79669 | JGI IMG/M metagenome (GOLD analysis project Ga0111538, IMG submission 79669) | Bulk soil microbial communities from a Populus tree surrounding site in Tennessee, USA - Soil MetaG P. TD hybrid SBSTD1 (version 2)... | ecosystem: Environmental > Terrestrial > Soil > Tree... | reverse complement strand
GGCACGGGCACAGGTCCGGGAAACACGTCGGGCTGCGGATGCCGCATCTCGGATAATGCCAATGCTCACACCGGGCGCTTCGCCCTCTTCGGGCTAGCGCTCGCGGGACTCATCCGGCGCAGGGCCCGGAGGCGCGCCGCCTAAATCCCTCGACCGACTCATCCGGCCGGGCCTACAAGAGCAGGTCCATCCCGTCGGTGGCGACTTCCCAGCCCGCCGCGGTGACGGCGCGCCGCTCGGGCGAGCTTTCGACGAGGATCGGGTTGGTGTTGTTGATGTGGGTGTAGATCCGGCGCCGCGCGTTCAGCGCGGCGCTGGCTCCGAGGCTGCCCCCCGGGTCGCCGATGGGCAGGTGGGCCATATCTTCGGCTTTGGCCTTGGAGAGGCCGGGGCGCGAGAGCTCGTCCGAGCTCCAAAAGGTGCCGTCCAGCAAAAGAGCGTCGACGCCGCCGACATGCGGCGTCACGTCGCCGAGATCGGCGACGGCGGAGACGTACGCCGCGACCTTGCCCGAGGCGTCGCGCAGCCAAAGGCCGACGTTTTGGTCGGGGGCGCTCGCTGTCAGCCCCTCGAGATGCACGGGGATTTTGCCGCGCACGGGGCGCGCCGTGACGCGGATCCCGGTGGGCTGCCCGCGCGCGTCGTCGATCGACACCTCCGAGCCGAGCGGGAGCGCGCGGTGGGTAACGTGCCCCTCGAAACGCGCCAGAGTGCGGGCCAAGACGTTTTGCTCGAAGAGGCCGCGCCGCACCCCTTCGGTGGCATAGACGACGAGCGGGTAGGATTCCCGCAGCGAAAAGAGGCCAAGCACATGGTCGAGATCGCCATTGGTGAGCACGATGGCGGCGATGGGGGAGTGCCGCGGGGCCTTGGGATGCAGCTCGTCGAAGGCCTCGATCTGGCGAAGAATGTCGGGCGAGCAGTTGCAGAGCACCCACCCCCCGCTTCCGGCGCTGACGGCGATCGAATCCTGGGTGCGCGCCTGGATTCCGGGGCGCCCGGTTCGTACAGCGCGGCAATTTTCACAGCCACAGTTCCACTGGGGGACGCCGCCGCCCGCCCCTGAACCTAAGACCCGGATTCGCATGAACTTCATTTATCAGAATGCTTCCGCGGCTTGACCCACTAGAAGACGCGGAATAGGCTTCGAGGGCGTCCTTACGGAGGAACTGGAAATGGATTGGAAAAAGCCGGAAATCCTCGAAGTGAACATGAGCGCCGAGATTGGCGCCTACCAGGACGAATCCGGAGAGCGGGACGAGTCCCCGATCGCGGTGCCGCAAGACGCGCCGCTCGCCGAGACGGCCTAGCTCCCGCAAGGTTAGCCCCCTCGGTTCGAGTGGGCGCGAGCTACGTCACGAGGTCTCGTCGATGTCATCCTCTTCCGAAGCGCTTCTCGCGCCGGCCGAGTTCATCGAGCGGCTGCGGCGCGAGGGGGCGAGCCGGTACCACGACGAACACCCGTTCCACGTGCGGATGCATGAGGGATCGCTGAGCCGGGCCGAGCTTCAGCGCTGGGTTCTCAATCGTTACTACTATCAAACGCGCATCCCCATCAAAGATGCGCTGATCCTCGCCAAGTCGAACGATCCCGCGTTCCGGCGCGCGTGGATTCGGCGGATCCACGACCACGACGGCGACGGCGTCGAGCATCCGGGGGGGCTCGAACAGTGGCTTCGGCTGGCCCAGGGGGTCGGCCTCGATCGCCAGGCAGTAGCGAGCTGTCGCGACGTACTCCCCGGCGTTCGATTCGCGTGCGATGGGTACGTCACGCTCGTCGAGAAGAGCCCTCTCGTCGTGGCGGTCGCGTCCTCACTGACCGAATTCTTCGCGCCGGACCTCATGTCCAAGCGGATCGCCGCCTGGGAGCGGCACTATCCGTGGGTCGACGGTGAGTCGCTGGCCTATTTCCGCGGGCGGGTTCCGCGCGCGCGCCGCGATTCCGAAGAGGCCATCGATTTCGTCGTGCGCGAGGCGCACAGCCGCGAGCTCCAAGAGGCATGCGTGGCCGCTCTCATCCGCAAGACGGAGATCTTGTGGCACATGCTCGATTGCATCCAGGCGCGGGGACCGGAGCGAACGGGATGATCGACGTCGCCAGCGTGGTTCGGCTGGCCCCCAAGGCGCGCCTTCGCTTCGATCGCATCCGCCAGCAGCACATGTTGCTTTATCCAGAAAAGGGTCTCGTCCTCAGCGCCACCGCCGTCGACGTCGTCACCCTGCTCGACGAAAGCCGCGCGGTAGCCGCCATCGTAGAGGCGCTGGTCGCCAAGTACGGCGAAGGGCAGCGCGCCGCGATTGCGCGGGACGTGCTCGAGCTATTGCGCGATCTCGCGGAGCGCGGGCTGGTGACCGAGGTGGCGCCGTGACGGCCGAACGCCCGTACACGCTCGTGGCGGAGCTGACGTACCGCTGCCCTCTGCAATGCGTCTACTGTTCGAACCCCGTCGACCTCGAGCGGCACCGTCACGAGCTCGACACGGCGGCTTGGGTGCGCATCGTCGAAGAGGCGGAAGCGCTCGGCGTCGTGCAGTTGAACCTCACGGGCGGCGAGCCGCTGTTGCGCGAGGATCTCGAGTCGATCGTCGAAGCGGCACAAAGACGCGAGCTTTATACGAACCTCATCACGAGCGCCGTGCCTCTCACGCGCGAGCGTCTGGCCGCGCTCCAGCAAGCGGGGCTCGCCGCGGTGCAGATCTCGCTGCAGGACTCGACACCGGCCGGTTCACAAGCGGTCGCCGGCGTGGACCGTTTCGACGCGAAGCTCGCGGCCGCCGAGTGGGTAATGTCGCTCGGCTTGCCTCTCACCATCAACGTCGTCTTGCACCGCGACAACCTCGACCGGGTAGGGGAGTTCATCGCCTTGGCCGAGCGACTCGGGGCACAGCGCGTCGAGCTCGCCAACACGCAATACCTCGGTTGGGCGTTGGCCAATCGGGCAAAGCTGCTTCCGTCGCGCGGTCAGATCGAGCGCGCACGCGCGATCGCCGACGAGGCGCGTGTTCGCTTGCGAGGCAAGATGGAAGTGCTCTTCGTGCTCCCTGACTACTACGCCGATCGGCCGCGCGCCTGCATGGACGGCTGGGGGCGGCGCTTCATCGTCGTGGCCCCCGACGGCCTCGTGCTCCCTTGTCACGCTGCGCATACGCTGCCGGGGTTCGACTTTCCGCGCGCGATCGACGGATCGCTCGACCGAGCGTGGAACCACGCCGCTTTTGAGCGCTTTCGCGGCGACGCTTGGATGCCCGAGCCGTGCCGGAGCTGCGACAAGCGACACGTCGATTTCGGTGGCTGTCGTTGCCAGGCCTTCCACCTCACGGGCGACGCGACGGCCACCGACCCCGCGTGCGCCCTGTCGCCGCGGCACGACATCGTCGAGTGCGCGCGCGGTGAGGCCGAACGCGAACCCCCGCAGTCGTACCGCTATCGCGCCTTGCGCGTCGTGCGATGATGCTCGGGCGCTCGGCGCCCCCGCGACCCTCATGAGAAAGAAGAAACGAATGGACGTGAGCTTCTACGTGCTGCTCGGGCTGACGGCTGCCCTCGTCGTGTTTGCGCTTTTCCGCGACGCCCGACTGCTAGGGGATGCGGTGCGCGCCACGGCGCGGCTCTTCAGCTCGGTGTGGACCGAGGTCGCCCTCGGGTTCTTTCTCGCGGGGCTTTTCGACGTGCTCGTGCCGAGCGAGGTGCTCGTGCAATGGCTCGGGGCAGAGCGAACAGGGCGCGGGATTTTGGTGGCGTGGGCGGCAGGTCTCGCGATTCCCGGCGGCCCCTACGTGCTCTTTCCCATCATGGCCAATCTCTTCGGCAAAGGGGTCGCCGCAGGTCCCTTGATCGCGCTCATTTCCGCCAAGACCTTGGTGAGCCCGATCCGCATGCTGACGTACGAGGCGCCGCTCCTCGGCTGGCCCCTGACGCTGGCGAGGTTCTTGCCGGGAATGCTCGTTCCCCCTTTGCTCGGCATCGTCGGGCAGTGGCTCTTCGAGCTCCTCTCTCGTCCGTCGGCGGGGTGAGGTTCACAATCGGGCCGGTAATGGTACAAGGCCGAAATGGTTGGAAGACGGATCCTTCGGCAGCCTCGCGCGAGCGCCCTCGTGCTGGCGACTTCGTGCGTGCTCGGACTCTTCGGCGCCCTGTCGTGCGTTTAGCGATCATTTCTCGACGCTTCCAAGGGGGGCAGTGGTGAGGGCGAATCGAGCGGGCCGCGTTCGAGCGCCCCGGCGCATTCGGCCGCCGCGCCCGTAGCTTCTTCTGCGGCGGCAACGAATGTTGCGGCTCTGGCCACCGTGCTCGGTGCCGACGGCGGCGCGCCGCTTTCGGCCGGTGGCGCGCGCCTACTCGTGACCAACGAGGACTCGGGCGACGTCACCGTCATCGACCTCGCGCGCGAAGAGGTCGTCGCCAAAATCGCCGTCGGAAAGCGACCGCGCGGCATCCGAGTGAGCCCCGATGGGCATTCGGTGTTCGTCGCGCTGAGCGGTTCGGCTAAGAGTGGCCCCAATGTCGACGAATCGAAGCTTCCTCCGGCCGACCGCGCGGCCGACGGCATCGGCGTGCTCGACACGGCACAGTGGAAGCTCGTGCGGGTATTGAAGAGCGGACAGGATCCCGAGCATTTCGACATTTCCCGCGACGGTAAGACGATCTTCGTTTCGAACGAGGAAACGGGCGAAGCCTCGAGCGTTGACGTGTCGTCAGGCGAAGTGACCGGGCGCGTGAAAGTCGGAGACGAGCCGGAAGGGGTCACGCTGCGCCCTGACGGCAAGGTGGTCTACGTGACCAGCGAAGTCGGCAATCAGATTGCCGCGGTCGATATCGAGAGCCGCAAGGTCCTCGCGACCATCGAAACCGCGCCCCGGCCGCGCAGCGTCGTCTTTACCCAAGACGGCAAGAGCGCTTTCGTCGCGTGCGAGACGGGGGGACAAGTGACGGTCATCGACGCGATCAAGCACCGTCGCCGAGCGAACATCAAGATCGACGCGCCCGGCGCGCGACCCATGGGGACCGCACTATCCGCGGACGGCAAGACCGTCTTCGTCTCCAACGGGCGAGGGGGCAGCGTGACCCTTATCGACGTGGCGACGGAAAAGCTCGCCGATACCATCGCCAACGTGGGGACGCGCCCTTGGGGCATCGCGGTTTCTTCCGACGGTAAAAAGCTCTACACCGCCAATGGTCCTTCCAACGACGTCTCCGTGATCGATCTCGCGACGAAGAGCGTGGTCAAGCGAATCGCGGCGGGGCAATCCCCCTGGGGTGTCGCGCTTACCCAATGACGGCGCGCGCGTGGACAACCTGACCCACGCTTTGGCCGGGATGCTGACCGCCGAAGCGGCGGTGCAGCTCCGTGCTTCACGCGCGTCGTCGTCGCTGTCGCCGTCGTGGAGGAGCGCGGCGTACGTCGCGGCGGTCGTCGGCAACAACTTGCCCGATCTCGATTTTCTCTGGAGCGGGATCACCCCCCGACCTTTCGGCTACCTGCTCCACCATCGCGGCCACAGCCACACCTTGCCGGCCGCCCTGGCCTGCACGTTGCTGCTCATGGCGGGGGTCGTCGCGTTCACGCGCGTGCGTCGCGCCGCATGGTCGCGCGCTGACGTCGTGTGGATGCTGGTCGTCTGTCTCGCGGCTCCGCTCACGCATATTGCGATGGATTCGTCGAACAATTACGGCACACATCCGTTTTGGCCGTTCTATAGCGGCTGGATCTACGGCGACGCCGTGTTCATCGTAGAGCCGTTCTTCTGGGCGGTGGGCATTCCTCCCCTCGTTTTCGCGGCGCGGTCGAACGTCACGCGACTCACGCTCCTCGCGCTCCTCGCATTCGGCGTGGGAGCCGCGTTCTTCGTCCCCTTCGTGCCCCCGCCGCTGGCCGTTGCGCTCGCCGTCGTCGCGGCTTCGTGCACGGCGATGTCGTGGCGGGCTGCGCCGCGCGTGCGGGCGCTCATCGGCGTAGTGGGATGTTGGACCGTCGCCGCGACGTTCTTTCTCGCTTCGCACGAGGCCACGACCGCCGTGCGCGGCGCCCTCGACGAGCCTTTCCCCGACGAGCTCCTCGACGTGGTCGTCACCCCTTTGCCCGCCAATCCCTTTTGCTTCACGGCGCTCACGGTCGAAAAGGGCGGAAGTTACATTGCCCGACGGGCGACTGTCGTGCCGTGGCCGTCTATCTATTCCCTCGACAAGTGCCCCGACACCGGAGAGCGGCCGACCGCGCGGTTCGTGCCCAGCCCGAAGTTCGACACGCGGCAGGTGCACTGGCGAGGTGAATACGTCGCTTCGCTCGCCGAGCTACGCGCCCTCTACCGTGATAACTGCCAAGCGGCGGCGCTCCTCTGCTTCATGCGCGTTCCGTATTGGGTGCCAGAGGAAGACGGCACCCTCGTCTTCGGCGATCTTCGCTATGATCGCAGCCCCGGTCTCGACTTCTCGGACATTCGCATCGACGAGAAACCGAGCTTTTGTCCGACCGCGGTCCCCTCGTGGCGGCCGCCGCGCCACGATCTGTTGGACGGGAATTGAGTCAGCGGGTTCCGTGTGCGGATCGACTCTCGGTCATGCCGGCCGGCTCGTTCTGGTCGAACTCGTCGCGCTCTTGAGCGGCGCGGACCGCATCGGCGTGATGCAGCATCTCGTAGCATCGTGCCCGCCAGGTGAGGAGCGGCTGTTGCCACAAGGTGTACGGCTCGTAGCTGCTCAAGGCTTGCGCGCAGTTGGCATCGGGGTCGCGCGAGACCGCGATTTTGAGCAAGAGCTCGCGGCGTGATTCGTCGAGCATGAGCCCAACGAAGGGCTGGTCGAGCGCGGGGCGCAGGATCTTGAACGAGTTGGCGTCCCTCGTGATGAGCACCGTCGCCGTTTCCAGCGCGTGCGTCATGAGCATCGGCCACGCCCAGCCGTCCGTTTTGTAGTTTCGGAAAGCAGCCTCGAGCGCGTACGCCGCCTCGGTGAATCGGTCTTGGCGAAAGCGCAGGCGCCCGAGGACGGCCGCCGCTTCGGTGGGCTGCCATTCGCGCAAACGTTCGATGTACGGTACCGCGGCTTCGTTGCCGGAATCGGCCAGCACCTCGGCGACCAAGGCGACTTCGATGGGACCTATCGGTTCGCGCCCCACTTCGCGCCACGCACGGGCGGCGTCGTGCAAGCGCCCCGCGAGGAAGTTCTCGAACGTCGCGGCGAGGGGGTGCTGCCGCTCGGCCAAGCGCGAGGGATTCGTCGGATTGCCTTCGGCCGCGCGAAACCCGAGCCAGTGATCGGCCACGCGGTCCCAATCGAGGGCCTTTTCCAGCTCCGAAGGGCGATGCTCCTCTCGCGTTCGCGCGACGGCGCGCATCTCTTCGGCGCGCAGTGTCTGCGCTTCTCCCACGCCCTTCGTGGCGCGGGCAAAGCCGAATTCGATGGCGTTGAGGTCGTCGGTGTTGAGCTGGTCCTTGTCGACGAAGCTGATGGCTTTGGCCAGCGAACCGCGCGCGACGAAGTGGCCGAAGACGGCCTCCGCGTCGACGGCGCGCCACGCGCCGGCAAAGGCTGAACGGTAGGGTTCCTGCGTGAGGCGCTCGCGGATCTGAGCGATGTCGTGGTTGATCTTCTTACGCGACGCGACGAGCAATAGGTCGTTGACCTCGAGCTCCCAGGTCTCGACTTCGGGGAAGACCGAACCGAGCGTCGCGTAGACGGTGCGAACCGTCTGGTTGTCGACGTCGTAGGCCTGGAGCCATTGCAGGAAGATGCCGTCCTGCGCGAGCCGATCGCGGATGGCCTGGTAGTACTCGCGCGTGTAGAGGCTCGCGACCCCTGCGCGGTAAGGGTTGGACGGCTCGGACGCGATGATGTCGAAGGTATCGTGGCTCGTGAGGAGCGTTTCCCGAGCGTCGCCGATGTTGATATGCACCTTCGGATTTTTGAGGGCGTCGTGGTTGAAGGGGGACGACACATCCGCCACGTGCAGCACGGCCGGCTCGAGCTCGGCCACGTCGACCCGCTCGATTCCGGGGATCGCGCCGAGCCACCCCGCCGTGCTGCCGGTTCCCAGACCGATCACCATGGCTCGCTTGACGTTGGGGTGAAAGAGCGCGCCGAGTAGTCCGACCATGACTTGCGTAGGAGCGTCGATGCGCGCGTGGCCATCGCTCTTGCCGTTGGTGATGAAGGCCCAACCCATGCGCCCGTCGAGACCGACGGTGATTTCCTCTCCGTCGCCTTCCCATTTGATGGCGCGGCGGATCATGTTCTCCCATTGCCGATAGTTGTTGCGGGAAGCGAGGGCCATCTGGGGAGCGCGCCCCACACCTATCTGACCGTGGCGCCACACCGCGGTGGGGCCTTGGGCCTCGAGCAGGAAGATCACGATCGCGCCGAGGAAGACGGACGCAAGCGGCGCCGCCCACGACGTCGAGCGCCGCATCACGGAGAGGCCTGCAGTGATCCCCAGAATCCCCAAGAGCCATGCCACGAGCTTCCAGCAGCCGAGCACCGTCAGCGCCGGTAGCAGGCCGAATCCCCCCGCGAGCGCGCCGGCGATGGCGCCGCCGGTGTTCGCCGCGTAAGCCCAGCCCGTGTGGGAGCCGACCTTGTCCCCTCCGCGCCCGAGCAGCGCGATGAGCATGGGAAATTGCACGCCGGCCATGAAGGAGGCGGGCAGCACGACGATCGCCGTGACCAGTGCCCAACCGAGGACGAGCCCCGCGAATCTCATCATGCCAAGAGGGCGCAGCAAGAGCGCGATGGTCGCGATGTGATCGCCGAGCGCGTAGGGCAGGGCGATGAAGAGCGCTTCGAGCAGGCACGTCATCGCGAAGCCTCCCAGCGTCGCCTCGCGGTCGGCGCCGAAGAACGCGTAGCACGCACCGCCGAGCCCGATGCCAAAGAGCGCGACCGCCAGGATGATGCCGAAGGTGAAGACCGTGCCCCCGAGGAGCGGCCCGAGCATGCGGTACCAAACGAGCTCCATCAGGAAGAACGCAAAACCGACGGCCGCTGAAGCGCCCAGAACGAAGCCCGGCGATAGCTCCGCCCCGGCTTTGCTCGGCTTGGGAGAGCTCGCAGCGGGCGAAGCTGTGCTCGCGGCGGCGCCTTCCGTCGAGGCGCTCTCTGTCCTTACGTCGTTGCCTTTGGCCACCACCGTGACTTTCACGGGCGCCGGCGAGGCCGGCGTGAGGGCCGGCATGTCCTGCCCCATGGCGCGCGCGGCAAGCGCGATGGCCAGGTTGGCCGCCGCCGCGAACCAAAGCGTGGAGCGCGTACCGACCGCTTCGAGCAGCACGAAGTTGGCGAGCACGCACCCGAAGACCGCGCCGAGCGTGTTGCATCCGTAGAGAAGGCCAACGCCGCGGCGGCGCGCGTCACCCTCGGTCTCGATGCCGCGCGCGGCGGCGGGCAGCGTGCCCCCCATGACGAAGGTCGGCGCGAAAAGCACGAGCATCGTCAAGATGAGTCGGAGAGCGGTGCCGCCAAATGGGCCGGCCGCGTCACTGCCGCCGATCGCGATGTAGGCCTTGCGTGTGATCCAAAGAAAGCCCGGCGTCAGCGCGGCCAAGACGGCGGCGATGATCTCGAGCTTCGCGTAAAGCAGGATGGGGCGCTCGGCTCGGTCGGCGTACTTGCCGAGCACGAGCCCGCCGATGCCGAGCCCTCCGACGAAGACCGCGAGCACGGCTGCATTGGCGGAGGTGGAGGCACCGAAAACCAGACGAAATTCGCGAAACCAAGCGATCTCGTAAATGAGGGCGCACGTCCCCGATCCAAAGAGGAGGAGCGCAACGCGGCGAGCAAGCGGATGCATGGTGGGGGTGCCCGGCGTGGCGGGGGGCCCAGCATAGATCAAACGGGCCTCTGGCGGGGCGCCGCGGTGGGCGTCGCAGGCGTCGCGTCAGGGGTCAGGCGAGAAACGGGCGACCGTGCCTTCGGTCAGCCCGACCGGGTCGGCAAGTGCTCGTTTCGCGGCGGTTCGGATGGGGTGAGCGCCTGCTCCCGCGACGCGTTCGCATAGAGCGAAACCCCGCGCACGTTGGCATCGATCCGAAGCTGGTGCCTGAGCGAAGGAAACGCGCGCTGTTCGCAATCGGTGCGCTCGCAGAGCCGGCAAGTGACGCCGACCGGTACGGCGGAGTCGAGGTTTTCCAGATCGAGCCCGTCGGAATAGACCATTTCGTGCGCGCGAGCGGCCGGGCATCCGAGGCCGATGGCGTGGATGCGCGGCTGCGCGTGGAAGCCGTGGCTGTCGGCCTGCACGGTGCGGGCGATGCAAAAGTACGCCGCGCCATCGGGCATGCGCGAAAGCTGGATGCGGATCATCCCCGGCGTGGAGAACGCGGCGAAAATGTTCCACCGCGGACAAGCGCCGCTGAAGCGCGGAAGCGCGATCCCCGAGGCGCTGAATCGCTTGGAGATGTTGCCCGCCACGTCGATGCGTATCATGTGAAACGGCACCCCCTCGTTGCGCGGGCGGCGCAGGGTGGTCATGCGATGGGCGACGTGCTCGAAACCGACCACGAAGCGCCGCCCGATGATGTCGAGGTCGTAGCGTTGCTCGCGGCACGCCTTGAGGAAAGGCTCGTACGGCATGAGCACCGCGGCGGCGAAGTAGTTGGCGAGCGCGACGCGCGCGAGACTCTTCGATTCGTCCGTCGTGAGAACGGGGTTGTCGGTGAGCCGATCGAGCACCGCCCCCTGCGACAAGAGGCCAATCTGGCAGGCCAGCTGC
>Ga0111538_10013680_pt1 | contig 10702 bp, 8 predicted proteins | sample SoiMethybrSBSTD1_FD_79669 | JGI IMG/M metagenome (GOLD analysis project Ga0111538, IMG submission 79669) | Bulk soil microbial communities from a Populus tree surrounding site in Tennessee, USA - Soil MetaG P. TD hybrid SBSTD1 (version 2)... | ecosystem: Environmental > Terrestrial > Soil > Tree... | reverse complement strand
CGACGGCCGGCCGAGGCGGCACATCAGGCACCGGCGGTGCGACGGCCGGTACGGGTGGTAGCACCCCTGTGATCGCGAACGCGATCTACGCTGCTCCGAACGGATCCGCGAGCGCTGCCGGGACGATCGACAATCCCACGACGCTGGCCGGCGCGGTGACCAAGGTGAGCGCGGGTGGAACGATCTACCTGCGCGGTGGAAGGTACGGGCTCACCAGCACGATAAGTCTGTCCAAGAGTGGTTCCGGCGGCTCGCCCATCAATCTGCGATCGTATCCGCTCGACGCTGATCGTCCGGTGCTCGACTTCACGAACGAGGCCTCGGGCAGTCGCGGGTTGAGCCTGTCGGGCAGCTACTGGCACCTCTACGGTATCGACGTCTACAACGCTGGCGACAACTGCCTGAACGTCAGCGGCTCCGACAACACCGTCGAGTTCATGACCTTCTCCGAATGCGAGGACTCGGGCCTGCAACTCGGCGGCGGCGCGGCGAACAACGTCATCTTGAATTGCGACTCATATTTCAACGCCGACGCCAGCCAGGGAAACGCGGACGGTTTCGCGGCCAAGCTCGACGTCGGCTCGGGCAACAAGTTCGTCGGGTGTCGCGCGTGGAACAACTCGGACGACGGCTGGGACGGCTACCTGCGCGGCGCCGACAACGTCTCGACCTCCCACGAGAATTGCTGGGCCATCGACAACGGCAAGCTGAAGAATGGCTCCAACGGCACCGGGGACGGCAACGGATTCAAGACCGGAGGCAGTGACGACAAGGCCCTGCGTCACAACGCCAGCTACGTTCGGTGCATCTCGGCCGGCAATGTCCACGACGGCTTCGACCACAACAGCAACCGCGGCAGCGTGACGATCCGCAGCTGCGCCGCGCACAACAATGGCAACAACATCAACTTCAGCACCACCAACATTGCCGCTTCGCTGACCATCAAGAACACGATCTCTCTTGGTGCGAACGGCACGCTGAATGCGACGACCACGGACGTCACCAACAACAGTTGGCAGAATGGACTGTCGGCGACGAACGCCGATTTCGCCAGCGTGGACATCACCTTGCTCAAGTCCGCGCGCAAGAGCGACGGGAGCCTTCCGGACATCGACTACTTGAAGCTCGTGCCGGGGAGCGACCTGCGCAACGCTGGCATCGATGTGGGGCTCCCCTACAACGGCTCCGCTCCGGATGTCGGGCCGTTTGAAAGCGTCGAGTAGCCGGGCAGGCCGCACTGGTCGTGACGGCGAAGTCGTCTCGCGAGCGATGGTGCCAAATTGAAACCCGCGCTCCCTCCGCGGTAGTACCGTGAGGAAATGCGGCGTACCGGCTTGGTCATCCTCTATATGGTGGCGACGGCGATCGCGCTTGGCGGCGTCGGCGACTTGACGGTCCGCGCGCTGTTCGAAGTGCATGAGCGCTTCCTCGGTACGGCCGATGTGCCTGCGGCGACCACGTCGTTGATCCTTCATTTGCTGCACGCTCTCGGTGGCGGCCTCGTCGGCATTGGCATCGCATCCTTTGCGTTGGTGCATTTCGCAGTTCGTCGCGGCGAGCGGTGGGCGCTGTGGACGATGCTTGCCGCGGTGGTCGCGGCGGAAGGCGCGAACGCCGTCGGCATGTACGCGGTCGGTTCGTTCTGGTACGTGTCCGCCACGTATGTCGTCCTCACCGCGATCGGCGTCGCACTCCTCGTCGTCGGGAAATCCACCCGCGCGACGCCGGATTCGATTGGGCGCACCGCTTCGACGACGGCGCGCGCGCGATCCTGACCGAACGTCCTCGCGGATTTGTGACGGGCCGGCTGCGGTACACGATCCCGGGCGCCGGACCGGGGAATAGATGATCGGATGCACGGATCCTCGTTGGTGTGCGGCCTGCTCGTGCTGGCGCTGGCCGCCTGCGGCACCAAGAAGGCCGGCCCCGACGGCGGCGCCGGCAGCACGGGCGCGGACGCCGCGTCGATCGCTGGCAGCAGCGGCGCGACGGCTGGCGCCGGAGCGACTGGCGTGGCCGGAACGCCTGGCAACGGGGGAGCCGGCGGCGCGCCTGCGACGGGCGTCGCGGGGCAGGGGACTGCCGGGACGGGCGTCGCGGGGCAGGGGGCCGCGGGCTCTGCGGGCGGCGGCGCGTCGGGCGCGGCGGGCGGCGCGGGCGCAGGAGCGGCCGGCGGCGCGACGGGCGCCGGGGGCGGGGCCGAATGCGAGACGGCGCAGGACTGCATGCTCGCGAGCGATTGCTGCGCGTGCCGGGCAGAACCGAAAGGCAGGCCGGTCGACAGCTGCCCCGCGATCTGCGCGGTCGATGTCTGCCGGGCGAACGAGATTCAGCAGCACGAGGTGGCTTGCGTGCATGGTCGCTGCGTGCTCGCGCGGAGATGCGACACGGCTCAGGGGGTCACGTGCCTGGCGGACCCGGCCGCTTGCCCTGCCGGCACAGTCCACAGCGTGCTCGATTCGTGCTGGGGGCCGTGCCTGTTGCCGACGGAATGCACCCACGTCAACGACTGCGGCGCCTGCAGCGAGGGATCGGTCTGCGTGCGGAACAATGATTTCAGCAGGGTAGGCACTGCCTGCGTGAGCCCGGCGCCCGACTGCCGCGCCGGCAACTACTGCGGGTGCCTTGCTGTGTGTCCGGTCGCCTGTGGAGAGACCGACGCGGGGGTCTTCTGTTTCTGCGGGGGGTGTTAGCGAGCCAACTCCCGGCGTTCCCCCAGGGTTGACGCTGAAATCGTCCGCGCTGCGCGTTGCGAGCGCCTCAGGAAGGGATCATTCCTCAGGTTCGGGGAATACAAAGCATGAATGATGTGCATGAGAGACACACGACGATCGATTGCCGGGATCTTTCTGGCCTTCTCGATTGCTGCGTGCGGTTCTGGGGGCAACGATTCCTCTGGCACCGGCGGTAGCGGCAAGGAGGGCGGGACGACCGGCAATCCGACCGGCGGAACGGCCGGAACCCCGCAGGGTGGAGCCAGCGGCAGTTCGAATGGCGGGACATCCGGCAATTCGACCGGTGGAACGACCGGCAATTCGACCGGCGGGACGTCCGGGAGCCCGCAGGGTGGAGCCAGCGGCAGCGCGGCCGGCGGGACAGCCGGGAATCCGACCGGCGGGACGACCGCAGGCCGGGGCGGGGCGGCCGGAGGCGGCGCAACGGGCGGCGGCGTGGGCGGCTCGGGAACCGGCGGCGCGTCGGCCGCCGGGGCCGGCGGCCGGGGCGGGAGCTCGGGCGGCGGGACGACGGGCGGCGCGGGCAGGGGCGGCGCGGCCGGTGGAACGTCCGGCGCAGGCCAGGCCGGCGCCACGGGGGTCGGCGGTGGCGGCGGTGGACCGGTGAGTGGTTGCGTGGGCGGGAAGGCATGGCCGACGGCCAACCCGAAGGCGGCAGGCCCGTTCCAGGTTGCGGCCGACAAGATGGTGGGGCCCCTGGCGGGCTACACGCCGGATCCGATCTACGGAGACCAGCAACAACGATTCAATATCTATCGTCCGAGGGACCTCGCGACCAGCGGGTACTGCCACCCCATCGTGGTTTGGGCGAACGGCCACACCGACAATCCCGAACCGAATCCCCCGCTCTGTGTCGTCGACTCCGGCGCCAACAAGTGGTGTGGGCAGTACTTGCCGATGATGAATCATCTCGCCTCGCACGGTTTCGTGGTGATTGCCTCGCTCAGCACCACCACCTCCAGAGGCGACCCGCTGCCCACCATCGCCGGCCTGGACTGGCTGCTCCAGCAGTCTGAAACGTCGAGCAGCCCCTACTATCACCGCCTCGACACGGCCAACATCGGCCAGCTCGGCCACTCGGAGGGCGGGATGTCGACCTGCATGGTCGCATCCGAACCTCGCTACAAGGCCCTGGCAGCGATCAGCGGCACCAGGGCGCTCACCGGTGTTCACACGCCGATGCTGTTCTTCTGCGGCGGAAAGGACACCGTGGTGCCTTGCGACGGTGTCAGGAACGTCTTCCTCACCGTCACGAACCAGCCCGCCTTCTTCATCAACGAGCTGAACTCGGACCACGGGAGCTGGGTGTACCAGGGAGCCGGGGGCGTCTCTCTTTCCATGGCCGCCGCGTGGTTCAGGGTTCACCTGATGGGCGACACCGCGAACCGAAAGTATTTCTATGGCTCGGGCTGCACCTTCTGCACCGACAGCCGCGTGAAGGTCGAGCAGAACAGCCTGATCGCCCAGTAGGAACGATCCGGCGGGAATCATGGCCCGCTTTGGCGGATCCGTGCGACTGCCAGCGGTCATGCGACAGTTCCTACGACGGGACACATCCGGTCATTCGGAGAGGGCGCCACGGAAGCTTCTTCTTTCGTGCATCATCTTCGTCGTCGTCGGCCTTGCGAGCTGCGGCGACGCAGGCACTGGCGGCAGCGGCGGATCCACGACTGGATCGGGTGGCGGTGGCGGCTCGGCATCGGGCGGCAGCGGTGGTGTCGGCAGCGGCGGTACTGCCAGTCCGGGCGGGGCGGGCTCGGGTGGTGCCACCGGAGTCGGCGTGGGCGGCGTTGGCGCAGGAGGTACTGGCGGAGGTGGCGCGGGCGGCGGGGCGGGCTCCGGGGGCACGGTCGGCTCCGGCGGCGGCAGCACGGGCGGCGGCATGGCCGGCGCCGGCGGGGCTGCTGGCATGGGCGGGATTGGCGGGGCGGGCGGGCTTGGTGGCGCGGGGGGGCGTGGTGGCGCGGGGGGCAGCACCCCGAGAGGCGGCACGACGGGCACGGGTGGGCTTGCCGGCACGGGCGGGGCGACGAGCGGGGGCGGCGGCACCGGCACCGCGACCATCGTTCCGGATCCCTCGTGGACCTGCTCCATGCCCGACGGCATTCCGCCGCCCAAGGCCGGTACACTGGCGTTCAGCGTCGCGCTCACGGTCAGCGCGACCCACGACCTCGGCAATACCCAGTTCGGCCATCGCCGCCAGCTCGACGTATCGGGTGGCTCCATCACGGGCGACAAATTGAAGGGGACGGTTCTGACCGGCGGGCTCGACTACGAGCTGACGTTGTCGACCGGCGCCATGGAGCTGGAAGAGGTCCTCATCTGGAAGACGAGCGACAACGTCACCATTTTCACGCGCATCTGCGGCGTCGCAGCCGCGGGAGATTCTGTCGTGCGCATCGTCCCCGACATCGAGGCCCCGACCTCGGGCTCGTACGCCTGGCTCAACACCACCAAGCTCGTCGGTACGCGCGTGGTCGACGCCGCGGGCGGCAAGATCACGCTCGATGTCTACGACGTATCCAATGTGACCGTCGGCGATCCGAAGGTGCAGCTCAAGGATCCGGCGAGCGTCCCCAACGTGTCGTGGAACTGCGTGACCGCGAGCGGGAGCAATGGCGCGACCGTGTTCACCGAGAACGTCACGCTCGGATCGACCGTCACCGTCAGCAATGCCAAGCGCGGCAGCCGCAACATCATCCCCATCACCGGGGGAACGACGACCGGCAAGGTGGCAGGCAACATATTGAACGGCGGCGCGGACTACCAGCTCGCGGCGTCGTCGGGCACCACGCTGGACGCCAGATACACGCTGGCGCCGAGCAACGGCGAGTTCATCATCGTGCGCAACTGCGGACCGATAAACAAGCTGATACCGGTCTTCGAGGCGCGCATGGACGGGTCCTTCGCGTTCCTGACCACGGGCAAGTTCCTGAGCTCCGCTCCGGGCGGCGGGGCGGGCGGGGTGAGCATCACCTTCTACGAGCGCAACTGACTCGCCGCCCGACGCGATGAAGTCACCTGCCTGAAGCCGCGGGTCCGAACCCGAGCAGCGGGACCTCGCGGCGTGGCTCGCTGCGATCGTTGCTGAGCACGATGAGAGTTCCACTCACGCCGCGGACGTCCCCGTCCGCGCTGGCGGGGAGGCCGGTGAACGTGACCTCGATGCGTCCGGGATGGGCGGGATCGACGCGGGCCGCGAAGGGACCGCTGGCGACACGCGGCGGACGGAGGGCGAAACCGGCCTGGGCGCTGCGGACTTCGACGACCTGAGGGCGGGCGCGTCCGTCGACGAGATCGAAGCTGACGTTGTCGGGAAAGACGGTCAGGGTTCCCTTCACGCGGCAGGCCCACGAGAGGCCGACCTCCCGGGGGGCATCGAGCGCGGTGGCGAATACCAGGTGTCCGACGTGCGTGCCGGCGGCACGCGCGCGGCAGCGCAGACGGACGCCTTGCGGCGCGCCCGCGGCGCCGTCCAGCTTTTCGACGGAGATGTCGCGCGGGAGGGGGCCTGCAACGGCGAGGCGCGCGGTGGTGCTGCGTCGGCCGACGAGCCGCGCCTCGGCGGCGCGCGCCTTGCCGAAGGCCGTCGTGATGTCGATGGAGGCGACGTCGAACGCGAGCGACGGGATGACCTTCCCGCGCACTTCGATCGGGAAGGCCGCCGCGTCCGGATCGTTCGTGCGCGCGACGACGCGCTCGCGCAACGCGCCCTCGAGATCGGCGCGGCAGGTCACCACCAGCGGTGTGGAAGCGCCGGCCGGCAGGCGAGGCGGCAGCGGTCCGGCCGCGCAGAAGCGGCTGCGCTCGACGACGCCGATCTCGAGCGGGGCCGTACCTTCGTTGCGCAGCGTGATGCTGGCCCGGGCGTCTTCGTCGAACCCGATGGCGCCGATATCGACGATTGGAGAAGAGACCACGAGGCGGGGCCGCGGCTCCCCGGCGGACCCGTCCCCCACCATCGGCGGCGGCGGTCTCGTCGCGTCGCCCACCCGCGATCGACATGCCATCGCGGCGACTGACGCCGCCATCACCCCTGCCGCGAGCATCGTAACCCGCGGGCGCGAGCGTGCCGTCGCCGCGCTCAGATCAGGCTCCGTGCTACCGGCAATAGGGAGGGACAGCGAGCTGGCCGCGGATCCCCGCGATGGTCGAGCTCCAATTTCCATTGGGGTTGTATTGCGCGATGGCCGTGACGCCATCGGCGATGCGGGCGTTGATGTTCGCGGCGGAATCCCAGGCGGCGTCGTGGCCTGCCGACATGCCGTTCGCGCCGTAGCCGGTGTCCGCGAGGATCGGCTTGCCGGTGACCTGGAAGAGACCCGCCCAGGTCATGTTGTTGCCGGAACGGATCACGGCCGTCCCGGCGTTGGTGCCGCCGCCCGAGGTGTTGACGAACGTGAACAGGGACATGTCGAAGTTCGAATACCAGCTCTGGCCGTGGTCGCTGCCGTTGTTCGGCGCCACCCAGGGCGATGCGTCCACCGAGAAGCGGGCGTTCGGCAGATTTGTGCGGAGAGCGGCGACCAGCTCGCCCATGTACTGGCCAGCCTGCGCGGCGGTCCACGGCTGCGTCTGGTTCGTGATCGTGTACTGGTACCAGTCCGGCTCCATCTCGAAGATGATCGGCTTCGTCGTACCGTAGCAGTTGGCGTACCCCTGCGAGTAGCTCCGGTAGGCGTTCAAGATCTTCGTCCAATCCTGGCGGATGTACTGCGCGCCGTACTGGCAGAGATCGCCGCCGCTGCAGCCGCTCACGTTGCAGTCGCAAAGGCTGTGGTCGCGCTTGACGTTTCCGGCGGCAACGTAGGCGACCACGACGGGCACCTTGCCCTCCAGGGTGCCGCCCGTGTTCGCCTCGCTGCAGACCGACGAATGATCGAAGGACGCGCCCAGCATCCAGCCGGGCGTGAAGTAGTCGAGTTGCGCGATCAACGCCGAGCCCGCGCTGCGCGCCTTCGAATCGATGGTTCCGAAATGAAAACGGCAGCTCGAAAACGTCGCGCGCGCCTTGCTGAAGTCTGGCGCCGGTCCTCCCCCTCGTCCGCCCGTGCCGCCGCCGTCAGGTGTGCCGCCACCCGCGCCACCGGCGCCCGCGTCGGGGCCACTGCCGCCTTGCCCGCCGGCGCGGCCGCCGGCCCCGCTGGCGCCGCCACCGCCGCCGCGGCCACCGGCGCCGCCGACGCCACCGCGGCCGCCGCCGCCCTGCGTGCCGGCGCCGCCGTTACTGGCCCCGCCGGCGCCGCTGCCGCTGCTGTTGCCGCCCGCGCCGCTCGAGCCGCCGATCCCCGCGCCCGTACCGCCCGTGCCGGCACTGGCTGCCGTCCCGGCCGCTCCCCCGGTGGCGGGCGCGCTGCCGCCGCGCCCGCCGCCACTAGCGGCGCCGCCGCCACCGCCGCCTCCGCCGGTCGAGCCGGCGGATCCGCTCTGGGCCGGCATCTCGACACCGGGGGCGCACCCGGCGAAGGACACGAGCGCGCCCGCGATGGTGAGTCGAGATGCGAGGCGTACGAGCTGGGCGACGGCCGATGTCATGTCCACGCGCCTCGGTTCCGATGGTCATTATCTACGACAATTTCCTCTTCGTTCCGACAATACCGACGTGTTCAAAACCTGGCTCTTGGGACGAGGAGCGCGCTCCATTAGCCGAGATCTCGGCGGGCGGAGATGTGCGGTCGCCGCGTTGGCGTTTTGCCTTTCTCTCGGGCTCGGTTGCGGTGGAGCGGGCGACGGCAGCGCGCCGGGCACGGTCGGCTCGGCGGGAACGACGGGCACGGGAGGCGCGACCAGCTCGGGAGGAACGACCGGCGCCGCGGGAACGGTCGGCGCCGCAGGAACGACGGGCGCGGCAGGAACGACGGGCGCGGCAGGAACAACCGGCTCGGGAGGCACGGGGCCAGGCGGCACGACCGGAGCCGGCGGAGCCGGCGGCGGCGGCGGCGGTGGCGGTGGATCGATCGGCGGTCGGGGCGGAACAGCTGGTCAGGCTGGCGGGCGAGGAGGATCCACGGCCGGGGCGGGCCGCGGCGGCTCGGGCACGGCGGGCACCGGAAGCGGTGGATCGGGCGCCGGCGGGTCGACCGGAGGCGCGGGCGGTGGCGCGACGATGTCTCCTGGTTGCGGCAAGACGCCCGCGCTCAAGAACAGTCCGTCCGCAACGGCGTTCACGTACAACGCGATCACGAGCGGCGGCGTGACCCGGCAATACATCCTGCGGTGGCCGGACAACTACGACAGGAGCCGTCCCTACCGGCTGATCATCGGCCTCCACGGCGCAACCGGTAGCGGGCGCGACGTCGCGCGGGCGCCAGCGTACTTCGGGCTCTTCGATCTCTCACAGGGCAGCACGATCTTCATCGCGCCCGATGCCGTCGACGGTCTCTGGAGCGCCGCGCGCGATACCACCTTCGTCAGCGACATCCTCAAGCAGGTCGAGGCCGATCTCTGTATCGATCTCACGCGGGTCGAGCTCGAAGGGTTCAGTCAGGGCGCCGCGATGTCGTGGACGCTCGCGTGCTCATTGCCGGGCACGTTCCGCGCCGCCGTCGGCCATTCGGGTGGCGGCGTCGCGAATCCGACGATGTGCCAGCCGATCGCGTACATGGGCTCGCTCGGTCTTCAGGAAGGAAACGGACAGAACACCCAGACCGACCAGTTCGCCAGGTTCAACGGGTGCACGATCACGACGCTGCCCCGAGCGCCCACGGGCGGACACGTGTGCACTGATTACACAAGCTGCCCGGCCGGAAAGCCGGTCCGCTGGTGCTCGTACGACGGCGGCCATACCCCGTCGCCAACGGATGCGGGAAAGAGCACGTCGTGGATGCCTTCGGAGGTGTGGCCCTTCCTGAGCCAGTTCTGAGTCGCGGACCGCCCCGCTGCCGGATCAGCTCACTGAGTGCGCCATTTCTTCCAGGCCTCGGTGGCGTAGCAGGAGAACACGCCCCGGCCGGAATCATCGGACTTGGGAACGCAGATGCAAAAGCCGGCCGTGGCGACGCCGTGTTCGTCGCGAAAGGCGAGCTTCTTTGCCGAGCCGCACGGGCGGCAGACCGGCAAGCTACATGCGCCGCCGTGGGCGGGCAGCTTGCGACCCGACGGATCGGTCGGATCGGCAGGGCATGCCACGGCGCCGGCTGTCGAGTAGCAGTCGTCGCCCAGTGGCCCCACGGTGCCGCCCGGAGGCGGCGTGCTGCGGATAGCTGCGGTTGGCGTCGGGCTCGCCGGGGCGGTCGCCGACGGCGCGGGGCCGAGGCGCTCGCAGGCCAGGGGGGCCGTGATCGCGATGGTCACGAGAACACCGAGGGCAAGGTGCTTCACGTGCCACATCGTACACGCCACTGTGCGCTCCGGTCGGCAAGACCGGCGTCGGAAAAGAACTTTCGAGAAACAAAGATCCTCCCGCCGGGCCAATGAGATGTCAGCAACCCGCGTGAGCCACCGATGAAACCTGGATGCCCCTTGCCGTCACGTGTCCTGGCGTTCGCCCTTGCCTTGGTCGCAGGCGCCTGTATGCCGGATGACGGCCCGTATGGCGGCCCGGGCATCGGCGGCCACACGGCGACGGCAGGTGCAGGAGGCGGCGCCGCGGGTTCCGCTGGTGGGAACGTCGGCTCCGGCGGATCCGGCGGCAGCGGGACCGGCTTGGCCGGCGCGAGCGGGTCTGCGGGAACGGCGGGTTCAGCCGGAATCGCGGGCTCAGCGGGAATGGCAGGGTCCGGGGGCACGACGGGACGCGGCGGCGAAACAGGATCAGCAGGCGCGGGTATGGCAGGCGCGCAAGGCGTGGCGGGAGCCTCGGGCTCGACGGGAGCGGGGGGCGCCGGCCAGGCCGGGCGAGGGGGATCCGGGGCGGGTGGCGCTGTTTCAGGCAGAGGGGGTGGCCCGGGGGTCGCGGGCATGGGGGGCAGCGGAGGTGCGAGCGGCGCAGGCGGCGCGGCCGGCAGCGGCGCGGCCGGCAGCGGCGG
>Ga0111538_10013679_pt1 | contig 10703 bp, 6 predicted proteins | sample SoiMethybrSBSTD1_FD_79669 | JGI IMG/M metagenome (GOLD analysis project Ga0111538, IMG submission 79669) | Bulk soil microbial communities from a Populus tree surrounding site in Tennessee, USA - Soil MetaG P. TD hybrid SBSTD1 (version 2)... | ecosystem: Environmental > Terrestrial > Soil > Tree... | reverse complement strand
TAGCTTCCCGAACGGGAAGGATCATACGATTAAAAGGAGGAAAATTAATCAGTGATACTGGGGATTCTCAGTTGCATGGGGCAGGATACAAGTTGCAGGCTGATTAATTCAAAGCGACAAGTACCCGGAAAAATTATAAAACGAAAAAGTGAATAATCCCCAAACGAATCTGAGCATCTGGCCAATAGAAGACGACACCCATGCAACCTGCAACTTGCAACCTGCAACCTGCAGCGTGAAACTGTAACTTAAATGGACACTATCATCAAAGTAAAAAAAAGCAAAGGATTAAACATCAGGTGGACGCTCCTGATGGCCTGGCGAGATAGTCGCCGGAATAGATCCCGCTTATTACTATTCGTGTCCTCCATCATACTTGGAATTGCTGCTCTCGTAGCCATTTACTCACTAAGTAACGTTCTTCAAAAGGAAATCGACAAACAGGCAGCAAGCCTGCTGGGAGCGGATCTTGAACTTTCAGGTAGTAAGCCGCTAAAATCAGCATTGGGAAAAATGGTTGATACCCTGGGCGACAGGCGATCAGAACAGAGAAGTTTTTCTTCGATGATTTATTTTCCAAAAACTGGCGGAACAAGATTAACGGAAGTAAAAGCTTTGGGAGGCGAATATCCTTACTATGGAGCTCTTGAAACCATTCCTGCCTCTGCAGGAAAATCGTTTCGTAAAATTCAGGGAGCCCTGGTTGATCAAACGCTCTTGCTTCAATTTAACGTTAAGCCCGGTGATTCTATCAAGGTTGGAAATTTGTCCTTTGTGATTGCAGGAAGTTTATTAAGCGCGCCGGGACAAACAGGGTTCTCCGCATCAATTGCTCCTCTTGTATATATTCCTTTACAATACTTGCCTCAAACCGGGCTGGAACAGAAAGGAAGCAGAATTAACTACAAGATTTTTTATAAGTATGACAGGCCGATTAACCTGGATGAGGTGGTGAAAAAAATTGAGCCAAGACTGGATGCTGCAGGTGTCAACTATGATACAGTCAGTACACAAAAAGAAGATACTGCCCGATCATTCAGCGACGTAACAAGATTTCTTTCGCTTATTGGATTTATTGCATTGTTGTTGGGCTGTATTGGCGTGGCAAGTGCCATTCATATTTACGTGCGTGAAAAAATAAACACCATTGCAGTTCTGCGTTGCCTCGGTACCAAGGCATCGCAGGCGTTCATGATTTACCTGATACAGATTGCAGGCATAGGATTGATTGGTTCAATCATAGGCGCTGCCTTAGGTAGCATTGTTCAACAATTTCTACCGGTGGTCTTAAAAGATTTCTTACCCATTAAAGTAGAGGCGGCCATTTCCTGGCCGGCAATCATGCAAGGAATTGTGTTGGGGCTCATCATTTCAATTTTGTTTGCGTTGTTGCCGCTGGTTTCTATTCGGAAGATATCTCCGTTGAATTCTCTTCGCATCTCATTTGAACATACGCTGATTAAAGATTGGATCAAATGGGTGATCTATGGTTTGATGATTGCATTTGTTTTGATCTTTACAAGGCTTCAATTAAGAGTTTGGACAAGAGCTGTGGCTTTTACTATAGGTATCGTGATTGCGTTCCTTGTTTTAATTGGTATCGCGTCTCTTTTAACCTGGATGGTTCGCAGATTCTTTCCAGCATCCTGGAGCTATGTTTGGCGACAAGGACTCGCCAATCTTTATCGTCCAAATAATCAAACCCGCATATTGATTGTTTCAATTGGTTTGGGAACTGCCTTGATCTGCACATTATTTTTTGTACAGTCAATACTTCTCAATCGCGTTACGCTTTCCGCAAGCGGCAATCAATCCAACATGGTATTGTTCGATATTCAATCCGGGCAGCGGCAACAGGTAATGGATCTTGCCAGGCGATACCAACTACCCGTCAGTGGCACCGTACCTATCGTGAGCATGAGATTGGAATCTGTAAATAAAAAAACGGCAGATGATGTTCGCAAGGATACCACTCTTAAGATGCATTTATGGATATTCAACCGAGAGTATCGTGTGACTTATCGTGATTCTGGTATTTCATCTGAAAGAGTGGTTGAAGGAAAAATCAGCGGGAAGGTTCAATCTGGCAGCGCCATACCTATCTCTATTGAGAGTCGTTACGCAAAAAATAATGGAATTAAATTAGGTGACACTTTAGTATGGAATGTACAAGGGGCTTTGATCAGCACTACTGTTGGAAGTTTGCGCGAAGTAGATTGGAATCGTGTGCAAACGAATTTCCTGGTTGTGTTTCCGCCGGGCGTATTAGAAGAAGCGCCGCAATTTCATGTGCTGATGACGAGAGTTTCCTCTGCGGAGCAATCGGCTAAATTCCAGCAGGCATTGGTTGTTCAGTTTCCAAATGTTTCCATTATTGACTTGAATTTGATCCTGAGCGTGCTGGATGATATCCTGGATAAGATTGGATTTGTGATCCAGTTCATGGCAATATTCAGTATGATCACCGGACTGATTGTATTGGTGGCTTCGGTACTGATTAGTAAGTTTCAGAGAATACAGGAAAGTGTGTTGTTAAGAACGCTAGGCAGTAGCAGGCGACAAATCTTTGCCATCACGGCCCTTGAATATTTTTTCCTTGGTGCACTCGCTGCATTTACAGGCATTGTCCTTTCCCTGGTCGGCAGTTGGCTGCTTGCTCATTATATCTTCGACACCGTTTTCACTCCTCAATGGCTTCCCGCCGTTATCATTTTTATTTTAGTTTGCGGACTAACCATTTTTATCGGAGTTATAAATAGTCGTTTTGTTGTGACTAAACCGCCGCTTGAGATTTTGAGACAAGAAGTTTAAATGCCAATTCTCTCATTCACGCGCAGCTTTCTTGCGTTCTGCTTCAATTTTTTTCCGTTCCGCTTCCATGGCAAAGCCGATTTCATATCCAAAGCCGAGTCCATAAAGATTAAAATGTCTCGACTCGCCACCGAAATTCGTCCATACAACCTGAGGAGTAAATTCGATGGCAAGCCTATTGGTCACAAATACGTCGAGAACGAGGCCACCCTTGACTGCAAACGAAGTTTCATGCTCATTAATGTCTCCGAATTTGAAGCCTTCCCTGGCAACACCTCCCTGCAATTGTAATGCGCCCGAGAAAATATTTTTGGTAAAACGAATTTCTGGACCTGCCGTTAAGGTCCCCAAATTGAATTTGAACTCTTCATCGGACGCAAAAATAAAAATGCCACCGACACCTATTCCTACCTGGGTCCGCACAGATCCGCAAGGATTGAAAACCGAATCATTTACATTATATCCATCCCCGAAATAATGTGAATAGTTAACTGCGCCACCAATGTAATTTAGTTTACCAAAACCTTCCTCTTCCCTCTTGGCGAATGCCACACTGCCCGACAAGACAGATTTTGGAGCGGGGCAAGAGGAAGTTTCTAAGCCCTTGCCATAGGTACCTGTCAAATCATAATCGTTGGTTTTTGCATTCCACTTATAATCCCTCATCTTAAAATCAAGGCCTAGTTCCTTTTTCGATCCTGATTCCTGGTTTCCCAATTTGTCATATCTGCTAGTCTCTAGCAGAAGAAGTGTATCTCCATTTCCAGGTTTATACCGAGTTTGCGAGATTCTACTTATTGTAACACCATCATTCCAATAACTTGTATCAGTGAAACTCTGTGTGTTCGTTTCTCGGTTACTCGTGAATTTCGTGGTTCCAATCTTGATCTCAAAGGGCTTCCCATCAATTATCTTAACCAGATATTTAACTGTTATTGTTGTTCCATCGGGATAAGTGGTGGTTACGTCGTGATACTCGCTTTTGTCACCATGACGTGATTCAGTCACTGTGGGCTGTTGATTAGTTCCCTGTCCAAAAGCAGTCAAAACAACAAGGTTAGTCAAGTAGAGCAGAGTGACAGCAATTAAAGACTTCTTTGTCCAGACATGAAGGGTGTTACACATAACAAAAGGTTTGGGTGATTAGGCTTCCTAAATTTCAACCCCATAATTGCGTGAATCAATCAACCTTTTGTATGAATTTTTGAGAAGGGTAGCGTGCGACTATCAAATCCATTTATTACCAGTCGCTTTTTTAGCTGCCTCTATTTTGTTACTGACCTGTAGCTTTTCGTAAATGTTATAAATGTGGGATTTCACTGTGGCCATGCTGATAAAGAGTTTCGTTGCAATGTCCGCATAACTACTTCCATCAATTATGTATTTCAGAATTTCTCGTTCCCTGTTTGATAATGGATTTCCTGGCACGGATTGGCTGCGTTCGTAATGTTGCTGCAAATACTGAAGCGCTTTGATGGCTACCGATGGGCTCAAATAAGATCCACCGTTTGCAACGTCCCGGATACATTCAATCATTTTCTCTTTTCTTTCATCCTTCACCAAATAACCAACAGCACCTGCTTTAATAGCACTGAGCACTTTATCCTCCTGCTCAAAAACGGTGAGCATGATGATCTTAATGTTGGGATTAATAAGTTTGACTTGTGCAGTGGCTTCTATGCCATCTAATTCATCCATTTCTATGTCCATCAAGATGACTTCCGGATGATCAACGGCAGGATTTGTTCGGAGGAACCGCAGCATCCCTTTGGCCGACGAGGCCTCGAATAAAATATGAAATTCGTCCTTGAGCCGTTCAATGATATTCTGGCGCAAGAAATCGTTGTCATCAGTTATAGCGAGTGTTATCATGTGCTTACGGCATCAAATATAGGATTACAACTTACCGGAGGGTTTAAGGAAAAAGGTTGATTCAGGAATAAGGGATTTTTACGGAAATGATGGTGCCTTTATTCAATTCACTGGTGACAGTAAAATTTGAATTCATTTCCTGCGCTCTTTTTTGCATGTTCTTCAGACCATAACCTTCGTTTACCTGATCCGGCTTGAATCCCTTTCCGTTATCAGTCACAGTCAACCGAAGGTCAGCATCTGAATGCTCGATCCTCACGATGACCATCGATGCCTCGCTATACTTTTCTGCATTATTCAAAGCCTCCTGTATTATACGATAAATATTAAGTGCCTTGATCGGATTGATACCAGGTGGACGGTTGTTGCCTTTGTGCCAGTCAACTTCAATGGATTGACTAGAATCCTTATGCAATCTGGCTAATTGTCTAATCTTGTTTTCAAGATCTTCAGGCGCCACCTCTTTACTATTCAATGCCCATATGGTTTCTCTCAGTTCGCGCATTGTGCCTCTCGCAAAGTCGGTTAGCTTATTCGCCTCCTGTTCGTCAGAAAGAGCCTCGTGATCATCTTCAATTTTGTTGATCAGATAAGTCAACTGTGAGCCAACATTGTCGTGAAGTTCCCGGGCGATTCGCTCCCTTTCCAATTGCAGTTGGTATTTGGCTTCGAGATTTCTCAATCTTTTTTTATATCTGGCCCTCGAAATGTAGTGTCCTCCCGAATAGAAAATAGCCAATAAGAAAAATGCAAGAAGCAGAATGAACCACGGCTGCCTCCACATTGGGGGAAGGACTTGAAACTTCAGCAGTTCCACATCGGGAGAAGTATAGCCGTCAGCATTGACTGTGCGAGCCATCAAGCGATAATTACCAGACGGAATTTTTTGATAAATGGCTTCCATCGAATTGTCCAGCAATTTCCAATCCTCATCAAAGGGTTCCAGCTTATATAATATGTCAGAATGAAAGTTGAATTGCTTTAAAGGATCAACAAATCGAAAGGAAACCTTTCTGCTCCTGGAGGAGATTGTCAATTTTTCTTGAACCAAATTAATATTGCTACTATCTAACAAAACGGCTGACAACTCAGGATTGTCAACAGTTGTATCCAGTTTAATCTTCCCCATATCTACCATCAGCAATGCGTTTGTTAAACCGATAAACAGCTCGTCGGTGGTTTGATCGTAAACGGCACGATTGATAGCGTCTTTTGGATTTATCAAGACCGGGTGCGAGCGAATAGGCCGAAGCCGATCACCTTCTAAGAGGTGCAGGAATTTGTCGCTTAATACAAAAAGTCGTTTCCTTTTGTCGCGGAAAATGCAAACCGCCCTATTGCCAATGAATCCGTTCCTGAAAGAAAATGTTTTGACGATTCCATTTGCATCGTACCGATTCAGTCCGGCAAATGTGCCAATCCACAACAAGTGATCTTTTTCTTCAAATATTGAATGAACGGTGTTGGAAAGCAGTCCTTCATCCTTTGAGATCTTTTGTACATGATTAAGACTGTCAATTAACACAACACCCGTGCTGAATGTTAAGCCTGCAATGGCATTGCTGAGAGGGACCAAGGCTTCTACAATTCCGGATTCGAATTCGATGGTATCTGCAGGTCGTCCTTCAGCATCTAATACCATGATGCCGTCCCCATAAGTTGACGCATACATTTTGTTATGCATAAAAGTGAATCCCGACGTGCCTTGATTTGCGGAGTGCAGATAGCTGAATTTGTTCCGCTCATTCAGGTTGCGCCATGCAAATTCACTTGGCAACCGATAGAAATCCACAAGACTGCCTAGAAAAATAGTTCCGTTGGGTGCGCGATAAATCGAAGTAAAGTTTCCCCGATCCAATTTGTAGTATGCGGTGAGTTTGTGATCAGTCAGATTATATTCATAACTCTGTTGAGTGGAGGTGAGATAGATTTTCTGGTCACAGGGGAAAATAGATGTTACCTTACCGTCGAGGTCAATACTCTTCAGGTAAGGTTCTTTCCAGAGTTTTATTCCCGCACCGAAAGTGCAAATGTAAACGTTGCCTTTGCGGTCTCTGCCGATGTTGTTGATATAGTCACTGCCTAAGCCATTCGCTGAGCCGAAAAAAAACTCCTGGCCTTGCTGATCGATATAGATAAGACCGTGTGTTGTTCCTATCAATACTTTTTCATTATCAATGTCGTAATCTTTTATTTCAATTGAAGGCAGCCTCAATCTTACATGAAGGTTTTTTTTGAGGCAGAGGCGATTTTCCCGCACCTGCAAAAGAACCAATCCATCCTTTTTATTAAGCAGGAAATCCTTTGCAGAGACCCATGGCTTTATGAGTTCGTCTTCACTATTCCATTCGTTCTGCTTTTCGAGTGAATAATTATCATTAGACCTTGTTAGAACGTAGTCTCCAGTTTTGTTTGCAGTGAGGAATTTATTTTCTGTGATAGGAGCAATGTAATTTATTTTATAAGGCACAATGGAAGGGGAGGAAGATTCGTCTGGAAAATAATAGAGATCCGATTCTCTGGTGACTACCAGGAAACTATTGTTGCTATTGAAGTGAATTTGTGATATGGACTTGGGGTAACCATTATTTTTAAAAGGAGTCGATATGATTCCTTTCCCATCGAATTTGCATATACCACCCGCGTAGGTTCCTATCCATACTTGTCCGCGGTTATCCTCAGCAAAGCAGATAACAAAATTGTCGGGCAAGCCATTGTCTTTATTGAACAATTGGAATGTCCTGCCATCATATCTGCAGGCGCCCTTATCTGTAGCAATCCAAAGAAAACCCTTACTATCCTCGAAAACAAGATTGACATAATCGCTCGGTAATCCTTCTGCAGTTGTGAGTTGTTCAAAAGAAAACTTCTGAGCGTTCGTTGCTTCGATCAGGAACAAACAAAATATTGAGGTATAGAGTTTAAGGGAGCGCACTGTGTAAAGTCCATATTAATTTAAACAATTATTCTTTCTGTCTGTACAGCCTGGTCATTGTAGCCGTGAAGGGGATAACCAGGATTGGGGATTTTTCCACTCTCTATTTCAAACGATTTTTGAGACTCGGATAGACACTATTTGACCTTATTGGTTTCCCGGGAGGCTCTTAATTTACCTTTCGTCACTAGGAAACGGCGTAATTAAATCAATCGCCGGGCTAGTTTTCTGGGGTTACTGAACCGTTCGTCAAAAAAAATTTTTTTCCGGAACCAGAACGACGCTACATTTGCTAACGGTGTTAGGTAATTCAAGTATATGGGAATAAAAGAGCGTCGACAAAGAGAGAAAGAAGGAGTAAGGTCAATCATTCTTACTGCTGCATGGAAACTGGTGAAGGAGGAAGGGTGGCAATCGCTCTCCATAAGAAAGATTGCTGACGCTATTGAATACAGTATACCGGTTATCTACGACCATTTTGAAAACAAAGAGGCCATCTTGTATGAGTTCGGTGAAGAGGGCTTTAACATCTTGACGCAAAAAATTCAAAAGGCTCGAGATCAGCATGACGATGCCGCGTCCCAACTAAGGGCGATCTCTGAGGCCTACTGGAATTTTGCGTTAAGTAATCCCGAGCATTACCAGTTGATGTACGGAGTTGGAATGGCGAGTTGCGATGAATGTGTGCATCAAAAGGTAAAATTCCGGGGTTTGGTTACAGAGCCAATTACCCGACTGATCTCTCAGGGCAAGCAAACCGACACTAATGTTTGCCTGAAATATCATACGTTCTGGTCTATCCTTCATGGATTGATTTCCATTAGGATGATGAGAAGTTCGGATGCCTCTGATCAATTGAACAGCATCGTAGTACAAGATGCCGTTGAGGGATTTATAAAAAATCTCGCCTGATTGCCCTGCCATAGACATTTAATCATGTTCTCCTTTGAATGCTTAAAGAATTAGGCGGGAATTGTCCTGCATCCCGGGTTGATGTCGTCATTATTAAGTTAGGAAGTGACGACGCCTTTTGGGAGACGCGATATTACTGTTCCCGACTGATGATTGTTCAGATTAAGTAACCAGGAAGTGATCACTTCCTAAACAACACCATTATGCGAAACCTATTACAACCCTATCGGGCATTATTTAATCTCTCCCTTCTTTTGGGAAGCATGGCGCTTGTAGCATATGCCTGCAATTCCACTTCGGGTAATGTGGTAGCGGAAGTACCAGCCCAGGCACTTCCGGTTATTACCATTCAAAATGCACCCGCCACCACCTACCAGGATTATTCTGCTTCGTTGGAAGGGAAAAAAGATATCGAAATAAGACCAAGAGTAGACGGATATCTCCAAAAAATCTATGTTGACGAAGGCGCCTATGTGAGAGAAGGACAGTTATTATTTAAGATTGATGACAGAATTTACAGGGATCAATTAAACAATGCGAAAGCTGGTGTGGCGTCAGCAAAGGCAAACCTTGCAAGCGCGCAGATAAATGTTTCCCGACTCACTCCGTTGGTTCAAAATAACGTGGTGTCAGAGGTGCAACTGAAAACCGCGCAGGCTGCCTATGATGCGGCATTGGCAAACGTTAGCCAGGCTGAATCAATGGTGGCAAATGCCCAGACCAATATTGGTTACACAGTGATCAAAGCGCCGGTTAGTGGATATATCGGAAGAATCCCCTTCAAGACAGGAAGTGCGGTTGGTGTTAACACAAGTGAAGCGTTAACCATGCTATCGGAAATCAGGGAGATATATGCCTACTTTTCTTTGAGTGAAAATGATTTTCTTCAATTCAAGAATGAATTTCCGGGGAATACTATCGAGGAAAAAATAAAACAGTTTCCTCCTGTTGAATTAATTCTTGCCGACAATTCTGTTTATTCAAAGAAAGGAAGAGTTCAAACCATTTCTGGACAATTCAACAACAGTACCGGTTCAATAACGTTGAGAGCGGGATTCGAAAATGAAGGCGGATTGCTTCGTTCAGGAAATACAGGGAAGATTCGGATTCCTAAAAATCTAACATCTGCACTGATAGTGCCGCAGGAAGCCACCTTCGAATTACAAAACAAAGTTTTTGTTTTCCTGGTTTCAGACAGCAATACTGTTTCGAGTTCGCCCATTAACATTGTTGGCTCTTCTGGAAATTTTTATCTAATTGATAAAGGTTTGAAATCAGGAGACAAAATTGTTTTCTCCGGTCTTGACCGGCTTAGAGAGGGCGCTCACATTCGTCCGGAACCTATTTCCATGGACAGTCTATTAAAATCAAAACCACTCTAGGAAAATTCACGATACCATTTTTTCGAGTAAAAAAATTCAGACCGCATGCTTAAGCGATTTATCGAGAGACCGGTCCTATCCACCGTTGTCTCCATTATCATAACTCTTCTGGGATTATTATCCCTCTATACTTTACCAATCACACTATTCCCTGACATAGCGCCACCAACTGTGCAGGTTACTGCCAGTTACCCTGGCGCCAATGCTGAGGTAGTAGCAAGGGCAGTAGCAACACCATTAGAAGAAGCTATTAACGGAGTGGAGAACATGACTTACATGACCTCTACTTCAAGCAATGATGGTTTCATGGCCATCAATGTTTTCTTTAAGGTTGGGACCAATCCTGATCTGGCAGCTGTTAATGTGCAGAGTCGTGTTTCAAAGGCCATCAACCAGATGCCACTTGAAGTCATTCAATCTGGAGTATCAACGCAAAAACAACAGAACAGTATGATCATGGTTCCGTTGATTTATAGTGTTGACGATACCTATGATGAAACGTTTCTGCAAAACTTTGCCAAAATCAATATTATTCCTGAGTTGCAGCGTGTACCAGGGGTAGGGCAGGCAATGGTGTTTGGGTCGAGAGATTATTCCATGCGCATCTGGTTGAAACCTGAACGACTAACAGCAAATAATCTATCGGTACAAGATGTGTTGAGTGCGATACAGGAACAAAACCTGGAAGCTGCGCCCGGAAGATTTGGAGAAAGCAGTACAGCTTCATTCGAATACATTCTTAAATACAAAGGGAAACTATCGAAGGACGAAGACTACGAGAATATCATATT
>Ga0111538_10013677_pt1 | contig 10704 bp, 12 predicted proteins | sample SoiMethybrSBSTD1_FD_79669 | JGI IMG/M metagenome (GOLD analysis project Ga0111538, IMG submission 79669) | Bulk soil microbial communities from a Populus tree surrounding site in Tennessee, USA - Soil MetaG P. TD hybrid SBSTD1 (version 2)... | ecosystem: Environmental > Terrestrial > Soil >... | reverse complement strand
CAGCGATCCCAGTGCTCGGCGAGCAGCGCCTCGGCGCGCCTGGCTCCGCCCGCGTCGCCGCGTGCGGCGGCCATGCCGTTCCCGCCGGGTTCGACCCCAGGGCCGGCGAGGAGCACTGCAAGGAGCTCGACGAGGCGATCCAGCGCTGGCGGGACGAGTTCCTCGCCAGGGCCGCGCCGTGGTTCGCGGACCTGTTCAGGAGCGGCTATCCGGCCACCGTCGTCTATCCCTTCGGGGGCGGCGACCTCCTGACGCTCCTCGGCGAAGCTGTTCCACTCCCCGCAGTCCGGGCAGCGACCCAGCCACTTGGAGCTCTCGAAGCCGCAGGCCTGGCAGGCGAAGAAGACCCTGGCTTTCGTCAGGCGGGCCCTCCGCGCCACTCGAGGTTCTCGAAGCGCGTGAACTCCTTGATGAACGCGAGCTTGCGCGAGCCGGTCGGGCCGTTGCGCTGCTTGCCGATGATGATCTCCGCGATGCCGCGGTTCTCGTCCGACGGCTTGTACTCCTCCTCGCGGTAGATGAACATCACGATGTCCGCGTCCTGCTCGATCGCGCCCGATTCGCGGAGGTCCGAGAGCTGGGGCCGCCTGTCGGTGCGCGCTTCCGGCGCGCGCGACAGCTGCGACAGCGCGATCACCGGGCAGCCGAGCTCCTTGGCGAGCCCCTTCATCGAGCGGCTGATCGCCGACAGCTCCTGCTGGCGGTTCTCGCTGCGGCCGGCCGACGTCACCAGCTGCAGGTAGTCGACGATGATCAGCGCGAGGCCGTGCTCGGCCTTGAGGCGCCGGCACTTGGCGCGCATCTCGAGCGGCGAGATCGTGGCCGAGTCGTCGATGAACAGCCGCGACTGCGAGAGGTCGTTGTAGGACTTGGCGAGCCGCGCCCAGTCCTTCTCGTTGAGCTTGCCGGTGCGCAGGCGGTGCGCGTCGATGCGCGCGTCGGCGCAGAGCAGGCGCAGCGCGAGCTGCTCCTTCGACATCTCGAGCGAGAACAGGCCCACCGTCTCGCCGATGCGCATCGACACGTGCTGGGCGATGTTGAGGCAGAACGAGGTCTTGCCCATCGCGGGGCGCGCGGCCACGATCACGAGGTCGCCCTTCTGCAGCCCGCTCGTCATCTCGTCGATGTCGACGAAGCCGGTGGCGAGCCCGGTGACCACGTCCTTCGACTGCGAGAGCTGGTCGATCGTCCGGAAGCTCTCCTTCACGATCTCGCGCATCGAGGCGAAGCCGGCGCGGATGCGCTTCTCAGCGATGCCGAAGATCGACTGTTCGGCCTGGTCGAGCAGGGCCGCGGCCTCGTCCTCGCCCTCGAAGCACGACTGCACGATCCGGTTGCCGGCGTGGATCAGGTTCCGGAGGACGGCCTTCTCCTTGATGATCCGGCTCCAGTGCTCGACGCTGGTGATGCGCGGGACGCCGTCGACGAGCGCGGCCAGGTAGGCGGCGCCGCCCACCGCCTCGAGCGCCGACTCGCGCACGAGCTCGTCCTTGAGCGTCACCAGGTCGATCGGCTGGCTGCGCTCGGCGAGCGCGGCCATCGCGTCGAAGATGCGGCGGTGCGCGTCGCGGTAGAAGTCCTCCTTGGTCAGGAGCTCCGCGGCGGAGTTGAAGGCCTGGTTGTCGACCAGCACCGCCCCGAGCACGGTGCGCTCGGCCTCGTGGTTGTGCGGGAGCGTGCGCTCCCTCGGAGGGGCCTCGGTGGTCAAGGGTCCGACGATATCAGACGAGTGGGGCGAAACGGGACCGGAAAAACAACGACACGGACGCCTGGAAACGGACTGCTGAGCTCGCGCCTTCGCGCTCGGCGGGCGAAGGCGCGAGAGCTATCCTTCCTTGGTCACCAGCAGCTTGAGCGTCGCTGTGACCTCGGGGTGGAGCTTGATCTTGAGCTCGTGTTCGCCGAGATGCTTGATCGGCTCGTCGAGCTGGATCTTGCGCTTGTCGATCTCGATGCCCTTCGCCTTCAGGAACTCCGCGACGTCGCCCGAGGTCACCGACCCGTAGAGCACGTCGTTCTCGCCCACCTTGCGCGGGGCGATGAAGCGGAGAGTGGCGACGCGGGCGGCGAGTTGCTCGAACTCCGACTTCTCCTTGGCGAGGCGCGCCTGATGCGCCTTGCGCTCCTTCTCGATCATCGCCTTGTTCGCGGCGGTGACCGGCATGCCCAGGCCCCTCGGCAGCAGGAAGTTCCGCGCGAAGCCGTCCTTGACCTTCACGATCTCGCCGCGGCGGCCCAGCTTTTCGACGTCGTCCCTCAGGATCAGTTCCATGACCTATCGTCCTCGAGCTTGAATCACGACACAGGTCCGGACCCCGGCCGCGCCTGCGGAGGCTCGGCAAAGCGCCGGAAATCGAAGAAATTGTCGAACAGCCCCAGCAGCGCCAGCATCTGCGGGGCCCACGGGTTGACGAGCACCAGCGTGAGCGCGAGCGCGCGCACGAGCGGCGGCGCGGCGAGACGGCGCGCGTAGAAGCTCACGACCGCGAGCCCCTGGAGCACGAAGAAGAAGCCCACCACCAGCAGCACGTTGTAGGCGGCGGGCTGCATCACCGGCAGCGCCACGGCGGCGCCGGACAGCACGAACGCGATCACCAGCGGGAGCGGGAAGCGCACGCGCTCGAACTCCCCGTCCTCGAGCCAGCCGGGATCGCGACGCAGCAGGTAGAGCCGCAGCATCGCGGCGTTCACGGCCACGAGCACGGCCGCCGCGATCACCCAGAACGCCGGGTAGACGACGCCGAGCGCGCCGTGGAGCGAGTCGACCTGCTCCTTGAACTCGGCGATCGCGTCGGCCGGCATGCCGGAAGCCGCGAGCTCCTTCAGCACGGCCTCCGAGCGCAGGCGGTCGATCGGCTCGAGCACGCGCTCGGCCATCGCGCCCGGCACGATCGCGAGCCCCGCCGCCACCTGCGCGACGAGCACGAAGAAGGCGAACGCGCAGCCGCGCAGCAGCCCGCGGCCGCGGGCGAGCGCCTCCGCGATCACGAGCCCAGGCAGCGCCATCGCGAGCAGGAAGACGGTCGCGGCGGCCGGGACGCTGGCTGCCGCGACGAGCGCCGCGGCGAGCGCCGCCGCCAGCCACGCGCTCGCGGAGCCGCCCTGCAGGCGCTGGACGACGAGCGGCAGCGCGCAGACCAGCGACAGCGGCACCAGGGCCGGCAGGAAGCCGCCCACCCCGAAGAGCAGCGCCGAGGCGAACCCCGCCCCGACGAGCCCGCCGAGACGCGGCTCGAGCCCGGCTCCGGTTCCGGCCGAAACGGGTCCCCGCTCCGCCATCACACGCCCTCGCTTCGCTTCCGGACGGTCTTCAGTCCGCGGCGTACGGGAGAAGTGCGATGTGGCGGGCCCGGTTGATCGCCTCGGTGAGCTTGCGCTGGTGCTCCGCGCAGGTCCCGAACATGCGCCGCGGCAGGATCTTGCCGCGCTCGGGCACGAACTGCGAGATCAGCTTGACGTCCTTGTAGTCGACGTAGTCGATCTTGTCCGCGCAGAACTTGCAAACCTTGCGGCGCCGGAAGAAGAAGCGCTTGCCGCCCTCCTTGCCTCCGTCGCGGCCGCCGCCGCCCGCACCGCGGCCGCCGCCACCACCGCCGCCGCCGCTGCCGCGCGGACGTCCGATTCCCCTGGGCTCGTCGCTCATCGCCTGGGAGCTCACTGCTGCACCTCCTGCTCGCGCGGCGGCTGTGCGCCCGGCCGCGACTTGCGCTTCTCCTCGGCCAGCGTGCGCTTCGCCTTGCGCCGCTCGGCCTTGCGCAGCTCCTCGTCCACGCGCACGGTCAGGAAGCGGAAGATGCCGTCCGTGACCTTCAGCCGGCGCTCGACCTCTTTCACGAGAGTGCCCGGAGCCGACGTTGCGATCAGCACGTAGTAGCCCTCGCGGTGCCGGCCCACCGTGTAGGCGAGGCGCTTCTTGCCCCACATCTCGCGCTTCTGGATCGTGCCGCCTTCCTTCTCGACGAAGCCCTGGACCTGCACGGCGAGGGCTTCCACCTCCGGCTCCCCGAGGTTGGGGTCGGCGATGAAAATGATCTCGTAGACTCGTTCGCTCAACGGTTGGTCCTCCTCCTGGACCGCCTGCCCCACCTGCGTGGCGCCGGCGAGCCCCTTTCGGGCCCGAGGGGCCCTACCGGGAGCAAGGGTTCCTGCCACAGGACGAAAGCCGTCCGGCTACAGGGAAGCGACAGTATACCTCAGGCGCTCCTGCCGTTGAAGCGGTTCATCGCCACGTCCGCGCCCTCTTCGATCAGGCTCAGGGCCGCGTCCGCCGCCAGGCCGATCACCTCGCGCAGGCGCTCGACCTCCTCCGGCTGGAAGTCGCCGAGCACGAAATCGGCCAGGTCCATGAAGCCTGACGAGGGCGCTTCGGAATCCCGCTCCGCTGCGCGCTCTGGTCGAGTGAGCTCCTGACCCACGCCGATCCGTATGCGCGCAAACGCGTCGGTCCCGAGCGAGGTGATGAGCGAGACGAGCCCATTGTGGCCGCCGTCGCTGCCCGCGGGCCGCACGCGCAGCCGGCCGAGCGGCAGGGCGACGTCGTCGACGATCACGACGAGGTCGGCGGGTGACGCGTTCGCCTCGGCCAGCAGCCGGGCGACCGGCCCGCCGCTCAGGTTCATGAAGCTCTGCGGCTTGACCAGCAGGGCCGGCTCGCCGGCGAGCGTCGTCTCGGCGAGCCAGGCGTCCTGCTCGACGCGGCCCGCCGCCCGCGCGCGGGCGGCGAGCTCGTCGATCGCCATGAAGCCGGCGTTGTGGCGGGTGCGCTCGTAGCGGGGGCCCGGGTTGCCGAGCCCCACCACGAGGCGCGTTTTACTTCTTCTCCTTCTTCTCGCCCTTCTCGGCCTTCTCGGGCTTGGCGTCCGCGGCCTCGCCCTCGGCCTTGTCGGTCTTGCCCTTCTTGATGACCTCGGGCTCGGCAGCGGCCGCGCCTTCCGCCACGGCGCCCTCCGCGGGAGCCGCTTCGGCGACGACCTCTTCGGCGCGCGGCATCACGACGTGAACGATCACGACGTCGGGCTCCATCAGCACGTCGACCTTGTCGGACACTTTGAGGTCCGACACGCGCAGGTGCTTGCCGAGCTCGAGGTGCGAGATGTCCACCACGATCTTCTCCGGGATGTCCCCGGGCAGGCACTCGATCTCGAGCTCGCGCGTGACGAAGTCGACGATGCCGCCCTGCAGCTTCACGCCGACGGGCGTGCCCTCGAGCTCGATGTGCACCTTGACCTCGAGCTTCTTGTCGAGCGCGACCTCGTAGAAGTCGGCGTGCAGCAGCTTGCCGCGCAGCGGCTCGCGCTGGAACTCCTTCAGGATCACCTTGCGGCGCTTGCCGGAGATGTCCAGGTCGAAGATGGTGTTCTCGCCGGCGGCGCTCTTCAGGATCGTGCCGATCTCGCCGGGCGAGACCTGGACGGCCTGGGCGGCCTTGCCCGTGGCGTACAGCACGCCCGGGATCATGCCGCGGCTGCGAAGCTTGCGGTTGGCGTTCTTTCCGGTATCCGTCCTGCTCTCGGCAGGCACGACGTATTCAGGCATTTGACGCTCCCACGGAACCAACAACTATATCTGAAATCTCAGACGAACAGGCTGGTGACCGACGTCTCCTCGTGTATGTTCTTGATCGCACGGGACAAAAGCCCTGCGACCCCGAGCACCACGATCCGCCCGTTCTTGAGCTTCTCGGGCGCGAGCGGAATCGAGTCGGTGGTGATGAGCTTGGCGAGCGCGCTCTTCTCGAGCCGCTCGATCGCGTGGCCGGACAGCACCGGGTGCGAGCAGGAGGCGAGAACCTCGCGCGCGCCGGCGGCTTTCAGCGCCTCGGCGACCTTGCTGAGCGTGCCCGCGGTGTCGACCATGTCGTCGACCACGAGCGCGGTCTTGCCCGTGACGTCGCCGATGACGTTGTGGACCTCCGCGACGTTCGGCTGGTCGCGGCGCTTGTCCACGATCGCGAGGCTGGCGTCGAGCCGCTTGGCGTACGCGCGCGCGCGCTCCACGCCGCCGGCGTCGGGCGAGACCACAACGAGGTCGGGCAGCTTCAGCTGCTGCACGTACTCGATGATCACCGCCGCCGCGAACAGGTGGTCGACCGGGATGTCGAAGAAGCCCTGGATCTGCGCGGCGTGCAGGTCCATCGTCAGCACGCGGTCGGCGCCGGCGGTCTGCAGCAGGTCGGCCACCAGCTTGGCCGAGATCGGCACGCGCGGCTTGTCCTTGCGGTCCTGGCGGCCGTAGCCGTAGTACGGGATCACGGCGGTGAGCCGCGCGGCGCTCGCGCGCTTGAACGCGTCGAGCATCAGCAGCATCTCCATCAAGTGCTCGTTGACCGGCGCGCAGGTCGGCTGCACCACGAACACGTCGGCCCCGCGCACGTTGTCGTGGATCTGGAACCAGACCTCGCCGTCGCTGAAGCGCGCGAGGTGCGCGCGCCCCAGCGGAACGCTCAGGTTCTGGGCGATCGCTTCGCCGAGCGCGGGATGGGCGCTTCCTGTGAAGACCTTCAGCTCTCGACGCATGAGCGGACGCTCGTGCCGCCTCTTCGGGGTGGCTGGGGCGGAAGGATTCGAACCTTCGGTCCGGGGTCCAAAGCCCCGCGCCTTACCACTTGGCCACGCCCCAACGCGGGGGGTTCTCTACCCCTGCGAGCCCTCCTTTGAGTCGGCCTCGCCAGAGGATTGATGAGCCGCCGGGCTCGCGCCGACGGCGACCTGCTGTTTGTAGACCCCGAGGATCTTCTCCTCGAGATACTGGCGCATCTGGTTGTTGAGCGGATGGGCGATGTCCTTGAACGTCCCGTCCTTCCGCTTCTTGCTCGGCATCGAGACGAACAGCCCCTTGGGGCCGTGGATCACTTTGAGGTCCGTCACGACGAAGCAGTGATCGAAGACGATCGACACGAACGCCTTCAGCTTCTCGTCGTCCACCGGGATGACCTTGACGTCGGTGATCTCCATGCTGACCCTTCCTCCTCACTGCCTGAGGCGGTTCCGCGAGCGTCCCCATGCGCCGCGGTATTGCTCGAGCGTCAGCGTCCGTGCGCCGAGGGCCCGGAAGCCCTCGGCGGCGAGCGCCGCGCGCGCCCGTTTCGCGGGACGCGCGTCCTCGAACAGCCCGAAGTAACTCGACCCGCTTCCCGAGAGAGACGCAAGGCACGCGCCCTCCCTCAGGAGAACGTCTCGAATTCGGCCCGTCTGCACACGCAGCTCGGGTGCTTCTTCGAGCGCCGCCTCCTCGAGGTCATTCTGCAGGAACCGGTACCCCCCCGGTCCCTCCAACTCCCTCGATACAAAGTAGTAAATGCTATTACTGTTCTCGCGGGTAGTCAATCGTCCGTCCACGCGGGCGAAGACGCGGGCCGTCGAGACGTGTATTCCTGGATCCACAAGGACAATGTGTCCGCGTATTTGGCGCCTGAGTGGATACACCTCGTCCCCACGGGCGAGGCCGAGCGCTGTGCCGCCGAGCAAAAAGTAGGGTACATCGGCGCCGAGCTTGACCGCGAGGCGATGCAGGCCGTCCGGTCCCAGGCCGAGCTTCCAGAGCCGGTCCAGCCCGAGGAGCACTGCAGCGGCGTTGCTGGAGCCGCCGCCGAGGCCGCCGCCGACGGGAATCCGCTTGTGGATGCGGATCTCGACTCCCTGGCCGATCCGGCCGTAGCTCCGGAGCAGCTGGGCGGCGCGCGCCGCGAGGTTGGACTCGTCGCGCGGCACGAGCGGGTGGTCGCAAACGACGCGGACGCCACGTCCTGATGGCAAAAGCACGATCTCGTCGGCCAGGTCGATCGTCTGGAACAGCGTGCGCAGCTCGTGATAGCCGTCCTCGCGCACCCCGAGCACCTCGAGCCCGAGGTTCACTTTGGCGAACGAACGGACGCGAACGGACTTCAAGCTATCGGCTCCTCAAGAGCGCTCCTGCGTGTGCGAGACAACGGCCAGGGCTGCTGCCTCCTTCTTTGAGACGAGGGGGCTCCGCCCCCTCGAGCACCCCCGGGTTGCCTATCAACCACTAGCGTCCACCCAGTAGTCTGCGCGCTTCGTCCGCGTCGATCGTGCGGCAGCCCGGGCAGCGCGGGGGCTCGAAGGCGGCTGCGGGAAGCTCGACATCCTGCTCGGCTTCGTCGACCTTCGCGTCGAGCCGGGTGCCGTCGAGCAGCTCCGCGCGCACGCGGCTCGGGAGCGCCTGGCCCCAGTCGGCCCGATACGTTCTCACGCTGTTCGGAGGGGCGCCCACGAGGACGTCCATGAGCTCCGCGGGCGCGAGTGCGATGCCGATGAGCGCTTCGAGCTCCTGCGGGCCGGCGGCGCTCTCGAGCATCGCGCGCTCGGCGGGAAGCACGGCGGTGAGCTTCCCCGCCGCCGTGACTGCGACGAGCCTCGCGCCCGAGGGTCCGGGGATCTCGATCCTCACGTTGTCGGGGCGCCGGAAGGCCACGAGCGCGCGCGAGCGCCCGCGCAGCTCGGCGCCGCGCACCGACACGCGCAGGCTGCCCGACCAGGAGTGCGCGGCCCGGGCTTTCTCGGCGACGCCCGGGGCCGGCGGCCGCACCGTCGCGCAGGCGGCGGCGGTCAGCAGCAGCGCGGCGGCGAGCTCAGGGCGTGGGCGGCGGGGTCCTCTGCTGCTGGGCTTGAAGCGCCCCCTGAGCCTCACGGATCTTCGCCTCCACGCGGGGTCGGTCGAGCTCACCCTCGTCGTCCTCGCCCTTGATCGCCTGCTGCCAGTAGCCGAGCGCTTCGGCCACGCGGCCGCGCTTGGCGACGATGTCGCCCAGATGGTCGAGGATGACCGCATTGCCCGCATCGCGCTCGAGCGCGCGGCGGACGGCCTCCTCGGCCGCGTCCAGCCGGTTCAGGCGATAGAGCGCCCAGCCGAGGCTGTCCTGGTAGGCCGCGCTCTGCGGCTCGATCGCGACCGCCTTCTGGATGAGCGAGTAGGCCTCTTCCACGCGGACGTTGCGGTCGGCGTTCATGTAGCCCAGGTAGTTCAGCACCGGCGCGGACTCGGGCTCGACCTGCAGGGCTTCGCGGAAGATGCCCTCGGCCGCGTCGTGCTTCTTCTGCCGCTCGAGCACGGCGCCGAGCTGGAAGAGCGTCCCGAGGCTCTTCGGGTCCGCCGCCAGGGCCTGGCGCAGCGCGCCCTCGGCCTCGGTGAAGTCGCCCGCGCGGCGGTAGAAATCGGCGACGCGCGCGAGCACCTTGGGGTCGCTCGGGGACTTCGCGCGCAGCTGCGAGACGATCGCGAGCGCGCCGTTCTTGTCGCCCTTCTCGCGCAGCAGCGTCGCCTCGAGCGCCGCCAGGTCGAGGTCGTCCGGGAAGCGTGCGCGGGCCGCGCGCGCCGCCGCGAGCGCCTCGTCCTTCTGGCGCGCGAGCGAGAGCGACTCGGCGTGCAGCGTGAGCAGGTTGGCGTCGGCGGGCGTGCCGCCCGCGATCGCCAGACCGAACTCGCGCGCCGCGTCCTTGTGGCGGCCGAGCTGCTGGTACGCGAAGCCCAGGTGCACGTGGAAGACCCGCTGGTTCGCGGGGTCCTCGGAGGCGGCGGGGCCCGCCAGGATCGCCTCGAGCAGGGCGGCGGCGCGCACGTAGTCGCGACGCTGCTCCGCGATCGTGACCTTCAGGTAGTTCGTCTTCAGGTCGTTGCGATCGGCGGCGAGCAGCCGGTCGGCGAGCGCGTCCGCCTCGTCGAACTTGCGCAGGTCGCGGAGCGCGCGCGCCTTGAGGTCGAGGGCGAAGCGGTTCTGCGGGTCCGTCCCCAGCACCGTCTCGGCCTCGGCCAGCGCGTCCTGCGGCTTCTTGTCGTCCAGCAGGACCTCGCCGAGCCCGAGCCGGATCCGCACGTTGCCCGAGTCGACCTCGAGCGCCTGCTTGTAGTTCTCGACCGCTTCTTCCGACTTGCCGGCCCGGCTGTAGATGTCGCCCAGCATCTGGTACGCACGCGCCGAGCCGGGCTGCAGCTGCAGCGCCGTCTGCATCGCGGCGGCCGCCTCGTCCGACTTGCCGGCGAGCAGCAGGTGCGTGCCGCGCTGGATGTGCGCTTCGAAGTTGCCCGGGTCGAGCGCCAGGTACTTCTGCCAGGCGCCCGCGGCTTCCGCGTGCTGCTGCAGCTGGCCGTAGAGCCCGGCGAGGTTCAGCAGCGACTGGCCGTCGGTCGGGCGCAGGCGGATCACCTCGCGGTACTGCTCGATCGCGCGCTGCAGCGCCTTCTCGGCCTCGGGGCCCGCCGCCTGGATCTGCTCGAGCTGCGCGAGGATCAGGTGCGCGTCGGGATCGTCACGGTCGAGCGCGATCGCGGCCTTCGCCTCCTGCGTCGCTTCGTCGAGCCGGCCCATCTCGCGGAGCAGGCGCGACGTCTCGACCCGGATCGTGGACGTCGCCGGATCGAGCTTCTGCGCCCTCCTGTACTCGGCGAGCGCGGCGTCGACGTTTCCGGACAGGCGCTCCTGCAGCCCGAGCGAGAAGTGGTAGTAAGCCTCGGCGCGTGCGGCGTTCGGCGGGGTGGCGCTCTCGGCGGCGGTGCCGGGCGACACGGCGAGCGATAACAACGACAGGATCAGGAACACGGGCGAGAGGACCCCCCTTGGTTCGATTCTCCCACGCGTTTTCGGAACGAGTCAAAAAAACATGTGTCCCCGCTCTCTTTTGCTCGAGCAGGGGCCTGGGGAGTGCGGCCCAGCACCGGCAATCAGCCACGAGCGCGGAGCGGAGCGGGATT
>Ga0111538_10013676_pt1 | contig 10704 bp, 7 predicted proteins | sample SoiMethybrSBSTD1_FD_79669 | JGI IMG/M metagenome (GOLD analysis project Ga0111538, IMG submission 79669) | Bulk soil microbial communities from a Populus tree surrounding site in Tennessee, USA - Soil MetaG P. TD hybrid SBSTD1 (version 2)... | ecosystem: Environmental > Terrestrial > Soil > Tree... | reverse complement strand
TGACATCAGCTTTGATCTAACCCGCGAGCAGGCACGCACCGCTGCATTCGAAGAGATAAAGCTGTTCGTAACTGAGAAAAAGTTTTCGGCGGCAGAGAAAGACGAACTGCTGGCGAAAATCGCGCAGAAGCTCGGCGTGGATTTTGACAATTTGCTTTCCCGCCGGATCTTGCAACTGATTAATCCTGTCGAAGCGAAAAGCCTGGCCGCCGATGGCATCGATGTGCAGTTGCACACACATCGTCATCGCACTCCGTCGGATCGCGAGTTGTTTTTGAAAGAGATCGAAGATAATCGCAAGAGTATTGAAGCGATGACCGGCAAGTCACCGACCCATTTCTGTTATCCGAGTGGAATCTGGGACCCGGCGTTCCTGCCCTGGCTGAGCGAGGCCGGCATCGAATCGGCCACCACCTGCGAAATCGGGTTGGCAACTCCCGCGTCCCACCCCTTGCTGCTGCCCAGGCTTGTAGATGTTTCGCGATTGTCATCAATCGAATTCGAAGGTTGGCTAACCGGAATATCGACGGCACTTCCTCGCCGATGATTAACCGACATCATCCCAAATTGTCCTCAAGGAGCCCAGAAACCGAAATTGTTCAGTGGGTATTCCGGAACTCCCTTTGAATTCGCAATTTCCTGACTAAGGCGGGCCCGGATGTTTTAAGCCGCCACGGAGCTTCGGTTCCTTTCAAACTTTGCGGCCCAGCTCTCCCGGCCCGCACCAAAAAAGCTACGTTTAGATAGAGATTGCCCCTCTGATAACGAAGCAGAGACGACCACATGAGTGTCGCCATTCCGCAAAATCTGTATAAAACCCTGGCCATCGCTGCGGCGTTGGTGTTTGTGTATTTCGCCACCCTCAAAAAACTCGGTGCGGACTGGTGGAGCGACGAAAACTATTCGCATGGCCTGATGATTCCATTTGTTATCGGCTTCATCATCTGGCAGGAACGTGCGAAATTTTTGGGCAAACAGCCAGCGCAGACGTCGACGTGGTTGGGCGGACTGGGAATCGCTTTTGCCGTCATGGCCTTGTGGGCCGGCACGGCCGGTGCTGAGCTCTTCGTCCAGCGTGCGTCATTGCTGCTCATGCTGGCCAGTATCGCCGTCTATTTCGTCGGTCTGCGCGTGCTGCGAGTGATTGCGGTGCCCCTGTTCCTGTTTGCACTCGCGATTCCGATTCCCCAGATCATCTTCAATCGAATTGCTTTCCCGCTGCAGCTCTTTGCGTCACGGTGCGCCGTGGCGGCGATGCAAATGTTTGAGATTCCAGTGCTGCGGCAGGGCAATGTGATCGAGTTAATGCCGCTGGGCGCGACAGAGCCAAAACGACTCGCAGTGGTCGAGGCCTGTAGCGGTATACGCTCACTGATGACCCTGGTGACGCTGGCGGTGGTTTACGCCTACTTCACCGGGCGGAAAAATCCTGACGCCAACTTGCCGTCAGCTCCTGACCGAAAAGACCAGGTACGCGACAAACTAGAGTTTTTGGGGCGATTCGGATTCTGGCGCGCGCTGATTTTGGTCGCGGCTGCGGTGCCAATTGCCATTCTTACAAATGCCGCCCGGGTGAGCGGGACCGGCGTTTTGGCCCATTATTATGGGACCAAAGTCGCCGACGGATTTTTTCATACGTTCTCAGGCTGGGTGATTTACATCGTCGCCGCGGCGCTGCTGTTCGCCACCGGATGGGCCCTGGATCGAATTGAGCGGGGCATGTTGAAGTTGAAGGGCGGGCTGTCGCATGGAGGCGACACCGCGAAATTGAGCGAAGTCACGGTCGAGTAATGAAGAGAATTGAGCACGCACGTTTCTGGATCCTGTTCGGCGCGCTGCTGTTGTGCGGCGCGGTGACAAATGTTTGGGAGCGTGCCGGCGAAGCCAGCATCTCACGCAAACCACTCAAAGAGTTCCCCCAGCAGATCGGTCAGTGGCGCCAATTGGGCGAGGACACTCGTTTCGATTCTGAAACCGAGAAAGTCCTGCGCGCGGACGATTACCTTTCACGCCACTTTGAATCGAAAGGCCGGCAAGCTTCATTATACGTCGGCTATTACGCCACCCAGAAGAACGGTGCAACGTATCACAGCCCGCTGAATTGTCTGCCCGGAGCTGGCTGGGTCATGAGCGACGCCGGTCGAATTAACCTTTCTCCGGCTGGTGCCGCTTCGTTCGAGGCCAATCGATACTTGATTCAAAACGGCAATCAGCGCGCGCTGATGATTTACTGGTATCAGGGTCGTGGTAACACCGTGGCCAGCGAGTATTGGGCGAAGATTTACACTGTGCTCGACAGTGTGCGCCGCCGCCGCTCTGACGGCGCCTTGGTTCGAGTAATGACTCCGCTTGGTAATTCACCGGCGGACGCAGAGAAGTCGGCAGTTGAACTTGCCACCGAAGCTGCCCGGGAACTCCCTGCCTTTGTTCCCAATTAGCTTATCTTTGGCGTTCCGCCGCTAAGCGGCTGTTTGGCGCACACCTGCGGACCCCCAAACTATCCTTTCCTGGGAAAAATCCTCGATTAGCCCTTTCTTCCCTGTAACTCGCCGGTGCGTGCGAGTGACGTTTTTTGACACCTTATTCAATTCGCTGAAAACGGCCTTCGAGAGCTTTGCCCGCCGACGAAGACAACCGTCAAAGCGACCCAACCACAGTCCCGATTTATCGGGACTCACGGAGATCGTGGTAATGAAAAATCAAGAGTGCCGCCGGAAGTTCTATACCCTTCCTCTGCTTATCCTAATTGTCGCCGCCGTATTTATCGGCGCGTGCACTTCCCCCGAAAAAGCCAAAGCCCAACACGTAGCCCGCGGTCAGGCTCTTCTGAAAGACAAAAAGTTTCAGGAAGCTGCGCTGGAGTTTCGCAGTGCGCTGCAGATCGACGAGAAGTTTGCCGATGCTCACTGGGGTTTGGCCAACGCTTACGAAGGATTGCAGCGTTACCAGGAAGCCTTCGAGGAAATGAAGCAGGTGGCGGAATTGGACGCGAACAATCTGGACGTCCGCGTCAAGCTCGGCAATTACTACCTGCTGGCCGGCAAGCAGCAATCCGCGGCGGCAATCTCTGAGGCCGAACGGATGGCTAAAGAGGTCCTTCAAAAAGACCCCAATCACATCGAAGGTCACATCCTGATGGGCAGCGTGCTGTTCCAGCAGAACCACAAGCCTGAAGCGTTCGCTGAATTGAATCGCGCCATCGAGATCGATCCGCAGCGGGTTGAATCGTATTTGAGTCTGGCCCGCTTCTATGCTCTGACAAAGGACACGGATACGGCCGAGGCAACCTACAAGCGCGCCATTGCTGTTAACAATTCGTCGGCGATGGCCCACTACGAATACGCAAAGTTCCTGGTCCAAACCAATCGTGTCGATGCGGCCGAAAACGAATTCCAACTCGCCGTTCAGGTTGATCCAAAAAACCGCGAAGCGCGTTTCGTGCTGGCAAGTTTCTATCTGGTGAACAAGCGATACGCCAAGGCCGAGGAGGCGTACAAGGCCCTGGCCGAACTGGACAAAGACAAACCCGAAGGACGCTCGGTGCTCGCGGATTACTACGGATCGACGGGGCGTCTGGATGAAGCCATTGCGATCTACAAAGAAGTTGTTACGAAGTCGCCCGATTACACCCAGGGTCATTACCGGTTGGCCGAGTTCCTCCTGAATAAGAACGACCTGGTAAATGCCAGGGCTGAAGTCGATTCAATCTTGAAGAAGGATGCAAACGATCGTCAGGCGATGATTCTGCGCGCCCGCATTGAAATGCAGAACGGCGATCAGAACAAAATGAAAGCGGCGATTGCCGATTTGCAGGAAGTGTTGAAGCAGGAACCCAATTCGCGCGCCGGCCTGTTCCTGATGGCGGAAGCAAACTTCCGCTCGGGTCAGATTGATCAAGCTCGCGTGTATGCTGGCGAGCTTAATCGTAATTATCCGAGTTATCCGCCCGCGAAATTGATGCAGGCCCAAATCGACCTGGCCACAGGCGACGCCAAAGGCGCGCTGCAAACCACCACGCAATTACTCGATCTGATTGCCAAAGCCACCCCAGACCGCGACACCTCGCCGCAAATGCTGGCCGACCTGCGCGCCAACACTCTGGTGGCTCATGGTTCAGCGGCGTTGCAACTGCGCGACACGAAAACTGCGCGACAGGATTTCATGATGGCCCGCGATACTTCGCCCAACAGCACGGACGTTTATGTAAATCTCGCGGCGGTGGCGTTGGCCGAAAATAAACCCGACGAGGCGGTCACCTTCTATAACAATGCCCTGGCCATCGATGGAGCGAATTTCAACTCACTACGCGGCCTGATCAACATCTACGCAGCCCGCAATCAGACGGCTGAGGCGCATGCGCGCATTGATCAATCACTCGCTTCACAGCCCAACAACGCCAGCCTGCATTTTCTGAAGGGCCAAATCTATGGCTTTGAAAGAAATGCCGCGGCTGCCGAAGGCGAATTTCGGCGGGCGCTCGAAATAGACGGTAACTACCTCGCTGCGTATTCCGCACTGGGAGCTTTATTCGTCAACACTAATCAGCAGGATCGCGCGATCGCTGAATACACCAAGATCGTGGAACGTCGTCCCGACAACGCGGCGACCTACACGCTCATCGGCATGCTCGAAATGAATCGGCAGAATATCGATGCGGCGATCGACAACTACAAAAAGGCCCTGGCTAAAGACGAGAACGCGGTGTTCGCCGCGAACAACCTCGCGTGGCTCTATGCCGAATATGGTAAGGGCAACATAGATGAAGCGGTCCGCCTGGCGCAGGGCGTGGTGCAAACCAATCCTGGTGTACCAAGTTTCTCAGACACGCTGGGCTGGGTTTACTACAAAAAAGGTTTGTACGGTGCGGCAGCTGAACAACTGAAGAAAGCAGTTGCGGTTGATGAAGAAGCGGCGCGCCGCAGCAACGGTCTGGCAACGCCTTCGTACCGCTTTCACCTGGGCGTGGCGCTGGCAGCGACGGGCGACAAGGCTGGAGCGCGGAGAGAAATTGAAAGCGCTTTGCGCCTATCCGCCAAAGCGAGTTTTCCGGAAGCCGACCAGGCGCGAAAGGCTCTGGCCACGCTGTAAGTCAGAGGTGACGACAAACTGAAGGTTGTCGGACGGAGGAGCAATCCAAATGAGTGCTGAATTTCGACCCCGAAAAATAGGCGAATACCTCAACATCGCACGTAAGCGCAAGTGGCTCATTCTGCTGCCCACGATCGCTGTAGGCCTGGCGATCTCGTACGTCGTTTATCGATTGCCTGATGTTTACGAATCGACCACGCTGATAGTCGTCAGGCCGTCGACGCTGCCAAACTCGGTTGTCCCAACCATGGCCGAAGAGACTCTGACGCGCCAATTGACCAGCATCTCGCAGGTGGTAACCAGCCGCAGCTCTCTGCAGCCTTTGATGGAAAAATATGACCTATACAAAGAGGAACGCCGGCGCGGTGAACCGATGGAGCTTTTGATCGACTGGATGCGCAAGCAGATTAACGTCACCGTCAACACGAGTAACCGCGAAATTACTAACGGCTTCAACATTACTTATCGTGGCCGCGATCCGAAATCGACACAGGCGGTTGCCCGTGAATTAGCCAGCAAGTACGTCGACGAACAGATCAAGGGAACCGAGAACGGTGGTACCTCGGCGAAGCTATTCATCGAAGACCAGGTGCACCAGGCCAAAGAGGAACTGGATGCCATCGACACCCAGCGTCTCACTTACCTCCAGCAGAACCTGAACAACCTGCCGTCACAGTCACAGGCATTGGTGGGCCGTCTTACCGCTCTGCACGAAGGACAGAAGGCTCTGATTGCCGAACTCGGACGTTCGCGTGATATGGCCGCTGCTTATCGGAGTCAGCTGGCTGACATAACCAAGAGCTACGATCAGGAAATTGTCCTGAGCGCTGAGAACACCACCGATCCCAAGACCACGCAGGCCTATGCCGAACTCGTGCGCCGCCGGTCTGAATACGAAGGCGAACTGCAAAACCTGCTGAGCCAGTACAAGGAAAAGCATCCTGACGTAATCGCGAAGCAAAAGCAGCTCGAAGACATTAAGCGCCAACAGGATCAGATGATTAACGACTGGAAAGACCGCATTGAGGAGCGAAAGCAAAAGCTCAAGCAGTTAAGCGATCCACGCATTCTCAGCCTCCAGACGCAAATCTCGATGATGGAAAGCGACACCCAGCGGCAACAGAAACTGTTAAGCGAAACCAATCAGCAGATCGCTGAGCTTGACGCGCGGATCAACGCGATTCCGAACACTGAGGTCGGATTAGAGGCGATTGATCGCGAATATCAAACCAAGAAATTGAATTACGACAACCTGCTGGCGCAACAACAAAAGGTCGTGATCGGCGCCGATGCCGCCAAGGACCAGCAGGGATCAGGAATTCAGGTTGTCGATCCGGCGAACCTCCCGGAACGACCAGTGGCCCCGCAGCGCTTCCTGCTCACCGCAGGTGGTTTCGGAATTGGTCTGGCACTCGGAAGTTTGCTGGCACTTTCGTTTGAGCTGCGCCGGCTCTTCACGATTCAAACAACTGAAGATGCGAAGCACTACACCAGGTTGCCGGTGCTCGCAACGATTCCGGAATTGAGGACACTGGCCGAAGAGCGTTCGCTACCACGCCGCAGGGCGCTCGCATTTGCGGCGGGAATCGTGGGCGCGATTGTATCGATCCCGATGCTTGCATTTGTGCTGCGGTCTACTCACCTGCTTGACAAGTTCTTGACCCAGTGAAGCCCCATGCAAGCTAACAGCTTGCATTACGTTGGAGGAAGATATGTACACCGAATTTTACGGACTGAAAGAGTTGCCATTCGCGCTGACACCCGATCCGCGCTACATCTACTTCACACCTTCGCACACTGAAGTGATGGCCAACCTGCACTATGGCATTGAAAGTGGCAAGGGTTTGATCGTCGTAACCGGCGAAGTCGGGACCGGCAAGACGACGATGCTGCGCTGGGTCATGTCGCGTCTCGATCGCACCGTGATGGTCGCTTACATCTTCAACCCGCGACTATCAGTCACCGAGTTCTATCAGCACCTGGCAACCCTGTTCGACGTTCCGAATTGGGAATCAAAATCTGATCTCCTGTTTGAACTCGGCAAGGTGCTCGAGTCACGTCACAGCCGCGGCCTGCGCACGGTGTTAATCGTTGACGAAGCTCACGGCCTTTCAGCCAGCGTCCTGGAAGAGATTCGTCTGCTGTGCAACTTCGAATCCGATACGGCGAAGCAATTGCAGATCGTGCTGACCGGTCAGCCCGAACTGCGACGTCCTGAATTATCCCGAACTGCGGCAACTCAAACAGCGTGTCGCATTACGCTGCGAGCTCAAAGCTCTTCCCAATGTCGAAGAGACAGCCCAGTACATCAGTTCGCGTTTGAAAGTCGCCGGGGCTGATCAGCTGGACATCTTCTCGCCCGGTGCGGTCGATTACATCTTCCGCTGCACGGCGGGCATTCCGCGCGCCGTCAACAATCTTTGCGACAACGCGCTGCTGAACGGATTCGCGGCCGGGAATCAAATTATTAGCAAAGCAATGATTCAAGAGGTCGCTGAAACCTTCGACGTGCTTCCGCGCATCGCCAGGGTCGAAGAGCGCGAAGCTCCATCGCGAATCTTTCCCGCAGCCAGCCGGGCTGAACTCTGGTCAGCAGGCCACGCCGACAACGGCAATGGCCACCGTTATGGTAATGGTAATGGCAACGGTAATAGCAACGGCAATAGTAAGTATTCGAACTCTGATTCTGAATTCATTGCGATCTCGCCGGCGACCGAACCTGACATCATTTTTCATGAACACGCACGCCGAAACGATTCTCAAACCAGCGTAGACGATCTGGGTCCAGCCTTTAGATCAGGTCTTGGGAGAAGAACCAATGGGAAGAATCTATGATGCGCTGAAGCGGGCTGAGTCCGCCCCGCGCACTTCATCTTCAAAATCAACATTTCGCCAGAACGGCAATTCCGACAATGTCTCGGTGTTCGTTCCCCGGAACGCACAGGAGCATCCATGGGAGCGATCTGCTTTCACCGGAATGCCGTCGGCATTCGATTCAGCGTCCACTGCGCACACGACGGAAGCGACCGGCGGGCCGGCACTCCCCGGCGGTCCAGCTTCGCGTGATGCTGGGGCAACCTTGGGCGCTGTTGGATCGGCGCGCGCCGTCAAGTTCTCTACTCGGGAAGTCTTGACTGCGCGCGTCGAACCACATCTGATCGCAATTACGGAACCCCGTTCACCCGAATGCGAACAGTTCCGCGCGTTGCGCACACGACTGTTACAAGCGGGGGAACGTGAACAGAAACGCGCCTTCGTCATTACCAGCGCGGGTATGGGTGAAGGAAAAACTCTAACGGCACTAAACCTCGCCTGGTTGCTGGCGCAAACCGATGGCGCGACGGCGCTGGTTATCGATGCGGATCTGAGACGCCCGTGCGCTGCCGAATACCTTGGGATCGAAACCGAATTCGGTTTGTCGGAAGTGCTCACCGGAGAGACCAAACTTACTCAGGCGATCCTGAAGCTCAACCCCTCGGGTTTGCACCTTTTGCCTGGCGGTTCAGCCCGTGAAGACGTGGCTGAGTTGCTTTCAGGTCCACGCTTCGGCCGGCTGCTCGACGAGGCGCGAAAACTTTTTGATTACATCATCATCGATGCGCCGCCGCTCGGCGTTTTTACTGACGCGAATCTGTTAATCAATCGCGCCGACGCCGCCCTACTGGTGGTGCGGGCGTCAGTGACGCGTTACTCAGTTGTTGATCGATTGCTCGAGCAGTTGCCGCGCGAACGTATGCTGGGCGTAGTGTTGAATCGCGCTGAAACGAAACCTGAGGACGCTTCTTATTACTATCAGCCCAGACTTCAACGGGTGGCGGCGGAATCTGTCGCCGAGGTTAAGCATGGCGACCAGCCAGAAATCGAGCCAGAGATGATTTATATCGAGGAGGAAGGCGTTTCCTAGAAAACGAGTCAGAAACCCGGTGTTAGCAAGGGCTTCTTTACCTGACAAGCTCTCCCTGACGGTCAGGCTTCTGACACACCGAAGCAAATGAAAGCGTCGCGACTCAACGCCCGAACGATTTTCCTGCTGCTGGTTGAAGCCATGTTGCTTTTCAGCGGCTTGATCATCGCAGTGTATGTGCGTCTGGGGGCGATTGATGCTGAGGATGCGCTGATCTTTCGTCACGGATTTCATAAAGCCGCGCTGGCGACAGTCTTTTGCCTCACCTCGTTTTATCTTTTCGATCTCTACGATTTCGTCGTGATGCACGACCGCGGTGAATTGGTGCTGCGGCTGCTGCAGGCTCTCGGGCTCGCATGGATCGCTCTGGCATTGCTTTTCTACGTCCTGCCGCAGGTGATGATTGGCCGCGGGGTATCGCTCATCGCTTTGCCGATTGCGCTGCTGTTGATGGTGGCCTGGCGGATGGCAATTCACTGGGTGTTGGGCCATCCCGAACTTGGCGAGCGAATTTTGATCGTTGGCTCAGGTTCGTTCGCCATCGAGATCGCGCGCGAGACGCTGAACCGGCCCGATGCCGGATTTCGCGTGATTGGGTTTGTCGATAACGATCCGGCTTTGGTCGGAAAGAGCTTAATCAACCCTAAAGTGATAGGCCTGACTTCGGAACTGGCGTCACTGGTCAAGCGTGAGCACGTCGACCGTCTGGTTGTCGCCATGGGCGACCGGCGTGGCCAGTTTCCGACTCAGGAATTGCTGCGACTGAGTTTGTCCGGCGATGTTTCGATTGAAGAAAGCGCTTCGTTTTACGAGCGGCTCACCGGACGAGTCTTGCTCGACATGATTCGCCCGTCATGGCTTATTTTCTCCAGCCGCGGCCGGCGGGCCCGCTCCAACGAAGTCATTCGCATCGTCATTCATCGAATCATCGCTTTGCTCGGAGCAATTTTATCTTTACCAATCGCCATCCTGACGGCGCTCCTGATCAGGATCGATTCGCGCGGCCCGATCCTCTACAAACAGGAACGCGTCGGCCGGAACGGACGCACCTTTACCTTAATGAAGTTTCGTTCAATGCGCGTCGATGCCGAAAAAGACGGACCCGTTTGGGCCAGTAGCGGTGACGATCGCATGACTCGGGTCGGCAGGATTATTCGCAAGATCCGCGTCGACGAGATTCCACAGTTTTGGAGCATCCTGCGCGGCGATATGAATTTCGTCGGCCCGCGTCCAGAGCGACCGCACTTTGTCTCGCAACTTGCACAGGAGATTGATTATTACGAGCAGCGACACCTGGTCGCGCCGGGCCTGACCGGTTGGGCGCAGATCAAATATCCCTATGGCGCTTCGATTGAAGATGCCAAGAAGAAACTCGAGTACGATCTTTATTACATCAAGAACCAGAACCTGGCGCTCGACGCGACCATTATGTTCGAAACGATCAAGACGATCCTGTCCGGGAGAGGCACTTAGTAGCACAGACTTAAGTCTGTGTTGCACCGTGGAGACCACAGACTGAAGTCTGTGCCACTTTGGAGGTTGAAACCATGAAGAAGCTGTTAACTCACACACTTGTCCTGACGATCGCAACCGCGATCACGGTCAGCACTTTCGCCCAGTCGCCGAGCAGCGCGACGCGCCAACGGCGCACGGCCGCCGAGGGCCCTCAGCAGGGCTCAGACACTTCGGCTGATAAGTCGTCCGAAGTGAAG
>Ga0111538_10013675_pt1 | contig 10705 bp, 9 predicted proteins | sample SoiMethybrSBSTD1_FD_79669 | JGI IMG/M metagenome (GOLD analysis project Ga0111538, IMG submission 79669) | Bulk soil microbial communities from a Populus tree surrounding site in Tennessee, USA - Soil MetaG P. TD hybrid SBSTD1 (version 2)... | ecosystem: Environmental > Terrestrial > Soil > Tree... | reverse complement strand
GTGCGCGACCCGTCGCTGCCGTCGTTCGCCGGCCAGTACCTGTTCGGCCGCTTCGACACCGGGATCATCATGAAGCTCGGCCCGCACGCCGCGCCACCCGCGAACGACACAGGCCTGAACGTGCCGAACGTGTCGGGCTTCGGCGAAGACGGGGTCGGGCACCTGTACGCCACCTCGCTGGGGGGCGGTGTCTACCGCCTGGGCCAGAGCTCCGGCACGCTCACGAAGACCCCGATCGACACGCTCGACCAGCCCGTCTCGCTGTCGGCCGCCCCGGGCGTGACCGACGAGCTGTTCATCGCCGAGAAGCCCGGCCGGCTGATGCGGTGGACGCCCTCGGGCACGACGGTGGCGCTCGACATCAGGGGCGAGGTCGAGGACTCCGGCGAGCAGGGGCTGCTCTCCGTCGCCGTGTCACCGGACTACGCGACCACCCATCGCATCTTCATCTTCTATGTCGACAACGGCGGCGACCTGCAGGTCCAGCAGCTGAAGGACGGGGCGCGCACGCCGGTGCTGACAATCCAGCACGACCAGGCTGACAACCACAACGGCGGCCAGCTCTTGTTCGGCCCCGACAACGCGCTCTACCTGTCGGTCGGCGACGGAGGCACCCAGGGCGACCCCGAGGGCGACGCCCAGAACCCGAATTCCCAGCTCGGCAAGATCCTGCGGATCGACGTGAACGCGTCCGGGCCTCCGGGCGGCCGGGACTCCACGCCGCCCGTCCTGTCGGCGCACGCTCGGCGCCACCAGCGCGTCCTGCGCCGGCGGGCGGCGATCGTCAACGTCCGCTGCAGCGAGAACTGCACCCTCACCGCGGGCGGGACGCTTGTGATCGGGCACCGCAGGCTGGCGCTGCGTCGTGTGAGGAGGCCGCTGGTGGCCAACCGGCGCACGCGGGTCGCCGTGCGGCTCCGGCCGCGCCAGCGTCGGCTGCTGCGGCGAGCGCTCCGGCATCACCGGCACCCACGGGTGGCCCTGCGGCTGCGCGCCCGGGACGCGGCGGGGAACCGCTCGGCGCTGGTCAGGCGCAGCGTGCGCGTCCGGCGCTAGCCGTCAGGATGTAGGCCGTGGCAGCACTCGAGGTCATGGCCGCCGACGTGACCAGGCTGGAGGTGGACGCGATCGCGAACGCGGCCAACACCGAATTGCGCCACGGCGGCGGCGTGGCGGGCGCGATCGCGCGTGCGGGTGGGCCGGAGGTTCAGCGTGAGTCCGACGCCAGGGCGCCCATCGAGCTGGGTGAGGCCGTCGAGACGAGCGCCGGCCACATGCCCGCACGATGGGTCATCCACGCGGCGACCATGGAGCTGGGCGGTCCCACGTCGGCCGACATCATCGAGCGGGCCACGCGCTCGACGCTCGCCAAGGCTGAGGAGCTCGGCGCGCGGTCGCTCGCGCTGGTGGCGTTCGGGACGGGCGTTGGCGGCTTCCCGATCGACGAGGCCGCCCGGATCATGGTGCCGGTGGCGCGAGAGCACACCGGCGCGCTGGGGCGAATCGTGTTCGCCGTCTACGGCGAGGAGGCCGAGCGGGCCTTTCGGGACGCCCTTTGACGCTCCCCGTCCTCGTCGCCCCGGACTCCTTCAAGGGGACGTTCTCGGCGAGGGAGGTCGCGCACGCCATCGCCGAGGGCCTCCGCTCCGCCGGCCGGGAGGCCGAGGAGGTCCCGGTGGCGGACGGCGGCGAGGGAACGATGGACGTGCTGATGGCCACGCTCGGCGGCGAGCTGCGGACCCTCACGGTCTCCGATACGCTCGGCCGGCCCGTCGAGGCCGGCTTCGCGCTCCTGCCGGACGGGAGCGCCGTGGTGGAGATGGCGCAGGCCAGCGGGCTCTCGCTGGTGGCCGAGGCCGAGCGTGACGCGTGGGCGGCATCGACCCGAGGCACCGGCGAGCTGATCGCGGCTGCCGTGGAGGCGGGCGCCTCGCGCATCGTCGTGACCGTGGGCGGCTCCGCAACAACCGACGGAGGAGCGGGTGCGATCGATGCACTGAGGGAGGCCGGACTCGTAAAAGCGAGCACCGGGGGGCTTGGCATCGATATGGACGTGGTGTGTGACGTGCGCGTTCCCTTCGAACGAGCGCCGGGCGTCTACGGGCCCCAGAAGGGCGCCGACCCGGCGACGGTCGAGCGCCTGGAGCAGCGGCTCGACGAGCTGGCCGAGACCTTCCCGCGCGATCCACGCGGTGTGCCGATGACGGGCGCCGCCGGCGGCCTATCGGGCGGCCTCTGGGCCGCCCTCGGAGCCGAGCTGGTGCCCGGTGCGGCCTACGTGCTCAACGCGGTCGGCTTCGACGCCCGGATGCGCGCATCGGCCTTCGTCGTGACCGGCGAGGGCTCACTCGACGAGCAGACCCTCCAGGGCAAGATCGTCGGCGAGGTGGCCACCCGCTGCCGCCAGGGCGGTGTGCCCTGCCACGCGATCGTGGGCCGCAACAAGCTGGACCCCTTCGGCGAACGCATCATCGACCTCGCCTCCGTAACGGAAGCGACAACACTCGACGAACTCAGACACGCGGGAGCAGCCCTGATCGAGCACTGAGGACACGGTGGTGGGGAATCGGTACGGAAAACGGAACGATTCCCCACCACCGCAAGCCGAGGCGGCTCCGCATGAGCGAGGCCCCTCCCTCAATGCCGCCGTTCGCCGGCGCTACGTCGCGGCAGAGACCGACGCCGGCGCCGGCGCCCCGCTCCGCCGCGTAACCGAAGCCGCATACGCACGCGGCCGGAACCGAAGAATCTGGTCATCGCTCAAAGCAATGCCGTCGGTCACGCGCGTCGGATCGAAAACCAAGATATCCCCGCCCTGCTCGCGCTCCGTCTCAGGCCCGGTCAGCTCCAACCGCCCCACATCGACCCGCTCCCGATCCGACGGCCACGCAACGGTCGGGTCATGCACCTCATCGCCGTCGTTCGCGACGATGACCAGCAGGCGGAACGCGGACGACCCGCGAGCAAGAATCTCCTCCTGCAGATAGTCGCGCCCGCGCTCGCGCGCCTCGTCCTCCCCCAGCGTCCGCTCGCCCTCCTCCGGCTCGAAGCGGTAGCGCACCCAGCGCTCGGTGCCGTCCGGCGCGGTCCACCTGAACGAGTGGATCGAGTTGTAGGCCACCGTCGCGTAGCTCTCCGGTGGATCGGTGGTCAGGGCGGCCTGGATCGCCGGCCCCGCCTCCGGGTGCCGCCCCATCCACTCGCCGAGCTTCTCGAAGTCGGGCTGGCCGGTGTCCGGATCGGGCCTGCGCAGCCGCGTGAACTCGAGGAAGTCCTCGGGCGTGCGCACGAAGAAGCACGGCAGCGACAACGCCACGATGTCGGTCTTGGAGCCATCGGGCAAATAGAACTTCACCGCAAGCCCGCGACCCTCCTTGGCGTAATCAGGAATGCCCGGATCGCCGCCGCCATTCGAGAAACGCGCGGTAACGGGAACAGAGCCGTCACCCATGTGTGCCGCAGTTGTGAGCCCGGCGTCCGCCCCGGCGAACGTGCCCCGCAGCAGCGTCCCCTTCGCATGAGCGGCCCGATGACCGGGATGCTCACCGGAGATCGCGTTGATCGCGTCGACCACTTCGTCAGCGAGCGGATCCATGTGAGGACCCTAAAGCCACGGGCGCCCACTTGGGGCGCCCGTGCTGCCTCACCCGTGCGGCGGGCGGAACCCGCCGCGTTCCGGGAGCTAGCGCATCCCCGGCACGGGGCGGAAGCCCTCGTACTCGGGGGTGCTCTCCCAGGCCTCGTCCGTCTCGCGCAGGACCATCCGGCCGATGGCGCCGAGGCCGACGACGAGGAACGCCGCCGCCACCACCGCCAGCCAGTTCATGGTCGTGCCGATGGCGAACCCGAACAGGATCGCGCCGGCCGCCGTGGAGATAGCCATCCACGACTGCACAGCACGCGCCCTGTAGAGCCCGGCCGCCAGGCACGCCAGCCCGAGCGCGAAGCCGAACGACACGAATGCGAACGGGATCACGATCCCAGCCGTGTTGTTCAGCCGCTCCAGCAGCGCGACCGCCTCGGCGGTACTCCCGCCGGCGGCCATCTGCCACATCGCGAGCTCCATGCCGACGATGCCCGCGAACGCGAGCAGGCCCAGCATCGCCAGGCCGCCGCCCACGTGCCCGAACGCGACCTCGCGCTCACGCAGCATGTGCATCAGGCCAAGCACCGCGGGAACCATGACGGCGATGGAGATCAGCGCCAGCAGGTGAGCCACGTACCACGCATCCAGGTTGTCCTGGATCGTTGCCACCTGGGTCGCCTCGTTCATGTCGCTCGCGGGATGGATGACCATCGCTACGAGCAGTACGAGCGGCGCCACGACCATGCACGCCCCCGCAACCATCTTGCGGAAGTGATGTGCATCGGAGAGGTGCATCTACGTCCTCCTGAGTAGATGGGATCTACGACTGATCCCGACTGCTCGGATTACCCTCGATTGTAACTTTGGTTACTAGCTCTCGGCCAGTGCACGAATAACTGCTTCGTAGAAGCCCTCGCTCATCGCAGCCTCCGTGCGCTCCACGTTGGGGAACCGCGACGCGTCGCCGGCCACGGCGTTCGCGACCAGGAAGAGCCGGCCCACCACGTCGGCCACGTCGAGGTCCTCTGCCGAGTCCCCCACGCCGATGCACTCCTCACGCGCGTACTCGCGCACGCGCATGTGCGCCGCCACGGCACGCGCCTTCGAGACCTCCGCGGGGATGAGGTGGAACGTGTGCGTCCGAGGGCCGATCTCGCCGTTGTCCACGAGCCGCAGCCCCTCGTGTCCCTCGGCGGCGAGCAGCTCGTTCGCCTCGCCCGCGTCGACAAGTCCGCGGAACACGTGCGAGACCTCGCGCCCGACGTGGAAGGGCGCGTGGTACTCGAGCCGCCCCTCGTACCGGTCGAGCAGCAGCCCGGGCGCGCCCGTGGCCGCGATCTGGTCGTGCACGGACTCGCCCTCACGCGGCTGGAGGTCGCCGGTGAGAAATGTGGTCTCCCCGTCCACCACCATCGCGGCGCCCACCTCGAAGATGTAGGAGCTCTGCCCGATCAGGCGCGCGTCCTCCATCACCTGCGCACGCCGGCGCCCGGACTTGATCACGACCTCCGCCCCCGCGCGGTGGCACGCCTCGAGCGCGCGCGCCGCCAGCAGGGTGAAGTCACCGCCGGCGGTGCGGAAGAGCGACGCGCCCTGGCCGAGCAGCGTGCCGTCGAGGTCCGTGTAGACGCACCTGATCGCCACTACGCGCGGGCGCCGAGCTTGGCGTACGGCGGCCGCTCCACGATCTCGACCTGGACGAGCCCGCCGTCGGCCGTCTGGAGCGGGAGCGGGTGGTCGGCCACGAGGCGCCCTTCGGCGCGGAGCCGGTCCTGGATCACGCGCAGCACGGCGTACGCCATCGGGGCGAGGTCGTGGAGCGACTGGTGGCGGTTCAGCCGCACGTCGAGGTCCACCTGGGCCATGCCCGCGGTGCCGCCGAGGACGTCGCGCGCGTTCAGCAGCATCGCCGTCTCGACCGCATAGCCCGAAGCGAACGGGATGCGCTCGAACAGGGTCCGGCGGGCGGCCACCTCACCGGCGAGCGGCTGGACGAAGCCGGCGAGCTCCGGAAAGAACGCCGACAGGAGCGGCCGCGCCGTGAGCTCGGTCACCCGGCCGCCCTCGGCGGGCAGGTCCGTCCCGTCCGGGCGCCGGTAGGGACGGCGGAAGAAGCCCTTCACGAACCGCACGTCCGGGTCGCACAGGAGCGGTCCGAGCAGGCCGAGCGCGAAGTGGGGCGAGAAGTCGCGCGTGTCCGAGTCGAGATAGACTACCAGCTCTCCACGGGCCACCGAGAGCGCCCGCCACATCGCGTCGCCCTTGCCGAGGACCTGGCCGAACTCGGGCATCAGCTCGGACTCCTGGTACACGTCCGCGCCGGCCCGGGCGGCCACATCGGCGCTGCCGTCGCTCGACTCCGCGTCCACCACCAGCACCTGGTCGATGAGCGGGTCGAGGCCGCGGAGCCGCTCCACGATCTCGCCGATCGTGTCCGCCACCTCGCGTGCCGGCAGCACCACGGTCACGGGCTCGGCCTTGTGCTCGAGCAGCCGCGGAAGGTCGAAATCCGAGTGGTGGAAGCGCCGGATCAAGTGGCGCGTACTATCGCAGCCGTGCCCCGCGCGCCGACCTCATATCCGTGGGAGGCCGTGCTCGAGCCGGGCCGCGACGAGGAGCTGGTCGCGACCTCCCGCGAGCGCGAGCAGGCGGGGCTCGCGGAGCCGATCCCGGACGACCTGCACCCGGCGGTCAGGGAGGGCCTCGAGGCCGCGGGCATCGAGGCGCTCTGGGCGCACCAGGCCGATGCGCTGGAGGCCGCGCGCCGCGGCCACGCGATCGTCACGACGGGCACCGCGAGCGGGAAGTCGCTGGCGTTCAACCTGCCCGTGCTCGACACGCTCGCGAGCGACGTGGCGGCGCGGGCCTTCTACCTCTACCCGACAAAGGCGCTGGCGCAGGACCAGGCGCGCGGGCTCGCCAGGATCGGGGGCCGCTACCTCCGCCACGCGATCTACGACGGCGACACGCCTCGCGAGGAGCGGCGCTCGATCAGGCAGCGGTCGAACCTGATCCTCACGAACCCGGACATGCTCCACGTGGGCGTGCTGCCGAACCACCGCCAGTGGGGCGACGTGCTCGCCAACCTCGCGTGGGTGGTCGTGGACGAGGCGCACGTGTACCGCGGCGTGTTCGGCTCGCACGTGGCGAACGTGCTCCGGCGCCTGCGCCGGCTGGCGCGCGCGTACGGCGCCGAGCCGCGCTTCCTCCTGACGAGCGCCACGATCGCGAACCCGACCGAGCTGGCGGAGCGGCTCACGGGCGTCGAGGTCGAGCTCGTGGACCGCGACGGCGCTCCTCGGGCGGAGCGCCAGATCGTCATGTGGAACCCGCCGCTCGTGGACGAGAAGCTCGGCCGGCGAGCCTCGGCCCTGGGCGAGGCCTCCAACCTGCTGGCGTCGCTCGTGGAGCGCGAGATCCGCACGATCTGCTTCCTGAAGTCGCGCCGCGGCGTGGAGCTGATCCAGCGCTTCACGCGCCAGCGGCTCGAGAGCGAGGGGCGCAGCGACCTCGCCGAGCGGATCGCCCCCTACCGGGCCGGCTACACGCCGGCGCAGCGGCGCGAGATCGAGCAGCGCCTGTCGGAGGGCGACCTGCTGGCCGTCGTGGCCACGGACGCGCTCGAGCTCGGCATCGACATCGGCGACCTCGACGCGGCACTGTGCGTCACGTTCCCCGGCACCGTGGCGTCGCTCCGCCAGATGTGGGGCCGTGCCGGCCGCCGCAGCACCGGCCTCGCGATGTACGTGGCGGGCGAGGACGCGCTCGACCAGTTCTTCTGCCGCCACCCCGCCGAGTTCCTCGAGCGGCCGGTGGAGCGGGCGATCCTCGACCACGAGTCCGAGCAGATCCACGAGGCGCACCTGGCCGCCGCGGCGTACGAGCTGCCGCTCACGCCGGAGGACGGCGAGATCTTCGGGCCGCGCTGGGAGGAGCACGCGCGACGGCTGGTGCAGCAGGGAGCGCTGCGCGAGCGGGGCGGGAAGTATCTGCCCCGCGGCTCCGGCTATCCGGCCGCGCGGATCGCGCTCCGGTCGGCGTCGCCCGACTCGGTGTCAATCGTCGAGACGGGCGGCGGCGAGGTGATCGGGACTGTCGAGATGGCGCGCGCCATGTCGGCGGTGCACCCGGGCGCGGTGTACCTGCACATGGGCGCGGCCTACGAGGTGGAGGAGCTCGACCTCGCCCAGCACCGCGCCGCCGTGCGGCCGTTCAACGGCGACTGGTACACGCAGCCGAAGAGGGAGTCCGAGACCTGGATCGAGCAGGTGCGCGACCAGCGGCACACGTGCGGCGTGACACTCTCGTTCGGCGTCGTGTCGGTCACCGAGCAGGTAGTGGCGTACCAGAAGAAGAGCGTCACGGACCACTCCGTGCTCGACCTGCTCGCGGTCGAGCTGCCGGAGCAGGACTTCGTGACGCAGGCGCTCTGGTACGAGCTCCCTGACTCGCTGGTTCGCGAGGAGTTCCCGCTCGAGGTGCTCCAGGGATCGCTCCACGCCGCCGAGCACGGCCAGATCGCGGTGCTCCCGCTGATCGCGATGTGCGACCGCTGGGACATCGGCGGCCTCTCGACCGCCTACCACCATCAGACCGGCGTGCCGACGATCTTCATCTACGACGGCCACCCCGGGGGCGTGGGGATCACGCGCGCGGGTTTCGAGCGCTTCGAGGCGCTGGTGGGCGACGCCCTGCGGCTGATCTCGGAGTGCCCGTGCGAGAGCGGCTGCCCGTCGTGCGTCCAGTCGCCGAAGTGCGGCAACCTGAACGAGCCGCTCAACAAGCGCGGCGCGATCGAGCTGCTGTCGAGAATGGCGAGCGCCTAGCCGATAACTCTCCGGTGACCCGCGAGGTACGACCGTTCCGCCGCACCAAGCTGGTGATGGCCCTGGCCGTGCTCGCCTTCGTGACCTAGTTGCGAAGGGCGCGCGCCGCGGCGTCCATCACGGTCCGGCGGTTCTTCCCGGCCGACTCGTAGAGCTCCACCGCGGCGGCCTCGGCCGCTGTCGCCGCCGCGAGCCGGTCGCGGATGTCGGCCGCGGTCATCCGGTCGTAGCCCTCCCATGGCGGCTCGACGGTCAGTTCGGCGCCGGCGCCGTCCTCGGCCCCCTCCTCGGCCGACTCGGCGACCAGCACCGGGTCCTCGTCCACGTGGTCGGGGATCAGCTCGTCGGGAACTGCCGGTGGCGCGTCCGTCACCGGCGCCGCGGCCGCGACGTCCAGCACGTCGGGCGCGCCTCTGTTCCCGGCCGGATGCTCGGGCTCCGGCCGGTAGTCCGAATGCTCCCCCGAGCCTTCGCGGTCCGGGTTCAGCAGCTCCTTCCCGATCCGGGCGACCTCGGCGGCGGTCGAGAGGCCGAACTCCACGGCCCGGAGCGAAATGCGGACCGGTGCGCGGACGAGGGTGAGCGGTGCGGTCAGGAGTCCCACGGTGTCAGCCGACCCCGAGCGTGAGCTTGCCCCGGAGCTCGTCCGGGCTCGCGGACATCCAGCCGTTCAGATCCCCGAGCGGGCGCGCGAACATGCCGACTCCGAGCGAGCCCAGGTCGCCGAGGCCCAACTGGGGTCCGAACTGGCTGAGGATGCGCGTCACGAGCTGCTCCGCGTCCGCGCTGAGCGTGACCGAGCCCTTCGCGCCGGGCACATCGGTCGGCGTGGCGTTGGCCACAGCGGCCGCCCGCTTCGCGTCGTCCGCCACCACCAGCACACCGTCGGTCACACCGAAGATCACCGCGTCTCCGTCGGGCTGCGCGAGCGCGTAGAACTTCTGGCCGGCCTTGGGCTTCGACAGCCCGACCGTGCCGAACCCAGCCCCCTCGGCGAAGCTCGGCAGCACGTCGGCCACCTTCGCAAGCGTCTTCTCGAACTTCTGCGGGTCCTTCAGCTCCGCGCGCACGCCGAACCCGCCATCGAGCGCGAGCGTGGCCGACACGTTTCCGGTGAGCTGCGCGATCAGGTCGTCGTCGAGGCTCACCCCGAGCTGCTTGTCGATCGTCTTCTTGGCCCGCTCGTAGTCACCGAACCCGGACGGGTCGATTGACTGGCCGGCGTTCTCCGCGAAGTGGACGATGTGCGCGAGATCGCGGATGCCGAGGCCGATCTCTCCGGCGCGCTTGATCACCGGCGGAGCCTCGTCGCCCGGGGCGATCGGCAGGTCGGCGTCCGACAGGTCGCCCTCGGTCCGCGCGCGGAAGTCGATGTCGAGTGCGTCGTCCTTCGCAGTGATGGTCGCGCCCACCTGACGGAGCGCGGCGACCCACTTGATCCGGCGCGCGTCCGCAGAGCTCGGGTCCGACTTCAGGAGCGCCTCCACGTCCGTGTAGATCCGCACCAGGGCGTCGTCCGGCAGCCCGCTCAGCCCGTCGTTGAAGGTGCTCTCGTCGAGGTGGTTGTCGCCGTCGGCGCGCTCGAGCGCGCTCTTCAGCTGCGCGTCGTCGTTGGCCAGGACGATGAGGTCGTCCTTGACCGCGATGCTCGTGTCGCCCCGCCGGTAGAGCGTGGCGCCCGAGGCCTCGCCGGTCTTCGGGGGGAAGTTCTTCGAGATCAGCTCGTCGAGCTTGTCCTTGTCCTTCACCCGGATTGCGACGATGACGTCGCTCGAATCCCCGCTGATCGCGTCCGCGCTCGCCGCGCCCACCACCAGCGGGTTGCCGAGCAGCGGCTTCACGTCGTCGTCGAAGCTCACGCCGTCGCCCGACTGCTCGAGCTGGCGCTTGAGGCCCTCCTTGATCTGGCCGCTGAACGGGAACTTGGCGACCAGCTTGTCGAGCGATCCCCACTGGTCGCCGCTCAGGTCGGTGTCGATCGCGACCGCGAATGGGGTGTCCTTCGGCAGCACCGACAGCCCGGCGTCGAGCGCGCTGCCGGAGTCGCCGCCCCCGCATCCCGCGAGCGCGAAGAGGCCGAACAGCAGGATCACTGAAAGGAAACGGCGCACCGCGGCGCGCAGTCTAGTCTCGGAGCGATGCGGTCCAAGAACATGGCGCTAGCACTGCTTGCCACTGCACAGTTCGTCGTGGTCCTCGATGCCTCGATCGTGAACGTCGCGCTGCCGTCCATCGGCCGCGACCTCGACTTCGCCCAGGACGACCTGTCCTGGGTGGTGAACGCGTACACCCT
>Ga0111538_10013674_pt1 | contig 10705 bp, 7 predicted proteins | sample SoiMethybrSBSTD1_FD_79669 | JGI IMG/M metagenome (GOLD analysis project Ga0111538, IMG submission 79669) | Bulk soil microbial communities from a Populus tree surrounding site in Tennessee, USA - Soil MetaG P. TD hybrid SBSTD1 (version 2)... | ecosystem: Environmental > Terrestrial > Soil > Tree... | reverse complement strand
CACACCGCCCGCTGCACCGCGAGAGGGACCGTGGCCCCCGAGCCGCTGACGAGCTCGAACTGCGGGGCCTGCGCGGGGAGATCGTGGAGGCGGGCCGTGTAGATGTCGTAGGCGGGGCGTGCATTGGTGAGCACCCCCGTAGCGCCGTCGGCAGGCACACCGACCAGCGCGACCGGCGGCTGCGCGATCGAGTACGCATTTGCCACGTCCGCCTCGACCAGGCCGAGAACCGCGAGCCCGAACGCGCACCCCGCGATCCACCGATGACGTCTAGCCATGCCGATCAAGTGTCGCTGAAACGCCTCGATCGGTCAGAAAAGAATCGTCATCCGAGCTGGCGGCGCAGCCAGATCACCAGAGGGGCGGTCGCCCTGGCGTGACCGAGCAGCCAGCGCGCGAGCTCCGGCTTGCGCAGGAGCCCGGCGGGAATGGCGGGGAACCGGCAGATGAGCCCCTTGTACTTGAGCAGCTCCGCGCGCGGGTGATCGGGCGCGAAGCCTTTGGGAACCCGCGCGTAGTGTTCGTAGCCGCCGGCTTCGTAGCCCTTGCGGCGCAGGCTGGCGAGGATCCGCAGCAGCGCGGCGCCGGGCGCTCCGACCACCGCCCGCCGCCAGCGCGCGGTCCGCGCCTGGTCGAACTGGTAGCAGCCGACGCCGACGTATTCCTCGTCGAGGCCGAGGTGCAGGTAGAGCGCCGCGATCCCCGCCTCGGCGACGGCGTCACCGGCCAGCCGGATGAGGCCGGCGATGTGCGTCTTGTAGGGCCTCTTGTCGCGCGAGAAGCGGAGGTCGCGGTAGATGCGCAACACGCCGGGCTCGCCCAGCGCGATCGGCCTGTACGCAGGGGCGAGCCCGCGGGCGACGGCGCGAAGCAGGGCCAGCATCGGCTCGACCCAGAGTGACTGGTAGCGGTGCTTGTTCGCCGCGAACCAGTCCCGGGACATCTCCGACGCCAGCTCGTGCCAGAACTGCATGGCGCCGCGATCGAAGCCCCGGAACGCAACCTCGGTCTTTGGCGGGCGCGGCATCGGCGCCGCGATGATATCAGCGCGTGACGGCGTACCGCGGCGCCCTACGGGACCGCCGCCACCGATGTGTCGATGAGGCGCGTCGTCACACGCACGATGCGGAAGCGGCTGCTGAACTTGTAGCAGGTCAGCAGCAGCTGTCGCTGGCCGTTGCTGGCCAGCGACGGCCCCAGACACTGGTCGTCGAGCAGCTGCGAGACCGGACCCAGCACGCCGGTGTCGGAGATGCTGCGGATGAAGGGCCGGCCGGCGTCGTTGTCGACCACCCACACGGCCCAGTAGGTGACGCCGTCCCACGCCAGCGCGGTGACATAGCCGGCCGTGACGTCCGCGATCTGCAGCGTGCGCCTCCGGAACGCGCCGTTGTTGTAGAGCTGAGCCGACACCTCGAAGCTGCCCTGCCCGGTCCAGGCCACCAGGGCATTGCGGCCGCTGCTGGCGGCGCTGAGCACCGACGAGCTGAGCGGCAACGGAATGCGATCGCCGACGTCGCCGCCGCGACTGACCGGGATGGCGAACCCCTGGTTGTTGCGAAAGGCGCTGACCAGGTAATCGCCGCCGTCGACGGCCACCACGCCGACACCGGCGAGGTCGGTGTTGCGCTGGATCCGGAACTGCGGGCCGAGGTTGCCGTTCGCGCGCACGATCCGCCCGAGGATATCGGTGGGTCCGGAGTCGGGGGTCTGCGGTCCGAACACCATCAGGTAGTTCTGGCCGTTACTGGCGACCGCCGGCCCTTCGCCCAGGGCCTGCGTGGAGGGAATCTGCAGCGGTGTGAGCGTCCCGTCCGCGCCGAGCATGCGTTCGAAGCTCTGTCCGGCCGGGTCCACCATCGTCACGACCGAGCGCCCGTCGCCGTTCGAGGCGATGTGGCCGAAGACGTCGCGCAGGTCGTCCGAAAGCAGGATCCCGTCGGGGTCCAGCACCTGCCCGGCGGTCGTGATGCGGACCGCACGCACCGTGCTCCGATCGAAGCCACCCTCGCGCTCGTCGCTCCAGATGACGACGTAGTCCTGTCCGTTCCACACGACCTGGCTGGCGAACTCGTTGTTGATGAGCTGCGTGAAGGACAGGCCCGATCGCTCGATGGTGAGATCGGGCGTCACCAGGCTCCCCTCCACACCACCGATGTGCGTGAAGTCCTCCAGCACACGGTCACCCAGGAACACCACCAGGAAGCGCGACCCGTTCCAGGCCAGGGCCGTCTGGTTGAAGGAGAACACGCTGACCGGAACGGTCGAGAGCCGCACGTCCTCGGTCGACAGCGCCACGCCGTCGACGGAGATGGGGGCACCGAAGACCGCCGGCACGTCGCGCTCGTCCGCCCAGGCGACCAGGTACTTCGCGCCGTCGAACGCCACGCCCGGCACCGAGGTGAAGCCGGTCGACCGCGAGATCGTGAAGTCCGGCGTCGTGATGACGCCCCCGTCGCTCAGCACGGCGCCCTGGATCGTGCTCAGATCGCCCGCGCGCCGCCAGGCGAGCAGGAAGGCGTCGCCGCTGGAGGCGAGCTTGATCTGCGTCTCGTCGGTTTCGTTGCTCGAGAGGCGGAAGCCGCCCGGGTCCAGCACCGTTCCGTCGGGCGCGACGCGGGCGGCGTAGACGCGATTCGTGAAGTCGCCGGTGGTGCCGAAGGCCTCCCAGGCCACCACCGAGGCGGTTGCACCGGCGGCGATGCGCGGGTGCCCCCACGCATTGAGCGACACGGTCTGCTGCGATCCCGCGATCACGTTGCCGTCGACGTCGACGCCCGCCACGCGGATGCCCAGCGGATCGCCGAAGCCTGTCCAGGTCACCAGGAAGCGCTCCCCGTTCCAGGCCACCGCGTCGTCGATGGCGTCCTCCGCCGAAATGGCGAAGTTGGCGGCGCCGAGCGGCGTCCCGTCGGCGTCGAGCACCCGGCCTTTGACGGTGAGGATTGTGCCGTCGTCCTCCCACCACGTGACCAGATAGTGACCGCCGCCGAAGGCGACATTGGGGACGAACTGCAGCTTCCCGTCCTCACCGAGGTCGATCCAGTCGAAGGTGAGCAGGTTGCCGGCGGCGTCCGCGCGCACCGCGCGGATGCGCTGGAAGTCCTCGAAGACGACCAGGAAGTTGCTGCCGTCGGTGGCCACATCCGGATCGAGGCCGCCCGAGGCGGGCGTCAGCACCGGTCGATCCGTGCCGAGGTCGGGACCCACCACCGGATCCAGCACCGCGGGGAAGCGGCTCGCGTCGACGGTGTCGGCGGGGACGCGCAGCTCGATACCCCGGTCGGTCCAGCGCGCCGGCACCGACGTGCGCCGGCCGTCGGCGTCGATCCAGGTGGCGTGGCCGTAGAAGAAACGCGCGCCGTTCGCGCCGGCGAGGTGCAGCCCGCGCGCGTCGCTCGCGACCGAGGTCGGCGTTTCGCCCCCGCCCAGGCTGGCCCGGACCGCGACCACCAGGTCGCCGCGTCCGGCGGGCCGCTCCGGGAACTGGAAGGCGACCTCGCCAGCGTCGGGGCCGTTCGTCCAGCGCTCGCTGCAGGCGCCGAAGTCGCGCACCGCGCCGCCGCCGGCGCCGGCGACCACGCGCCCCTTGCCCGAAACGCACTGGAAGCCCGGGCGCCCGATCGACACCGTCTCCAGCTCCAGCGCCGGCGCGGTGCCGGCGCGAAGCGCGTCGAGCTGCGCGCGGACCACGCGCGAACGCGACGGCGCGCCGGCCGCGGACGCCGGGAGCGTGCCCCGGGCGCGGCCCGTCAGCGCTTCGCGCTGGAAGGGCCGCGCGGCGCTGCGGATCCGCACGACGCTCTCGCCGACCTCGAGCGCGTGCCCGAGCCCGCTCGCGGTCAATCCGATATTGCCGATATTGCCGTTGTTGCCGTTGCCGAGCGTGCCGTGCTTGCCCGGCGCGGCCGCGCGAAAGTGATTCTTCGCCGCGACGGCCAGCCTGCTGAGCTCGACGGGCGCGCCGATGCGCAACCCGTCGGCCCGCGGCGGCGCCAGCTGCGCCGCGCCCGGCTCACCGCCGTCCGGCCGCGCGCCACAACCCGCGCCCATCGCGACGACCACCACAAACCAAGCCCGCAATACGTTCGTCCGCATGACGACCTCCTGCCAACCCATTGAGGAATGAACGAGTGGTCGGAAGGTAGCTCGGTTTCAATGCGCGGTGAACCCGATTGCGCAACAGCGTGATCGAGATTCCACTTGTTACGCGCCTACCAAAGTGAGAAGTCGACGCCGACCTTGAACCTCCAGCCGGCGAGATCGTCCAGTCGCTCGGTCGGGAACAGGTACCCGGCGGTCAGGTTGATGAACACGTTCCGTGTCCCGATCGCGTGCAGGCCCACGAACGGATTGAACACGAAGACGTGCCCGATCGAGCCGAGGTAGAACCCGCCGAGGTCCAGGCCGTAGTAGGGGATCAGAAATTCGCGGCGCGCGTTCCGCTCGAACGAGAGATCGACGCCCAGCGAGTAGGTCAGGAGCTTGCCGACGCCGCTGGCGGTGGACCAGAGCAGATCGGTGTTGAGGTAGACGCGCCCGTGGCTGGGCCCGCGGTTCTCGTTCTGGTGGATCCAGGCCGCGAGCAAGAGCTCGAACGAGAAGCCGTGGAACGTTCCGTAGGTCCCCTTGGCCGACGGCAGGTACAGGCTGTACTGCGCGCCCGGCATGAGGAACGTCTCCCAGTTCTGGTCGGGAGGTTTCGGTACCGGCGGCACCAGCTGCTGCGCCGCGGCCGCCCCTGGCCACGCGACCGAAACGAGCACCGCGGCGAGACAGGCGCGCCGCAGCCAGGGCCCAGACATGCGCCGCAGTCTACGCCAGCTCCGGATCAGATTGCGCCAGCGCGAGGGGTCGAAGTCACACGTCCGGCGTCGGAGCTTGCATCACCTGACGCACCTCGAGCGCCATGTGCAACGGCTTGCCCCCCGGTCCCGGCGCCATCGACGCTTTGGCAGCGATCGCGTAGGCGCGCTCGGAGCTGTCGACGTCGATGATCCAGTAGCCCGCGAGAAACTCCTTGGTCTCGGGGAATACGCCGTCGGTCACGGGGAGGCCGTTCTTGTCCGCCCGCACGCGCTTGGCTTCGGCCGGCGCCGAGAGCGCTTCCACGCTCACGAGCTCCCCAGCCTCGCGCAGCTCGCGGTTCAGGCTGTCCCAGTAAGCGATGTGGGCCTCGATGTCCTTGCGCGGCCACTTGAAGATGTCCCAGTCGCCCGTTCCACGTGGGGCGTGCATCATGAGAAGGTATTTCATGGCTCGTCTCCTTCGCATTGTGGCGCCAAAAGGCGCCTGCAGCGAGGAGTCGGAGCCACCGGCGCGCGCTCTACATCGCGGCACGCCTTTTTTTTGCACGCCCTGTGCTCGTGGTTGGTTGCGACGAGTCGGCGCACACACTGGGCACGACCGGCACCGGCGGTATCCTGACCATCACCTGCGCGGCTCCCTGAGACAACGGCGGCGTTGCCGCGTCTTATCCGAACGATGGCATGTCAGGCGAATATCCCAGCGCGAGTCAGTCGCTCGTCCACCGCGCCCCGCAAGCTGGGGGACAGAGATTGGACCAGGAAGCGCCGGACGACAGGATTGGGAAACTCGAAATGACCGGAGCCCGCGCGCGACGGTCGGACGAAGGCGTGCCGGAGCGCGGGCTGAAGGGCGGCGCGCGCTTCGTCGTCCGGTAGCGCAGTCGCTGCGCGCAGCACATCCAAGGAAAACTCAGCGCCCATCACGGCGGCGCAGATGAGCATCGCCCGCGTGCGCCGGGGAAAACGGGCAAAGCGACCGTGAATGTTCCCCGAGAAAAGCTCTCGGTCAGCGCCGCGATCGATCGTGACCTCCCCGGTGAAACGGACGCCTTTGCCCCGAACCGTGGCGATCGGCGCGGACACGCCCGGCGAACGAAGGGCCCGGCGGACGAGCATGATCGCCTGGGTCAAGGCGCCGTCCGTCACGATCGCGCCTCTCCAGGGCCCGGCGATGAGATCCTCTTTTGTCACCAGACGGCCTTCGCTGCGTAACAAGACGAAGATGGTTTCGAGCACCCGGCGTTGAACATCGATCCGCCGACCTGACTCTCTGAGTTCGAACGCGTCCTCGTCGGCTTCGAAATTATGGAACCTGTAAATCACCGCGTTGCTCCCGCTCCCCCGCCGGCTTAACGATCTGTTGCAGCCCGATTCCCAATCGGCGCAAAGAAAATTGTCACAAAAAGATGATGCTCCGCTGAAGCTCCGGCGGCCGCTGCCGTGAGATGACGCCTTCCACACACGTGAGCTCCGTACAAGGAGCCCTGTAACCTGCGAAAACCGTCGATTGACAGCGAAGTTTCAAGCACGCCGAGACTCCAAGGAGTTCAAACGCAGCGCCGAACCGCTCCCGGGTCGAAAGCGGACCGGGAACGTGGGGACGACGAAGACATTTAGCGAGGGAGGCATCATGAGCGGTTCATCGAGTGTCGCGGTGCGAAGCTTCTGGGGATGTGCAACGATGCTTGCCGCCGCATCGCTTCTGGCGGTCGGCTGCGGCGAGACCGAGGCGGCGCCGCCGGACGACGAGTCGGCAGACGACGTCGCCGAGATCACGCGGGCGCTACACACAGTGGCCGGCGCAACCTGGGTTGCGCAGGGCCCGGTGCCGATGCTCAACGGGAACGGGACCACGTTTCCCCCCTCCGCGCAGAATCCGGTGAATGGCGGGGGGCACGCGCTGGCGATCCATCCAACCAATTCGAACATCGTGTATTTCGGAGGCATCAACGGAGGTGTCTGGCGATCCGACAACGCGCTCGCCCTGACTCCGACCTGGACGCCGCTCACGGATACGCAGCCGTCGCAGAGCATCGGCGGGCTGGCGCTCGATCGCGGCAATCCCAACGTGATCATCGCGGGCACTGGAAGGTGGAGCTCGTTCTTTCAGGATGGCGGACAGAACGGGTTGCTTCTGATCTCGCAGAACGGCGGCGCCGCCTGGAGTGTCGTGACCGATCCGCTGTTCACCGATCAACAGATCAGCGGCGTCGTCATCCGGGGCGCCACGCTGCTGGTCGCGACCCGAAACCCCGGAGTGGGGCTGGCGCGCAGCACCAATGGCGGCGCGACGTGGACCGCGATCAGCGGCGCCCCGGGCAGCGGGCTTCCTGACGGGGGCCTCTACGACCTCGTCGAGGATCGCCAGAATGCGAACCGCCTGTATGCCGCGATGGTTTCGGAAGGAAATTTCGGAAACACCGGCGTCTTCCGGAGCGACAACCTCGGCCTGACCTGGGTCAACGTCTCGCAGAACGATCCCGGTGCGGGCGGCCTCGCCGACAACATTGCCTCCTCCGGCGGGGCGATCGTGAAGACGGCCAACGACGGGCGCGCCTACGTGGCCGTCCTCGCGCCAGGGTTCGAGAACGCCGTCTCGTTCGTCGCCTTCACGACGAACGGCGGTAACACCTGGACTCGGATGGAGCAACCCGGCGTCAGCGGACGGGGCTTCGTTCATCACTTCGCGATGGGCGTCGATCCCGCCAACTCGCGATTCGTCTACGTGTCGGGCGTCTTCAGCTGGCGGCGGGGCGACTCCGTCGCCGTCGAATCGCAATGGACCGACCACGCGTTCGGGGGCACGGCCAACTTCACTTTCCCGCACGCCGATTCGCGCGACATCGAGTTCAACACGAACGGAGATCTCCTCGAGGTCAGCGACGGCGGGGTCTTCCGCCGCCCCAGCCCGACGCTGGCGACCGCCGACTGGATCAGCGCGGTCGGCACGCTGCAGACCGCGGAGATGCACAGCGTCGCCTACGATTCGAACTCGCGCATCATCTTCGGCGGCACGCAGGACAACGGCACGATCATGCAGACGGCGCCGAACCAGCTTCCCTGGTTCACCTTCATGGGCGCCGACGGCGGCGACGTGCAGGTGGACGTGACCTCGAACCCTGGCTTCTCGATCCGCTACAACAGCATCCAGAACCTGGGCGGCTTCAACCGCGCCACCTTCGACGCCAACAACAACCTCGTCGCGCAGACATTTCTGGCCCCCGCCGTCATTCCGATCTTCTACACGGAGATCCAGCTGAACCGCGTCAATCCGCTGCGCCTCGTGATCGGCGGCGGCGACGCCGTCTACGAATCCTTCGACCAGGGGTCGACCGCCGTCTCGCTGCTCAACGCCGACTCGGCCAGGAGCTTCGCCTACGGACACCCGCTGAACCCCGACGTCCTGTGGGCGGTGCGCGGTGCCGGCGATTTCATCTTCGTCCGGCTCACGGCGGGTGGGCCACTGGTAACCACACCGGCACAGATTCCGACCGGAGGTGCGCGGGACATCATCCTCGATCCGGCGGACTTCCGCAGGGCCTACGTCGCCGCCGGGTTTTTCGGCCCCAGCGTGTTCGTGACGCCGGACGCCGGGGCGACGTGGAACGACATCACGGGCAACCTGACCACGTTCAACACGGGGTTGGCCCGCACCGTCGAGTTCGTTCCCGGCACGCCGCACGGCCTGCTGGTGGTCGGCACGGATCGTGGCGTGTTCGCCGCTGCGTCCGATGCGCTCGGTGTGTGGCAGGAGGTCGGCAATTTGCCGAACGCGCCGGCGATCGACATGCAGTACAACGCCACCCACGACCTGCTCGTCGTCACGCTGCTGGGGCGGGGCGCCTTCACGGTGGCGGGCCTCGGCGGCGGGGCGGGGAATCAACCGCCGGTCGCGCGGTGCCAGGACGTGGCGGTCGACGCCAGCCCCTCGTGTACGGCCGCTGTCAGCAGCGCCGACATCAACAACGGCTCCTTCGATCCGGGCGGCGGCTCCGTGAACTGCACGATCAACCCGGTCGGGCCGTTTGCTGTCGGCACGACCGGTGTGACGCTGACCTGTACGGACAGCGCGGGGGCGACGGCGACGTGCACGGCCAGCGTCCACGTCGGTCCCGGCAACACCCCGGCCTGCTGCCCCGCCGGCACCAACGTCATCGTCGGGACATCAAACAACAACACGCTGACGGGCACCGCGGGCGCGGACTGCATCCTCGGTCTCGGCGGCCAGGACACGATCAACGGCCTGGGCGGAAACGACATCATCTCCGGGGGCGACGGCAACGACGTGCTGAGCGGCGGCGCTGGCAATGATCGCCTGTTCGGCGGAACGGGCCAGGACAACCTGAGCGGCGGCGTCGGAGACGACGTGCTCGGCGGCGGCGACGGCGACGACCAGTGCTCGGGGGGCGACGGGGCGGACGCGGTGCTCGGCGGACAGGGTCAGGACCGCCTGTTTGGCGACGCCGGCAACGATCGCCTTACCGGCAACGCCGGCGACGATCGGCTGGAAGGCGGCGCTGGCGACGACTTCCTGGACGGCAGCGGGCTGCACGACGTTTGCATCGGGGGGACTGGAACCGACACATTCCTGGTCTGCGAGACGCAGACGCAATAGCGGTCCGGGCGACCAGCTCAGGCGCTCACGCGGCCGTAGAGGTCGCGCTCGTAGCGGTCGGCCAGTCGACCCCGGTCCGCCAACGCGGCCACGGCGATCGAGAGTCCCACGATGCCGTTGTGCCAGAAGGTCGCGCTGCCCAGCGGATGGGCGGCGAACGCGAGCACGACGACGAACGCGCCGACGGCCGCGGTGACGTATCGCGACCTGCTGTTGTAGCTCGTGAGCGCCGCGAACAGGGCCGCGAGCGCGCCGCAGATGGCGGTCGACGCGACCTGGCCTCGACCTTGGGGCAAGACGAAGGCCGAGGCGAACAGCCACAGGCCCATGAGGATGTTGAAGATCCGCGTTGTCATGGCGTCCTCCGGGGTTTCCCCTAAAAGAGAAGTTAACGCCGTCAATGCCTTGATCGAGCCCGCGACTCGGAATCGCAGTGGATGACCTCTCGATCACCTCGACGGTTCGATCGCGATGCTTGCGACGGGAGCGCGGGCGCGGCGCCTCAGAACGTCAGCGCGGCGCCGCCGGCGAGCGAGCGTTCGCCGAGCGGGATCCCCTCGGCGAACAGGCTCACGCGGCCGGCGATCACGACGGTGAGGCCGGCGCCGAGCTGGTAGTGATGCGCATCGCCGCCCGTGACCGCCGCGCCCCGATAGCGCCAGAACACGGGGCCGCCGAAGACGCGCGCAACGGCGTAGGGTCTGAGCACCTGCGCGATGGTAACGCCCACGAGTCCGCCCAGGCGCAGGTCGAACGCCTGGTAGCCGGTGCTGGGCCCCACGCCGTCCAGCCGGGTGCTGGCGAACGAGCCGGACAGCGTCGACGTCAGCACCACGAACGGGCGCGACCCCTCGACGGCGCGCCAGGCCGCGCCCACGGCGGCGGTGGCGCCGGGCGAGAAGTCGTGGTCACCCGTTGGCGTCGAGAGGCGTCCGCCGAACACGCCGCCCGCCGCGGCCTGCAGCGTCCAGCGCCGCGTCGGCTGGTACGCGAGCGACGCCACCACCGCGCCGCGCGTCTGGTTGGCGCGCAGATCGCCCGAGAACAGGATCGCCGTCGACGTGTAGATGGCGCTGGCGCCGGCGAGCCAGCGGGGGCGCGTCTCTTCGTCGTGCTCCTGCAGGCTGCACGCGTACACGCCGTCGGCGGTGGAAACGCCGCACGCGCGCGCCGCCCGAGGCCCCAGTGTCCCCGAGGCCGCCAGCGCGGCGGCGACGGCGATCCGCGCGCCCCTCACCATGTCCATCTCACAAAGGCTACCAAGGATATCGCCGGAGCAAGT
>Ga0111538_10013672_pt1 | contig 10706 bp, 6 predicted proteins | sample SoiMethybrSBSTD1_FD_79669 | JGI IMG/M metagenome (GOLD analysis project Ga0111538, IMG submission 79669) | Bulk soil microbial communities from a Populus tree surrounding site in Tennessee, USA - Soil MetaG P. TD hybrid SBSTD1 (version 2)... | ecosystem: Environmental > Terrestrial > Soil > Tree... | reverse complement strand
TGGTGCGGCTGTTATTGATGATTTCGATTACTTTATGAACAAGCTTTAATCCCAGGTGACCTGACCATGGATACTTTTCAATTTCATCGGGAAATACAGAAGTTACATCGATTGGTTTTGGTATGTTGGCGCGAACAAGAACACCTTTATAATTTTTATTGATAAGTTTTAATGGAGATAATAATACATCCTGCGCCTGTTCGAGATTACCGATAGTTGCACTGATGCCCCAAAGCGATAAAGCAGCGTTTTGCGTATTGCGTTTTGCCAACCCAATTATCCTTGAAACCGCAAGCTCTACCTGAACCCCTCGTTTAGATCCAAGTAACTCATGCCATTCATCTACAGCGATTATTTTTAAAGAATTAAAAAGTTCCGCATAATCTTTTTGTGCCATCAGCAGATGCATGCTCTCAGGTGTGATGATGAGCACTTCAGGCATCTGCCGCTTTTGTTTTTCTCGTTCGCTGATCGGAGTGTCGCCATTCCTGCTACCGATTTGCCATTGCATACCGAGACTTGTAATCACTTCTTCCATCGCGCGGCCAATGTCCTTTGCCAATGCACGCAATGGAGTTACCCATAACAACTGTAAACCATTCTTTTTATTTTTTTTATAGTTGTCAGGGTTAGCATTTATAAAATCTATTACGGCACCAAAGAAAACTGAAAAAGTTTTTCCGCACCCCGTAGGAGCATTTACAAGCCCGGATCTTTTATTAATAATATGTTCCCATGCCTCTTCCTGGAATGCAAAAGGTTTCATGTTCTGCGACGCGAACCATTTAAGTATAATTTTATAGCCTGGTGTGTCTTGAAGCATTATCGTGGATGGAAGATTATTTTCCATATATCTCCAGCATCTTTTTCAAATCTTCAAGAGTGTTGATCTCGGCCACAGGTTTGTCATGCCGCCACCTGGAGATACGGGGAAAACGTAAAGCCACGCCCGACTTATGCCGCCCTGATGCAGCAATGCCTTCGAAAGCTATTTCAAATACAAGCGCTGGTTTAACAGTACGCACAGGTCCGAATTTCTCCAATGAATTTCTTTTTACAAAGTTATCGACCTGCACGAATTCTTTATCGGTTAATCCAGAATAAGCTTTTGTGAAGGGAACGAGCTTATCGCCGTCTTTTACAGCGAAAGTATAATCTGTATAAAGGTTGCTTCTTCTTCCGGCACCCTTCTGGGCATAGATCATCACCGCATCTATTGTCAGCGGATCTATCTTCCATTTCCACCAATCACCTCTTTTTCTTCCTACCTGGTATGGCGACGATTTTCTTTTCAGCATTATCCCTTCACTGTTTTTTTCCCGGGATGTAAGTCTTAATGCGGTGAGATCCTCCCATGAATCAAAATCAATGACCGGCGACAGAATAAGTTGGGGAAGATTGATATCTGCTACAATAGCTGCGAGCTTTCTTCTTCTTTCCAGCAGGGGAAGGTGACGTATATCCTGTCCTTCATCCTCGAGAAGGTCATACGCGAAGATTCCCGCAGGGGCTTCCTCCAATTGTTTCTTTGTAATATTCTTTCTGCCGATTCGTGTTTGGAGTACGTTGAAATTTAAAACCTTCCCGTTCTTTACCGGTAATATTTCTCCGTCAATCACTGTTCCTTCCGGCAGCTTCTCAGTAAGGAGCTGGTATTCAGGAAATTTTTCTGTGATAAGATCTTCACCACGGCTCCATACGAATAATGTACCATTCCTTTTGATGACCTGTCCCCTAATGCCATCCCATTTCCACTCTGCCTGCCAATCTTCAGGAATCCCTAACGAATCTGGTTCTTCTTCGAGCGCATATGCCAGGTAAAAGGGATATGGCTTTGAATGATCTGCTGCTGATGATCCTTCGCTGAGCAATTCATTAAAAGGAGTTGTTGCAGGATCCCAGTTTCCGCTGATCCGGTGAGCGATAACGCTCGAATCGAGTTTCACAAGCATTGACAGCGCGTTCACCATCATGTTTTGTGAAACTCCCACGCGAAATGTGCTCGACAATAATTTATTAAAAACGAATTTTTCTTTGCTGTTGAGTTCCTTCCACGAGTGAACAATGAAGTTCTTTTTCTCCTGTTCGTCAGATTTTTCGAGATCTAGAAACTTTTCAACGTACCATGACAATGATCGCGAGGGCGAACTATTTAATACTTCGGGGTCATCAGGGATCAGCAAAGCGATAGTTTCAGAAAGATCGCCTACTGTGTGATAGCTTTCTGAAAAAAGCCATAATGGCAACCCCACCAGTTCCGCGCACCATTCAGCAAGTTTAGCAGGACTTATTGTTCTTCTTGGTCTTCGTCCGCTGAACAATGCAATCATCCAAACCTTGTCTTTATCGGAAGCGGTTGTGAAATATTTTAATAGCGCATCCAGTTTCTCATTTGTTTTGGTGTGTGTGCCCAACTGATGTACCAGTGTTGCAAACATACGCATGCCAGCAATATCTTCTTTAATATGTACAGCTGTTTCATCCATCGGTTGCTACCTGTTCGGCGGTGTCGTTGGATAATTCCTGCGTTGTTTCTTCTTCATCATTTCCGTATTCTGTTTTGATCTCTGCGGCTTCAATGCCGGCTTCATTCAGATACCGGCTGAATACAGATTGAAATCCATGTGTAACAAATACTTTTTGCGCTCCTGTTGCTTCGACAGACTGAAGTAATCCTTTCCAGTCGCAATGATCACTCAGTACAAATCCTTCATCAGCATTTTTTCTTCGCTGGTTTCCCCGGACCTGCATCCAGCCACTGCAGATGCCGAGACTGTAGGGTACAAACCTCTTCATCCATGTCGAAGATTCTGCTGAAGGCGGTGCAATGATCACTGAATTGCGGAAAGAATCTTTAGGCATTTCCGGGGTAACACGCGTAATGCCAGGTAAAATGCCTGCGGGTATAATATCTGCGGTTATTAATGTTTGATGCATGTTATATACCGCACCATGTGCATAAATATTTTCGGTCACATTTTTTACTGCCTGCAAAACGCGTTGCGCTTTACCTAATGAGTAAGCGATAAGCACTGATGCCTTACCGTTAGATTCATTGGTGCGCACCCAGTTCTGGATATCAGAGTAAATTTCAGATTGTTTCTTCCAGTTATAGATCGGTAAGCCAAATGTTGATTCGGTAACGAAAGTGTGGCACTTTACCGGTTCATATGCGCCGCTGATACCATCGTTTTCAGTTTTATAGTCCCCGCTTATTACCCATACCTCTCCTTTGTATTCAACTCTTACCTGCGAAGAACCGATGATGTGGCCAGCAGGGTGAAGCGAAACTTTTACTCCATTGATGTCAACGGGCTCATTCCATCCAAGGGTTTGATAATCGTTGTTGCCGAGCCGGAGCTGAAGGATGGGTTTAGTGTAATGGTGGCAGAGGTATGATTTGTTTCCCCACCGTGCATGGTCGCTGTGGCCATGGGTGATGATGGCTTTATCTACCGGCTTCCATGGGTCAATGTAGAAGTTGCCTGCAGAGCAGAAAAGTCCCTTATCGGTGAAGTCTATCAGCAAGAGATTATTTTTTTCGTGATACGGCGGGCGTGATGCGCATCACGCTTCAGGCCTCACGTTAATACACTGCAATTTCCGCTCCATTCACTTTCTTGATGAAGTAGATCTTTTTATTCTCAAAATAATCGAGGGTGGTGGTTTTGGGATTGAGAACGGGCTGAATATCAAAGTCAGTAAAAATTTTATACCTCTTATCCGAAAGGCTCGACCCGATATTCCTGCCATTCAGGAGGAGCAGGTGGGCAAAATGATAAACAGTTTCATAACCCCGGAAGAACATATCGGTGGGACGAGAATAAAACCTGCTTTTATAATCGGCCACTATATTAGCAAAAAGCTTGTTGGAGTCGGATATATAAAATGGCGAGGTATAAAAAACTTCAACATTTTTGAATTCCGGTTTAGAAAAATCTGTTACATCCCACCAGGTTGGCATTCCAAACATTACCGACGGATAATCTTCATACAAACTTGCGAGTTGCGAAGTAAGGAGTTGCCCGAAACTCACATCAAGGCTCCCGGCGATGCACACTGTTTTCTCATCTTTTTCAAGATGTTCTTTAATATCTTCAGGAGAAAAAAGATTATCGAGCGTTACAAATTTAATTTTCAGCGGAACTGAAGACGTGCTTTTGGTTATATCGTCGAAATAACTTTTGAGCCTGTCTTCCTGCGCGCCTTTTTTTCTGAACACAACAACGGGTGCAAGCGCATAATTTTTCTGGATGAATCTGTACATTGCTGCGCAATGTGTGAGCAATGTTGAATTAAGAACAATGTAATTGGGATTGTTGGTTACACCTGCATCATTGGGATAAGTGGCATTGATGACCGGAATACTTTTCCTGGCAGCAGCATTAGCCAGCAACCTGGCCTCCTTTGCATTTACGTGACCGATCACAAGATCTATACTGTCGAACTCCGGAGATCTTACTATTGAATCAATTCCATTTTTAATAGAGCGGGAATCGTAAACATATATATCAAGCTTTACTCCTTCGCTATTCAGTGAATCGATGGCCAGTTCTGCTCCTTCGTAAAATTCAAGCCCGGGATTAATATATTTCGGAAAGGCTTTGCCATACCGGTATGATGTAGTTTCATCAAATGCTGAATCAAGGAATAATGGAGTGAAAATGGCTACCTGGTAACGCGCCAGGCTATCCTGCGACTTGCCCTTAAAGCCTGCAATAATCAGTAAAATAGCGAAAAATAACCCCGGCGTTCTTTTCATTGGATTACCGCAAATAATTTATGGTTGCAAGACGGCTACTCCCATTCAATCGTTGCAGGAGGCTTACTGCTAATATCATATACTACCCTGTTAATTCCTTTAACATTATTAATTATATCATTCGAAATAAATGCCAGAAAATCGTAGGGGAGGTGTGCCCAGTCGGCTGTCATACCATCAACAGAAGTTACGGCCCGCAGAGCTACGGTAAATTCATAGGTCCTTTCATCGCCCATTACTCCAACACTTTTAACAGGGAGTAGTATTGCCCCAGCCTGCCACACCTGTGAATAAAGGTTATGTTCTTTTAATCCTTTTGTATACCTGTAATCTGCTTCCTGCAACAAGGCTACTTTTTCAGGAGTTATTTCTCCGAGGATCCTGATGGCAAGTCCTGGACCAGGGAAAGGATGACGTTGCAGTAATTCGCCAGGTATACCCAGTTCATGTCCAACCTTTCTTACTTCATCTTTAAATAAAAATCTTAATGGTTCCACGAGCCCGAGATGCATAATGTCGGGTAGTCCGCCCACATTATGATGTGATTTGATTGTTACCGATGGGCCGTGCACAGAAACGCTTTCAATTACATCAGGATAAATTGTGCCCTGTCCTAAAAGTTCAATACCGGATATCGACTTCGCTTCATCCTGGAAAATGTCGATGAAAAGCTTACCAATCGTTTTTCTTTTTGCTTCCGGATCGGTTTTGCCTTGCAATGCACGGTAAAAAATATCTCTTGCATCAACACCTTTAACATTCAGGCCAATATTTTTATAGGTTTCCAGCACCTCTTCAAATTCATTTTTTCTGAGTACGCCGTTATCAACAAAAATTCCTGAGAGCCTGTCACCGATCGCGCGGTGTATCAATGTAGCGGCTACTGTTGAATCAACACCGCCGCTAAGTGCCATGATCACTTTGCGGTCGCCGATAAGTTTTTTAAGCTGGTTAACTGTATCGGTGATAAAATGCGCCGGTGTCCAGTCCTGTTTGCAACCGCAGATATTTACAAGAAAATTTTTAAGGATTTTTTTCCCTTCGATAGAATGATACACTTCGGGATGGAACTGTACCCCATACACCGGGTGGCCGGTACCGTTTCTTTTAAAAGCAGCAAAGGGAATATCTTCTGTTGTAGCCAGCACCTCAAATCCTGTGGGCATGGCGAGTATAGTGTCACTGTGGCTCATCCAAACCTGCGACAAGTCCATTACATCTTTCAGAAGAACATCTTCCTGCTTTTTACGCATGAGTGCACGGCCATATTCTCTCTTGTTGCTTTTAGCTACTTCACCACCAAATTTTTTAGCGGCAAGCTGGGCGCCATAGCAAATACCCAGCACGGGTAGTTTCTGCTGCATCGTTTTGATGTCAACATCGGGGGCGTTTGACTCATTAACGGAAAAAGGCGATCCGGAAAGAATAATGCCTTTCAGGCTCACATCATATTCTATATCCTATTGAAAAGGAATTATTTCGCAGTAAACATTCGCTTCTCTTACTGCCCTGGCTATCAGTTGCGTATACTGGCCTCCAAAATCGAGGATTAAAATCTTTTCCGTCATGGGCTGCGAAGTTAAGCTATTTACATTTCCACATATTTCACCCTTATCCACACGTCTTTATTGCGGCCCTTGTCGTCAGTGCAGGAAATCTTTACCGGACCTTCACCTGGTAAAAAATAAACAGGTGAATTTACATCGCTTGTTTTATAAAACTGGTTGTCGATGTACCAGTAGATCCTGCTCACATCATTGCCAGCACGGCATTGCAATTGCAGAGGTTCGGGATCTTTTTTACTGATCATGTATTCAAATTCGCTTTTTGGAGACAGGATCTGTGGTTTTTCATTTTTAAATACCTGTTCGCATTGAGGGTTGTGGGGGGGTATCTTCAGGTAGGAAATATTATGGCCGTCGTAAAATTCCTGCAATTCGGGAGAAATGACCTTATACATTTTCTTTTTATACCCTGATGCCGGTGCGCAGGTTTTACAATATGATATTTTTTCATTTGCCGAAACCATCATTTCACGGATGTTGCCGCAGATTGCAGATGATGACTTCATTGGTATAAAAAAATCCGACACTTTGTTTGCGCAAAATGCCGCAGGGATGAGCCCGGTTTCCGCACATACGATCCTGATGTCGCACTCAGCAGGTTGCGTGAACCATTCTTCGTCACTATCATAATCGATGGTATTGAAGATCCTGAATAAAAGCGGAGTGGCCACTTCAGCACCGCTGAGTTCACGTACACCTGCGCCGGAAAAATTGCCGGTCCATACTCCTACAGTATATTTTTTATTGTAACCGATGCTCCAGGCATCGCGCCTGCCATATGATGTTCCTGTTTTCCAGGCAATTTTTGGCATCCGTTCGGTGCTTTGCCAGTTGATGGGAAAATCGGGACGGTTAATTTTTGATAAAGTTTCGTTGATCATAAAAGCTGAAGCCTCACTGATCACAGAAAAACCATGCGAAACTTTTTCATCATTTGTAAAAACAGGTTTCGCAAACATTCCTCCATTGGCGATGGATGAGTATAAAGAGGTAAGTTCAAAAAGTGACGCACCGCATCCGCCCAGGATCATCGACAATCCCAGCTTTTTCTGGTCTTTTCTTATCTGTACAAAATTGCAAGACGCAAGAGAATGAATGAATTTTTCCGTGCCCAACTGCCTTAAACATTTAACAGCGGGAATGTTCAGTGAATGTTCGAGGGCATATTCCATGGTTACATTACCATTGAACTTTTTATCATAATTCTCCGGTGCATAACCAGCGTAATTGATATTCAGATCGGGAATGATAGATTTTGGAGTGATCATTCCTTCATCAATACACATTCCATACAATAAAGGTTTTAACGTGCTTCCCGGTTGCCTCACGGCCATGGCGCCATCTACCTGTCCGCCATCTGAAGTATCCTTAAAGTCAGATGATCCGATGTAAGTTATAACCCGGTGGGAGGCGTTATCGATAATCACCACTGCTGCGTTATTAATATTTTTAAGCTTGAGGATGCGTGTATAATCTCTGACGATCTTTTCAGTTTTGAGCTGCATGTTCATATCGAGCGAAGTATGTACAACTGGCATTCCATTTTTTTTCAACAGCAGAGAAAGATGGGGAGCCATTTTCGGAACATTTCCGCGGATGGCATTGAATGGTTCTGCCAGGGCATCAACAATCTGTTTATCCGTAAAAACTTTATTTCGGGCAAAGATCTTCAGCCAGCGGTTTCGCTCGAGAGTAATGAGTTCATTATTTTTTCCCGGCACCAGCGAAGATGGACGGTTAGGGATGATGGAAAGAGCTGTAATCTCGGCGAGTGACAGGTGATCGGGATCTTTTTTAAAATACAGCAGAGAGGCTGATTTTACTCCTTCAATATTGCTGCCATAAGGAAGCAGGTTGCAGTAAAGCCTCAGAATTTCATTTTTACTATAATTCCATTCAAGCTGCCATGCTCTGAAAATTTCTATTAACTTGTTGGTGTAACTTCTCGGCCTGCGTTCAAGCGCCCGTGCGACCTGCATGGTAATGGTAGATGCGCCGGAAGTTCGTTTCATTTTGAATATGTTATTTGCCAGCGCGCGGATAATAGCAAACGGATTCACACCCGCATGGTAATAGAAGAACCTGTCCTCTTTTTCAATGATCGTTTTTCTTAACAGCGGCGATATTTCTTCCAGCGATGTTTTCATGCGCCACTTATCATCATTAGTTAGAAATGCATGAATCACATCGCCTTTATTATCTGTAATGATTGTGGAATATTCTATTTTATCTATCTTATCGGCTACAGAGAAAAGGAAGTTAAGTGTAAACAGCCCCAGCAGAGTGAGCAGTGCAGTTATTGATAAGATCTTGATCATTCATCTAAAATATACATTCGTAATATAACAATTTAATATGCGTCCTTTACTCCTCGCCTTATCTGTTCTGTTAATCTTTTCCTGCAATCGAAATGCAGTAAGCCTTGAATATACCAACGCAAAAGGTGAAGTGGCTAGACTTGTGAACCTTACTTTCAGGTTCGGCAATGCAATGGTGCCCGACTCAATGCTGAACCAGTGGGATTCTACGGAATATATTTCATTCGAGCCTGCCATACCCGGAAAATTCAGGTGGGAGCAACCCGATGAGCTTGTATTTTCTCCATCGCAACCACTGGCGCCTTCTACAACTTTTAAAGGTGAAATGAATGATGAACTTATTCAGTTTTCAAATTTCAACAGCATAAAAGGCGATGCTATTTTATTTTTTACGCCGCAACTGCAACTGGAAGACATTAATATTTCATGGGTGTTGCAGGAAGAAAGATCAAAAAAGGCTGTCCCCCGCGCTGATCTGTATTTCAATTATCCTGTTTCGCCCACAGTGCTTAAAGAAAAATTGAAGCTGGAAGCTGAAGGACAGCCGGTAATGTTTGATGTCACCACATTGTCCGACGATAGCCGTATCACAGTTACGTTGCAGGGAATAAAGCAGCAGGATAAAGATGTAGAAGCCAAAATAACCATAGAAAAAGGAATAGTACCGCCGGGTGGTAAAAATGCGACTAAGGAAGTGATCAGCAGCACATTTACTATTCCTTCTCCGTTAAACCTGGTGATCAATACAGTTACTGCGCAGCATGATGGATTAACAGGTATGGTGAATGTTTCTGCAAGCCAGCAAATCGCGATGGAGAATATTTCATCATACATACAGATAGAACCTGCAATAAAATTCAGTATCGAAAGAACGGATGAAGGGTTTGCAGTGAAAAGCGACAACTTCAATGCTGAAAAATCATACCTGCTTACTATCCGCAAAGGATTACGCGGATTGATCGGCGGAACTTTGCATGAAGAATCAGACAATAACATTACGTTCGGTGAACTTGAACCCAACCTGAGATTCACGGCTAATAAAAGCATTTACCTTTCGGCGCAGGGAAACCGGATGATAGAAATGAGGATTGTGAATGTGGAGAAAGTGAAAGTAACCATTTCAAAAATTTACGAAAGCAATTTACTGGTGGCCCAGCGTTATGGTTATTATCCCCGCGACAGGAACAATGATGAAAATGAATATTATGATGAATACGATGATAATAACATTTCGTTTGGTGACGTGATATATGAAAAGGAAATTGATACAAGGTCTCTGCCCAGGTCTGGCAATAGCAGTTTATTTTCATTTAATATTGAAGACAGGCTGCCCAATTTCAAGGGGATCTATCACATTAAGGTGCGCTCGAAAAAAGATTATTGGGTGAGCGACAGCAGATTCATCTCTGTTTCTGATCTTGGTTTGATAGCGAAAGAAGGCAGAGATAAACTATATGTGTTCACTAATTCCATTAAGAATGCATCGCCTGTAAACGGTGTAAATATTATCGCATACGGAAATAACAACCAGGTTCTTGGGATGGGCTCAACTAATGAGGATGGTGTTGCAGAAATTGTATATGCAAGAAAAGAATTTGCGGGGTTTCAACCCGCGATGATCATTGCGAAAACGGAAAACGATTTTAACTACCTGCCTTTCAGTAATACAAAAGTAAACACCTCACGTTTTGAAACAGGCGGTAAAAGGCTTAACAGCTCAATGCTCGATGCATTCATTTACCCCGAACGTGACATATACCGCCCGGGTGAACGGATCAATTTTTCTGCTATTGTACGGGACAGGAACTGGAATGTACCCGGCGCGCTACCGGTTAGTTTTAAGTTTTTGATGCCGAATGGAAAAGAGCTGAGGTCGTTCAGGAAAAGTCTGAATGAGCAAGGAGGAGTTGAAGGGCAGATAGATATTTCAGCATCTGCAATTACAGGTAGTTACATACTCGAAATGTATACCTCAAACGATATTTTGCTTGGAACCCAGAGCTTCAGCATTGAAGAATTTGTGCCCGACAGGATCAGGGTATCCGCTAATCTTACCAGGGA
>Ga0111538_10013669_pt1 | contig 10707 bp, 10 predicted proteins | sample SoiMethybrSBSTD1_FD_79669 | JGI IMG/M metagenome (GOLD analysis project Ga0111538, IMG submission 79669) | Bulk soil microbial communities from a Populus tree surrounding site in Tennessee, USA - Soil MetaG P. TD hybrid SBSTD1 (version 2)... | ecosystem: Environmental > Terrestrial > Soil >... | reverse complement strand
TGGATATTAGTACGCGACATTGAATCCAATGGCGAAAGGAACCGCGGTCTTTACATTATGAAATCAAGGGGCATGAAACATTCAAACCAGGTCCGGGAATTTGTGATCACGGACAAAGGTCTCGACCTTGTGGATGTATATATGGGTAGCGATGGTATTTTAACCGGTTCGGCAAGAGAAGCCCAGCAGATGCTTGAATCAACAGGGGAGGTAATGCGAACTTACGCGTTAAACAGGAAAGATATTCAGATAGAAAGAAAAAGAAAGGTACTCCAAGCCAAGATCGCATCATTGCAGGAGGAGTTTGAATCCGTGCAGGATGAACTTAATAAATCGTATGTGGAAGAGGAATTGAAAAAGGAGATAATGGAAAAGAACAGAAGCATGATCATAGAGAAAAGGCAAAATAAAAATGCGTTTGATGGCAAAAAAAAGTAAAATAGCTACCAGGCAAACTTTTAAATACGAATTACGATTGTACATAGCGGGCAATACGGCTAAATCACTTGCGGCATTGAGTAACCTGAAAAAATATTGTGAGGAACATTTAAAGGATGAGTATAAGATCGAAGTTATCGATCTGTTGAAAAACCCACAATTAGCTGCGGGAGACCAGATACTTGCTATTCCGACACTTGTAAGAAAAGTTCCCGTTCCAATAAGAAAAATAATAGGCGATCTTTCCAATGAAGAAAAAGTTCTGGTCGGATTAAATATCCGCCCTATAAAAAAGTAAAATGAAGAAAGGTGATTATGTACTAAGATTATTTATTACCGGGGCCTCACCTAATTCGGTGCGGGCGCTAACCAATATTAAAGGTGTCTGCGAAAATTATCTGAAAGGAAGGTATAAACTTGAGATCATTGATGTGTACCAGCAGGCAGAGATCGCCGAAAAAGAACAGCTGGTCGCGCTGCCAATGCTGATAAGAAAACAGCCATTACCGGAGAGGAGGCTGATCGGCGACATGTCGGACATTCAGAAAGTTTTAAAAGGATTAGAGATATTTATACAGCAATGAATGAATTGAAAAATAAAAACAAAGCACAGCTGGAGGAAGAAATTGAAGAGTTGCGGATACAGCTGGAGGAAGCGAATGAAACTATTGATGCCATTCGTACAGGGCAGGTCGATGCACTGGTGGTACATGGAGAAGACGGACACCAATTGTATACACTGAAAAGTGCAGACCAAACATACCGCGTATTCATTGAAAAAATGGCGGAAGGTGCAGTAACTATCGACCGGAACGGAATTGTGCTGTATTGTAATTCCCAGTTCGGAGAAATATTAAAACGATCCATCTCGCAGATCATCGGGAGTGCATTTGAAAGTTATGTTGCGGAGCAGGACAAAACCAGGTATAGAGAGATTTTTGTAAAAGGATGGGATTACGACAGCAAAGTGGAAGTAAACCTGGTGGCTGTTGGCTGTGAAATACCAGTTCAGCTATCTGTGACAACGCTCGACCTTGAAGGAGGTAAATCCCTGAGCATCATCATCACTGATCTTACATCGCAGAAAGCCACACAAAGATTATTGATTGAAAAAAACAAGCAGCTGGAAGTCATTAACGTTGCGCTGGAGCTTAGTAACCACGACCTTCAGCAGTTTGCATCAATCGCTTCTCACGATCTTCAGGAACCTATAAGGAAGATCCAGATCTTTTCAAATTACCTTGAAGAGAATGAAATTAGCATGTCAGCACAGTCAAAAATACATCTGAGAAAGATCATCAATTCATCTGCAAGGATGAAAACCCTTGTAACAGAAATATTAAATTATTCAAAACTGTCTGCTGATGATCACCAGATAATAGACATCGACCTTAACAATATTATCAATGATCTGCGGGAGCATTTTGAGCTGATAATAGAGGAAAAACATGCCATAATAAAAGTGGGGGATCTTCCGGTTATAGAAGGAAACAATGGCCAGATCAGGCAAATGTTCCAGAATCTGATCAGTAATGCTTTAAAATTTTCGAGAGCTGATATTTCTCCTGTGATAGAAATAACCTCTAAAAGAATTGCCGGCAATTCTTTTGAAGCTGTTGCGAAGAAGGATGGTGATTATTGCATGGTGAATATCCAGGACAACGGGATCGGATTCGATGGTAAATATGTTAACAATATATTTTCTCTTTTTGAAAGATTGAACGCCAAAGATAAATATGAAGGAGCAGGCATAGGTCTCGCGGTCGCAAAGAAGATCGCTGAAAAACACAACGGACTTATCACTGCAGAAAGCGCGGAAGGCATGGGCGCAAAGTTCCAGATCATCCTTCCGCTTAAGCAGAAAGGCTGATTGATTAAAAGGGATACTGATCCATCTAAGATGTCCCTGCGCTTTACAGCAGTTATTAGTTAGAAAAAATCAAAAAAATATTAGTGTTTGTTTATTGGAAGCATTCGAACAGATTAATTTTAATCAGCTTTAATCCTTCTGAGCTGGTATATCGATCTACATTTGTGGTGCTATAGGTGTTTGTTATGGGAAAACTGATTACACTGCCGTTCCAATTTAACCAGAAAGAATATTACCTGTTGGTACAGATCAGGAAAGAGGAAGGGCATGAAGATTATCATGTGACCACTATTACTGATGATCTTGATGCGAAGCTTTACGTGAACTATATTTTCAGGTGGGATGGAATAAATCATTCCATCATCAAAACACCCACAGAAAAGTTAGCAACACAGGAGCTTTCAGATGAGATCTGGCACACAATTTATACTTCTATCATCCTGGAAAAACAACAAATAAAACCGGATGTCCAATAGAAATAATCATACTGAAATAAAAATACCTATCTGGATCGGTATTGCCCTTTTAATTCTTGTGTTAGTTTTTACCTACGTAATGATGGTGTAGATCAACCAAAACATTCCTCCCCGGATATTGTATTTTTTAGCCAGGAGTTTTTCTTTATCTCCATTGCAATGAAATTTTTCCCTGGGATAGCGTGTCTCTTCAGCGTAGTATTTATAAAAGATGTTGCTAACAGCACCATTCCTTCGTAACCTCTTTCAGGATCAGGTGCGTCCTTACCCATTATTCCGGGTAGTACTTTATTCAGCATTCCGAAACTTGTAAAGTGTCCATGTTCCATATTCTTCATCGATACCAGGAATCTCCTTGTTCCGTTTAATGCTTTTAACCATGACAGATCAGTATATTGATCGCGGGCATTATAGAGATGGAGAATAGGTTGATTGATCTTTGATGGATCGTACCATGATTGTGATGCCAGTAAATGCGCACCGAAAGCTGAGCCAATCCCGCCATCAAAACTCAGGACTGACTTTACAGATCTGTTCCTGATGGCCAGAGCCATTGCTGATTGTCCTCCGAAACTAAACCCTGCAACGGCGATCTCATCTTTAATAATTGGAAATTCATTTTTGAGAATATTTAATCCGAATTCATAATCCAGCACCTGTGATTCCAATCCTTTCCCTTCGTAATCGAGTTCATATTTACTTGTGCCTTTTACCGGAATATGCATCACCACAAAACCATTCTTTGCTATGTTTTCCGCCAGGTATGCATAATCTGCTGCATACCCGTGAACAAGCATCACTAAAGGATATTTATCTACAGGTAGCGGAGCGTCTTTCACAGCATTCATGGACGCTTTTCTTTCAAGGAACGCTATAAATTTATTTTTGTCTGCATTAACTGATGCAGGCCATGCGAAATACCTGTTTATTCCCGTGTTATACGCATCTAATGATGAGGAATCAAGTTCCGAACCTGCAAGTGCGACATATTCTCCGAAGGTCATCTTTTTACCTTTTGCTGTTGAGGGATACCAGATATTTATTTGAATGATCCTTCCATGCAATTGTTTTTGTTCTGCAATGGATGGTCTCGTTTCATCGAACCTTGTAACAGATAAAAATCCTGTGTTGGTTTGTGAGAATGTTGCCGGTCCGGCAAATAATAAAAGGAACAGGCAGCGTTTCATTGAAGGAGTTTGATCAATAAATTTACAAACCCCGGCAACCAGTCATGTTACCGTTCATCCTATTAAAGTATAGCAGTTATGTTTATTTATTTATCGAATATGCTTTCGCAGGATTTGTTTTTATGATCAGCGTTATCTCATCTTTTGTAAACCCTTCTTTTTCCAGGGCAGGCAAAAGTAGTGTGAACAGGGTGGTGTATCTTCTGAATTTTCCCCCATTTTTTTCGCCCACAGCATAATATCCGGCATCATGGGAAACAAGGGTACGGTAAAGTAAATTGTTCTGCTTCATGAATTTCAAATAGCCTGTGTATTCATTAATATTTTCATCACTCAAGCCATCGAATTCCACCCATGCGCCTTTGCCGGCAATTTCAGTAAAAAAGTTATGGTCTTTTTCATTTTGTGCATGTACCCAGATATATGCATCTGGTGGAACCTTGTTTTTCATTAGTATGTCAAGCTCTTCCCGGGCAGCATTCCCATCACCACTATGAACTGCTATGGTTAAGCCTGTTTTTTGATGAGTAAGGGCACCGGCCACGATCATTTTTTTCTGAATTGAAGAAAGAGGACCGGCATCAGCACTCAGCTTAATAAAACCGGGCTTTATGGTTGTACCATCAATGCCATTCCGGAATTCATTAATCCATCTTTCTGAGATTTGTGCTGCTGATTCTTCAAATGCGTGTTTGGGGAGATATTTATGATGCACGGCTCCGTAATAACCGGTATTGGTAACAATATTGATACCTGTTGCTTTTGAAAGCTTTTGCAACAGTTTTACATCCCTGCCAAGATAATTTGGAGTGCAGTCAAAGAGCGTATTGCATTGTTGCTTTTTAAGATCTTTTAAAAAAGGGATTGCTTTCTGAAATGCGCTGTCGGGGTCATAGCGACCGGATGTTATTGAATCTGCACCAATAAAGTCTACAATAATGTGTTCATGGGGAAGTGAAATTCCCGCTTCTGTGGATGAGATGGATCCGGCTACCGTATAAATCACTTCATTTTTTTGCGGGATTTGAATACCCAGGCAAAAAATAAGGAAAATAATAACCGGATTCAGACTCATCAGCTAAAGTTACATTATCAATTTTTTATCTGTGCGGTTTATAGCTCCTTCAACAGTTTCCGATGCCTTCTGGTAATATTCATTGAATGCATCCTTTGCATCACCAAGCAGATCTTTGACGTAGCTTTTTACCTCTTCACCTTTGTCGGAATCGAGAAAATATTTCATGGCAACACCAATGGCCACCCATACCAATATTTTTTTCATGTTATTTGTTTAGGTAGTGCTATTAAAATTTCATGCCCGATTTTTAGTATGATCCATGACTTTCGTGGCATACCTGAAAACATTGCAATGGTCATAGTTGAAGCGCCTTCACAATTAATAAGCCGTCGGGGAAGTTAATTACAAAGTGGTCATGATGATGTTCATACTCATACACTGTATTGTCCGGAAACGTACAGGGCTAGACAATTATTCCTAATAAATATCTTTGTCAATCAACGCGTTAGATTTGCGGCATAATGTTCGTCAGTTTACCCGGGCATAATACCCCCACCGCATGTTCAAAAGTTATCTGAAGGTTGCCTGGCGCAACCTGTTACGTCACAAAGCTTTTTCTTCAATTAATATAGTTGGTCTCGCTATAGGCATGACCTGTAGTATTTTCATCTTACTTTGGGTTCAGCATGAATTAAGCTATGATCGCTTTCATGCTGATGCCAACAGGATATACAGGCTTGTGGTTACTGCGAGTGGTTTTAAAGCTGCTGTAAACCCAGCAGGCATGCCTGGTGAATTAAAATTGAAAATGCCGGAAATAGAAGAAGCTGCCCGTATTTCACTTAAGCGAACCCATGTGTTCCAGGCAGGAGAAAAAAAGTTTGAAGAACAGCAACTGCTATGTGTAGATTCCAATTTCCTGCGTCTGTTTAGTTTCCCACTTATTAAAGGAGATATTAAAACTGCACTGATGCAGCCTGACGCTATCGTTATCACAGAATCAATGGCGCTGAAATATTTTGGCAAGGAGAACCCGATAGGAAAATTTATAAGAAGAGATCCGGGAAAGAATATGGTTGTTACCGGATTACTTAAAGATCTGCCAGAAGCATCGCATTTGAAATTCAATGCGCTGATGCCCATGTCGTCAATTTATAATGATGAATGGGACCTGAAAAACAATGTTTGGGATAATTTCAATTATTACACATACATAAAACTCAATAAAGAGCTGAATAAAGAAGAAACAAAAAAGTTCAATTCACGTATAGATGAGATCTACAAAACGCATGTACCTGAAAAAAATCTGAAAGTAAATTTCACAATGCAACCGCTTACCGACATTCACCTGTTATCCGATTACCAGGTTGATGTTCCAGGTCATGGAAACATGCAATATGTAAACATATTTTTTGTAGTGGCGATATTTATTCTTGTAGTAGCCTGTATAAATTATATGAACCTGGCTACTGCCAGGTCTGAAAGGCGTGCTAAGGAAGTAGGATTGCGGAAAGTGGTGGGGGCCGACAGGAAACAACTGATCGTGCAATTCCTGGGTGAATCTTTGCTCGTAACATTCATTGCATTGATACTGGCTATAGGAGCCGTGTATCTGTTGTTGCCTGCATTTAACAATCTTGCAGGTAAGGAGATTAATTTTAATATCCTTGAAGGTAAATGGATGACTGGCATTGTTGGAATAGCATTGATTACTGGCATTCTATCGGGAAGTTATCCAGCCTTATTTTTATCGGGCTTCCAGCCGGTGAAAGTGCTGAAAGGAAACAAGGTAATTGCAGGTGGTAACAAATTTTTCAGGAACGGCCTTGTGGTAACACAGTTTGCCGTTTCCATTATTCTGCTGGCCGGCACTGTGGTTGTATACCAGCAATTGAAATTTATCCGCGACATGAATCTTGGTTTCGATAAATCGAACCTGGTGTACACAAGGATGAAGGGGGAGATGTGGGGAAAAAAGGATGCGTTGTACAATGAACTGAAACGGAATCCGCTTACCAGTGATTTTTCAGTGATGGATGAAATACCGGTAAACCTTACCAGCGGCACTGTCGACGTTGTTTGGGAGGGGAAGGAACCTAACAGCCAGGTAGTATTTCCAACACTTCATGTTAATGAAGAATTTTTTGATGTGTTCCGCATGAAGATGATAAGCGGGCGTCCATTCTCAAAAGAATTTCAGAGCGACACAGCAAATTATATTCTGAACGAAAAGGCGGTACGCGTAATGGGTTTTACTCCGGAGCAGGCAATTGGTAAGCAGGTTAAAATGTGGAACGGTTCAGGCGCCATTATAGGCGTTGTGAAGGATTTTAATTTCAAACCGGTGCAACAACCTATTGAACCAATGATCATCAGGCTTAACCGCTGGGGTGGTGTTATTGTTGTACGTACACCGCCAGGTAAAACAACAGAATCAATTGCAGCATTGCAAAAAGTATGTGCAACTATTAATCCCACATTCCCTTTCTCATATGATTTTCTGGATCAGAACATTGCAAACCTGTACCAGGGTGAACAAAGGATGGGAAGTCTTTTCAATGTATTTGCCGTTCTCGCAATTATTATATCCAGTCTAGGATTATATGGACTTTCAGCATTCATGGCGGAGCAACGTACAAAAGAGATTGGTGTAAGGAAAGTACTGGGTGCTTCGGTGCCGAATATGGTCGTTATGCTTTCTTCTAATTTTACCAAGCTCATTCTTGTGGCTGTTGTGATAGCTGTGCCTGTTGCATGGTGGGCCATTAACAGCTGGTTGCAAAGTTTTGCGTTCAGAGTGGAGATGAACTGGATGATATTTCTTGGAGCATCGCTTACGGCACTTGCTATCGCCTGGATCACCGTGAGCTATGAGTCGGTCAAGGCTGCATTGAGCAATCCGGTGAAAAGTTTGCGGAGTGAGTGAGATCTCACGCAAAGTCGCTAAGAAATTTCACGCAAAGGTTTGCGATCATTGTCTTAACCTGATTATAACAGATCGTTTAAAATTGGGTAATGTAATAGAGTCGTCTTTACTTTTAACCGTTTTCCATTCATTAGTCCAGGGATCATAAACATCAATAGGCTGGCCTGAACCCGATCCGGGTAAATTCAAAATGGCATTTTCTATTAATGAAGGAGGAACATTTTTAGCGAGTTCTGATTCCCAATTATTCATTTTATCTCTTACCCATAGCAGAGATGTTCGTTTGCCCTTCAAAATATAAATCCGGAGCTGATCGGACTCTTTATAAAAAGGAGTAAACGATTCACTGACGGGATCAATGCCTTTAATAGCTTCATTGAACCGCCCAAAATGATACCACAAGTTGTTCTTATGAACATATGATTCCCAATGCCAGCTCATGCCGGGTGCGGCGGAACCTGTAAAAAATGGAGCGAATAGAATGTCGTGCAGCAATATACCTGCGGTGTCTTTCGGGTAATATTTACTAGGCCCTGCATGATGTGGTTCAACAGCTCCGGTTTCAGCAAGTATGATGGGTTTATTCGGGTGATATGCCTGCAGGTCTTTTATAGCAGATGAACAGATAATATCCATGGGAGCATGGCACACTTCAAATGCTGCACCGGGATCGAGGTATCGGTGCACCTGTGCTACTTCATTGCCGGGCATAGCCATCAGCTTTTCATAAGGTGCTTTCGCATATTCTCCATCAAAACTGCCGAGGCTCTGCATCACAAGATTTTCCGGAAATTTCTCTTTAACTGCTTTTAACATTCTCTCGTTCCAATCATAGAATACTGAATCCTCAGGTCCTTTCATGGCATTCATTTCATTCCACAATTCCCATCCGAAAAACAAAGTATCACTGCCATACCTCTTTTTGTAGTAATCTATTTTGTCAAGAAATAATTTGTGCCCCTCTTTTGTGGTTAAATATTGCCGTACACTATCAAGCGGTCCTCCTTTAGAAGTATGATAAGCGAATTTTGTGGCCCAAGGCTGATTGTTTTCTTCAGTGGTTACACTGCGGAAATGTTCAAGTGTCATCTTTATATGGAGATGATAGTTCCTGGCCATTTCAATGAACCTGTCGATCCTTGCTGCTTTTTTCTCATTATAAACACCAGCCTTTTCTTCAATATCCCAGAATGAATTACTGAGCCAAACCCTTATGTAATTTCCTCCGTTAGCTGAAAGATTCTTCATCCATAAGCCTATCTCATAAAAAGCTGAATCGGGGTTATTGGCATAACGACCACTTGGATTGATCATGTTAATACCAACGGGAATATAGGTTTCGCCATCTGAATATGAAAAATAGGCGGGGTTCTTTTTACTTACCTGTATGTATCTTTTATTTTGCCCGAAGCCGGCCAGAAAAAATAATAAAGTTGCGATTGTGAATAAAGATCTCATCATTCAATTTAAAAAAATCTACCGACTCCGTTGGACATCCTTTGTTATGATCTCTACAATTTTATTGCTGACGGCAGCGATGTGCGGATCCAACAGACACCTGTCCATAAATGTCAGAGATGCATCTGATATCTGCCACCCGAGTGGAAGAACCGGTTGAAGGTTGTTGCTGTCTGTACTGCACTCGGGCCTTACAGAAAAATATTTATATTTCCCCGACGCTGTATCTTTTTGATTGACCAGGTCTGCTTTAATAGTATTACCAACCCAGTTATTCATCAGGGCGGTGAGAGGTGCGCCAAGCTCAAAAACATTACGGGCGATCTGTACCGAATCAACTGCTGACAATGAATTGTTCACCGACAGCATAATGATACGCACGCTGTCAGGTGTCCATCCTCTCCGTGCAAGTGCTCTCTCTAAAACTATACGGAGTTGCGCAGAAGTTTCTGCTCCTGAATTTTCTTTTAATCCGCCATCCATGAAATGATGGAAGTCGTCGAGTTCGCCGGCTGGACTGATAAACGGAAAACGAGCGCTCAGCAAAGCAGCTGTGCTTAGGCGTAATTCCTGGGAATCTGTTGATCGTCCACCGATGCGGTTATTCACTAAATAACTTGCGGGAAAATCTGAAGGATCGAGTTTTACGGGAGCAATAATGGCTTTAAGTCCTGAATCGAGCAGGTAAGAATTTGAGAACAGCAATGGTACTTCTCCGGGAATGGAAGGGTTGGTCCAGTAACTGCTCATTTTCTGATCGAGCCGGAAAGAAGGATGTGAAGTTGATGCATGATGCTCCCACGTACGTTCCTGTATGCGTGCACGATCTTGCACCCATTCGTGTCCCATAAATGCAAACCACACATCCCTGCCTAGCAGAGGCACGATGACCGGAGTTAAAAAATCATTGGAGAAAAATAGTGAATCTGTGTGAGGTGAAACAGGAGTGTCTGTTAACTGTGCATACCGTTGCGCGCAAAGCACCGCCGCACCCATTGTTCCACCGGATGCGCCCGAATAAGAAAATACGTAATGCTGGAAGTCGAACCGGGTAGAGAGGTATGGACTGTTGCTTCTCAGCCAGGTATTGTAGACAAGCGTATCAAGATGGTGAACAAATTTACCTGTCCATGCCGCTGCACGTATACCACCACCATATGCATTAACCAGGAAAATGGGATAGGGGCGTTTGAAATATTTATGGAATGAATCAATTTCATTTTTACGTTGGGCAAGCCAATGGTCGGCATAGGTATCGAGATCCTGGAGCGGCAAAGTGTCGATGGCACCGGAAGTTGAAGTGTAATGCTTAATTCGGTGAAAATTGTTGGGGA
>Ga0111538_10013668_pt1 | contig 10708 bp, 7 predicted proteins | sample SoiMethybrSBSTD1_FD_79669 | JGI IMG/M metagenome (GOLD analysis project Ga0111538, IMG submission 79669) | Bulk soil microbial communities from a Populus tree surrounding site in Tennessee, USA - Soil MetaG P. TD hybrid SBSTD1 (version 2)... | ecosystem: Environmental > Terrestrial > Soil > Tree... | reverse complement strand
ACGCGCTCCACTCGGCCGCCACGCCGGGAGGGGCACCCGAGTTCACCGACAAGGCGTATACCGCCGAGCGCGCGCCGGTGACGCGGCCCGCGACGATTCATTCCTGATCCCAGCTCGAGGCGAACGGCACGCCTCGTCAGGGCCGCCGTCACCACGGACGCTCCTCCGATCGTGGTGGCGGCGGCTCATCTTTCACGTCGCCTTCGCGAGCCGCAGCCAAGTATCCCGACTGAGGTGATTCGCGCCGAATCGCCTCGACAGCGTGAGGTGATTATGACATGATCCCTTCATGCCGGGCTCGGCCGACCGCGTGCGGCGCCTCGTCGACCGCCGCGGCGCGGTGCAGAACCGGGACGTCGTGCGCGCGCTGAGCGTGTCGCCGGCGACGGCCCACCGCCTGCTGCAGGCGCTGGTCACGGGCGGCGTCCTCGAGCGCCTCGGCAAGGGGAGGGCGGCACGCTACCGGCTGCGCACCCTGCGCCGCCGCTTCCGGCGCGCCGGATTGGACGAGCATCGCGCGTGGGACCAGGTGGCCGCGGACATCGCCCGCATCCGCCCGCTCGACAGCGACGCGGCGCGGAGCCTCGCCTATGCCGCCTCCGAGATCCTGAACAACGCGGCCGACCACTCCGCGGGGAAGTCCGTCGACGTGAGGGTGACGTTCGATCGCGGCGGCGCCACCGTCGCCACGGTGCAGGACGACGGCGTGGGCGTCTTCCGGCGCGTGCGCGAGGACTTCGGCTACGCCACGCCGGAGGAGGCGATCGTCCAGCTCGAGAAGGGCAAGCTCACGAGCGACCCGGCACGGCACAGCGGGGAAGGTCTCTTCTTCTCGTCGAAGGCGGTCACACGCTTTCGCCTGGAGAGCCAGGGAAAGGCCTGGATCGTCGACAACGAGGTTCGGGACAGCGGCATCGGGCCGAGCGACGTCCGACGCGGCACGCGGGTCCGGCTCGAGGTGGCGCCCGGCCGCGTGCCCAGGCTGGAGGACGTCTTCGCCGCCTACACCGACCCGGAGAGCCTCCGCTTCACGCGTACCCGCGCCACCATCAAGCTCGCCGGTCTCGGGAAGACGCTGGTCTCGCGCTCGGAGGCGAAGCGCCTGCTCGCGCGCCTGACGGACTTCCAGCACGTGACGCTCGACTTCTCCGGCGTCGAAGTCGCGGGGCAGGGCTTCTGCGACGAGGTGTTCCGCGTCTTCGCGCGGGCCCACCCGAAGGTGACGCTCGAACCGGTGGGCATGAACGATGCGGTCGCGTTCATGGTCGGGCGCGCGCGCGCGAGCGCCGCGGACAGGTGAAGCCGGAGGCGTCGCGCCGGTCCGGAGCGGCTCGTCCGTGCTGGACGATCGCCCTGCTGCTCTTTTCGTCCCTGCGCTGACCCCGAAGGTTTTCATTGCCGGCTGTGCCACCGCCGCGGTACAACCCGGAGAGGGGGGACGCGTACGACCAGCCCGCGGAATCTGGCGATCGTTTTCGGCGTGCTGCTCGCCGTTCCCCTGAGCATCGCGCACGCCGACCCGGCCGCCGTGGCGGGGCGCGCCTCGCCGAAAGCACAACGCCCCGCCTCGTTCCGCGAGGGCAGGGTACTCGTACGGTTCCGCGACTCGGCGTCGGAGTCGGCCATGGGGCAGGCACACGCCAGAGCGGGCGGGCGCGTTGCGAGGAAGTTCCGGAGCGTGCGCGGCCTGCGCGCCGTCGAGCTGCCTCCCGGGTCGCCGGTCGGCACGGCGCTGGACGCCTATCGCCGGGATCCGGCCGTCCTATACGCGGAGCCCGACTACGTCGTCGAGGCGAACGATCTCCCGAACGATCCGGACTTCGAGGTGATGTGGAACCTGCACAACACGGGTCAGTTCGGCGGGCTCCCACCCAATGCCGTGCCCGGAACGGTCGACGCCGACATCGACGCGCCGGAGGCCTGGGACATCACCACCGGTAGCGCCTCGGTGGTCGTCGCGATCATCGACACCGGCATCGATTACACGCACGAGGACCTGGCGGCGAACGTGTTCGTCAACGCGGCCGATTGCGACGCGGACGCGTTCGACGACGACGGCAACGGCTGGGCGGACGACTGCCACGGCATCGACACGCGCAACGACGACTCCGATCCGCTGGACGACAACGATCACGGCTCGCACGTCGCGGGAACCATCGGCGCCGTCGGCAACAACGGCATCGACGTGGTCGGGGTGAGCCGCCAGGTCCGGCTCCTCGCCTGCAAATTCCTCGACCGAAACGGTTCCGGCAACATCTCGGACGCGATCACCTGCCTCGACTACATCGCCGACATGAAGGCCCGCGGCGTCAACATCATCGCCAGCAACAACAGCTGGGGAGGAGGTTCGTACAGCCAGGCGCTCGCCGACGCGATCGACGCGCAGCGTGCGAACGACATCCTGTTCATCGCCTCGGCCGGCAACTCCGGCCGCGACGCGGACCTCGATCCGGCGTATCCCGCGAGCTACTACCTACCGAACGTCATCTCGGTGGCGGCGACGGACCGCTTCGACGGGCGCGCGAGCTTCTCGAACTACGGGCGGAGCACGGTGCACCTCGGCGCGCCGGGTGTCACGATCCGCAGCACCACGAAGGGCGACAGCGTCAACGACTTCAGCGGCACGTCGATGGCGGCCCCGCACGTGACCGGCGTCGCGGCGCTGCTGAAGGCGCAGGACCCGGGGCGCGACTGGAGGGCGCTCCGAAGCCGCCTCCTGGCCGGGGGCGACCCGAAGCCGTCGCTCGAGCCGACCATCAGCCGCCGCCGGCTGAACGCCTACGGCGCGCTCACGTGTGCCGGCGCGCCGCTCGAGTCCCGGCTGCGTCCCATCGGAGAGCTCGTCTTCGGTGCGGTCGGCGTCCCGGTCGACCTCGCGGTCCTGCATCTGGGCTGCGCCGGCCCGGCCGGCGTCGTCGCGGTGGTCGTGAATCCCGGGGGAATCGTCGTCTCGCTGCAGGACGACGGCACCGGCTTCGATCAGGTCGCCGGCGACGGGACCTACTCCGGGCAGTGGATCCCGGCGGCCGCCGGCGAGTACACGCTCGCGTTCCCGGACGGCGACGCGGTGACGGTCCGCATGCTGCCGAACGCGTTCCTCAACCCGACGCCTGGGGACGGCGATGCGTTCGGCTCGGCCATCGCCACGACCGGAAACGAAGTGTTCGTCGGGGCCCCGGGCGACGATCAGGCCGGGCCCGATGCCGGCGCGGTCCACCTGCTGGACGGCTCGACGCACGGCCTCGTCCGTACGTACCTGAATCCCAGCCCCACGCTGCGCGACCGCTTCGGGCAGGCCGTCGCAGTCGCGGGCGGTAAGCTGGTCGTGGGGGCGCCGTTCGCGGACACGGGGGCTACGGATGCCGGCGCTGCCTACCTCATCGACGCGGCCAGCGGCGCCTTGCTCCACACGCTCCTCGATCCGACGCCCCACGAAGGCGACCAGCTCGGAAACGCCGTCGCGGCCATCGGCGACAAGATCTTCGTCGGCGCCTGGTTGGACGACAGCGTCGCACCCGACGCGGGCGCCGTTCACCTCTTCGATGCGACCAGCGGCGCCCTGCTCGGCACGTTCCTGCCGCCGCCACCCGACGTTCCCGGGAACATTCCCTTGTTCGGCTATGCGATCGCCGCCGTCGGTGAGGACGTCGTGATCACGGAGCCGCGCCGGGACGGGGAGGGTGCCGCCTATCTCTACGACGCCGACCCGGCGCTGTGGGCCGCCTTAAACATCCTGGCCCACATCGACCTGGGGTTCTCGGTCGCGGTGCGCGACGGGCGCGTCTTCCTCGGCGATCCGGCGGCGATCTACCGGCGTGCGAGCGACGACGTCGCGGTGCCGGGCGGCGCGGTCAACGTCTACGACGTGGCAACCGGTGCGTATCAGCTGAGCATCAAGCACCCGAATCCGCTCGATGTCCTGCCCGGGTTCGGGTTCTCGGTGACGGCCCTCCCGGACGGGCTCGCGGTCGGCGCCGCTCTCGACGATGCCGCGCTCCTCAACTCGGGGGCCGCCTATACCTTCGACGGCGACGACAACTTCCTGGACATTCTTCTCCCGCCGCGTCCCACGCGCAGCGACAGCTTCGCCACCACGCTCGCCGCCCTCGGCTCCGACGTGCTCGTCGGGGATCCCGGGGAAGACGTGGCCGCGCCTCGCAGCGGCGCCGTCTACCGCTTCCCCGCGATCGCGGGCGAGCGGCACAGCTGCTTCAAGGGTGGCGCCGCGCCCGGTTCGACCTTCGCGTCGGACGTCCTGACGCTATCCGACCGCTTCGAGACCAAGGTGACGAACGTGCGGCGGCCTACGTCGCTCTGCAATCCGGCAGGCGTCGACGGGTCTGCCCTCCTCGATGCGGACGCGCACCTCACCTGCCACACCATTGCCGACGCTCCGGATCAGCCCCGCCTCGCCGTCGAGAACCAGCGCGTAGCGAGCCGCTTCGGGGTGTCCACCGTGCGGCTCCGGAAGGCGAGCGCGCTCTGCGTGCCGTCGGGGCACGACGGCGGTCCGATCTCCGCGACGCTCGACGCGTACAAGTGCTACAAGCTCGGTCCGGTCCCCGGAACGTCACGCTTCCAGCAGCTCGACGTCGCCGTCGCCGATCGCTTCGGAAGCCGCGGCACCAGCGTCAAGCGTCCGAGCATGCTCTGCACGCCGGTGACACGGGACGGCAGCGAGCCGCTCAACCCCGAAGGACATCTCGTCTGCTACAAGACGGCCATCTCGCGGACGGGCGGCGGAGCCTTCACTCCGCCCCCCGTCGCCGTCACGGACGACTTCGGGAGCGGGACGATGAACGCGCGGCGGGCCGAGACGCTCTGCGTACCCGGCTACGTACTCCTCCCGCCATAGGCGGGTGGCATCGCGCCGCGCCTCCGCGCTATGGTCCCCCGCACATGTCGCGCGTCGCGGACAACGTCGCCCTCGTCCGTCGCTTCTGGGCGGACCTCTACGCGCACGAGTTCGACCGCCTCGGCGCCTACTTCACGCCGGACGCCGTCTACGACGACGTCCCGATCCCCGCGGCGCGCGTCGCCGGGCCGGCGGCGATCGTGCGGAAGATCCGCATCGGGTTCGAGCGCGTGGACAGGCACACGCATCACGAGCACCGCGTCGTCGCCGACGAGACGACGGTCGTCACGGAGCACAGCGAAGACTGGCACTTCGCGCCCGATCACGTGGTGACGCTGCCGTTCGTGTCCGTGCAGGTGCTCGCCGGCGGGAAGATCGCGCTCTGGCGCGACTACAGCAACATCGACACGTTGCTCGGGGCCGCGCCGTCGTGGTGGCTCGACCACGTCACGGCGGCCTGGGCCGAGGCCTGAGGAGCGGCGATGCCCGACCTGGACGTCGTCATCGCGGGCGGAGTGGTGGTCGACGGCACGGGCGCGCAGCGCTACCGGGCCGACGTCGGAATCCGCGACGGCCGCATCGCCGCCATCGGGCGCCTCAAGGCGTCGGACGCGGCGCGCGTGCTCGACGCCGGCGGCGCGACCGTCGCCCCGGGCTTCGTCGACCTGCACACGCACTACGACGCGCAGCTCTTCTGGGACCCGTACCTCACGCTCTCCGGATGGCACGGCGTCACCTCGGTGGTCATCGGCAACTGCGGCTTCGGCTTCGCGCCGATGCGTCCCGAGCTCCGCGAGCGCGCGATGCTCACCATGACGCGGGTCGAGGCGATCCCGTACGCGTCGATGGCGGAGGGGCTGCCGTGGGACTGGGTGACGTATCCCGAGTTCCTCGACAGCGTCGACCGGCGGCCGAAGGCCGTGAACGTGCTGCCGTACGTGCCGATCGCGCCGCTCCTCATGTGGGTCCTCGGGTTCGAGCGCGCCAAGGCCGGGGTCCTGCCGACCGACGCGGAGCACCGCGAGCTCCGCCGCCTGCTCCACCAGGCGATGGACGCGGGCGGCTGCGGCTGGTCGGCGCAGCGCCTCCACCCCGACGGACCGGGCGCCGTCCAACGCGACTACGACGGCGGCCCGATGGCGACCGACGTCATGCACGACGCGACCGCGCTCGAGCTGGCCGCAGTCCTCGCGGAGCGAAACGCGGGCTTCGTGCAGATGGCGCTCTCCACCGCCGACGGTGCCCACGACTTCCTCCACCTGGAGCAGCTCGCCGAGGTGAGCGGCCGGCCGCTCCTCTACAACGTCGTGCAGGGGTTCGTCCGCTACCCCGACGCGCACCGGATGCAGCTCGCCTGGCTCGACTCGTGCCGCGAGCGCGGCATCCGGGTCTACGGCCAGGGCGTCACGACCGCGTCGGCGTTCACGTTCACCTTCGAGGACTGGAACCTCTTCGACGACGATCCGCACTGGCTCGACGCAACGCTCGGCACACCCGAGGAGCGGAAGCGGAAGCTCGCCGACCCGGCGCGGCGGCCGGCCCTCCGCGGCTACGAATCGGGCATCGTCACGGTCGGGATCCCCGACATCAAGGTCGTCGAGTGCTTCACGGAAGAGACGCGGCCCTTCGAGAACCTGACCGTGGGCGAGGTGGCGGAGCGGACCGGTAAGCATCCGGTCGATGCCATGCTGGACGTCGCCGTGGCCGACGACCTGCGCACCGTCTTCTACGCCGAGCCCGCCAACGTGAGCCGCGACGCGATGCGGGACCTCGTCGCGCATCCGTGGATCCTCCCCGGCGTCTCCGACGGCGGCGCGCACACGAAGTTCTTCACCGGCGGCCGCTATCCGACCGAGTTCCTGAGCCGGATCGTGCGCGAGGAGGGCATGTGCTCGCTCGAGCACGCCCACTGGCGGCTCTCGGCGCTGCCCGCGCACTGCGCCGGGTTCCGCGGCCGCGGCACGCTGGTCGAGGGTGCGCCGGCGGACCTGGTCGTCTACGACTACGAGCGCCTCGCGTGCCTGCCGGAAGAGGTGGCGCACGACTTCCCGGCGGGGGAGTGGCGGCGCATCCAGCGGGCGCGCGGCTACCGCTACATCCTGGTGAACGGCGAGGTCACGATCGAGGACGACCGGGAGACGCACGTCCACTCGGGGCATCTCCTCCGCCACGGCGGTTGAAGGCCTGCCTCCCGCGGCCGGCTGGACTCGGCGCGCGGTCGTGCTAGCAATCTCGTCGTGGCCCGCATAGCCGCCACGACGTACCGGGTGGTCACGACGGCGCTCGCCGCGGGCACGGCCCTGCTGGCGCTGCGCCAGCCGGCGCTGCGGGGCGCGGCGGCGCTGGCCGCGCTGGCGCTCTTCGCCGTCCACTACCTGGTGACGGCCGCCCGTCCTCCGAGCCTCCACTACCGCCCCTCGGCGCTGGCCGAGCAGGTGCTGGCGGGCTGCCCGTCGCTCGGCCGCCGCTTCTGGCCGACGCCGTGGTGCTTCAACGGCCACCTCCAGCTCGCCCTTCTGTCGTACCGCGAGGAGCACGAGGCCCCGCTCGCCTTCGACCGCACCGACCGGCTCAGGATGCCCGACGGCGGCACCGTCTCGCTGGAATGGCTGGGGACGGAGCGCGCCACCGACGGGACGCCCGTGCTCGCGGTCCTGCCCACGCTCTGCGGCGACGGGCAGTCGCTCCGCGGCTTCGCGCGCGAGATGCTCGTTCGGCTCGGCTGGCCTGTCGTGGTTCTGAATCGCCGCGGGCATGGCACGCTCCCGCTCACCGCGCCGTGCTTCAACATGTTCGGCTCGACGGACGACCTCCGTGCGCAACTCCGGCACATCCGCGAGCGGCTCCCGTCGTCGCCGGTCTACGCCGTCGGCCTGTCGGCAGGCTCGGGCCTCCTGGTCCGCTATCTCGGGGAGGAGGGCGACGGTGCGCTCTTGACGGCGGCCGTGGCGCTCTGCCCCGGCTACGACACGGTGCGAGCATTCCCGCGCGTGCACCGGACCTACGATCGCTACCTCCTCCGACTCCTCCGGGAGTACTTCCTCGAGCGCCACCAGGCGGTGCTCGAGCCGATTGCGGGATATGCCGACGTGCTCGCCAGCCGTTCGCTCGTGGAGTTCCAGGAGCGCGGCTTCCGGCTCTTCGGCTTCGCGTCGGCCGCGGAGTACCACCGCCACACGAATCCGATGGAGGTCATGCACGGCGTCCGCGTGCCGCTGCTCGTCCTGAACGCCGCCGACGACCCGGTGTGCGTCGTCGAGAACGTGCGCGAGCACCTCGACGTCGTCGATGCAGTCCCGGAGACGCTCATCGCGCTGACGGCACGTGGGAGCCACGGCGCCTTCTTCGAGGGAGTGCTCCGGCCCGCGTCCTGGGCGTGCCGCGTGATGGCCGAGTACCTGACCGCCGTGCACGCGGCGCTCGGGGACATGGCAAGGCCGCCCGCGGCGGTCGTGGACGTGCGCACGAGGGCCCACGCGACCTAGGCGTCCGCTTGCACGCCGCGGGCGAATTTCGCACAAGCCCGCCATGCGATCGTTCCGTCGCTGGCTCGACGACTTTCGCCATCCCACCGTCCGCCGCGGCCGGCCGGAGGAGGTCTGGCTCCGCCTGATCGAGCGCCTCGCGCCGTCGCGGACGTTCGTGGACGTCGGCTGCATGTGGAAAGTCGACGGAGCCTATGCCTTCCACGCGCTCGCGCACGGCGCGACGGAGGTGACCGGCGTCGACATCAATCCCGCGACGCCGGAGTTCGAGGCCCGAAACCGGGCCGAGGGCGGCCGCGTGCGCTTCGTCCAGGCCGACCTGAACGATCCCGAGCTCCCCGCGCGCGTCGGGAGCTTCGACGTCGTCTTCTGCTCCGGCGTGCTCTACCACGTGCCGAGCATGCAGCAGAGCCTCGACCAGCTGCGGCGGCTCTGCCGCGGAACGTTGATCCTCGCGACGGCGAGCATCACGGAGCGCGAGACACCGAACGCCGCCGTCTTCCTCCCGTACATGGATCCGGTCGCGCGAGATGCGCTCAACTTCGTCGGGCCGTATCGCAAGCGAGGCCTGGATTCCGACATCGTCCCCGAGCGCGGCTACGCCAACTGGCTCTGGCTCCCCACGGCAAGCTGTCTCCGCGCGATGACCCGGTTCGCGGGCTTCGAGGTCGACGAGTGCATCGAGCACCGCCGTTCGACGACCATCGTCGCGCGCGCCGCCACGGTCGCGACACGCTGGGGTTCGAACCCGCCGTTGAACGACGAGCGGGCGTCCGGCCCGCCCGCACGGCTTGCGCGGGCTCCGGAACGGCGCGCATAAGGCCCCATGGCCGACCTCCGGGATTTCGTCGTCAGCCGCAGCGATCTCCGCCGCACCGACTTCGTCCCCGCCGCACACGGGCCGGATACGACGCTCGAGCCCGGAGAGATCCTCGTCCGCATCACGTGCTTCGCTTTCACGGCCAACAACGTCACCTATGGGGCCGTGGGAGAGATGATCGGCTACTGGACCTTCTTCCCGGCCCCGGAGGGGTGGGGGCGGATCCCCGTCTGGGGCTTCGCCGACGTCGTCCGCTCGCAGCACGGGAGCATCGCCGCCGGCGAGCGCCTGTTCGGCTACTTCCCCATGTCGCAGTACCTCGTCCTCAGGCCTGACCGCGTCGCGGCGGGCAGCTTCGTCGACGCTACCCCGCATCGTGCCGCGCTGCCGCCGGTCTACAACCAGTACACGCGGGTCGGCGCCGCGGAGGACCCCACGCGTGAGGATCACATCGCGATCTTCCGCCCGCTCTTCGCGACGTCCTTCCTGCTCGACGACTTCCTCGACGAGAACGGCCTCTTCGACGCGGGCGCCGTGGTGCTGTCGAGCGCGTCCAGCAAGACGGCGCTCGGCCTCGCGTTTCTCCTCTCGCAGGCGAAGCGCTGCCCGGTGATCGGGCTCACGTCGGCCGCAAACCGCGCCTTCGTCGAGCGGACCGGATACTACGCGAAGGTCCTCACCTACGACGAGATCGCCGCGCTGCCGGCCGGCACCGCGAGCGTGTTCGTCGATTTCGCGGGGAACGGCGCCATCGTCAGGGCCGTGCATGCCCGGCTGGGCAATGCGCTCCGCCAGAGCATCCAGGTCGGGGTGACGCACTGGGAACGTATGGCGCCCGCTTCCGATCTTCCGGGACCGGCGCCGGTGTTCTTCTTCGCCCCCGACCGCGTGAAGAAGCGCATGGCCGATTGGGGGCCGGCAGAGTTCCAGCGCCGCGTCGGCGAGGCCATGGATCGCTTCCTGCGTTCGGCGGCGGCGTGGCTCCGCATCGTCGAGGGGAAGGGGCCGGCCGCGCTCGAAGCCGTCTATCAGAAGATGCTCGAGGGACGGACCGATCCGGCCGAGGGCCACGTGCTCTCGCTCTAGCGCGAGCGCGGGCATGACTGCGGAGCAGCTCGGCACACTCGGCCTCGCGGCGGGCGTGTCCGTCGCCTCCGGAATCCGCGTCTACGCCACGATCGCGGTCCTCGGCCTCCTCGACCGCCTCGACGTGCTGGCGCTCCCGCCGGCGCTCGAGCCGCTCTCGCACCCGGCGATCATCGCCATCGCCACCGCGCTCTACGTGGCCGAGTTCGTCGCCGACAAGGTTCCGGCGTTCGACTCCGTCTGGGACGCGATCCACACCTTCATACGCGTCCCCGCCGCCGCGGTGCTCGCGTTCGCGATGCTCGGCGACGTCGCGGAGCCGTGGCGCAGCGCCGCCGCGCTCCTCGGCGGCACGGTTGCGCTCTCCGCACACGGGCTCAAGGCCGGGACGCGCCTCGCCGCGAACACGAGCCCGGAGCCGTTCTCGAACTGGCTCCTGTCCTTCGGCGAGGACTTCGCGGT
>Ga0111538_10013667_pt1 | contig 10708 bp, 9 predicted proteins | sample SoiMethybrSBSTD1_FD_79669 | JGI IMG/M metagenome (GOLD analysis project Ga0111538, IMG submission 79669) | Bulk soil microbial communities from a Populus tree surrounding site in Tennessee, USA - Soil MetaG P. TD hybrid SBSTD1 (version 2)... | ecosystem: Environmental > Terrestrial > Soil > Tree... | reverse complement strand
TCATCGTTGTGTTTTGATCCACGCATCTTTATACCTTCAAAACCGCTACCATATTCAAAACCCTTGACGGCATTGATACTAAGCATGGCTTTGCCGAGCTCTGCGTGTAATTTGTCGAACACTGGCTCACCCAAGCCGACGGGCGTATTCTTAATAACACACGTAACAATCCCCCCAATCGTATCTCGCTCGAGCCGAACACTATCGATTAGCGCGATCATTTTTTCAGCAGTTGTTGCGTCGGGGCAACGGACAATGTTATCTTCCGTTCTCGAAAGATCCAGCGTTGTATAGTGTGGCGCTTCGATCTCTCCGACACGTGATACAAATGCATTTATTTGAACGCGGTCCTGGGCTAGCAGCAGCTTCGCTATCGCACCCGCAGCCACGCGTGCGGCGGTCTCTCTGGCCGAGCTTCTTCCTCCGCCGCGATAGTCACGTACACCATATTTGGCTTCATAGGTGTAGTCGGCGTGAGAGGGTCGGAACGTTTCAGCAATGTGACTATAGTCCTTACTTCGTTGATCCTGGTTTTCTATGACGATAGCAATGGGAGTACCTGTCGATTTTCCCTCGAATGTTCCTGAAAGTATTCGAAAGACGTCATCTTCTTTGCGCTGCGTAGTTATTTTGCTTTGACCAGGTTTTCTTCTGTCAAGCTCCGATTGAATAAACGCTTCGTCTATATGCAGACCGGCGGGACAACCGTCTATAGTCACGCCAATAGCTGGTCCGTGAGACTCGCCGAAAGTAGTAATTCTGAAAAATGTTCCGTAAGAATTGCTCATCCTTATTCTCTTGCTTCGCGCCACCATTTATCGGGGGCGCACAATGTTAAGGATTATTTTTTGAACACGAGAAAAACCGAAGCTCCCAGGACCATGAAAATAAATCCGTTGAAGGCCCATTTTTGCCAGCGTCGATCTTCGATAGTCCTCAACGTGTTATCGGTGGATCCGATCCTGTCATAAAAATTACCCAGATCATTGGAAAGGATGGCCTCATTCTTTTTGCTTTCGCCCGTAACGTAAAGAGTGAGCTGAGATCTTAGCGTATCGTACTTTCCGATCCTCGGGTTAAAAAATACCCAATGGAAATAATCACCCAACTTATACTTTCCAGGCTCCTTGGGGATCATAAAGTAACCAAACGACTTTGTTCCCGTCACCCGGTTGTTTTGCCTGTTAATGTCTTGCCGTACATTGGGTTCATAGAATTCAAACTGGTCGTCGCCCTTCACTCCAGGTTTGTCGATAGCCGAAATATTTCCTTCGCCGAAAACATTGAAATTATATCCTGCACTCTGGCCGGTTTGAAGATCGGTGCTACGAATACGCTCGTCCAATTTATAGTCACCCACGGCAACAGCATCCTTCAACGGATGAGGAGGCAATTCTCTTACGGTGACGATCTTGGGCTTAGTAAAAAACTTTTTAAAATCCTCTTTTCGGTTCTGACCGAAGAATGAAGGGTTCTTCGCGACCTTATACTTAATCATTTCAAGTCCCACACTAGGAAATTCGATCGGCTCCGAGTTAAGAGGAAAATAAGTTGCCTGGTAAACTTTATACTGAGTATAGTCTTGTCCATTGATCCTCACACTTTCGCCTTCGATGTTTTCAATGTTGAAATTTTCCTCCCAGCAAGTGACGGGTTTGATCTTCTTCAAGATATCTGCCAACTGTTTCCCTAACTCGTAGAACTGAAGGGGCGCACGATTGTCCTGCGATACAAAAAATGATAGCGTGGTGTTGAATCCCTCGCCAACATACACTTCGTCTTTGCTTGTTGTAAGCGCGAGGAAAGCGTCTTCTTTGACATCCACGAACTCAGTTTCTCCGCGATCAAAAAAATCATCATTAGACCTGTCAAAAAAACTCTTGAAAGGGTCTCGCTGTTGTTGCTGCACTGCTTGCCCAACTTTGACCTTCTTGCCAGCGACATTGATAGTTTTATCATTGACCTTCATCGTAAACGAGGGGACCGTAAAGGTACCCTGACGTTCTGGAAGGTACGTCATGACAACGCTTTGCGAGGAAGACATCTGCCCATTAACTATGTTTGTAGTTGACTGCGTAGACTGGCCACGCTTGCGGAATCCTGGAATTTCCGGGAAGTTATCATAACTCTTAAGCCTGTCGTTCTGAACCGTTACCGTAATTGTCCATGCCTGGTTTTCACCGACTTCATCTGGCCCCAAAGCGATTTCTATCGTCTGTGCCAAGAGGGTTTGGGCCGTGAAAACGGTGGGAAAAAGGAAGAAAAACAGTCCTATAAAAAAATGTCTCCTCATACAAAATCTGCCTGCAAGCTAATCGTTACAATTTATTGTTAAACGCCAAAACCGTCCGAAAAATGCAGTAATTGTTAAATTTTGGCCAATTTTAAGTTGGTAGGGTTAAAAAATTATTGTGCTCTTCGGGAGAACTAACAAAATTTTAAAATGTTCTTTTAGTTATTTATCCAATTATCTAACTTAACACTTGTTAGGAGACTAAATTTTTTGAACTATTCAGATTCTTACCATGCTGAACTATGTAAAAACAGTGCTCACGAAAGTGAGTTTTAGCGCGCTTCTATTCGAAAAGGAGTTGCGCAAGGCCCTCAAATTATTAATAGGTGAAGAAGTAAACGAACTCAAACAGTGGTGTTACACCAGATTTGGGAATGAACATGAAGAAATACTGAACCGTTGCTTCGTGGTTGCTTAAAAAAGTAGACTTTGAAAAATTAAAGAGCCCTCAATGTTGAGGGCTTTCTTTTTTTACTCCTGGTAATACAATTCACTTTTCGATCGCGCCATTGACAGCTATAACTTTATCCCAACTTTCTTTATTGGCTTCGACAAACTTCTTGTGCGCGGGATTCACATCATATTGCAGAATATCCGCTTCTTTTTCGAACGTCAGGTAATGCATGATGTCATACTCCGGGTCAGCTTTGCTTTCTCCTTTCACTGTCTTCCCAGCCCTGTAAGAAAGAACTTGCGGTATAGCCTTAACGAACGCAGCAAAATCAGCGACATGTTTTGCTTTCGCCTCTGGAGAGATTCCTGTTTTGAACTTAAAACAAACGATCCGTTGAAATTGTGGTTTGGCTTTCTCATCCTTGAAAAAGGAAAATGACATAACGAGTGCTGATGCTATAAATAGCATCGCTATGAATGATGCATTTTTCATATTGATATTAATTTGTATTTTCTTGATCTATTGTTTGGGGCGTGTTCACGACAAACGAAACATTTCTCTTAATTCCTGAATACTTGGTTCGCTGAACGGCGGATTTTTCGAACATCTTTTTAAATACTTGTTCTGTGATCTCCACCCAGTGTTGTTTAGTCATACCTTCTAGTTCTTTCGATGGCATGAATCGCTCTTCTTTATGTCCTTTTGAAAAACTATTCCATGGACATACATCCTGACAAATGTCGCATCCAAAGATCCAGTTATTAAATTTTCCTTGAACCTCGGCAGGAATTTCATCTTTAAGTTCGATCGTGTAGTAGGAAATACATTTGCTGCCATCAACGACATACGGTTCGGCTATTGCATCAGTTGGACAGGCATCTATACAAGCAGTACAAGATCCACAATAGTCTTTTACGGGAGCATCGTATTCAAGCTCCAGATCGATGATTAATTCAGCGAGGAAGAAGAAGCTTCCCATTTCGCGATTCAACAGAAGGCTGTTTTTTCCTACCCATCCAATACCACTTCTCTTTGCCCACGCGCGTTCCAATACGGGCGCAGAATCCACAAATGCCCGGCCTGATACTTCACCGATCTCATTATTGACATGCTGCAACAACACAAGCAACTTGTCCTTGACGACAAAATGATAATCTTCACCATACGCATACTTTGACACCTTAAGTTCATTCGTGCGGCTGAGGTCTTTTTCAGGGTAATAGTTATATATCAAGCTTATGACGGATTTTGCACCTGGGACAAGCAATCGGGGATCGAGGCGTTTGTCAAAATGATTTTCGAGATAACTCATTTTGCCTTGATAGTTTCTACTAAGCCATTCTTCAAGACGAGGAGCTTCGTCCTCTAAAAAGTCGGCTTTTGAGATTCCGCAAAATGAGAAACCCAATTCGTTTGCCTTAGATTTGATGATCGCAGTGTTACGCCCTCTTTGCATTGGGTTTATAAAACAATTTTAATTCTACTAGATTCCCAGCTTCTCTCTTTTTGTCCAGATCTCATTGATGGGTTCTCCTTTACTGCTGTTACCCTTATGATGCCACTCTCCATCCTCGAGTGAATATTCAAACTCCAGCTTCATGCCAACCCTGCTGTTGTCGCGTGAGAAAACGTCGATGCTTTCAACATATTTTCCATTCACCGTGGTATACGTACCGGCTCCTGTTGCAGAGAATTCTTTTGTCTCAGAATTGTAAGCTATCCATTGAAATCTTGTTCCCGAAAGGATCTTCATCGTCTTACGTGGTCCAGGAGTTCGTCTGTTCACCTGACCATTGTTAACGCGACCGGTTATAAGCCACGCACCAGCCAACTTCCCAGGACTCCCATCGTCAATTCTTATCCACTCTTCGTCACCTTCTTTTATTCTAAAGACGAGGTTACCTTCCCTCATTCCGATTGTGTTTCTCAATTCTTTTCCAATAAGCTCCGGCTTCATTGTGTTGAACTCGTGCACCTCCACAAACGTATTGCCTTCGACTCTCCATGTGCCGCCACAGGCTCCGAGAAATTTATTTTCGTTAAGGTTATAAACGACCGCCGCAAAATATTTCTCGGAGTTGATCCAAACGATACGGTTTTCTTCAGGGCCGCGCTGCCAGGCACCCACAAGGTTAATATTGGTTTCCTGGGCTTTTAGGTCAACGGCCAAGCATGCTGCGATGGCCAAGCCAAGAAACAAGATACGGCGAAGATTCATGACAATTTTTTTATGAAGAAAGTTAAAGAAATGCTAAGCGCTAAAAAACAAAAAACAGAAATTGTGCAATAATTACGAACTTATTGCTGTTCGTTTAGTTATGATCATGACAAGTAGAATTACTCATATGAAATATAAGGAAGTACCACGCTGGACGACGTCGTATCTGCGTTGGCTTGTTATGGTTTTTGTTGTGCTATTCATTTCTTCATCATGTGATGATAGCGAGGATACCCCAACGCCACCGGCTAATGAAAAGTTGGTGGAGGCAACGCTGATGTACACTGCGTCGGCATCACAATTAAAATTTCTGGCCCAATTCGCGGGGTTTGACCTGGATGTCGATGAAATCAAGTACGACGCTGACGTATACAAGGTGACCTATAAGACAACCTATAAGGATGCAGAGATAATAGCATCTGGTTTGGTTGTCCTTCCCAAGACCAGCGTTGAAGTCGGAATGGTGAGCTTCCATCATGGAACCATAACTGATCATGATGATGCTCCTTCCAATACTACTGAAACAGATCCTGACGCCCTGCTATACGCGGCGCTATCCTCCTCTGGTTTTATTACGGTTATTCCCGACTATCTAGGATTTGGAAGTTCATCATCTATCCTTCACCCCTATTATGTGGAAGAGTACACGGCGACGGCTGTGATCGACATGCTTATTGCGGCGAAAGAACTTTCTGTTGAAGAAAATGTCAACTTCAATAAGAAACTCTTTCTCGCTGGTTATTCTGAGGGAGGTTATGTGACCATGGCTACACATAAAGGGATCGAGGAGCAAGGTCTCGACGATTTCGAATTGATTGCGTCATTCCCGGCGGCAGGCGCTTATGATATTGCCGGAATGGAGAATCATCTTCTTACTTTGGATACTTACGATGATCCATCGTACATAGCATATGTCATCAGAGCATATGAGCTTACGTATGATTTTCCGGATGTGCGCTCGGATTTTTTCCAACAGCCTTACGCAGACAGGATTCCCGGCCTTTTCGATGGCACAAAAGGAACAACTGAAATCAATTCTCAGCTCACAACCGTTCTCGCTGACCTTCTTCAGGAAGAATTATATGGAAACCTGAATTCCAACCCTGAATACTCGTATATCAAAGACGCATTTATCGAAAACAGCCTGACGGACTGGACACCAACGGCGAAAATGTACATGTATCACGGGGACTCGGATGTCACCGTCCCCTATCAGAATTCAGTCGATACATATGATAAATTAATTGCTAACGGTACGTCTAGCAGCGATCTGACATTCATTACGTTGACCGGAGATCACTCGTCAGCCATTCAGCCATACATTATGGACTTTGTTCCAAAATTATGGGCGTTGAGGTAGTTCCCAATGAAAGTAACACCGTCATGCAGAGCTGTGGTTTCTCCAAATAAGGATCTGTCGCCAATAATTAAAAGGATTCCGCATCATCAAATCACCGTGTAGCGAAGCATCTTTATCCGCATGTCGGGACTACAAAAAATGGACAGCGTGTCGGACAAAGACCCTTCGCAGTGGTGTAGCTGTGAGTGTAGATGAACATGAGCTATTGTGCAAGCGTCACTCATTATCCAGATTACAGCTCAGGGTGACGGATTACTATTTTTATTGCCAAAGTCTGGTTGGATATTCACCTGCATCTACGAGAGCCTTGATCCGTCTGGATACTTCTTCTTTATCTTCCTTGTAAGTCACTCCGAACCAGATATTACTTCCCTGCAGGATCTTCACCTTGCCCTTGCCTCCTTTGACCAATTCATTTACAATGATCGGTATGTAGAACTCCGATTTAATATTCCCCTGATTGTTCTTGAGAAAAGACTCAAATAGTTTCATGGAGTAGTCAAATATATTTGGTTGAAAGCCCCAGAAGTTCATTGATGTCGGCGTATCAGGACTCATAACGCGATCGCCTTCCTTTTCTTTGGAGATGATCTTCCCATTTTCCTTCACGATCGTCACCCTCTCTACAACGGATGTCAAAAAACCATTTTGATCTTGTTCACCACAACCTCTGGATACGCTGCCATGTTCTGAAAGTACGTTCTTTAACGTATACCCTACCATTGCGTGATGACCAGCAGTGTCCTTTGAAAAAAAGTCAGCTACAGAAGCAAAAGATGCCCGGCCATAAAAATCATCTGCATTAATGGCCACAAACGGCTCATGAATTACATCGCGCGCACATAACAAGGCATGTCCAGTTCCCCATGGTTTAGTTCGCTCAACATTTTGATATTGTGGTGAAACCAGTTTATCAAGTGACTGAACCACAAACTCCACTTCGACCTTGTCTTTCAAGGGCGGCAAGAATTTCTCCCGAACGGTTTCGAGTATTTCATCGCGAACAATAAAAACGACTTTGGTAAAACCTGAGCGTATTGCGTCAAAAAGGGAATAGTCCATAATAGTCTCGCCACTCGGACCAAAGCCATCAATTTGTTTAATTCCGCCATAACGGCTGCCGATTCCAGCCGCCAGTACTACTAATGCAAGTTTTTTTTTCGGGTTTTTTGGTGCGTCCATTGGGTTTTAGTTTATTTCCGCCTTTTATGTTCTGGTGTTTGCGCAAACATTCCTATTTTTCTTCTAATTTTCAGCTCGCGGGCAAATAAAAAATAGACAAAGCAGCAACGTCAGAAAGAAAAAGCAGCCGCAAAAATAGACTTTTGATTGAATTAGTTAGCGGATTAAGCGCGTTGCTGCGGATGATAAATAAGTAACTAAACCTAGAACCAATCCTTTACCACTCCATGACTACATCACAGACGTCGACAAACGCACAGAAGTCTTACACCTTCCCGATGATTATCATTGGTGCGCTATTTTTCATTTTTGGATTCGTAACATGGCTGAATAGCGTCCTAATTCCATTCCTCAAGCAAGCTTGTCAATTAACGGATTTTCAAGCCTACTTTGTGACGCTCGCCTTTTACATTTCCTATTTTGTTATGGCAATGCCGTCCTCAGTAATTCTGCGAAGGATTGGTTTTGCAAAGGGTATGTCTGTTGGATTGGCGGTTATGGCCATTGGCTCGCTAATCTTTATCCCTGCAGCCATGGCAAGATCATATCCCATATTTCTTGTTGGTCTGTTTGCACAAGGAACCGGATTGACCTTATTGCAGACAGCCTCAAATCCTTACGTAACTATACTTGGACCCATTGAAAGCGCTGCAAAACGAATCAGCATTATGGGAATTTGCAATAAAGTTGCCGGAATGATAGGGATACTTATTTTAGTTGAATTGCTTTTCAGCGACACGCAGACGCTATCGGCCAAAATACAGTCATTAAGTGGTGCCGAACTCGAAGCGGAATTGGATATCCTTGTATCACGCGTTATCATGCCGTATGTTATAATGGCAATAGTCTTGGCTGGATTAGCAATTATGATCCTGAGAGCTCATCTACCAGAAATCAATCCGGAAAAAGACGCCGATGATTCAAATCAATCGACTGGAAAAAATTCTGTTTTTGCATTTCCTCACCTGGTTCTGGGGGTTGTTTGTATTTTCGTTTATGTAGGGGTGGAAGTAATAGCAATTGATACCATTGGTTTGTATGGACAGCATCAGGGATTTGATCTAAACACTGCAAGCAAATTTGGAATATATAGCCTAATTGCATTGACTGCCGGATATTTGATCGGGATCGTGATTATTCCAAAGTACATTTCCCAAAAGATCGCCTTACTAACAAGTGCTTTATTGGGGTTAGTGTTTGTAATTGGCGGTCTAATCACGGATGGATGGATATCAATTGGATTCATCGTACTATTGAGTTTTGCAAATGCACTAATGTGGCCTTCGATTTGGCCTCTTGCCATAGACAGTCTTGGCAAGTTCACAAAGACAGCATCCGCCCTTATGATAATGGGGGTGGTAGGCGGGGCGATCATACCTCTTGTGTATGGGGCGTTGGCCGATTCAAGCGACAGGCAGATTGCTTATTGGATTACCATTCCGTGCTACCTGTACATTTCTTATTATGCAGCTATCGGACATAAGGTGGGCAAAGCCTCTCCGTCACTATCTCCGAGATAAGGGATAGGTCAAAAATCTAAAATAGAATTTAATACGCTTGTTCATCAGGCAAAGCATCATTATTCCCAATTAAAGCATGCATCCCTCCCGAGTCTTACGGGAGGGATTTTTTTTTGAAAAAATGTTTCAAAAAAATCTCCAACTGCTGTCCATCCCAAACATATTGATTCGTCGTAGTGTAAATTATGTTCAATTAAAAATCCCTAACACAATGGAAAAGTACATGTTCATTTTCTTCGGCGGCGATCCAAGTCATCTTTCACCTGAAGCTCAGCAGGCGCATATGGGCAAATGGTTCGAATGGGTAGAGAAGCTGAGAAACGAAAAGCGTTATGTAGCCGGTGAAGCGCTTATGCCTGGCGGAAAAAACATTAGAGGTCCCAAGAAAGCAGTAACGGACGGCCCATTTGCGGAAAGCAAGGAAGTAGTCGGAGGATTTTTCGTTATTGAAGCGAAAGGTCTCGACGAAGCAGTGAAAATTGCGAAAGAATGTCCTGACTACGATCTCGGCGGAATCGTGGAAGTACGTGAGGTGATGAAGTTTGATCAATAACATCATCCGGTATCCATACCGTTGAGTGTCGCGTTTTAGATTGTCGTTCCAAGCCGATCTAGGTCGAGGGCGCAGACGGAATGCAATTTCCCGCTGATCTTCGCAGATCAAAAGACACCAATCTGCGTCATCGGCCGGAAAAACATTCGGAAAACCGGAACGATATTCCACAATTCAAGCTCATCCAATAGAACCCGCGACAACACTGAAAATCCCTAAATTTATGGATGCTTGAGCAACAGGTAAATCAACTCGTCGGTCATCTTTTTCGTCACGAGGCGGGAAAGATGGCCGCTGTGTTAACGCGTTTGTTGGGTTTTCAGTCGCTGGACATTGCCGAAGATATTGTACAGGATACGCTGGTCAAGGCAATGACAACATGGAAGTTCAAAGGGATTCCGGAAAATCCATCGGCATGGCTTTATACGGTTGCCAAGCGTAAGGCCATTGATGCTATTCGAAAGCAGCACCTTCATGCGCAACATCGGAGAGAAATAGCAAATGCTCTCAAGTCAGAATGGACTTTGTCTCCGACAGTAAGTAGTTTCTTTCTTGACAATGAAATCGAGGACAGCCAGCTCCGAATGATCTTCGCTTGTTGTCATCCTTCTATTCCTTATGAATCACAGATCGCTCTCACATTAAAAACGCTGTGCGGGTTAAGTATTGCTGAAATTGCCAACAGCTTTCTTACCAATGAGGAAACTATTGTTAAGCGTTTGTATCGCGCCAGGGAAAAGATCAGGGAAGAAAAGATTAACCTCGAAGCACCTATCCCGACCTCGATGCCAGGACGTATGGACGCTGTTCTTGATACATTGTACCTGTTGTTCAACGAGGGTTACAATTCCTCTCATCCGGACCAATTGATCCGTCACGACTTATGTGAGGAAGCGATGAGGTTGTGTCATCTCATCATAAATAATCCGTTAACGACCGCACCGAAAGCTAAAGCTCTGTTGGCCCTAATGTGTTTTCAAGCATCTCGTGAAGAAGCACGACTTGCGAAAGATGGCAGCATTATTCTTTTGCAAGATCAAGACCGCGCTAAATGGAGTCAACCTCTGATAGAAAAAGGAAAATTATACCTTGAAGAATCGGCAGAAGGTCAGGAATTTACTGAGTATCACATTGAAGCTGCTATTGCAGGTTGCCATTCAGCCGCCCGCACATTTAAGTTAACCAATT
>Ga0111538_10013666_pt1 | contig 10709 bp, 8 predicted proteins | sample SoiMethybrSBSTD1_FD_79669 | JGI IMG/M metagenome (GOLD analysis project Ga0111538, IMG submission 79669) | Bulk soil microbial communities from a Populus tree surrounding site in Tennessee, USA - Soil MetaG P. TD hybrid SBSTD1 (version 2)... | ecosystem: Environmental > Terrestrial > Soil > Tree... | reverse complement strand
CGCTCTGGCGTCCCACGCGGTTGACGATCTTCGACATCAATCCCACCGCCGTAACCTATTTCAACATCATCCGCCGCGTCTTCATCATGAGTCGTGACATGGACCACTTTTTGCAACGGCTCACCGACGGCGATTACAAGATCGCCAGCGAACGCGAGCAGTTTGTTCGCGAAAACATCCGCCTGAAGCAGAGCGGGACACTCCCGCGCGAGCGTGGCTCGACCAAGCGACCCTACGAACAGAGCTGGCAATACGCGTTCGAACACTTCGAGTTGACGAAACAGATACTCACCGAAGCGCCGCTCGAGATACGCACCGAACCGATGGAAAGCGACGGGTTCCGCAGTTGGATTCGCGAACAGAACAACCTCTGGATCTATTCTTCCAACATCACCGAGTTTCATTACTTCGATCTCGACTTTGCCGATCCAGCGAACGTCGTGTTGTTGCAGATCATTTTCCCGGGGCAGGTCCAACTCCTGGATCTCGCGCCACTGAGCGGTGGACCAGTGAAGGTCAATTTCGAGATCCCGTTGCGGGCGGAGAGGATCATATCGGATGGTGAATAAGACACGAATCAAAACCGATGCGGCGCCGCCGGCACTGGGCACTTATTCACAGGCCATTCGCACCGGCGATCTCGTCTTTGTGACGGCCCAAACCGGCCGCGATCCCGACACTGGAAAACTCGAAGAAGGGCTCGAAGCTCAAACGCGTCGCATGTTTTCGAACATCGACGCGATCCTGAACGCCGCCGGCTGTACGGCCGCTGACATCGTCAAAGTCACGTTGCTGCTTGACGATATCAAGGACTTCAAAGCGGTGGACCAGATCTACGCGGCGTGGCTCCCGGGACTCGGCATCACGCCGCTGCCGGCGCGTACCGCGTTCGCCGCCGCTTCGCTTCCCGCAGGCGCGCTCGTGATGCTCGACGTGGTTGCGGCGTATCCCGTCGAATAGAACCACGGATCACGGATCGCGGATCCTCACATGCGTATTACGCTCGTCATTGCCGGACTCGGGGGTGGTGGCGCCGAGCGCGTCTGCATCAATCTCGCGAATGCGTGGTCCGCGCGTGCTCACCGACCGACGTTGCTTACGATCTCCCAAAACAACCGTGCGCCGGCTTACACGATCGATCCGCGCGTCGAGCGACGTGACGTCGGATTGCCTCGTCCGCCGAGTCCCGATGAACTCAACGACGACGCCATTGCGCCGATACTTCGTCTGCTGAGCACCGCTCGTTGCCCGCAACTAATCCACGACATGCCCGCGATCGCGATGCTGCGACGTGCGATTCTCTTGACCCAACCCGATGTCGTCGTTTCCTTCATCGACAGGACAAACGTGCGCGTGCTGGCGGCAATGCCGGAAACAGGCGTGCCGATCGTGGCTACTGAGCAGACTGATGCGCGGCGTATCTCGCTCGGGAAGTGGCAAGGCGCACGTGAGGAACTGTATCGCAGATCTGCGGCCGCGGTCGTCGCGCCCGATCCGACGATCGCACAGTGGCTTGCCTCGAAGGGTGCGCGGGCGCGCGCCATCGCAAATCCACTCATCGCTCCTCCAACACTGAAACGCGGATCAACAAATGGTCGGCGGAAAATAATTACGTTGTCCCGGTTGTCCTCTGAAAAACGGCCGGAGTTTCTGGTGCGATCGTTCGCGAGCGTGGCGCCGGATTTTCCCGAATGGGATCTCGAGATCTACGGCAATGGACCACAGCGAAATATGCTCGAGCACCTGGTAGAAAAGCTCGCCCCGAACCGAATTCGCATTTGCGGCTTCTCGAACGATCCATACGGCGTGCTGGCAAATGCCGACTTGTTTGTTTCAGCCTCACGAATCGAAGGTTTCGGCAACGCGATCTGGGAAGCGCTGGCGTGCGGCGTTCCGGTGGTCGCAATGGATGCTGGTCCACCGGTCCGAGCGCTCGTCCGACACGGTGTCGACGGCGAAATCGTGAGTCAGAACACTATGGCTGCGCTTGCCGGCGCGCTCGCGAGACTGATGCGCGATGAAAGTCAGCGCAAAACCTATGCTTCACGCGCGCCGGAAGTGGTCGAGAGATTTCCGTTTGAATCGGCACTCGAACAGTGGGAAGAGTTGTTTCGCGCGATCTCTCTCTCGTACTCGGCGAGATAATCGCGCGTCATTCGAAGGTAGTGAAACTCGCGCATCGCTTTCTCGCGACACGCGCGCGGAGAGATGGTCCCAACCCGCTTGATCGCGGCGACGTAATCGCGATCGTCGCGACAAACGAAACCAACGTCCGGCGAGATGATCTCCGGACACGCACCTTTATTGCTGCAAATCACCGGCGTGCCTGACATCAGCGCCTCGACCATTCCCAAACCAAATGCTTCGTCAACTCGCGTCGGAAAGATAAACGCGCGCGCGCCCGCCAGTAGCTCCGCTTTTCGTTTACCTCTCACGTCGCCGACATACGTCGCCCCAATCTGCCTGCATAGACCGGCGATTCTCATGATGCGTTTGTAGTTGTTCGCAGTCCCCGCGACGACCAGCTTTACACGCATGCGGACCGCGAGCGAGATGGCGATGTCGAGACCTTTTTTCATCTCCCAGTCCATCGACGACATGAACAGGAAATAATCGCGCTTCGCTTCGGAGTAGATGCACGCATGCGGGTCGACGCCGTTCAGAACGAACCGTTGCCGTCCGTGGCGTCGTGCGAGTGTGCGCGAGACGAAGATCCAGTTGTCAGTGGTGGGCCGTTGGGCCATGCCGCGGGTTTGCATGTCGATGTGACACGTAGACACCCACGGTCGTCCGCGTGATTGCCACTCGCCGATGAGCGCCTCGTCGCGATCGGAGATTGTGTGCAGGATGTCGGCGTCCCACACCGGTTTGGCGACGGGCTGCACGCCAGGTGGAAGTGGTTTCGCCGCGCCTTGTCGCAGCAGGTAGAAGACTTCATGGCCCAACTCCGCGAGCCCGCGTGCGACCAGGTCGTGAATCCAGAAGCCCGAGCCCGACGGGTAAGGCTTTGGATGTGGTCCAACGCCAACGTCGCCGAAGGCGGGGTAACGGTGCTCGGATGAAAGCAGGATGCGCATGTTGTTAGCAGAGGTGCACGCCGTGTCGACCGTCAACGCAGGCGATCCAGGTTCCGTCCGGTTGTCGATGGGCGTCGACGTGATGCATTCCCATCGCGTTCCAGCCTTCGCCGCATGCTCCGAGTATCGGGCTGGTCGCAGGTTCGGCTTCGACGTAGGTCTCGCGCGTTAAGTTACTGATTTCAAAAGCCCTGACGCCTGTTCCGTAATGCGGGACACAGTCCTGCGCGAACCGCAACAGGTGACGATTGAGTTGCAGAATCCGCCCGGCAGGACGCGCGCGCGATTTGTCGTTGACGACCAGCGGACTGCGCGGATGTTCCTTCCATGGTCCGTCGAGATCGCGCGCGAAATGGAGACGCAGCACGTCGTGTTGATAAGGCATGGTACAGGTGAACATCCACCATAGATCGTCATAACGCACGATCGACGGATCGGCATGCGCGCCTTCGATCAGTTTCTGCTGCCTGGACCAACGAGTGGGAAATTCGTCGGCTTTGTACAGATACACGGCCGACTCGCCGAGCGTTTCGGGAATCATGTAGCGCTCACCTTGCCACTCGAACACGTAAGGATACGAAAGGTGGAAAGGTTCAGCGAGAACGACTTGTTCATAGGACCAGGTGAAGCCATCGTTGCTAGTCGCCAGCGCGATCACGCCGCGCTCCGTATCGCGGTCCAGAACTTCGAAGAACATGTACCAGCGGCCGTCGTTATGCAGCATAAAAGGATCGGCAACGAATTCGGCGGAGACATCCGTGACATCCGTGCTCCTCAAAACCGGATTATTAGCTACTCCTCGGAGTTGGAACGGCGAGTCGCCGGTGTAGATGCCGATGGACCACATTAGATCATTCGCAGTAGATCGTGACGGTCGGGAAGCGCAAAAGTATATCCGCGAATACGCCCAACCGGGCAGCGCGTTTCAAACTCGAGTTCGAACGCCGGCCCGCGTTTTGGATGCGGAACACTGATGTGAAGCTTGCGCGTCTGCCGGCGATCGTTCCAGGCCCGCACCGCATACCGGATGCCATCGATTGTTCTGATCTGTGTTTCAAGGCAGCCGTTAGACAGTTGGAGCGAACTTCCCTGGGCCAGCAGGCCATCGACGCTGCGCAACGAACGCGCGACGCGTTTGTCGATCGCTTCGCGAATGATCTCACTATTGCCGGTTGACTTGTAGCCGGCGATCGCGCGGTTCAGATCTTCGTACAACGTCGAACAGTACAGCGCGTCGATCGGCTGGTTCTCAAACTCGGCGCGGGCGATGATCGAATCGCGATACTCCGAACAGATCGTCATCAACTCACCGTACACAAAGCCAAGGTCACGGGCCAACGCTTTTACTCTTTCCTTCTTCTTCGCTATCTGAAACCGATTGCCTTTGTAGACCGGTCGCAAATGTTTGAGATATCGCGGATTTCCGGAGAAATAATCGCGAGGAGATCGCCGCAGGAGATTGAAGACATCAAGCACTGACAGATTCTCCACCACTCGTCGCGCGACACAACCTGAACCCTGGTTCTTCAAGTCCGCCATCTCGAGCAACAAATCCGTGAAGCGCTGCGCGAGGTCTGCATGATCTGCCTGAATCCACTGCGCCACGTGTGTTTTCAAGCCAGCAGCAGCGAGTAGTTTTACCTCCAGATGTTTACGATAAGCCTGGTCCATCTCATTCGACACATTGACCCACTTCGCATTGAACAGTTCGCGAGTTGACGGATCGGTCGCTCTGAGCAGGCGACGATACATCTCCGCGAGGTAATAGCCACGGTCTTTATGCTCGCTGCCGAACGAGGAATTGAAGTAATCGAGTCTGAAGATGGGAGCTGTGCGGGGCTGCGTCGACTGCGTCGGTAGATCGAGCATTGCGCCGCTCAGGTCCATGTTCGAGGGACTCAGCGCGCCGTGGATCATCCGCCACCGAAACGATTCCGCTGCGGCCTGCGCGTGATCGTCGATAACGCGCAACATCGTCGCACTGACATCAGGCACGCCGTTACTGACGAGTTGGTCGGTTGCGCTCGTCATTTGCACGAACATCTCCAGCGGCGACTGACTGCCACGCGCGCGTTTCGCCAGCAGGTGACCGGGACGCAATTGTGGGCCAACGCGCACCGCGAGCGCGATGTGTCGTTGCCTGCCCGAAGGTTCAGTCACGTGCATACCCTGATCGATGATCGCGACGATGCGCGTCGATCCGAGTGTGAACAGGTTGTGGTTCACCTCGCCAAACACTGCTTCTGACAGGCAGTCTTCGAAATGCACGCCGCCATGCGAGTGAACGAAGTCGTCTTTGTCGTGGTGACGAAATAGCGGTGTGAAGCCGATGCCTTTCACGTAGAGATTGCCGTCGGCGAGAAACCCCGCGCGTCCGGCGCCGAGCGCTGGACTGACACCGTCGCCGCCGTACTTGTCGGCGTACATCGGAACCACGGGCGTGTCATTGATCTCGGCGGGAGTGACTGCCCTTAACGAGAGTGAAGAGATTAGTTGCTCGTGCAGTTCTGGGGTGAGTCGATTACTCGGCGGAACGTTGAAGCCCAATTCTCGCGCCTGATCGAAGTTGCACCAAACGACCGTGCCGGGAAATCTGATCGCGGGAAACTCGGCAAAGGCTGGTTTACCCAAAACCTTAATGACGTCATGTTCGACGACTGACGATAACACGGATTCTTAAGCCGCCAGGCCGATCTCGTTGAATCGCAGTTGGACCGCGGCCTGGATGCTGCGGGCGCACGCGATGTAAGCAGGCATACCCTTGCCGATCGGATCTTCGACGTCGCGCTGAAGATCGAGGCAGTAGGTCTTGCCTGCAACCGAGGGTAGCATTTCGATCACCTTCTTACGATGCTCGCTCGTCATGCAGAAGATCAGTTCCGCGCGTTCGGCGAGCTCGGGTGTGAGACTACGCGCGGCGTGTGGTTTGAATGGGACGCTGAGCGAACGCAGCACTTCCTCCGCTTCCGGCGTCATCGGCGCGCCGGTTCGCGCGGCCACACCAGCGCTGAGCGCGCGCACGTTTACGGTCTCGAGTGATTTGAAAGGTATACGCAAGCGTCGCGCGATCTCGGCGTTGGCCATCGCGGCCGCCATTGGCGAGCGGCACGTGTTGCCGCTGCATACGAAGAGAAACAGTCGTTCCGGTTGTAGCGCCGGGACGCGGCGCGGCTTGAGAAATGGCACGTAACGATCGATGTGATGTAACGGCGAAAGGAACAGTAGCGCCAGGACGATCAGGCCCGCGCCTCCGAGCTGTGCTTCGCTTGGTAACGCCTGCCCGAATAAGAAAGCCAATACGAGCGTTGCCGCTATACCTGCAAGCAAACTCGACGCACGGTTCAACGGTATGCAGAACGTGTTTTCGCGGCAGTCGAGATAGATGTGCGTGCCGAAGCAATAGAGACCGGCGTACAGCGCGCCGATCAACATCGCGGGCACCGTCACAGTGCTGGCGAACATACCGGCAAAGCCGCGTTGCAGTTCCAGCATGATCTCGCCCTGGCCGATGAGCGCAAGCACGGCCGGTATCGCGACCAGAAACAAGATCGCGATCAGCGACTCGTCGACGAAATAACGTTTGGTGATCTCTTCGTCTGGCTGTTTAGCGAGGCGCGTGAGACAGGGAAGTCGCAGCACGTAACCACAGAGGTAAGCGCCGATCGTCAGAGCGGCTACGGTGGTGAGGCGGTAGTTGTTGATGTCAAGAAAAGCAAGCGCGAGAGCTGGAAGAGTCAATCCCAATGCGACCCATGAAAACCAGCGCACTCGTCGTCTGAACAAGAGGTCGACAGACGGCGCAATTAACAGAACGCCGCCACGCATCAACAGCAGTGCGAAGAGAATGGAAACGCCGGTGAAGGCGAATGACAGTGTTGTCGTGGCGATGATTAGCGCGGTGCCGAAGCCTGAAAGCAGCACGAGCGCTGGCGGAAATGGAATCGAGCGTCCCATGAACTCTCGGCACGACGCATACTTCCACCAGCCTGCGTAGGTGATGATCGCGAGCAGCATGATCGCAGTCGCAATTGCGACGGCCGGCAGAATGCGAAAGCCCGAGACTGGCCCATCGACTCCGGGCCACAGCTCAGTCGTCAGGACCTTGATCAGAAAACTGTATGGTGCGTAGAAGACGAAGTAGCCGAGTGCCAGCCACCAGATTCGGAGTTTGTAGCGTCGCCGATGAGGAATGGTTTCCATGGTGCTTAATCCGTGTTTCCCACCGAACTCTCGGTTTTCAACTCACGGTTTGTAGAACGAAGGATCGTGAGTAAGTCCGAGGACTGACTTACCAATCATCGCCAGAATGTGATCGTCATTATCATGCCGAACGTAGAACGATAGATCGCGATAAACGCGCTCGAGTGTGCTCGGACGGATCAGACAGCGAGCACCGCAGGCACGGATGCAATCCTTCACCGTCGATTCCGCGAGGTGTTCGACCACATGCCGCGCGCGACTGCCAGCGAGTTGCGCTTCAAGATAACGCCCGGTTTCCCACAACCGCGCGACATGACGCAGCCAAAGATGCGCCGTCTCGACGTTCACCGACATCTGACCAATGTGATGTTGGACGTACGGATCGTCGATCTTATTTTGCGAGGTGATGTATTCCATCGCGTAGTCGTATGCGGCTTCAGCAGCCCCCAGGAAAGTCGCCGCGTAATGCGGAATGAAACACGTCTGCCAACCTTCCTTCAGATACTGCCCCGGATATCCGATCACGTCTGACTCAGGAATGAAGGTGCGCCGGAAGTGGACCAAATGACTCGCGGTCGCACGCATTCCGATCGGGTCCCACCACGACTTATCGATCTCAATCGACCGATCGGAAAGGTTGCAAGCCATCATCAACTGCGTGTCGAGTGAACCAACTTCCGCATGACGCACACCGCCGGGCCCCGCTGTATTCACCAGCAGGATCGCCCACTGCGCGCCGCCGGCACTGGTCGCAAACGCCTTGTTGCCTTCGACGATGTAACCGCCATCGACTTTCTCAACGCGCGTTCCAAAACGCACCGCCTCGCCGGGTTTACGCGCCTGCGGTTCACCGCTCCACGCGACCCACTTTTCTCCTCGCTCGACGACGCCTTTAAACCAGCGCGTCTTTTGTTCTTCCGTCGACATGCCGTCGAGCAGCACGAGCGAGTTAACGTGTCCTTCCCAACAACGCGCCAGTGAGAGATCGACGCGCGCGATCTCCTTCGTCATCATCCAAAGCGTGAAGACGTCGCCCGCGTATGGTCCAAGCCCGAGTCCCCCGTGCTCTTTCGGCACGACGGGCGCAAGGAGTCCGGCCTGAAAAAGATCGTCGAAATCCTCGAACGGAAACGTCGCGGATGAATCGTACGAAGCAGCGCGTGGAGCGAAGTTCTCGCGGGCCAGCACGCCGACGCGATTGATCAATTCCTGCTGCTCGTTCGTTAACTCGAGCTGGTTGTAAGTGGTGTTGTTGGAATCGGCAGTTATCATTTAGACGGATATGGCGTCGGGCATTTCCTGGCCGGTCATCATTTGAAACTGGTGTCGCACCTGTGTCAGCAGCACGTCGCGGCCATCGATGGCCACCTGACTACGCGCACGCGTGCCGCCAATTAATGGCGTCGTTCGCGAACCATAGACGAGATCGATCACGACGGCCTCATTATTCAACCGTTCGATCTTGAATGGAATCTCATCGGTGTCGCGTCCGACCGGCGTGGCGTTCACGACGATGTCGTAACCCTGCGCGTCGAAATCGGGTAGCGGAACGTAATCCAAACCGAGCAGGGCAGCGGCATGTTCACCGCGTTCGGCGCCGCGATTGATCAACGTGACACCGGCGCCCGATGCGACGAGCGCTGCCGCGATCGCGCGGCCCGCGCCGCCACAGCCAATCACCGCCGCGCGTTTTTTACTCACACTAACGCTGCGTTCTTGCTTCGCGGCATAGACCACGTCCGGATCGGTGGTATCAGCATTCCACCAACCGTTGTTTCTGACAAGGATATTTGCGGCCTCGGCCTGCCGGGCCATCGCGCTGACATTCGTCGCAGCCTGCAATGCCCGTTCTTTGTGCGGCGAGGCGACGGTCATCCCATTGATTGGGAAGCCGATGGCATCGAGCGTTTTCGAGAGGACAAACTCGCGCCAGAATTCATCGAACGAGTCGACGTGCAACGGTACGAACAGTGCGGGATATTTCATCGCTCGATACGACGCGTTGTGCAAACGCGGCGACAGCGAATGAAACACAGGATTGCCGATGATCGCGAACAACTCTTTGACAGGTGTGACTTCAGGCAGACCGTAATCGTCGATCAGCTTAACGACAGTCGGTTCGAAAACTGCGTTCGTCGCTGCAGCGCCATAGATCGCCGGCGCGCCGAGTTGGAGCGCAACAAGACGGGTCCAAAACCCGAGCGTGCCTTGCGCGTACGCAATCGTGTCTGTGCGGCGCAACGACTTGAGCAGCCATAACGGCAAAAACTCTTCGCCGATGCGTTCAGACTTCGTTACGAGCTTGTACAGATTCGCCGGCACAGCAGAAACCTGATCGAATCGCTCGCGTAGCTCCGATGAGTTGGTGACGTGTCCGTGCCACGCGACGATTCGTTTCTCTTGCGGCACCTGGCTCAACAACTCGGGCGTGAAGTCTCGATCGGCGTCGAGTTCGACACGATCGTATTTTGCGGCGGCCGCGATGAGACGCTGTTGTCTGGCTATTGAATCACCAGCGAGTGAACCACCGGCGACTGAATTTTCGGCGAAAGAGTAGATGAGCCCGCCGCGGAAGTGATCGCGCAACCAATCCGCATCTAAGTCTCCAACAAGATCGGCGCGCACTTCGAGCCACTGCACCGAAGCAGGCAGACTCGTCAGTTCGGCGCCATTCGGCGACGGCGGCGCCAACAGACTTGCGATCAGTGAGGTCTGATTCATAACACGACAAATAATTGCGCTAGCAGGGTTAACTTTTTGGAGTCGAAAAACTACAGGCTGGATTACCGATCCGGGCGCAGTACTTCTCGTGAGAATTCAGCCGTAGACATTTAAAGCGGCGTAACTATACTTTGCTTGCAGCCATAGTTCAATAAAATTTACCGCCGACGACGACTCGAATCGCACTGCGTTTCGCCTCTGAGCAATAATTAGCTATTCTGTAGGACCAAAAGGGATCTTTGTTGGGAGACGCTTCAATGGACACCACCTTCGCATTGTTGCCGCCTGCGCCTGCACACAATCCGGTCAAGCAGGCCACCGACCGCGCCAACGAGCTCGGCGAGAAATCGATCGCGACAACACTGGGTTACTTCGCCACTATGCCGGCATCAACCGGAATCATCGCGAATCCGGTCTTGTATCACCAGCCCGTTGATTGCAACGGGACCACGATCACACTCGATATCAGATCATTCACTATCCGCGGAGCGGTACCCGAAGCCGATATCGTGCGCGGCGCTGCCGGACCGATGGACGTGATTTTCACCGGTCTTTTCAGCGGCGCCGCGACGGACGCTGAGACGGCGACCGGTGGCAGGGAAAAACTTGCCGCTTTTATCGATCAGAAGTTTTTCGAGAATCTCGGATATCGCGATGGCAGTTTTGGCGGATCACCGCTGGTTGAAGAAACAGCTAGTTTCGTCAGGAACT
>Ga0111538_10013664_pt1 | contig 10709 bp, 10 predicted proteins | sample SoiMethybrSBSTD1_FD_79669 | JGI IMG/M metagenome (GOLD analysis project Ga0111538, IMG submission 79669) | Bulk soil microbial communities from a Populus tree surrounding site in Tennessee, USA - Soil MetaG P. TD hybrid SBSTD1 (version 2)... | ecosystem: Environmental > Terrestrial > Soil >... | reverse complement strand
CGCAGTGAAGAAACTGTTTTTGCGACCTACAACAACGCAGGTGTCCGCGTATTCGATATCCGTGATGCTTTCGCGCCGAAGGAAATCGCGTATTGGTTGCCGCCCACGCCAGCAAAACTCATCGATCCCCGGCCGAATGTGGCGCTCGCCGCAAAATCTGCCGACGTGTATGTGACAACCGACGGGTTGATCTACACGACGGACTGGAATGGTGGCCTGAACGTGCTGCAGTTTGAAGCGTAAGGTTTTTTAACCGCGGATTACGCGGATGAAGCGGATGACACGGATTCATGAAAGCAATCCGTGCCATCCGCTTCATCCGCGTAATCCGCGGTTAAAAAACCTCCGCGAGCGCGCGGAGAGCGAGGCCCTTGGCGACGGACGTGAACTCGCTGCCGCCGGAAATACCGCCTGCGTCAAAGAGTTCCTCGAAGATCCTCCGGACTGCAGGCACGAGCGACGACCCGCCGGTTAAGAACACCCGGTCCACATCCGCCGTAGCGATGCCTGTTGTCCTTAACAGGCGGGCAACACACTCTCGAATCTTCACCAGGTCCGGCTCGATCCACTTCTCAAAGCTGGATCGCTGGACTCGGCCGTTCATTTGCACGACGTGATCTCCAAAAACGAAACTGCCGATGGGCTGCGTGGACAATTCGACCTTCATGGCCTGGACGGACTGATGCAGATAGAAGCCGAGGTCGTTCTCCACGATGTGCAGGAGTCCCCCGATTCTTTCGGGGTCCAGGGACTGCGATCGAATGCCTTTCAGCATCTCGATCGTTTCGCTCGATTTCAGGAATGAAAGATAGTGCCATCGGGAGAGATCGGTGTAGATCCATTCGGGCATCGGAAGAATTTTCTCCAGGGATCGATACTCCGTGCCGCGCCCCAGCTTTGGCGAAATCAGATTGTGCACAACGCGGGAATCGAACGCGTCTCCGGCAAGCGCGACGCCTTCTGTGCCGATGATTCGATGCGCGCGGTCGCGGATGGCCGACGGTCCAAGACGGAGAAGGGAAAAGTCGCTGGTGCCGCCACCGAAATCCCCAATGAGTACCAGTTCATTGTGATCGAGCGTGCTTTCATAGAATGACGCGGCTGCGACAGGCTCGTATTCAAAGACGATCGGTCCGATTCCTGCTTTCGTGAAGGCCCGTTGCAGTCTCTCGATCGCGAACTGATTGTCTTCATCCGTGTTGGCATTGGAATAATGGACGGGACGGCCGACAGCGATAGGGTGTTCGAAAGCGCCAATCTGATTTTCGGACTGGACCCGAATATCCCGAAGCATGATGGTAATCAGATCCTCGAGCGAATACTGTTTCCCGAACACGCTGGTTCCCGAGAACAGCCGGCTCGCGAGAAACGACTTGAGAGACTGGATCAGCCTGCCTTTTTCATCGGCTGCCAGATAGCGCTCGATCGCCGGTGGTCCGCCGACGCCGGGGGACCGAGGCTCGAAATAGAGAACGGACCGATAGGTTTCCGTTACTCCGTCGGCTGTTTTGAACCGCACCGCCTCAACGTTGCCGTCCTCTCGAGCCAGCGCCACTGAACTGTTCGTGGTTCCAAAGTCGATGCCAATACCTTTACGCATGCTGTTGGGAAACTAAACGAAATTGGGGACGGTGAGCAATTTCGTTTCGGAAAAACGATCATGACCTCGGTCTAAAATCCCCGCATGATCATTGCCCTCGTCATCGCCTTTCTGACGCAGACTCCTGCGCCACCACAACGAATCGTTGCTGCGTCGAACGTACGTTTGCGATCGGCGCCACAGACGAGCGCCGAGGAACGAGCCCGGCTTCCACTGGGGACAGTCGTTGCGCAGCTCGAAGTTTCCAGTGACGGATTGTGGTTCCGCGTGGAGGGTGCAGACGGCAGGACGGGATGGATTTCCGGCAGCCTCTCCCAGTCTTTCAGTCCAGGCGATGCGCCCGCGGCCAACCGCCGTGTTCTACAGGCCCGGCTGGCTATGACACATCTCAGCTTTGCTGACGGGAAGGATCTCTTTGAGTTTGTGAGCCGCATCGAAGGGGATCCGGCAGAACTGGCATTGTTTCGACTCCTCGCCCTCGAGCGTTCCGTCGCTCCCATTATGGAAGAAGAACCCCGGGATCCTGCTGAGCGTGAATGGGTGAAGATCCATGAGAATGAAATCGCTTTCAGCGTGCCTGGGGGGCAGTGGTTTGTCCGTGCGGACCTCTACTGGGCGCTCGAAGAAAAGCATCGCGGGACCGCCATCGCACAGCAAATGGCGTGGGAAGGCGCGAATGCGGGTCTTCCCGGCGAATGCGAAGGGTACATCCCCTGTACCTTCGAAGTGCTCCTCATGACCGACGGACGCTACCTGGAGCTCTATCCCACCGGCGCCCATGCGGATCAGGCAATGGAGGTCATCGCGTCTCCGCTGCTGGAAATTGTCAAGCCCAACACTCCCTATACGATGGATCCGCGCGACGCTGTTCAGCTTCGCGGCGCCATCGCAAAGCTGTCGGCGATTGTAGAGCGCGCCGCCGGCTCGCGGAAAGCCGAGATCCTGGCCAATCTCAAGCGCATCGACCAGATGTACCGCTAAAAAGCTAATTTTTTCAGAGTTCGGGAACTTTTCAGCGTCCTCCGTCATTATTCCCAGTTAGAGACGTATTCATGCAAAGCGACGAGCAGCTCATGGGCGAGTTCCAGAACGGGTCCGAGAAGGCCTTCGACGAGTTATTCGAGCGCTACAAAAAACTGGTTTATGGATTTTTTCGCAGGCGAATGAGCAACGCGGCACGTGCGGAGGAACTCGCCCAGGAAACCTTCATCGCGATCCTGCGAGGCGCGGAACGCTATGAACCTCGCGCCAGATTCCGAACTTATGTTTTCGCAATAGCCATGAAACAGCTCTGGTCGGAACGGCGCGAGGAGATGAGGGCTGGACGAGTCGACGCCGAGGCGGAGGAAGCCAGTTCTCAAAGCGATCCGGCGACGGTGTTGTGGATTCGCGGGGCGCTCGAGCAACTCGACGCCGACCGTCGCGAAGTCCTGATGCTCCGGGAGTACGAACAATTGACCTACGAAGAAATCAGCGAAGTGCTGGTCCTTCCCGTCAATACGGTGCGTTCCCGGCTCTCGAGGGCGCGTCACGATTTGAAGGCATTGCTGGAATCGCAATCTGCAAACGGGGTTTCACGATGAGTCGCAAGGAACATCCCATCTGGGAAGACGAACTGATGCCGTTTATCGACGGCCAATTGGATGAAGAGCGCGCATCCGCCATCGCCCATCACGTAAAGGATTGTTCGGAATGTTCCGCAACTGTTGCGGATACGCGGAAGATGTCCGATCAGTTGGCATGGGAGGTAGAGGAACCTTCGGGGCGAATGAAAGAGAGGGTCCAGGCAGAAGTGCGCTCAAGAAAAGCGATCCCGCAGACGCGTGTGGCTTGGTGGACTCGGAACCGAGTGTGGGCGTTTGGGTTGAGCGCCGCATTTGTTGGCGTAGTCCTCGTGTTCGCGTTGAGAACGCCGGATACGGTTGTTCTCCAATGGGACAAAAAGACAGGAGCATCTCCGCAAGCGCCTTTGACGGGCGTAGTGGTGCAACCAGGACAGCAGGGCCAGTTCGGCGGCCAACAGGGGCAAGGACAACAGGGCCAACAAGGCCAACAGGGGCAGGCGGGCGGGATGCTGGGGAGGTTCGAGCTCGAGAGAGCCCAGCAAGGCGGGCAACGCCAACAACCAGGTCAGGGAGGGAAACCGCAGATTTCTCCGTCGTTCGCTTCTCCCGACTCCGGCCCGATGATCGTGCGAAGCGCACGGCTGACGATTGTCACTCGAAACTTCGACAAAGCCCGCTCCCGCATCGAAGAAATCGCGCAGCAATCGCAGGGATATCTGGGTCAACTGACGGCACAAGAGAATGCCGGTTTAGCGAAACGGCTGTCGGCGACACTTCGTCTTCCGTCCATGCAAATGGAAAGGGCCCTGGTCGAACTCCGGAAGCTTGGAAGTGTGAAAGACGAATCCCAGAACAACTCCGACGTTACAGCGCAGTCCGTCGATCTCCAGGCTCGCATTACAAACTCGCGCAATACAGAACAGCGGCTGTTGAATCTGCTCCGAGAACGGACGGGGAGGTTGCCGGACGTTATCGATGCCGAAAGGGAAGTCGCCAGAGTGCGGGAGGACATCGAGCGGATGGAAGCACAGCAGAAGGATATTTTCAGCAGAGTGCAATACGCCACCGTACAAGTCGAGCTATCTGAGGAGTATCGCGCCGCAATCGAGACGGGCGTTCCCGGTGTCGGAACTCGATTCAGAAACGCGGCGATCAAAGGCTACGAGGATGCTCGAGAGAGCGTAGTCAGCGTCGCCCTGTTTGCCGTGCGCTACGGGCCTGTTTGCCTGCTGTGGTCGCCCATGATTGCTCTGGCGGTCGTTCTGCTTCGCCGCGCCCACCGTGTTCTCTCTGATTAACGATGTCCAAAATGGCGACACTCTAACACCCCCCTTTTACTCCTTGAACGCAACACATTGAAAATATTTGCCGCAGGTGGTCGAAAGAATGCTCGACATGGGTGTTGCTCTAAGTAAGGAGGTGTTATGCAGATTTCGAAGGTCGGTTTCGGTCTGCTCGTATCCATCGCACTCGGGCTGTGCGCGAGTATTTACGCACAGGGCCTGACGGACGGGATCCTTGTTCGGATACCGAGCGAGGTTGTTGTCGGTGAGAAACGGATTCCCGCCGGCGAGTATGAATTCCGCAAAAAGGGCGGCGCAAACAATGTCATATCGATCTTCAACCGCGATGAGCTCATGTACGAGACGAACGTGATTCCAATTTCACTTCAGAAGAACGACGTTGTAGAAGAGCCGAAGGTCGTCATGCAGAAGGTGGGGAACGATCTTTATCTTACCCAGATCTGGATCCAGCCGGACCGCCTGGGTTACGAAGTGCCCCTGCCTGAACGAGCACGTGCATTGAAGAAGGAACTTGAGCAGTCCGTAAAAGGAAAGGCCGTCAAACACGACGACGCTAAGAAATAAGAAGTAGACCATAACGCGGAGAACGCGGATTATCTGCGTAATCCGCGTTCTCTCCGTCTTACAATCGAAATTTCACACGCCCATAGATGTTACGCACAACCTCCGACCGGAATGGCGACGGTCCATTGAATTCCGGGTGTTGAGCATCGAGCAGATTCTGCCCAACGATCGCAAATTCCCATCTTTCTGTTGGCGTCCACCCCAAACGCAGATCCATTTCAAAATAGTGGGGCACCACAGGGTTCGGCAGGTTATCCACAAAGCGAAACGTCGAATCAAACTCGAGGTGCGCCGGCAGATTCGTCGTTTGCCGGACAAAAAACTGATGCTTGGGATCATTCCCTTCCAGCGTGCCGTTGAACAGATCGATGTGCCCTGCGTCGACGGAGAGGCGCTTGTGGAGATAGGAATATCCGCCACTGAGCCGTGTTTGCTCCAGGGCATCATACGTGAAGGAAACCTCACCGCCGTATGTCCTGGCGTTGAGGTTGTTGAGGATATCCACGCGGCCCGGGGGACTGCCTAATTCCAGGCTTCGAATATCATCGTAATCGTTGATGAATGTCGCGATATCTGCAGACAGGCGCGAGGCCGGCCGCCCTCGATAGCCGACTTCATACGCAATCAGTTTCTCGGAGTCAAAGTCGGGATTGCCGGTGAATGTAATTCCGGGAGGACTGAAGCGAATATCGGCGTCGAACCGTGTCGGTGTTCGGACGGCGCGCGACACACCCGCCCAGAGGTGATGATCCGGACGAATCATCCATGCCACGCGGACGCTCGGTTGAAATTCAGTTGCGCTGTAGTCGTTGTGCTCGAATTTTGAACCGACCAGCAGGCGGACACTGTCTGCGGCGAGTGATATTTCATCCTGCACGAAACCGGTCCACATCGGATAGGTTCGCTCGGCAGGTTCGAAGAACAAGACGGGAGTGGGTCTCGTCGTATCTTTGTTCCAGCGGTATTCCGCGCCCCAGACGATGTGATGGTTCTCAATGGTGAAGTCATGCTGCACTTCGATGTCGAACGTGCGCTGGTTGAAGTCGCTTTGCAACGGCACACGCCGGTAATTCCGCTCGAAGTAAGCCTGCACTTGCAAGGAAGAGTTGTTCGAGATCCGACGCTTCCAGCGCGCAAGGACGTTTCCTCCAAGGAGTTTTGCGTCGTCACGGCCACGAATGCCGGTGAGGCCGTTATAGATCTCACCCATCACCGTCCAATCGCTCGACGCTCCGGTGATGTCCGAGCGAAAACCGGTAGTTAGCAGACGCGATGCATCATGTCCGTCGCCGCCATTGGCGAGAGTGCTTTCGTCGCGGTAGAAATACTTGCTAAAGACCCGATAGCTGACATCGGGGTCCGGGCCTCCGCCCACCTGAATCGCCGTTCTCAGAAGGTCGGTGGACCCTCCGCCGGAAGTCGACGAAAGCACGCCGCGCGTGTCGTGAGCGCTTCGCGTAATGATGTTGATGACTCCATTGACCGCGTTCGCTCCCCAAAGCGTCGCCCCCGGGCCACGGACAACCTCGATACGTTCGACGTCATCCATAATCACGTCCTGGATATCCCAGAACACGCCGGCAAAGATCGGTGAATAGACTGGACGACCGTCAATCAACACGAGCAATTTGTTGGAGGCGGCGTTCGTGAACCCACGCGATGAAATGGCCCAGCCACCGGCGCTGGCGCGAGCGACCTGAAGACCTGGCACGAGCCGTAGAGCTTCGGGGATGCTGGTAGCGCCCAGGCGGCGAAGGTCTTCAGAAGTGAGTACCGTGACAGCCGCTGCAGTTCGCGCGAGCGAGTCCTCCCGCCGAGTCACTGAAGTAACGTCCATTTCCAGCAACTCTTCGAGGCTGAGTTTCTTCAGGTTTCGTGCGGACTCCTGTCCGAAAAGAGGGGAGCCCGCAGCCAGCATCAGCAAACAGACAATCGCGCCGCGCATTTAATTGCCCTCCGGTGAAGAGTTCAGAGGAAGCTGCAAGGTAATGGTTGTGCCCTGTCCGGCTCCCTTGCTGTAGACCTTTGCGCTGCCCCCATGCAGTTCCATGATGTGACGCACAATCGCCAGGCCAATACCGAGGCCGTTATGGCGGCGTTTGATCATGAGATCGGACTGGCTGAAGCGTTCGAAGACAAAAGGCATGAATTCTTCACGAATGCCGATACCGGTGTCGGTGACCTCGAGAATCACGTGGCGCTCTTCGGGCTTTACACGCAGCGTAATGGAGCCGTTTTTGTCGGTGAACTTGACCGCATTCGAAAGGACATTAATGATGGCCTGACGGAGGCGGTCCGGATCGGCGGATAGCTTGACAACCTCGTCGCCTGCCTCCGACAAAACACGGACCGACTTCTCTTCCGCCAGTGGCCGGATCGATTCCAGGGCGTTCTGAGCAACTTCCTTCAGGTCCATCCGCTGAGGTCGGATCTTGAATTTTCCGGTCATCATGCCCGACACGTCCAGGAGGTCCTCGATCAACTGCGACAGGGCAAAGCCATTCCTCGTGACGGAGTCGAGAGCCTTTTTCATCTGGTCTTCGGTCAGCCGCTCCGATTGAATCGCGGCCATCCAGCCAAGAATCGCATTCAGGGGAGTTCTCAATTCGTGAGACAGCAACGCGAGGAACTCGTCTTTCATTCGATTCGCGCTTTCAGCGCGCTTGCGGAGTTCCTGTTCGGTCTCGTGGGCCTTTCTCAATTCGGCCGTGCGTTGTTCGACCTGTGCTGCAAGGCTTCCTCGCTGCGATTCCAGTTCGGCGTTTGCTTTGGCGAGCAGTTCGGATCGAGCCAGCAGTTCGCGGCGCATGGCAACTTTTTCAATCGCGTTATCAATAGAACGGCGAAGAGTTTCGGGAGAGAGCGAGTCCTTGATGAGGTAATCCTGCGCCCCTTTTTGCAGAGATTGAACGGCAATCGTTTCGCTGCCCCTGCTCGTGAGAACCACGATCGCGCACAGGTCGGGGCAGGCATCGTTCAACTGGGCCAGGAGTTCCACGCCGTCCATGTCGGGCAGACGGTAGTCGAGCAGGACGCAGTCCGGTGACGATTCCAGGCACGCCCGGAGTCCGTCGGCGCCGGTTTCGCACTCGATGAAATCGAAACCGCTCTTGGCAAGGAATCGCCGATAGAGAACGCGATCCTCGGGGTTATCGTCGATGATCAGAATCCTTCGTTGTCCCATTGGTGCCTTCCTCATTCAGGCAGAAGTACAACGTCAAACCAGTAATCCTTTAATTGTCTGATCGCGTTATAGAGGCCGTCGAGATCAATAGGTTTCTGAATGTAACTGTTGGCGCCCGCGCGATATGAAGCGTGCACGTCCCGAGGATCGGACGACGTCGTGAGAACGACCACCGGGATGTCCCGCAGCTTTTGGTCGGCCTTCAGTTGCTCGAGCACCTCCCGTCCATCCGTGCCGGGCAGATTCAGATCGAGAAGAATCAAACTGGGCCGTTCCGTCGGTGCGTCGGAGGCGTAGCTGCCGCGGTGATAGAGGTAATCGAGCGCATCGTCACCGTCGGTACAGTGGTAAATGGGTCTATCGAAACCAGACCGCTTGAACGCGCGAATGGTGGCGGTCCGGTCTTCCGGACTGTCATCGACGAGAAGGATGGATGTCGCTTTCGGTATCACGATGGTTCTCCAGGCAAGGTGAAATAAAACGTCGTTCCCTGACCGACAGAAGAATCAATCCAGACAGAGCCATTGTGGCGCTCGACGATCTTTTTAACGATCGTCAGGCCGGCTCCCGTGCCTCCGCCGAACTTATCGCGGCTGTGGAGTCGCTTGAAGATCTGAAATACGGCGTCTCGATGCTTTTCGGGAATACCGATTCCGTTGTCCCGGACGTAAAAGAACTGCTCACCGTTTTTGTTTTCCGCGCCGATCTCAATCCACTTATTGGGTTTGTCATTATATTTAATCGCGTTCGAAATGAGGTTGCGAAAGACTTCCGCGACATGAGCCCGATCACAACGAATAGTGGGGAAGTTGTATGGGGAGCGAACCTGGATGTCGGCCTCCGCCAGGAGGATGGACAGGGACTCCAGCACTTCCCGCACAACCTGATTCAGGTCCACGGCCGTAGCCAGCAACTCCAGGCGCCCGATTCTCGAATAGTCGAGCAACGAGTCGATAATTTGCTCCATGGACTTGCTGAGCCGAACCAGAGTCAATAATTGCTCCCTGGCCGCCTCCCCGAGCTTGTCCTCGTAGTCTTCCAGAAGGAATGACGCATAGTTATGGATTCCCCGAAGCGGTTCTTTCAGGTCATGTGAAGCGATATACGCGAAATCGTCGAGGTCTCGATTGGTCCGATTCAGTTCTTCGTTGCGTTTACGCAGTTCTTCAGTGCGTTCCTGGACACGCTGTTCCAGCAACTCTCTGCTTCGCATCAACTCGGCATCACGCGTTTGAATCTGCTCGAGCATGTCATTGAACGACATCACGAGGGTGCCCAGTTCATCTTCGGATTTCTGATCCGCCCGGAGGGAATAGTCCTTGTTCTCTGAGATGTTTCTCGCGGTCCGTGCCAGGCTGAGAATGGGCTCGGAGAGATACTTTTGCACGCGGGACAACAACCCGTACGCCACGGCTGTCGAGCCCAGAATAATGAGAAGGAGAATAAGGAATTGGCGCCGCAACCCGTCATATAGAGGGTCGAGCGTTGTCTGAAGGTGGAGGGTCCCAATGCGGGATCCGTCGAGCAATATGGGCTGGTAGACGTTAAGGATGGAACCGTCGAACCGCGCGCCGTCGGATTGCGGAACCGGCGGACAAGTCTGGATGCGCTCGACGTAATAGTCCGCGAAGAGAGCGTTGCCCTTGTAAACGCAGGCGGCCAGAACCGCGGGCTCCGCGTGAAGGGATTGCAGGGTTTCGCGTGCGACCTTGAGATCGGAATAGGTCACCGCTGCGGCAATGTTCTCGGATATCAATTGCGCGGTCCGCAGCATGGCCTGCTGCAGATTGCGACGGCCGTCAACGATCTGGTAAACGCCCAACGCAATGGCTGCAACCAGGAGCGCTACTGTGGTCACGGTGAGTGTTAGTGCCAGCAGCTTCGTCCGAATGGATGCCTGACTTAGCCAGCTCATGCTCAACGTCCCGGCTCGCGGTTCTGGACGACATCCGCGAGTCTCAGCAGCCGCGAGCTGATCTCCAGCCGCGCGTGTTGCGCTGCATCTCTATTGATCTCGAATCGAACCCGTTTGTTGACAGTGTTGAAGCGAATCATTCCGCCGTTGCGAAGGAACGTTGCATCCTCACCGACGGTCAATGTGGGACTGCCGTCAAGCGACCGGATCACCGCGGGAACGTCGCGCGTATAAGCACTGCTGAAGTAAACCAGTTGGCAGGATTCCAGGGAGTCCGTCGGGCTCTTCTTCTCCGAACGAAGGGGCTTCGCCCCGACAAATTCATTTTGAATCAGCTCTGCCAGCGCTTCGGGCATGCGGTCGTCGAGTACACAGATTTTGAATTCCTTGAGGTGGTTGAGCGCGCCCTCGGGCCAGTCGATGAATTTGGGGAAGTTAAGGAGAAACGCAGCCTTGACCTGGATCTCCGTCGAGCCCTGAGCCGCGAGGGTTAACCCACACCCGAGGATCACGCACACACGTATAGCTCGTGTCAGGAGCCTCAGTGAATTCAGAAGTCTGGGTTGCCTCAATTATT
>Ga0111538_10013663_pt1 | contig 10710 bp, 7 predicted proteins | sample SoiMethybrSBSTD1_FD_79669 | JGI IMG/M metagenome (GOLD analysis project Ga0111538, IMG submission 79669) | Bulk soil microbial communities from a Populus tree surrounding site in Tennessee, USA - Soil MetaG P. TD hybrid SBSTD1 (version 2)... | ecosystem: Environmental > Terrestrial > Soil > Tree... | reverse complement strand
TGCTGCGCGATTCATAGCAGAATCCTGGCCACGATGAAAATCGAAAACGACTGCGACGCTCGGGACGCGTTTCCTTCGGAGGGGCGACCTCCTTCGAGCCCGTAAAGTTTGAGCCCTTAGTGCTTGTGGATGTGCAGCTCCCGCTCCGGCCCGTCCAAATGAAAATACTCGCTCAGCCGTTTCTGAAACGTCGTATCGATTGGCTCGTCGCATTCCAATTGCGGCGCCTGGCGAACCTTGATCGCCGGAATCGTCAAGCGAATGCACGAATAGCGTTCTTCCACGCGCGACAGCGTCGCCGGGACCACGAAGGTGTGATTGCGATCCTCCTCCGTCGAGATGCCAAGGAACTCGGGACTCTCATCGTCGCCCGTCCAATAACATTCCAGGCGTCCGACCGAATCGCCGCGCCGGTCCACCACTTCTTCCCCCAAATAATCTTCCCACTCAGCGTGCGCTTTCATCCGCACAAGTTCGGCCGGTGATTTCCACGTGTCAAATGGGGAAAAGTTTGTAGGGGGCATCGACGGCTGCTACTGATGTTCTGTGCAGTCCGGGACCCTCCTTATCGTGTTTGTCAAAGCGCCGCGCGTCGGCGCGGTGAAGACAAGGCTCGCGCAGGAAATTGGAGCGCGGGCCGCGTGCGACGCATATGGAACGCTGGTCCGCGTGGGGTTGCGAAAAATCGACGCGCTTCCAAACGTGCAACTTCGCTACAGCCCCGACGATGCCGCAACCGAGGTGCAACACTGGCGCAAACCATCATGGACAATCGCGGCGCAAGGCGCGGGCGACCTCGGCGCGCGATTGACCGGCGCATTTTCCGACGCGTTTGACAGCGGGGCCTCGCGTGTCGTGATCATCGGTTCGGATTGTCCGTGGTTAAGCGCGACAGACATTCAACAGGCCTGGAGCGATTTGGAAACACACGACGCCGTTCTAGGTCCCGCCTGCGATGGCGGCTATTGGCTGGTCGGGCTGCGCGAACTGCTACCGGAGTTGTTTCAAGGCATCTCCTGGAGTACCGGGAACGTGCTTGAGCAGTCCATCGCGCGGGCAAATGCGCGCGGGCTGCGCTTGCGGTTGCTCAGGGAATTGCGCGACGTGGACACGCTCGAAGATTGGCAAGCGTTCACGCGCGACAATAGCTTTGCATGACTCGCGGCGGTCGAGTAAACAGCCGGCATGTCTGCCAGTCTCAATGTTGAACGCGCCGTGCGAGAACGCTACAGCGATGCCGCCCAAGCCCGGGTCGAAGCCCTTTGCTGCCCGGTCGAATACAATCGCGAATTCCTCAAGGTCATTCCCGCGGAGGTCATCGAACGCGACTACGGCTGCGGCGATCCGTCCCGTTATCTGCGCCCGAGCGAGACGGTGCTCGACCTCGGCAGCGGCACCGGGAAAATCTGTTTCATCGCGTCGCAAGTCGTGGGGCCGGCCGGACGCGTCATTGGCGTGGACATGAGCGACGACATGCTCGCCCTCGCGCGCAAACACCAGCGCGCCGTCGGCGACGCGATCGGATTCCACAATGTCGAGTTCCGCAAGGGACGCATCCAGGACCTTGCACTCGATCTCGAAAAGCTTGACGCGGATTTGCGCGCGCACCCGATTACCAGCGCCGAGGGCTATTTGGCCGCAGAAGCCCGCGCCGACGAGTTACGCCTCCGGCAACCGCTCGTGGCGACCGAGAGCATCGACGTCGTCGTCTCGAATTGCGTCTTGAACCTCGTGGACCAGCGATCGAAACACCGGTTGTTTTCGGAAATTTATCGTGTCCTGCGTAACGGAGGCCGTGCCGTCATTTCGGACATCGTCAGTGACAAGCCCGTGCCCCAAGCCATGCAGAACGATCCCGAACTCTGGTCGGGTTGCATTTCCGGCGCGCTCACAAAGGAGGGTTTTCTGCAAGCATTCGTCGACGCCGGTTTCTCGAGAGTGTCCGTTGTGAAGTTCGAGCTCCAGCCGTGGCGCGTGATCCAGGCCGTCAACTTTCACTCGGCCACGGTCGAGGCCTTCAAAGGCAAGCCGGCGCGTCGGTTCGACGGACTAATTCCCAGGACAGCGGTGAGCGCCTCCGGCCAATGTTGCGATCCGGGAAAGTGCTGCTAGATCTAGCGCGGTTTTTCGCCAATCACGTATAGAATTTCCGCTCCGAGCGCGAACGGTTTGCGGTCGAGACCGCCGTAGGTCGCGATGATTTGAAGGCCGGCCCCGACGATCATCCGTTGGACCTCTGCCGCGGTGTAAATGAACTGCCGCCCCGGGCGCACCTCCGTCCTGCCGTCGCGGATGAATGTAAACTTCGTCTCGATGCAACTCCTCGCGGCAGAATATTCGTTCACCTCCGCGAAGATGATATCGCCCACTTCGTACCACTCGCGTTCCTTGAAACGCGGCAGGACCACCTCCGCTGCCGCCGCCTGCAACGCAAAGCGGCCGCCCGGCTTCAGCGCGCGCGACACAGCCGCGAGAAACTCGACCGTGTGCGCGTGTTCCATATACCCAAACGCATTGCCAAAGCAGAACGCTCCATCGAACTCCCCCGCCGCCCTGAGATTCCGCATGTCGTCGCAGACCCACTTCACTCGCGCTTCCAATTTGCTCGCCGCCTCGATGTATTCGCGCGAAATATCCAGCCCCGTCACCTGATAACCTCGGCTCGCGAGTTCCCGGCAGTGCCGCCCGTTGCCACACGGAACATCCAGCAACGCCGCTCCCGGTTTTGCTTGAAGCGTTTCGACGAGAAAGTCGACTTCGAGTCGTGTCAGCTCGGGCGAAGTGCATCGGTCCCACAACTCATTCGCGATGCCATAAAAGAAGTTCTCGTACCACGGGGCGCTCATGGGTGCACCCTGCCCGCGTCGCAACGCGTTTGCAAGGACGACCCTGCTCAGGGTTGCTTCGGTGGCGCGTCGGTGCCGGGCGCGGTCAAGCGCTTCAGGCGAATATTGCGAAAATGCACCGTCGTCGGCGATGCCCCATACACTTCCAACGCCACGATGCCGCTGCGCGGGCGGTTGTCGTTGTGGTCGGTGGAGTCAATCATCGTATGGCCATTGAGCTTGTGAATGAGGTGATTTCCCTGGGCGATGATCACGGCCTCGTTCCAGCCGCCCTGACGAAACGCGCGCTTCACGGCTTCCGGATCCGAAGGCGTCGGTGCTTCCACGATCACTTTCTCTTTGCCATCGACCAGGCGCGTCGTCGTGACCGACCCGAGACGCGATGGGTCGCGGCGCGTGCGATCAGAGCCGGATTCGAGCAGAGCGCCAGTCCCAGAGCCGGTGATTTCATACTGGTATCCGCCCACCTCGTACGAGAGCAGTTGTTTCGCTCGATAATAAATCCCGGAATTGCCGCTATGAATCCGAAAGGAAACATGCAGTTCAAAATCCTCCACCGTTCCGCCGCGCCAAAACAACGCCAACGGCCGCCGTTCCTGCGATGTCCCTGCGGAGGCCACGATCGCGCCGTTTTTGACCGACCAAACTCTCGCGTCGCCTTCCCACCCCGCGAAATCCTGCCCGTTGAATAATGAAACGAATTGCGGCTCGGCCGGCGGCGCTGGAATCGCGGGTGTGTTCTGCACAGCTTTCGCTCGGGACTGTGACCACCACCACCACCACCCAGCGGCCCCCAGGGCCAGGAGACTCACCACGACCAGTGCCAATGCGAACACTGGCGGCCGCCGCTTGCGACCGCGCTTGCCACGCCGCGAAGGTGTGCGCGCGGTCTCTGCTCGCGGTTGCGTTGCTGGTCCTTCCACTTTCTCGACCGCAGGGGACTGTGGCTGCGGAGCCATAACGTTCGTCCCCTGGGATCTCACTCGCGAAGCTTGCGGATCTCCGTTCTGCGCGGCGTCGTCGGAAGGCGCCGGCTGCGGCGCCGAGTTGCGGCCGTGTTCAGGAATCACCGAACGTTCCGGTGCGCGCGTCCCTGTTTTGAGCCCAAGCTGCTCCGCCACGGCCGCCGCACTCTGCGGTCGCTTCCCCGGTTCTTTCGACAGGCAAGCCATGATCGTCTCACCCACCGCGGGAGGCACGTGATTGTTGATCCGCAGTTGCGCCAGCCGCTTGTCGATCGGTTGCGGCGCCAGGGTCCGCACCTGATGCGCGATGTCTCCCGTAAAAAACGGCGCCCGGCTTGTCAGCAACTCATACAATGTCGAGCCCAGCGAATAAATGTCGTCGGTCACCTGCGGCATTTGCCCGTCCAACTGCTGCGGGCTCATGTAGCTCGCCGTCCCGCTCATGCCATGTCGTCCGATCGAGACGCGGCTCACCGAATCGCTCACGGTCGCCGCGATCCCAAAATCAGCCAGCTTCAGCCGCCCCCGTCCGTCGAGCATCATGTTCGCCGGCTTCAAATCTCTGTGGATGATGTTCTCCCGGTGCGCGTACTCCAGCGCGTCGCAGAGTTGTTTGACCAATGGCTCCAAAAAATTCCATTGGAAAACGCGATCTGTCTTCTCGAGGCGCAGCTCGCTCAGGTTCGGACCATCCACGTACTCCATCGAGATGAATGCCTCCTGCTCCGCGCGGTAAAGATCGTGAATGCGAATAATATGCGCGTGCGTCAACTTGCGGCTGCGTGAAGTTTCCCGGCGTAAGTCATCCAACGCCACCGGATCATGCCGTATCTCTTGCGGCAAAAACTTCAGCGCCACGTTTTCGCGCAAGTGTTCATCGCGTGACATCCAGACCACGCCCATGCCACCTCGTCCGACTAGACGCAACAGCGTGAAGCGGCCGCCCCCCACTCGTGATTCCTTTGCCAACGCCGCTAACGCAGGATCGAGCTTCGGATCCAACAAGCTCATGGCTTCTTTACGGTACCGGTACAAGCACAACGCTCGACCACAACACAATCCTCTCAGCTTCCGAGATTTAGAACACTATACCACACTAACAGTTGCGAAGCCGCAAGACTGAAACGTAGCGCAGACTGGCAGTCTACTTGTATCGCCGGATGGCATCCGGCAAACGGTTCACAGCCTTTCCCTCGCGCCTGGTGTCCTCGGGGGGCGCAAATCATGCGGCTCCAGACCGCGTCTGTTGTCAACCCAATGGCGCGATAGAAACAATTATTTGATAATTTGAACCCCTTGCTTTGCGCAACTCAATCATCCCAAATCGTCTTCGGATTTTCTGGAAAATTTGCAGCGGCTTGTGATAGGATAACACATGGCTTCCGCCGCGGGTGAGTTCGCTGACTTTCGCGTTTTTTTCGAAAGAGCGCCTGGGCTTTACCTCATTCTCGACCCGCACTTTTTCATCGTCGCCGCCTCCGACGCCTATCTCCGCGCCACAAAAATGCGCCGTGCAGATATCGTTGGCCAACATTTCTTCGACGTGTTTCCCGACGACCCTGACAACGTCACCGGCCTGCGCAACATGCGTGCCTCCCTCGAGCGCGCCGTCCGCGAGCGTGTTCCCGATTCCATGAACGTGCAGCGATACGACATTCGCGGCTCCGGCGGCGAGGCCGAAGAACGATATTGGAGTCCTATCAACACACCCATTCTCGGCGAAAACGGCGAAGTCAAATACGTCCTCCATTGCATTGAGGACATGACCGAACTCGTCCACCTCAAAGCTTCCGGCGACGAAAACGGCCGCCTCGCCCGCCTGCAGCAGCAGCGCGTGGCCTTGATGGAAAATGAAATCCTGGCCCGCTCCGAAGGCCTCGTGGCTGCCAACCGCCATCTCAAAACCGCCAACGATGAACTCGCCGCGCGCACCGCGGAATTAAATGACATGCTTCAGGCCATGCAGACCTTCACCTACAGCATCGCCCATGACCTCCGCGGGCCTCTGCGCGCCCTCATGGGTTTTTCCACCGTCATGGTCCAGGAATACGCCGCCAGGCTCGATGAAAATGGCCGAAGTCTCCTTCGCCACATCACCGACTCCGCCCAAAGGATGGACAAGCTCCTCAACGACTTGCTCGCGTACGGACGCTTGACGCATGTGGAAGTCACAGCCGTGCCCATCTCTACCGAAGCGGCCCTCACTACTGTCCTCGAAGAGTTGAATCCCCAGATTCGTGACAAGCGCGCCGTCGTACAAGTCCAGGGCCGCCTTCCCAGCGTCATGGCCAACCCCGCGCTCCTGAACCAGGTGTTGCTCAATATCATCGACAACGCCTTGAAGTTTGTCGCGCCCGAGACCACTCCAAACATCGTCATCAAGGCAACCCAGGCGGAGGACCGCGTGCGTCTCTCCATCATCGATAACGGCATTGGCATCGCCCCGGCCTATCACGAAAAAGTCTTCGACCTCTTTGTGCGCCTGCACAAGCCTCATGCCTATTCGGGCACCGGCATTGGCCTGGCCCTCGTCAGGAAAGCCATGGAACGCATGATGGGAAAAGTCGGTGTCGAGTCCACTCCCGGCCAGGGCAGTTCCTTCTGGCTCGAGTTCCGCGCCTCGCCTGGCTGAAAACGGACTCGCTGACTCCGTTGGGTTCAGTTAAATTGCAGCGGTGAAGCCCTGGGTTCTATCGAGCCTTCTTCTGGCCCTCGCTGGCGCTACCGCCGCGGAGGTCGATTTCAAGCGGGATATTCAATCCCTCTTCGCCGACAAGTGTTACTCCTGTCACGGCGCCGAAAAGCAAAAAGGCGGACTCCGTTTGGATCGTAAGAACCACGCTTTGCAGGGCGGCGATTCAGGCAAGGTGATTGTTCCCGGCAAAGCCGGCGACAGTCTCCTTATCCGCAACGTCTCCGGCGCCGATCCCGACAACGTCATGCCTCCCAAAGGCAAGGGCGAGCCAGTCACCGAAAAGCAACTCGCCTTGCTCCGCGCGTGGATCGATGCCGGCGCAGTTTGGCCCGATGACGCAGCCGAAGCTGCGGGCGCCAGCGGTCACTGGTCGTTCCGCGCTCCGGTCCGTGTCGCAGTCCCAAACTCAAGCTCTCATCCCATCGACGCGTTCGTACAAAACCGATTGCAGCGCGAACAAATCGCGCCCGCTCCCGAAGCCGATCGCGCCACCTTGATTCGTCGGCTGTCGCTCGATCTGCTTGGGCTTCCCCCAAAGCCCGATGAGCTCGAGCAATTCCTAAATGACACCGATCCCAAAGCATACGAGAAGCTCGTGGACCGCTTGCTCGCCTCGCCCCATTTTGGCGAACGCTGGGCGCGTCATTGGCTGGACCTCGCCCGTTACGCCGACAGCGACGGCTACGAGAAGGACGCCGTGCGCCCCTACGCGTATCTCTACCGCGACTGGGTCATCGACGCCATCAACCGCGACCTCCCCTTTGACCGATTCACCATCGAGCAACTCGCCGGCGACCTCTTGCCGGACGCGACGCTCGCGCAAAAAGTCGCCACCGGTTTCCATCGGCAGACCTTGACGAACAAGGAAGGTGGCGTTGACCAGGAGGAGTTTCGATGCAAAGCCACGGCCGACCGCGTCAACACCACTGCGACCGTCTGGCTCGGCTTGACCGTCGCCTGCGCGGAGTGCCACACGCACAAGTACGACCCCATCACTCAACGCGAATACTACCAGCTCTACGCGTTCTTTAATGATGCGAGCGAAAGAGACATACCGGCTCCGCAGCCTGCCGAATTGGCAGCGTTTGAGCGCGACCGCGCGCGCTGGGAGAAGAAGCGTGAAGAGTTGAACCAGCGGCTCGCAACGCAACGCGCGCGCGACGTCTCGAAAGGACTGGCGGGCTGGGAGGCGACATCGGTCCGACCGCAAGTCGCATGGCACACCCTGACACCGCTCAATGCCGATGCGAAGGAGGGAACTACTCTCAGCATTTCCAACGACATCCTCACCGCCTCCGGTCAATCGCCCGCCACCGACACCTACGACGTGGAGTTCGGTAACGCGTTGACGAATATCACGGGCTTCCGGCTCGAAGTCCTCGACGATCTCGATCCGCAGAAAGGATCGGGCCGCGCTGACAACGGGAACTTCGTGCTCTCGGAATTCAAGCTGCGCGTCATCAGCGTCCGCGGCGAATCGACCACCGTGCCATTGACGAATGCGCTCGCCGACGCCTCGCAACCTGAGCATCCGGTCGCAAATGCGATCGACGGAAATTCCGGAACAGGCTGGTCCGTCTCCCCGCAGAAAGCGCGTGGCCACGTTGCCACCTTTGAAACGGTCCAGCCGCTTAGCACAGACGCCAAACTGGCCTTCACCCTCGTCCAGCAGTATGGGCGCCAGCACACCATTGGCCGGTTCCGCATCCTGGCCACGACATCCGCTCCGCCCTTCACCGTGGATGTCATGCCCGAGGCGATCACGCGCGCGCTCGCCACCTCGCCGGGCAAGCGCACCCCGGAACAGTTCAAAATTCTGACGGAGTTTTATCGCGAGCAGATCGACCCCGACACGCTGGAACTCAAGAAACAGATCGCCGCGCACGCCCGCCGGCGCCCCACCGAACCCCCCACGAAGGCCGCGATTCTCGTCGAGGAAAATCGTCCCACCCACGTCCACGTCCGCGGCGATTTTTTGCGCAAGGGCGATGAAGTCGAGCCGGCCACCCTCGCAGTGTTGCATCCGTTGCGGGCCCGCCGCTCGAAACCGGACCGCCTCGACCTCGCCCGGTGGTTGTTTGATCCCGCCAATCCCCTGACCGCGCGCGTTTCCGTCAATCACGTCTGGAAACATTTCTTTGGCCGCGGCCTGGTTGCCACCGTGGACGACTTCGGCACGCGCGGCGAAAAACCCTCGCACCCGGAACTGCTCGATTGGCTCGCCGCCGAATTCCCCCGGCTGGGTTGGAGCCGCAAGCAATTGATCCGGCTGATCGTAACCTCATCGACCTACCGGCAATCCTCGGAAATCCGGCCAGAGTTGTTGCAACGCGACCCGCTCAACATCCTGCTGGCGCGCCAAAACCGCTTGCGCGTCGAGGCCGAAGTCATCCGCGATTGCCACCTGGCCGTCTCAGGATTGTTGAACACAGAGATTGGCGGACAGAGCGTGCGCCCGCCTTTGCCCGCGGATTTGACCTCCATCGCTTACGCAAGCCAGATCAAATGGAAAAACAGCGAGGGCGCTGAGCGCTATCGCCGCGGGTTGTACACCTTTTTCCAGCGCACTGTCCCGTATCCGATGCTCACGACCTTCGATGCGCCGGATTCCAACGTGGCCTGTACCCGCCGCGAACGTTCCAACACACCCTTGCAGGCACTCACACTCATGAATGATCCCGTCTTCTTCGAGTGCGCGCAGGCGTTGGGACGAAAGGCGGTCGGACTCTCCGAAATGGGCGCCAAAGAAAAACTGCGACGCATCTTCACCATCGTGCTTTCCAGAGCGCCCACCCGGGCGGAGTTGGATCGCCTGGTTGAATTTCATGCAGCGCAAACGCGGCTATTGCACAAAAATCAGGAAAGTGTGCCCCAGTTGGTGGCATCGAACAATGCACCCGAGAGCAACGTCGAAACAGCCACGTTCGTCGCCCTGGCACGCACGTTGATGAATCTCGATGAGTTCGTAACGCGAGAATGACATGCATCCAGACGACATCATCAGACTGACACGCCGCGATTTCCTGACCTCCACCGCCAGCGGCCTGGGGTTGCTCGCGCTCGCGTCCATCTTCCGCGAGCAGGGCTTGCTCGCCGCGGATGACGCGCCAAACCTTTTCGGACCAAAGCCGCCGCACTTCGCGCCGAAAGCGAAAGCGTGCATTTTTATTTTCATGGAAGGCGCGCCCTCGCAGATGGACTTGTTCGATCCCAAACCGAAATTGAACGAACTCGACGGCCAAAAATTGCCCGAGTCGCTCACCCAGAACGTCCGCTTCGCCTTCATCCGCAAGGAATCGGCAGTCCTCATGGGCAGCCCGCGCAAATTCAAAAAGCATGGCCAGTGCGGAATGGAGTTGTCGGAGTTGCTCCCGCACCTCGGCGAGTGTGCCGATGATATCGCGCTCATCCGCTCCATGCACACCGACCAGTTCAACCATCATCCCGGCCAATTGATGATGAACTGCGGCGTCGCGCAATTCGGCCGACCGAGCATGGGTGCATGGCTCAACTACGGGCTGGGAAGCGAATCAAAAAACCTGCCGGGCTATGTCGTGTTGAATGCAGGTCGCGGATTGAGCGGCGGCGCGACGTTGTGGTCCAACGGATTCCTGCCGTCGAATTACCAGGGCGTGGTGTTTCGCAACCAGGGCGATCCCGTGCTGAACCTCAGCAACCCTCCAGGCATCACGCCCGAAATGCAACATTACGGGTTGACCACGATCAACGACTTGAACCGCCTCCGGCATGAGCACGCCCGCGACCCGGAAATCGAGAGCCGCATCGCGTCGTATGAACTTGCGTTCCGCATGCAGACCGCCGCGCCGGAGTTAATCGACCTTTCGAAAGAATCGAAATCGACACTCGAAGCCTACGGCCTCGATCGCGAGGATCCAAAGGTCAAGACCGACCGCGGCGGCGGGCCGGGACAGTTCCGGGCGTTTTCGAGAAACTGTTTGCTCGCGCGCCGGTTGGTCGAGCGCGGCGTCCGCTTCGTAAACGTCTACCACGCTTCGTGGGACCATCACAGCAACCTCGACGCGGAGCTTGGCTTCAACGCAACGATGGCCGACCAGCCGATTGCTGCGTTGCTCAAGGATTTGAAACAGCGCGGGCTGCTCGACTCGACGCTCGTAATCTGGGGTTCAGAGTTCGGGCGCACTCCGCTGGGCGAAAACCGCAAGGGCTACGCGAAAGTTACGGG
>Ga0111538_10013661_pt1 | contig 10711 bp, 8 predicted proteins | sample SoiMethybrSBSTD1_FD_79669 | JGI IMG/M metagenome (GOLD analysis project Ga0111538, IMG submission 79669) | Bulk soil microbial communities from a Populus tree surrounding site in Tennessee, USA - Soil MetaG P. TD hybrid SBSTD1 (version 2)... | ecosystem: Environmental > Terrestrial > Soil > Tree... | reverse complement strand
TGTGATGGCGCGCGACGGGCTGGTCCTCATCTGGTCCTTTACCGCGACGAACAGCGTGCGTTTCGTGCGATTGGTGCGCTGTAACCTGCGATAGATGCGCGGGGTACGACAGGTGAAGACCGTCGGCGGGCTCTTGAAATCCGCTGCCGCGAAAGCGGCTTGTGGGTTCGAGCCCCGCCCCCGGCACCGGGATGCACCGGGATGAGTCTAGGTGCCGCCACATTGCATCTGGGAGCAGCTGATTGAGTCGACGTCCGGCGGGTCGCACGCGCAGCAGCTGACGGAGACGACGGCGCCGCTGCATCCGCCGCGGCAGCAGGTGATCGCACGCAGGCAGGTCGTGATCGGGCAGCCGCCGCCGTCGCCGCCACGGCCGCGATCGCCCGCACCGCCGCCGTTGCCGCCGCTGTTGCCCGCGGCGCCTCCACCGCCGCCCGTGCCGGCGACGCCACCGGTGCCCGCGACGCCCGTGCCGGCGACGCCGCTCGTGCCGCCCATGCCGCCCGCGCCGTTGCCGCCGCTGTTGCCCGCGGCGCCTCCACCGCCGCCCGTGCCTGCGACGCCGCCAGTGCCCACCCCGGCGCCGCCGCCCGCGCCTGCGACGCCACCGGTGCCGGCGACGCCGCCCGTGCCTGCGACGCCGCCCGTGCCTGCGACGCCGCCCGTGCCGCCGGGCCCGCCCGCGCCGCCCGCGGTGCCCGCGCCGCCCGCGGTGCCGCCGCCCGTCCCGCCTGGTGCGAGATTGCCGCCGCCGCCAGCGTCGCCGCCGCTGCCCGCCGCGGCGCCAGCGTCGCCGCCGCGTCCGGCGTTGCCAACGCTGCCCGATCCGCCGCCACGCCCGCCGTTCCCGGCGCCGCTGCCCGCGCTGCTGCCGGCGGTGCCCGGCCCAGCGGGTCCTCCGCTGTCACCGCAGCCCGATCCGGATAGATCGGCGGCCGCCCAGGCGCAGAACAGCAGCACGGACAGCCGATGTTCGTATCTGCGCATGGGCGGAGGTTACTTGCCGCTGCTCGTCACCAGGTCGTGATGAACGCCCAGGGCTCGTTGCCGGCGGTCGTCGTGATGCAGTAGCCGCCGTTGCGTTTGGCCGGGAGCGACGCCCAGTTGCCGCTGTTGCACGTCATCTGCGTCCCATTGACCGACAGCGTCCGCGGGCTGACGAAGTTGCCGCAGTTGCCGCCCGCGAGGTTCGCGGTGGTCTGGTAGCAGACCGCCCCGATGCCGATGTTGCCGGACTGCAGGTTCGGCCCGGCATAGACGGTGGGATTCGAGCAGAGCCCCGTGCAGGGCGTCGTCCCGCAGCTGCCGTTGCTCGGGTGGGTGCAGACGCCGCCGCTGCAGACGTCGTTCGTGCAGCTGTCGTTGTCCGTCGCGCACGCCGCCGTGTTGTTGGGGTGGGTGCACGCGCCGCCGCTGCAGACGTCGTTCGTGCAGACGTTGCCGTCGTCCGTGCACGCCGCCGTGTTGTTGGGGTGGGTGCACGCGCCGGCCGCATTGCAGACGTCGTTCGTGCAGACGTTGTTGTCCGTCGCGCAGGCCGTCCCGCTGGCCGCCGGCACGAACTGGCACAGCCCGGTGACGCAGCTGTCGCTGGTGCACGGGTTGCTGTCGTTGCAGGTCGTGCTGCTGGTGCAGGTCGCGCCGCGCGCGCTCTCCGCCGGGCCCGCGCCCGTCGGCGTGAAGCTGGCGCTGGTGGTCAGCAAGATCTTGTCGATCTGGAATCCGTCCTCGCGCATCCAGATGTTGATCGTGTGCAGGCCCGCCGCCGTCACGCTGATGGTGGCGCTGACGCCGTCAAGCGTCGCCTTCTGCCACCCCAGCGTGCCGGTGAAGCCGCTCAGCCGATCGGCGCTGGCCGGTCCGGTGCCGTCGACACCGGCGTGGACCGTCCGGTCGGCCGTGCCGGCGCCCAGACCACGCACCCAGACCTGATACGTGCCCGTGGTCAGGAAGTTCACGCGGTAGTCGAGCTGCGGGCTGCCGGTCGTGTAGCCGGTGTTGACGTTGGCGCCGTTGTTCGGGTTCGCCACCATCGTCTGCCCGCCGGACGCCGAACCGTTGCTGGTGACGTCCCAGGTGTGGCTGGCCCGGCCCGTGTTGGTGCCGAAGTGCTCGGCCTCGATCACGACCTGCCCGCCGCTCTCGAGGAAAGCGCCCGCGCTGCAGGTTCCGTTGCTCGGGTGGGTGCACGTGCCGCCGCTGCAGACGTCGTTCGTGCAGCTGTCGTTGTCCGTCGCGCACGCCGCCGTGTTGTTCGGGTGGGTGCAGGCCCCCGCGGCGCAGACGTCGTTCGTGCAGACGTTGGCGTCGTCGGCGCACGGGTTTGTGTTGTTCGGGTGCGCGCAGGCGCCCGCGGCGCAGACGTCGTTCGTGCAGACGTTGCCGTCGTCGCCGCAGGTCGTGCCGTCGGCGACGGGCGCGTGCTGGCAGCCGGTCGCCGGGTTGCAGGAGTCGGTCGTGCACTCGCTCGAATCGGCGCAGTTCACCGCGACGTGCTGGCAGCCGGTCGCCTGGCTGCACGAATCGGTCGTGCAGGCGTCGTTGTCGTTGCAGTTGGGCGGTGTCCCCGCCTGACATCCCATCGTCGGGTTGCACACCTCGGCGCCGTTGCACACCTGCCCATCGTCACACGCCGCGTTGTTGGCGGTGTTGACGCACGCGTCGGTCGTCTCGTTGCAGGTGTCGACCGTGCAGGCGACGCCGTCGTTGCAGTTGATCGGCGTGCCGGGCGCGCAAGTTCCTTCCACGCAGTGCTCGACGCCGTCACAGAACGCGCCGTCGTTGCACTGCGCGTCGGTGGTGCAATTCTGCTGCGGCACGAACGCGCGCAGCTCGACGTCGTCGACCACGAAGCCGGCGAAGGTGTTGAGGGCGCTGTCGACGGTGTCGAAGCCGAAGCGGATCGCCACCGTTGCGGGCGGTGGCGCCGGCCCGAACAGCGAGCTGATGTCGATGTCCGCCGATTGCCACAGCCCGGTCCCGTCCTGCAGCTGCTGCACCGTGCCGCCGCTGTTGCCGGCGACGATCACGAACGGGCCGCCGTTCACCGACACCTGAGCGGTCGCCTTGTCAAACGACGACAGGTGCTCGGTCTGCAGGAAGTACTTGAACCGCAGCTTGACCACCGACGTGTCGGCGACCGAAATCGCCGTCGACGTCACGGTGCCCGCCGAGATCGCGCCGGTCTGGAAGGTGCAGCTGGTGTCGACGCCGAAGTAGAGGCTGTTGGGCGTCGAGTGCCCGGGCTGCGCCGACGCGCAGTTCGCGGTGACGTGCCACAGGTTGGCGGTCCCGCCGCTGAGCGCGAAGCTGCCCAGCCCGCCTTCGAACGTTTCGGTGAAGATCGGGATCGGCACGCCCACCTGCAGCGTCGCGTTCCGGGTCGTGTTGCCGACCCCGTCCGTCGTGTTGGTGAACTGGACGACGGCCGAATACGGTCCGTTCGCCAGCGTCGCGGCCACCGCCTGATCGATGGTGACCGTGACCTGCGCTTGCTGGCCGATGGCCAGCGTCCCCGATCCGTTGCCGATGCTGAGCCACGTCGTCGGCGACTGCGGCGTCACCTGATATTGAATCGTGGCCGTCGGTCCCAGGTTCTGCAGCGTGTACGTGACGCTCGCGGGCGCGAACGGTCCGCCCGTCGGGCCTTCCGCCGCCAGTGTCGTCAGGGGGCTGACGCCGAGCCCGGTCTTCAGCGGCGGGCAGGTCATTCCGTGCGCCGCGAAGCCCTTGCAGATCTCCTGATAGTGCGGCGATCCGTTGTCGATGTTGCCGTCGTTGTCGTCGAGCGTGAGCAGGTCGATCGCGATCTGCGCGTTGATCGCCGTGCCCTGGTGCATGGGAATGGAGCTCAGCGTCAGCGCGTTGATGATGTCGGCGAAGCCGGTCGGGTTGGTCAGGATCAGCTCCTTGCGCACGCTCCAGATCGCGCCCGCGATCAGCTGCCCGCAGGCGTGGACCTCGCTGCCGCAGCTCGAACAGCCGGACGTCAGGAACTGGCAGGTGTTGTCGGCGTTGCGCAGCGGCGTCGTGCACTGATTGAGGAAGAACCCGTAGCCCAGCCCCGGGTTGCCCGCCAGCAGGGCGGCGATCGCGTCCCCCATCCCCTCGCCGTATGCGCCCTGGCCGCTGCCGCCCATCTGGACGATGTGGTGGCCGTATTCGTGCTGGCTGACGCTGGCGAACGAAGTGTTGCCGAAGCTCGCCGACCCCTGGCAGAAGTTGATCGTCTGGATGCTGGGGTCGTACCAGGCGTTGCCGGGGCAGAAGCCGTCGTTGCGATTGACGATGACCGGCATGTTGACCTGGCTGGAGATCGTCGGGTAGCTGGGCAGGTAGCCGAGCAGGAAGCGCCGCACCTGGTTGGCGTTCGCGTAGCCGTTCGCCTGCGCGATCAGCAGCGGATCGGTGTTGGCGGCGTTGTGGAGGAAGCTGACCGGTCCGGGCGGAAGCACGGACGACATCAGCGATTCGGATGCACCGACGAAGTTGGTGACGTCGAAGAACTGTCCTCCCGACGGCGACGTCACGTCGATCGCCGTCGTCCCCGGGTTCGTCAGCACGAACGCGCCCTGGACGTCGGTGAAGGCCGAGGCGCCTCCGCCGGTGACCTCCGCGAACGCGTACGGCGTCGGCACCTCGTCGGCGCACTCGATCGACTTGTCGCCCTGGGTGACGTTGCCGGCGACCGTCCCGGTGACGTTGTCGAACACGATGATGGCGCGCGCGTCGAGCACGTCGCCGGACTCGGCGTCGGCCACGATCTCCCACTGCGCCAGCGCCCCGTCCGTCTCGGCTGTGTACGCCACCGCCATGCGCGCTGGCGCGGCCTGGCGCTCGGTGCCCGCGAACACCACCAGCGTCGACGGCGACAGCTTGCTGATCTTCGTCGGCAGCGGGAGCGGCCGGCCGGTGAAGTCAGTCGACGCGCGGATGCCGCGCAGGGTCTTGTCGGCATCGGCTGCGCGCGGGCGCATCGCCGGTTTGGCCGCAAAGCCGCTCAGGTCGCGCAGGGACGACGACGCCCAGACGACCGGGTTCGTCCCGGAGTTGCGCACCAGCGTCTGCAGGCCGGCGCCGTGCACCGGTACGCCCCCGTTGACCTGGCCGTAGCGGAACAGCCAAAACTTGTGCTGCCCGGTCTGTCGGTCGTACATGAGACCGATTCCGGGCGGCGTCGCGTTCGCCATCGGCCGCCCGCGCAGGTCCTGCTGAACCAGCTCGTCGGCCCGGACGCCCAGCGCGGCGGCATGATCGCTCCGGAACCGCTCGCTCGCGTCCACCGGTGTCGCTCCCGTCGTCATCGAGGCGCCGTAGATTCGGGTGGGCCCGTGATCGGGACGATCGACGCGGACGCCGGGAAACGTCGTCTGCAGACCTTGTAGTGCGAGCCCGCTCACCGTCGTGCGGGTCGCATCGGGCGATGCCGGCCCAGCATCCTTGCTGCAGCCGGTGTTGGCCAGGCAGGCGCCGAGCGCGACCAAGGAAATTCCAGCCAACCGAACGCATCCGACCCTCTGTGTCATGTGCCGCCCCCTGGTTGCGTGTTGTCGTTTGTTCCAGCTTCGAGCCGGAACGTATTTCCGGAGTGCTCGAGCGAGCAACGATCGTGGTCACACAATGCAATGATTGTTTGGCGAATGATCGAGCGGGAGGTTGCCGGAACGTGAGCGATGCCCCACCGGTCCTGTACAACACGCCAGCCGGGCGTACGCCGGCCTACGCGGGTGGCCAGGAGGGGCAACGGGAGGGGCAACGGGAAGGGCAACGCGAGCGACAGACACCACGGCGCCGCATCGACCTCGTTCGCGTCTCGGACCCGCATCAGCGGGAGAGACACCAAGCCCGCGCGTGGGTTCCCGCCCCTACGGCACCCGGCAGCCGATGCGTGACGTCGCGATGACCACGTCGTCGTAGAGGATCACCTGCGCGGCGGGCGCGGAGGCGGGCAGGGTGTCGACCTGGTAATACGCGTCGAGGGTGACGCGCTTGAGCAACACGTTGGCGTCGGAGCGGAAGTCGAAGCCTTCGAAGGCTTGTTCGTCGACGTAGTACTGGCCCCAGCTGTAGAAGTTGTCGCGCAGCCAGCGCCCGCGCGGCGTGCCGGGCTTGTATTCGCCGAGAAGCGCGTCGTCCTTCCAGAGGGTCAGCGCGCCGTCGGATTGGCCCACGGTGTTCGCCTTGGCGTGGAGCTCCAGGCAGAACCAGCTGTCCGCCGCGAACGGCGTCTGGCCCGCGGGGTTGAAGTTGTTTCCGTAGTAGTAGGTGGTGCCCTGATCGCCCGCGCAGCCCGGCGTGGCGCTGCCGTCGTTGCAGCGGCCCGAGCGCATCTTGTACCAGTAGACGTAGAACGCGAACGTCTTGCCCTGGCTGGCGTCGAGGTCGAACCAGAAGCCCTGGTTGCCAGGCGGGACGGTGTTGGCGAGGCCGTCGGACTGATAGCTGGGGGTCCCCGCGCCGACGCGGACCCAGTGGTGGGGCGCGGCGGTCTGGCCGACGAAGCGGGCGTGAAACCGCCAGTAGACCTCCGAGACCCGCGTGGCGAATTCGTACTGCGCGTTCGCCGAGATGTTCGCATTGGCGGCGAGCTGACTGCGGGTCACCTGCGCGCGCAGGAACTGGGTGCCGGCGTGGGCCAGCGTCGCGTCGGTCAGCACCGTGATCTGATCGGTGTTGTTCGTGTAGCGGGTCCAGCCCGCAAGCCCGTTCTCGAAGTCGGACGCGAACAGCACGCGCGGGTCGGAGGCGATGCCGACGTCGCGCGGATACTGCGTGCTGATGAAGCCGCCCGCGCCGCCGGCCGCGCCCGCGCCGCCCCCGCCGCCCCCGCCCGTACCGGCGGCGGCGCCGCCGGTCGCGCCCGTGCCGCCCGCGCCGCCCCCGCCCGTGCCGCCGGCCGCGGTGCCGCCCGTGCCGCTACCTCCCCTGCCGCCGGGGCTGCCGTTCCCGCCGGTGTCGGAATTCCCGCCCGTCCCCCCCGGGGGCGCGTTCCCGTTCGACCCGCACGCGGCGGTTACGGCCAGCACCAGCATCGGAAGCGCGCGGCGAATCATGTTGGCGCCACGTTCATGATCGCTCAGGACACGGCGAGTTGGTAGGTCGGTTCGACAGGTGTGCGCTCTGCTGAGCGATTGAGCCGGGAACTGCTCACCGTGCGATTTCTGACGGTTTCCAGCGCGACTACCGGCCGCGCGCCCGCAACCGTGGGGCGTGGCCGATGGCCCGCGACGTGCTTTGGGACTCGGCATGCCCAGCCTTTCATTCCGTGTAAACCGTACAGCCCGCTCGCTGGCGGTCATGCTCGTGTCCCTCGTTGCGGGGTCGGGCGCCGCTTGGGCCGGAGAGGCCGACGCGGACGCGCCCCAGGCGGCGGACGCGCCCCAGGCGCCCCAGACGTCCGCGTGGGCCGGTGAGGCCGACGTGCCCGAGGCGCCCGAGGCGCCCCAGACGCCCCAGACGCTACAGACACCCCAGATGTCCGCGTGGGCCGGTGAGGCCGACGCGCCCGAGGCGCCCCGGACGACCCGGACGTCCTGGTACGGGTGGCAGACACTGCTGGCCGACGCGGGCGTCATCGCTTTGTGGTCGGCCGCCTATGCAGTGGACGATGCGAAGTACGGCTCGTCGTCACCGCAAAGCTACGACCGCGGCACCAACCTGCTGGTCGCGTCGGGCGTCGCGGTCTACTTCTTGGGCGGCCCGGCGATCCACTGGGCGCACGGCCACGGCCGCAAGGGGCTGGGAAGTCTGGGGCTGCGGGTCGGGCTCCCGCTCGGCGGACTCATCGCCGGAGCGCTGCTGGGGACCGTCGCCTGTGGCAGCAGCGACAACGAGTTCGTCCCATGCCCGGCCGTCATCGGCGCACTGGGCTTCCTGGGCGGCGCCGTCGCCGCCCCCATCGTCGACGCCGCCGTCGTCGCGCGCGAGCCCGTCACGGAACCCACCGGTTCACAGCTTCAAGCCGCCTTCGTCCCGTCGGGCGGCGGCGGAACGTTCGTGCTCGCGGGCCGGTTCTGACCTCAGAACTCCTGCCGGCCAGCGCCGAGCTGGCCCCCATCCACGATCTCCTGCGTGGCACGTACACGGTGGGTGCTCGACTTCGAGTGCTGATGGACGCCTGATCTACGGTGGTCGCGGGTTCATGCGCGGCGAGTCTTGCAAGGCCTGGAGCGCGATCGCACCGAGCGAGGCGATGTCCGGCACCGGGATGGGTCCGCCGACGCCGACGAAAGCCTGGCCCCTTTTTGTCGGCTCATTGCGCAGCACCTGGATCTTGCCTTCGTGGATGAGGACGACGATGTGGGCCACGTTCTTGTGGAAAGCGCGGGCTGATTTCAACCGCAGCGCCTTGAGCACCGGCCATTTCTTGGGGTCGTATTCGGGCTGCGAAGGGGTTCGGCCGGACAGCTCGATGGCCTGTTCGATCGCTTGCTGCACCTCCGTCTCGACCGGGGGCACGATCATGACCGGGTCGATGTCGATACCCCACGAGCTGGGGCAGACGATGACCTGATCGTCCCTGAGGTAGAGGCCGAACGACACGTCTCTCATCGTTTTGCTACTGTACAGGTGGTAGTGCGATGGAGGACACGAGCTTCGCGTCTGCGACGCCCGCCGATCTGAGCGCGGTCCGGCTGCTGCTCGATCGGTGCGGGCTGCCGACGGGGGATCTGGAGGCGAAACATCTCGAACACTTCCTCCTGTGCCGTGTCGGCGGGCAGCTCGCGGGTGCGATCGGGCTCGAGGTGCTGGGGTGCTTCGGGCTGCTGCGGTCGCTGGCGGTCGCGCCGGGGTTTCGGGGACGGCGCCTGGCACATGCGCTTTGGACGCGCCTTCAGGACGAAGCGCCGCGCCGGGGGATCCGGCAGCTCTACCTGCTGACCACGACCGCCGATGGGCTGTTTTCCAGGTGGGGCTTCCGGCGGGTCGGGCGCGACGTCGTACCCGACGCCGTGCGGGCCACGGCGGAATACAGCGCGCTCTGCCCCAGCACGGCGACGGTCATGACGATGGACCTGACCGCGGTCGCGGATCAGCGCGGCTGACCGCTCTGCTCGGCCAGCCACGCCCGGACCTTCTCCCGGATCTCGTCGCGTACGCCGATCGTCTTTTGCAGCCGCTCCGCCTCGCTGCCCGTGAACGCCGACGGATCGGCGAAGCTCCAGTTGAGCCGCGCGTGCGCGCCCGGGAAGATCGGGCAGCGCTCGGCGGCGGCGGCGTCGCAGACGCTGATGACGTAGTCGAAGTGGCGGCCGCCCTCGAACAGGTCGAACACCGACTGCGTCCCGTTGCGGCTGATGTCGATGCCGGCGTCGCGCATGGCCGCGACCGCCAGCGGGTTGAGCTTGCCGGGCTCCAGGCCCGCGCTCTCGACCTCGAAGCGATCGCCCGCTTGCTGCTGCAGGTACGCAGCCGCCATCTGGCTGCGTGCGGAGTTGTGAATGCACAGGAACAGGACGCGCGTCTTCGTGTCGGTCATGCCGCGTTCTCCCGGTTACCGCCGCTGGTGAATGACGGTGGCCAGCAGGAAGGCGGTCCCGACGCCTTCGGCGACCACGCGCCGGCCGAGGGAGAACCGGGGACCGGAGCCCCTCTCCCTAACCCTCTCCCCGCTTCGCGGGGCGAGGGGACCTGAGCTTCGAGGGGCGAGGGGATCGGACGGCGGCGCGCTCACGAGGCGCTCTTTCGGATCGGGGTGGGGGGACAGCAGGCGTCGCCGGCGCCGTTCGATGCGTCCAGGCAGGTCTGCAGGACCTCCAGCGCCCTGACGACGCGCGGCCGCTCGCTCGCGGGGAGCCGCTGGTAGACGTCGGCGAGGACGTCGCGCTCGTCGCAGCGCAGCGTCTCCAGCGCCCGCTTGCCCTTGGGGCTGATGCCGACGTGAACGATCCGTCCGTCCTCGGCGCTGCGCGCGCGCAGCAGGTAGCCGTTCCGCTCGAGCAGGCTGACATTTCGACTCATCGTGGACAGCGCAACCCGCAGCCGCGCCGACAGCGCGCCGATCGACAGCGGGTCCGCCGCGCTGACGGCCTGCAACGTCTGGAACTGCTCCAGCGTGAGCTCGCCGCAGCAGACGTCCGCGGCTTGCCTCGACGTGATCTCTCGCGCCACCCGGGACAGCAGCTCGGCGAACCGGCGTTCTTGCGGCATCGGGGCCAATCTGGGCGCGCGCCGCGCGCCGGTCAAGATGATTGTATCCTGCAACTATCGCGAAAACGCGCGCGGGCCGACGTAAGCCCAGGTACAATCGCAGCGTGCGCTTTCTGCCGATCGCCGCCTTCTGGGTGACCAGCACGCTCGCGCTCATCGGCGCCGAGAAGAAGATCGCCTGGCTGCACATCGCGTTCAAGCCGCTGACGACGCTGCTGCTGCTCGCGGTCGTCGGCTATCCCGAGACGACGTTCGCCCGCTGGATCGCGGTCGGGATCGTGCTGTCGGCGGTCGGCGACGTCGCGCTGCTGTGGGACAGCAACCGCGCGTTCATGGTCGGGCTGGCGGCGTTTTTGCTCGCGCACATCGCGTACGTGATCGCGTTCCTGGGCGTCGCCGTCTGGTCACCACACGTGGCGGTCGTCGCCGCGATCGTCACCGCGTCGTCGCTGCTGCTCCTGCGCGCGACCTGGAAGGGGGCCGCCGGGCTGCACGCGGCGACGATCGCGTACGCCGTCGTGATCAGCGCGATGGTGGTGACGGCATGGGCGACCATCGGCGG